>VFQQ010000654.1_pt1 | contig 63133 bp, 51 predicted proteins | sample 3512341 | NCBI WGS metagenome assembly VFQQ01 (sample SAMN10412373, study PRJNA504923) | tailings metagenome | isolation source: Relicate 2 Philex TSF1 revegetated site | place: Philippines: Tuba, Benguet | collected 2017-08-29 | reverse complement strand
ACGACCGATGATCCTAACCAGTTGATCATCAACTTTTAAAAACCGGACAGTAGTGGTTGAAGGTAATGCGCGCCATCAGATTCATTATACGACCCTAGCCTCAAGTCAGGTCCTTCGCAAAGCTTCTATCCGGCAGCAAAGTCTCGCTTTGCCCGGGTTCGCTTGTGCGCTTTCCTCCGGCCCCTCACCCGGCCACCGGAGGCGGGACGGGCGGGGGCTCCGCGGCGCGAAGAAGCCGGCGGCGCTTGAACCAGAAGAGGATCGCGCCCAGCGGCAGGGAGATCGCGAGGGTCCACGGCGCGTAGAGACTGGGCGCGGAAAGCCCGACGCTTAGCAACTGCAGGGACATCGGCATCACGCCGATCTGCCCGGTGGTCCAGTTGAGGGCGACCTGACCGACGCCAAGAAGGATGAAGAGGATCCAGAGCCACTTGCGGCGGGGAAATCTGGTTCGGATGCATACGACCAAGGTCACAACGCTAAAGACGAAGACGCCGACGCCTGCGACGGCGAACGCGTAGTGGCGGGGATGCGCCCGTTCAAACGTGAGGGCGTGGGTTTTCTGAAGAGGTTCGTTCAACGGCTGAACGCGAAACGTGAGAAGCGTTCGGTTGCCGCTGCCATCCTCCGTCCACGCCGTGGCGACGACAATCCACGCCGTGCCATAATCGATCTGATACGTGAGGTCGTACCGGGCGGGACCGCCTACGGTCTTGTTCAGATAATACCCAACGAGGTTCCGCGCGAGCGGAGCCCGGCCCGGCAGCAATCCGTGCATCGCCTCAAGCTGCTCGGCGAGTTGCGGCGTCCGGAGGGACGGATCGAGCTCCCGTTCGATGGCGGCAAAATCGCGATCAATCAGGAGTTGGAAGTACCGCTGCGCGACGGCCTCCTTTTCGTCGTCGGCGAAACGCTCGATCATGTTACTCATCCGGCAACCGGAGAAGAGCGCGAGGACCATCGCGCCAAGGAGCGCGGCGGTGATCAAGGCCCGGACAGGGCCGCATGAACGCAAAACACCACGTGGGGAAATGGCAGGGGAAGGCATGCGCCGCGGAGCGTGCAAAGAGATGCGTTTGCGCACAAGCCGTCTGTCACGACCGGCGCGACAACGCGGACGCGGGGCCGGTAGTCCCTAGGAGCAACGACGCTTCTGGACGTTCGCATCAGGCGAGGGAGGGTCTGGCACCCGCTCTGCGTTTCGCTTCACGCCACCGCCTTGGCGTCCCGCGGCCACGGCGCCGGTGCGCGGGCACCCAAGCCGAGGACAACCTCGTCGAGTTCGGACTCGGTGGTTTCGAGGTAACGGGCGGTCACCAGGGGCGAGCGATGCCCCACGATACGCTGGGTCCGAACGAGGTCATGACCCGAGGCATCGTACACGGCGCGCACAAAGGTTTTTCTCAGGGAGTGCGTCGAAATCCGCAGGGGATCGAGGCCGCAGGCCTCTGCCACACCCTTGAGGATCCTATGCGCCTGAGCCCGGTGAAGCGGCCGGTTGCCGCCCTCGCGCGACAGAAAAAGAAACTGGTTTGGCGGCGGCACGTGCCCAAGCGAAGCCAGGTAATCCCGGATCGCCGCCCTCGCACGCTCGTTGAGGACGACCCGGCGACTCTGGACGCTCCGCTTGCGCTTGCCGGACCCGCCTTTGAGCAGGGCGCGGGTCACGGTCACTTCGTTCCGGATGGCTCCGTCAGGGCCAAGGATCTGACCCAAGGTCCAGGTCAACAGTTCGGTGATCCGAAAGCCCACATGGGCGCCAACGATGAGTAACATGCGGTCCCGCAGACGCCCGCTGGCGAGGAGAAACGATTCCAGGCAAACGAGTTCTGAAGGCGAGAAAGGTCGGGCGGGCATGCCTCAAGATGGGGTCTCGAACATCCAGTTCCTCCCCTCGCGCCCCCCATAATTCTTATATGGAATCGCAACAAACCGCCTTCGCCAAGTATTCGCCTCACGAAGCCCTGATCAACCGGATCGCCGCTTTACCAAAAGAACGATCCTTGGCGGGCATCAGGATCGTGATCACGGGCATTGAGCCGAATCGCTGCCGCGCTCGCGAACGGGCGGCCCTCGAAGCGCTTGGCGCGACCGTCCGCGATGAGAAGCATGCGATTTCAGCCGCCACGATCGTTTTGGTAAACCGGTTCGCAAATCCGCGCTGGGCTGATAACCCTCGTGGAGGACGTAAGCTTGAGCGGGCCCTTAACTAGAGTGCCCTCATTTTCCGAATGGAGGATTTCGTGGCGGAACTGCGTCGGCAGGCATTCGCGTTGCCCGACGTCTTCGAGATTACCTTCACCCCGGTTGCCACAGCCACGGCACCCGCGCCGCGACAAGCAGAGTTCGAATTCATCAGGCGGATCGCGTAGCGTCTCGTTTTTCCGCTGACACAAATCGGCCAATCAATTCCTCCACCTCATCCGTGCGGGGCAGACACACCTTCCACGCATGCGGAATGGAACCCGCGCCCAACCACACCCCGGCCAGTCCACCGGCCACACAACCGGTCGTGTCGGTGTCGCCGCCAAGGTTGATGGACCGAAGAACGATTTCCTCAAAGCTGCCGCCTTGAAGCAGACACCATATCGAAGCTTCGAGCGTATCGATGACATAACCGTCGCTCCGGATCTCCTCGCGACGGGTTCGTGGAAACGCGTCGTCGATCAGTCTCGTAAATGCGCCCTGCTCGCCTGGGTGCGCGTCAAGCATCGTGCGAAACTCCGCAACAGCCCGGCGCCATGCCTCAAGCGGCGACTGTCCTCGCATGAGCGCATGGCCCGCGAGACATTTGAATGCGCAGGCCAGCTGACTGCGTGCATGGCGGTGCGTGGCCCGCGAATGCCGCATCGCTTGTTCGGCCACCACAGCGACGCCCTGCCGGCCGTACCATAGTGCCACCGGGAGCGTGCGCATGAGCGATCCGTTGCCGTTGTCGAATTCGGTGTCGCCGCCGGCGTGCTCAGGCTGCGCCCCGTCTTTGATCCGCTGCAAGGCGGTACGCGTCGCATTGCCGATGTCGAAAACCTCTCCTCGCGCCGACTGATGCCCCGCCTGCCACCACCGGACGTAAAGCCTCGCCGCCTCCTCCAACGCCCCGCCGTTCATCAAAGCCTCCGCGAGGCAAAGGAGCATGGCACCGTCATCTGACCACGTTCCCGCCGGCTGATTCCAGGTGCCGTACGCCCTCGGTCCTGTCACCGGATCGCGGTCCCGGTCGGACCGAGGCTCGAACTCCACCGGTACGCCCAAGGCGTCACCCACCAATGCCCCCCAGATGCCGCCGGCGATTCGGTCGTGGTCCGTGAGAACGCGGGAAGAGTCGGGTCCCATCGCAGTGACCGTCTCCTGCGTTCCCCTCGGGGTCAACGCCAGCCCGCCTCCGCTCTAAATCCCCCGGAAGCGCGCCACTCGGCACCAACGACCAGATGCCCCGCGATCGAGGTACCACTTCCGATTCTCATCCTTCATAATTCATCCTTCATCCTTCCCCGTCGCCCGCCCTTGTCCGACCCCCTCCGCTAGGATTCCGGCCCCATGAAAACGTCCGTCCAGCTCGACTACGCCGCCATCCTCGCCAACAGCGCCCAACCCGTCCACCTCGCCTTCGAATTCATCGCCCCCACCACGACCGCCAAGCGGTCCGCCCCCATCGCCTTTTCCCTCGTCCTCGATCGTAGCGGCTCGATGAAGGGACCGCCCCTTGCCGCAGCCAAGGAGGCCGCCAAGGCAGTGGTCCGCAACCTGCGGCGCGAGGACTTGTTCTCGCTCGTCATCTTCGAAGACCGTGCCGAAACGATCTTCCCTCTAGGGCCCATCCTCGATCGCGACGCCCTTTACCGCAGGATCGAGGCCATCGACGCCGGCACCGCCACCAATCTCGCCGCCGGCTGGATGCTCGGACGCGACCAACTGCGGTCCGCGCCGCCCGGAACGTTGCGCCGCCAACTCCTGCTCACCGACGGCCTCGCCAATTCCGGTATTTCTGACCCGGTGCGCATCAAGCAAATCGTGATCGACGGACTCGAGCGTGACGGCGTGCGCACCACGACCCTCGGCTTTGGCAACGGGTACCAAGAGGATCTCCTGTCCGAACTGGCCGAAGCCACCGGCGGCGCCTTCTACGACGCGAACGAAGCCGAGAAGCTCCCAGGCATCTTCCAGGCCGAACTCGACGGCCTGCAAAATGTCGCCGTGCAGAACCTCCGCGTTCGCCTCAAGCCGCTCGATTTCGTCGAGGAGCTTCGCTCTCTCGGCGGATACCGCTACATCACGCTGCCGGACGGACGTCGCGAGTACGGTCTTGGCGATCTGGTCTCTGACGAAACGCGCGTGGCCGTTTTCGTCCTGTCCGTGCTGCCGATTCCCCTCATGCCAGGGTCCTTGACCCCAGCCGCCGATCTCTCCGGCGAGGACCTCCTCGAAGCGGAGATCCTCTACGACGAGATCACCCGCGACGCGATTTCCTCGCACACCGAGCACCACCGTATCCGCGTCGTCCCGACGCAGTCGGCCGATGACGTGAAGGTGAACCGCGCCGTTATTCCCTGGGTTTCGGCCCAGCAGGCCGCCGACCTCCTCAACCGCGCCCTCCTGCTCCGCGACGCCGGCAACGCCGAGGGCGCGCGCCAGTTGGTGACGGACGGGATCGCCCGCCTGAAAGCCTACGCCGCCGATGCGGAGATTGCCGACGCCCTTCGGCTCTTGCTAGACGCCCACGCTGGCCTCGCCAACGACATCGAGTACTCGCGGTCGCGTAAGGACATGAGACACTTCAGCTCTTACTACCGTGTCATGAGCAGTAAACGCTACTGGACGAGCGAGAAAGCTCCGCCCTCCTTCAGCAAACCGTCGCCCACTTCGCCGCAGCCCGATGACCCTTCGTCAGGACCCCCGGGCGGGTCATCAACACCCCCGTCGTCGCCGTAATCCCCGGTGTGACGTCCACCCTATCCGCTCCCGCCGCCGATCACCCGCCGGGCGCCACCCTGCGGGCCTCGCTTGACCGTCTGCTCTCGCGCGGGGCCTGCCTGCTCCGGCTCGGTCCCGACCTGCCCGTGCCGATTCCCCTCCACGAATGCGTGGTGCTGCGCCCACACGTCGTTCTCTGGGCAACCGCCTGCTCGCCGTACGGTTCCACGCGCCCCTGCGTGGGCCGTCTGGAGTTCGACCGCTGGCGACGAGCCGGGCCAGGCAGCGATGACGGACTCGTCTTCTCCAACGGCGACTCCGACCACACCTGTATCCTCCCCTTGGAGACCTTTTCCCTCCCCCATGCCCGCCTGCTCCGCCTGCGCAGCGATCTCGACCGTCACCGCGTCCGCGCCGCGCGTGATCCAATCTACGCCCGGCGCTGGTCTCAAGGCTTCCACCGCGCGGCCGATTCCGTATAACTCCCTACGCTCGCGGTGTGATTCCTCACCGTCGGGTACAAGGTCAGACCGCCCAGCAGGAGAAAGATCAAGAGAAAGAAGAAAGAGAAAGCCCCCGATCCTACCAAGGACTTCTCGTCCACCATCCCGCGCCCGTCCAAAGGCTACCATCTACAATCCACGAGCCACTCTCTACCCTCTACTATCTACTTTCTGCTACGCCGTCCCCCGGCGCTCGGCGCCGTCCTTCAACCTAAACTTCCGACTTAAGCTGGCGCGCAACGCGCGCCCCTCCATGCCCGCCAAGCCGTCCCCCACCCGCGCACCTGGTAACCGTCCCGCCGTCGTGCGCATGAAGCGCATCTTCGATCTACTCAAACGCGGCGAGTACCCCAACTGCCAGAAGATCGCTCAGGAGCTGGAGGTGTCGGCCAAGACGATCCAGCGCGACCTCGATTGCATGCGAGACCAGCTTGGGCTCCCGATCGAGTACGATGCGCGCGAGCACGGCTACGCCTTCACCGAGCCGGTGCACGAGTTCCCCACCGTGCAGGTCACCCAGGGCGAACTGCTCGCTCTCCTCGTCGCGCAGAAGGCGATCGAGCAGTACCGCGGCACGCCTTACCATGCCCAACTCGAAACCGCCTTCGCGAAGCTGCTCGCCCCGCTGCAAGACATGGCCGGTTACGGCCCGTCGAACGAATGGGTCTCATTCAAGGTGTCCGCGCCGGCCGCGCATGAACTCGACGTCTTCGACCGTCTGGGCCGCGCGATCGCCGATCAGCTCGAAGTCAGCTTCGACTACCGCAAGCCCGGCGCCCGTGAGGCGGCGCTCCGGCACGTGCAGCCGCTTCACCTCACCCACCGCGAAGGCCGCTGGTATTTGATCGGGCATGACATCGACCGCAACGGCATGCGCACCTACGCCCTCGCGCGCATCGCCGACGTCCAGCTTTCCGCCCAGTGGTTCGAACGCCCGAAGGACTTCTCCGTCGATCGCTACTTCGCCGCCGCCCTCGGGGTCATGAACGGCACGGAGAACCACCGGGTACGCATCCGCTTCTCGCCCTTGGCCGCCGACCACGTGCGCGACCGGTTCTGGCATGAGTCGCAGGAAGTCATCGCCCTCCCCGACGGCGGCCTCGAACTGCGCCTGCAACTGGCCGACCTGATCGAAGTCGAGCGCCTCATCCTTCAATGGGGCGTCCATGCCGAGGCGCTCGAACCGCCCGAACTGCGCGCCCGCCTGGCCGAGACCGGCCGGACGATCCACCGCAATCACGGTGAATAGGATCGTCGGACCGACTATTTCGCATCCGTGCAATCCGCTTAATCAGTGGTTAAACTTTCCAATCCCCTTCACAGGAGAACGCAGAGGGCGCGGAGACCCCAACCCGGCGAAGCCAGAACCAAAGTAGCGGGTAGCGTGTAGTGAGTAGCGGGTAGACAAGAAACCGCGCTTCGCCCGCCATCCCAGAAACTATCGTCTCAAAGCTGCACGGTCCTTACAAGAGAGGGACTAAACCGCGGATGACCCGGAGGGGACCCGAGGCCTTCAAACCCGGGAGGGGGAACGCTGAGCCACGCCGGTTTCTGACCCTTCAACTTAAACTTACCTCTTCAACCGGCGGGCCGGCTTGGCCGGCCCGCTTCACGGCACCCGCCCGAATCGGGCGCCTTGCCAATGCCACTCAGTTTCGACTCGCACGACAGCGTGTGCCCGCCAAGAAACATGCGTGGCCCGCACTTGGACCCTCGAACAAGCCGCCTCGCTCGCCCTCGACCCCGCTGCACTCAAAGCGGCCCAGGGTCTCAGCTCACCCCGGAAGTGGACCTTGCTCGGTCGCGATGATGACTTCCTATGGGGCCTTGCGCAGGGCTCCGGCGCCCAGCCATACCAAGTTCAGATCGATCTGACGGAACCGGCCTTCAAGTGCTCGTGCCCGAGTCGTAAGTTCCCCTGCAAACACGGCCTCGGCCTGCTGCTTCTTTTCGCCGGCCATCCAGAGGCTGCCTCCCGCGGACCGCGGCCCGCGTGGGTCGAAGAGTGGGTCGCGAAGCGCGCCGAACGCGCCGCCAAGCAGGAGGCGAAGGCAACCGCTGCTCCCGCCACGAAAGAGGCCGATCCCGTGGCCCAGGAGAAACGGCGCGAGAAGCGCTCGGCCAACGTCGAACGGGGCACCGCGTTCCTCGACGGCTGGCTTCGCGATCTTGTCCGCCAGGGGATCGCCGCCACCACGACTGCCGGCTACGCTTACTGGGACGAGCCGGCCCGGCGCCTGATCGACGCCCAGGCCCCCGGCCTCGCCCGCCGCGTGCGCGAACTCGGTCACCGTGTCGCGACCGGCGGCAGCTCCGTCGAAGGCCCCCTCGTCGAACTCGGCCGCCTGCGACTCCTTCTGTCCGCGCAGGCGCGCCGCGAAGCCCTGCCTCCCGAGTGGCAGAACGAAGTGGACGCCCAGATCGGCCTGACCGCCGACCTCGACGCGATCCGCCAAGGTGAGGGCGTGGCGGACACGTGGTTTGTCGGGGCGCAGACGGTGCGCGAGGAGGACAATCTGGTCACGCGCACGTCCTACCTCTTCTCCGCCCAAGGTCGCCTCGCCAAGATACTCGAGTTCTCGCCCGCCGCCCGCCCCTCCGTGGCCAGCCTTGCCCTCGGCCGCTGGTACGATGGCGAATTGGTGTACTTCCCTGGCGTGAACGCCCGCCGGGCCCTCTGGAAGTCGCCGCCGCAGGATTCGGCCGGGGGTGCCCTCGCTTTCTGCTCCCGGTGCGCCGATCTGCTCGCCGCCCACAGCGAGGCCCTCGCCGCAAATCCGTTGGCCGATCCCCTTCCCGCCCCGGTGCAACTGATCCCGGTCCTGCACGAGGGCCGGTGGTGGCTGCGTGACGACACCGGCGACGCCCTGCCTGTCGCTCCGAACTTCCCGCTCGGCTGGGAACTCGCCGCCTGCGCGGGCGGGCGTCCGCTCGATCTGATCGGCCTTTGGGACGGCTTTCATTTCGAACCGCTCACGGCGCTGACTGCCGAAGGCCTTCTCCAACTGAGCCTGCGTACCGGAGGCGCCGCATGACCACGCTGACTCAGGCCTTGCTGCTGGGCACGGAACGCACGGCGACACCCCCTCCGCCTCCGCACGCGTCGCTGGATACGGCGTGGCAACAACTCGACTGGAGTGGCACGCGGGAAGTCGCCTTGCTCGATGCCCTCGCGCTCGCGGGTACCGCGCGCTGCGCGGGCGTCAGGGCCACACCCCTCAACGCCAGCCCCGATCCGGCGCCCACCGAAAGCCGGCCCTACCCTTCGGCCGCCGCCGTAGCGTCCCTCCGCCGCGTGCTGGCGCAAGAATGGCAGGTGCTGCTGCCAGAGTGGTTGGACTTGTGTGCACAACACCACGCCATCGTACCGCCTTTTTTTCTGCGCACCCTCTTCCAACTCGCGACCGATCCCGCTGACCGCGCACGGGTCGCCCGTGTATCCGGCGAACGGGGACGGTGGCTGGCCACGCTCAATCCCGAGTGGTCCTGGCTTCTCTCGGCCCACACCGCGGCCGCACCGGATCCGGCCGTCTGGGAAACAGGTACGCCCGACGAGCGCCTCGCGATCCTCGCCGCCCTTCGCTCCTCCAATCCCGGCGCCGCCCGGCAACTCGTCGAAAAAACCTGGGCCGACGACCCGCCTGACTTCCGGGAGAAAACCCTCTCAGTCCTCCTCTCCGGCCTGCACGCAGACGACGAGCCCTTCCTGACCCGCGCCCTCAAGGACAAACGCAAGGGCGTGCGCACGACTGCTCAGGTCCTGCTCGCGGCCTTGCCCGAAAGTGGACTCGCCCAACGCATGCGCGAGCGCGCGTCGGCGCTCCTGAGTTGCCCACGCGCCCTCCTCGGCCGAAAGCTGGAGGTCGCCCTCCCCACCTCCTTCGCGTCCGAATGGTCCGCGGACGCCCTCGAATCGAAACCTCCCGCCGGCGTCGGTGAAAAGGCGTTCTGGGTGCACCAGATCCTCGCCTTGGTTCCCTTGCGTCATTGGACCGCTTCGCTCGGCCTTCTGTGCCCGCGTGCACATTGGGCTGCCGGGAGCGACGGCGGGCATCGATGACGACGCCGCACAAGCCTGGCACACCGCCTTCCGCGACTACCACGGCTCGTTGCAGTTGATCGAAAGCGCCTGGCTGGAGGACTGGTCTGCCGTGCTCGGGCGCCTGCTCGAGGGATCCTCGACTCACGCGCTCCTCAGCGGCGCGGCCGCGCGGCTCCTGTTCGAGACCGGTCGTCTCTCAGCCGAGGAGGCGGCACGCACCCTCGGGCTCGCGCTGTCCCGCGGCGAGGATCCGGCCCGCGGCGCCGCCTGGATCGAAGGCTTCCTCAGCGGGCAAGGCGTCGCACTCGTCCACGATCCCAACTTGCTGCCGCTGCTCGAACACTGGGTCGCAGGCCTTTCCGACGAAGCCTTCATCGCCGTTCTTCCCCTCCTGCGGCGCACCTTCGCCACCTTCGCCGCTCCGGAACGGGCAAAGATCGCGAGCCGGCTCGGCCAGGCGCGCGGCGCCAACCCGGCCGCACCGAGCGAGCGCTGGCAACTCGACGACACCCGTGCACAGGCCGTCCTGCCTACGATCGGGCTGCTCCTCGGCAAACCCTTCTCCAGCGCCTCATCATGACCCAACCCGCACCCTCCGTTCGTACGCCCGAGGAACGCTGGCGCCTCATTCTGGGCAAAGAGGCGGCCAACCTGTGCACCGGCGGCCTGTCCGCGGATGCCGCCGCGATGGACGCCGCACTTGAAGCCCTTTATCGCGACGACGACGGCGAGAAACGCCGCGGCGGACTCGGTGGTTCGGCGCCCCACGTCGCGCGCTGGCTTGGCGACATCCGCACGTATTTCCCGTCCGACGTCGTGCGCGTGATGCAGAAGGACGCGTTGGAACGTTTGAATCTCCAGCAGATGCTGCTCGAACCGGAGATGCTCGCCGCGGCCGAGCCCGATGTTCACCTCGTGGCGACGTTGCTGTCGCTCAGCCGCGTGATCCCCAACCGCACCAAGGACACCGCCCGGCAGGTGGTGCGTCGCGTGGTGGAAGACATTGAGCGCAAACTCGCCGAGCCGCTCCGCCAGGCCGTGCGCGGCGCCTTGGCGCGCTCGGTGCGCAACCGACGCCCGCGCTTCAAGGAGATCGACTGGCACCGCACAATCCGTGCGAACCTGCAGCACTACCAGCCGGCGAAACGCACGATCATCCCTGAGACGCTGATCGGCCACGGCCGCAAGCGCAGCTCCATGAAGGACGTCATCCTGTGCGTGGATCAAAGCGGATCCATGGCGACGTCGGTCGTGTACTCGTCGATCTTTGGTGCGGTGCTCGCCTCGCTCCCGGCCTTGAGCACGCGGATGGTGCTGTTCGACACCGCCGTCGTGGATCTGACCGACGAGTTGGACGATCCGGTCGATCTCCTCTTCGGCGCGCAACTTGGCGGCGGCACCGACATCCATAAGGCGCTCACCTATTGCAGCGGCCTCGTGCAACGCCCGGCTGACACGTCGTTGATCCTCATCACCGACCTCTACGAAGGTGGCGACGCACAAGGCATGCTACGCCGCGCCGCGGGCCTCGTTGCGAGCGGTGTGAACATCATCTGCCTGCTCGCCCTCACCGACGCAGGCTCGCCGGCCTACGACCATCGACACGCCGCCGCGCTCGCCGCCATGGGCATCCCGGTCTTCGCCTGCACGCCAGACCGCTTCGCCGACCTGATGGCCGCCACCCTCAGCCGCCAGGACGTGCACCTCTGGGCCGAACAGCACGGCATGAAACTCGAACGAGGCTGAAGCATGGCGCAGCAAGCCCCTCTTCGACTCGCAGGCCCGCCAAGTCTTGGATGTTGGGCGTTGGATGTTGGTTGTTGGTTGTTGGTTGTTCAAGGCCCCGGCTTTCGCCCGACCAGCGAGGTGGCGCAGCCATGGAAGTGCGACCGGACTTCGACCTCGAATCCGGCGTCGGCGAAGACCTGGCGGAGGGGGTGACAAGATCCAAACGCCGTCGTGTACGCTCCCAGCATCCGGTAGCATTCGTCGAACGATCGCTCCGACAAACGGCTCTTCGATGGCGCCGTGTCGCTCATGCTGTCGAGGTGGTGTGAAGCATCGATCCCATGCTCCGAAGGCAAAGCGCCATCGCAATGAAGTGAACTCCTTTCTCCACCCCATCCGTGCAATCCGCGTCATCCGTGGTTGAATTCGGGAGGCCGGATACGGGAACCACGAATCAGGAGACCCCCTGTGCCGCCGCCCGATTTCATCCTTCATCCTTCATCCTTCATCCTTCATCCTTTCAAAGCCCCCCCGGAAATGCGCTCCATCAATCGCCGCACCGAAGCCGCGTTTGCTCGGGCAATGGATCGGAATGAATCTGACAGGCCGGCATCCCCCGCGGCCCGTTCCCAGAAGGCCGACGCCGCAGCCGCCGCATTCGGCCAGACGTCCATGACGGCAGCGATCGGCGGACGAGGGGCAAAGGTCCTCTCGGATAAATCCCCCTGGGAGCCTGGGGCGTACAGCATCGGCAGCATGTCATAAAACGGCGTGAGCGTGCACGACCGCTGGTCGCCAAACCAGAAGCTCGCGTTGGCGCGGTGCATGTCGGTGTTCGCGATGAGTTGGCCGAAGCACCAAGTCCAGCGAAGAGAGCGGGCTTCCGCGGCGGACGTCCATCCTTCCTGTTCGAGCATCGTCGCAGCGGCCGGCCAGTCCGTGGAAGGCTGCGCGAGGAAGGCGTCCTCCAGGGTGCCCAGCGAAATGATTCCACGACGACCGACGGCGTCGATTCGGTCGAAGCGTTCGACTTCGAGGAAGCGGCGGCCGCCGACGTCGAGGATTTCAGTGCGGGTGGTGAGGATCCCATGCGCACGCATCGTTTCGGCGGCGAGATGTTCGCACCAAAGCAAGTCTGCCCAGCGCTGCGAAACCGGCGAAGGGTCCGCGGAGGTGAACTTGACGAGTACGGATTGGAATTGGCCCGATTGGCGGGCGACGTTGACCAGGAACTTGGGTTGTTCTCCGCCAGCGGAAGAACCGGTAACCTCTCCTCGCTGCGCTGCGGCCGCCCGCTCAGGATACGCACGTGAGCGGTCGTCGGCTGCGATGGCCGTGGACGACAGATGTTCCGCATGACGATGGGCTCGCTCCATCGCGCGATCGCCCAGGATCAGGTCCCCCGGCAAATCATCGCCCTCCATCAACAGATACGAGAGCACGTCATCGTCACTCCACTGACGGGGATCGGTTGGCGCTCCTTGGCGCGCAGCGAGATCGCGCGCAATGGCTCGCCCGATGTAACCCTGGGGTCGAACCTCCTGCAGAAAAAAGGGCAGTCCGGAAAACAAACCGTCGGGATAGGTCGATTGCATCCACGCGGGCATGACGCCGTGCGGCACGAAACGAAAACCGCCGTGCAACGCACGAAGATGTCCCCACACCCGCGGACGCCCCTCCGCGTCCATACGATACACCGGCCAGTGATCACCCAGATTGCGGACTGCCCGACGCAACACGTATCGTGAACTACGGGCTGCGCCCACCCGCTCAATCGAAGAACCAAGGCGCCGGATCATGCGGGACACCGTAGGCTCGCTCACCCCTAAAGCCTCTGCCAAGGCGCGCCCAGACCGTGCGCCTTGGGCTTGGAGCACCAGCGTCAGTTGGCGAGGATCTGGAACGCGACGAGCCATTTAGTGAAATGATATTTTTAGCGATACACTTCCTTTGTCTAGTTAATTATGAGCGATTTAAGATAACTTATTCAAATTACTGAAAGAATACTTTAATGGAATCACGCAACCCGCACAAACCGTGGTTAAACGCCCCGATCTCGCTCAAAGGAGAAGAACGTTTCCTGCCTCCCGCATCCCGTCTCCAGCATCCTGTCTTCATTTCCATAACCCCTGACCTCTGACCCGGCGCGCAGCGCCCCCTCCTTCAACTTCAACTTTCCCCTTAAACCGGCGGGCCGGCTGGCCGGCCCGCCCTTGTCCGACCCCCAGACGTAAGATCGCTTCCATGATCGCGGTCCACCCCAGCCGTCCACTCCCCTTGAACTTCTCACTCAAACCGCCGGCGGACTGGGCTGCGCTTTCCCTCCGACCCGAAGAATCGCTCCCGTCATAATTCTGAACTCAAGCCCTTCTTCATCAGCCGTTACCACCCACATGCCTCACAAGATAAAAGTTTTTACCTTAGGGCGTGTCTGTGAATTGCGAGAGCCCAGCGCTGAGAGCGCAGCAGGGGGTGGGCAAGGCGGGGGAGAGGGAGCTGGGCCTTCAGGCCCTGCCCCTCGCGCCCAACGCCGCCCGGTCCCTGCTCCGCTCCAGCCCTACGGGTGGCCGGGAAACCACGCTGGGCCGGCGTTGCCCGAAGCGGCACGGGCCTCTGGCACGCCTCCGCCTCGGCCGCCTTGGCCGAGCGCGGTTTCTCGGCCACGCTGGGCTCTCGCAATTCCCAGACACGCCCTAATACCGCCCACTGAAACTGCAGCCGTGATACAACCCCATCATCCTGATTACATGTAGACCGCGTGCCACGTCGAAGTACGTGCCACGACGCTCCCATCCAACAATTCGAGAAGCCGGACGCCCCACTCGTCCTCCTCTCCACCGAGGTGGGCGGCGAGGGTCTCGACATGCAGTTCGCCAGCGCCCTCATCAACTACGACTTGCCTTGGAACCCCATGGTGGTCGAACAGCGGATCGGGCGAATTGATCGCATTGGGCAGGAGGAGCGCCAGATACTCGTTCTTAATGTGCTCCAAGAGGGAACCATCGACGAACGGATCAATGATCGCCTGTACGTTCGCCTGAATCTGTTCCGCGACTCGATTGGCGACTTGGAAGCCGTGGTAGGTCCGGTTCTTGACAAGATGCAACGCGCCTTGACCAGCCACCACCTGAGTCCGGAACAGCAGGAGGCGGTGATTCGCGAAGCCGAATTGGCCATTGCCGCGGAGCAGCAAGAACGTGAACGCCTGGAAGAACACGCCTCTGTTTTTGCCGCTTACGGGGACTACCTGCTCAACCAGATCCGAGCCAAGCACGATCAGGAGCAGTGGGTCACGTCCGAGGAGATCGAGTACTATGTCCGCGAGTACTTCCACAACCAAGCCCCCGCTTGCCAGTTCAAGGGCCGCGATCCTCAGGAACGTATCTACGACCTTCAGCTCGATCTCGAAACCCATGTGGAGTTCGAACGCTTCCTCGGATTGAACAATCTGCTTGGGCAAACTGCGATCTGCTCGGCCTCATCACGCCGGATCCGTTTCGACCACCGCGTCTTTGCCAAAGCTGCCTCAGGCGTAGAGTTGGTATCCCAGTCCCACCCGCTCGTCCGGTTTGTTTCGGATCAAGTGCGGCAAAAGCAGCTGGCAACATGCGTGCCGGTCGCGGTCCAAGTGAACGTCGAGGATGCAGGGGACATCGCCGCCGGCACATACTTGTTCAACCTGCAACGCTGGACGGTAACCGGGCTCCGACAAATCGAACGGCTGCGGTACGATGTCGCCTCCCTCACAGGCGAGCAACTCGACGAAACCCGAGCCGAAGCCCTGGTGGAGCATGCATCCCGAATGGGCGAGGAGTGGCCTGACTGGGAAGACGCGGTACCGCCGGAACCGGCGTTGGAGGCGCTCGATGCGCTGGACGATCTGGCTTCCAACGCCTTCATCGTCTACGAAGCGCGGTGCACGAGTGAAAATAACGATCGCGCACGGGTGCAACTGACCTCGCTGGAACGCTACGAGAAACGCCGCACGACGGTGCTGGCTGGCCTGAGCGATAAATACGACCGCGAAGGTAAGCGAAATCTAAAGGCCGCCACCGACGGTCAGCTTGCCAAGTTAAGAGAACGTTGCGCCATTCAGCGAACCAAGGTCCGACAGAAGGCCGCAATCCAAGCCGAGTACACGCGACTGTGTTTTGGCCTGATACGAGTGAGGTGAATCATGCTTCGTGACCTCTTCAGAAAGCTGTTCGGCGCGCGCCATCCCGCGGAAGATAATAGCCCCAAAGATACTTCACGGGCGCCTCTTGATGAAGAAAAGATCGAGGTAACGGTCCCGGTACAACCCACGGCACTTCCTTCGCCGCACCACTCCGCAAAATATACACCCAAGAAAGAAAAAGCGCGCCTACCGATAGATCTAGATATTGGCTTTGATCTTGGCACCAGTTGCACCAAGGTCGTAATCGGCGATCGCGAGGCCAATCGGCAAACCGCTATACCGCTAAACCGAGGACGCGATTTGCGCGGCTATCTGCTGCCGACACGGGTATATCTGAAAGCGGGCACATACTCCTTGGATCCTTTCGCCGGTGGCGCTGAAAAAAGCGGCCTCAAAATACGCCTGCTCGGTACCGCGGGAAAAGGCCACGTAGACGACGAGGAAGTTCTATGCGATTTGGCGGCCTTCTCAGCCCTTGTCCTACGCCGTATTCTCAACTGGTATGATCGAAACCTTGCGGCCAAGCATCCGAACCGAGAACCGATCTGGCACCTGAACATCGGTCTTCCATCTCCCGGCGGAAGCGACGACCGATTCGCACCGACCTACCGTCGATTGATGCGGGTGGCCGTCGCGCTGGCTCCGGGAGATGCGCCAATTCTATACGACGAGGTAGCCCGGCTTATAAAGACCGCCGAGGGGGTCGATACCTCGTGGCTCCCCGTAGTCCGCATGAATACCTTTCCGGAGGCTGGCGCCCAACTCGCTTCGTTGATTCTCTCGCCCCACCGCCCAACCGGCTGTCTGCTGGTTGTCGATGTCGGCGCCGGCACAATGGACATATCGACGATGCGAATCGGCGGAGATGTGACGAGCGCACGTTGCACCCTGCACGTATGCGAGGTAGCTCAACTGGGCGTCCATTACCTCTTTTTGGCACGGCATGGCTTCGGGCCGGACGACCAACTGACGCCCGAGATGCTAGCAAAGATTCCCCCCGACGACGGAATCCGCTCCTTGCCGCATCAAGGACTCCCCATCTCGCCGCCTGAATTCGTCAGCCGTTGCAAGGAATCGATCCTTCCGGTCGTAACAAAATACAGAAGCCTACTAAAAAAGAGCCACGTTAGCCCGGCCTTCAAACCGTGGGTCAATGGGCTTCCCTACGTCCTCTCCGGGGGCGGACATCGCGACCCGTTCTATCAAAACCTGCTCGAGTCCCAGCTCGAAGCCTGGCTGCAAACGGTTGCGTCCGAATGGGCCGACACACCAAACGCCAAGCGACACCGAGGATTGGTAAACCAAAGCTTTCCCCTGCCACGATCCTTCGCCCCCAGGGAAATGGCACCCCACTTCGACCGCTTCAGCGTTGCACACGGATTATCGTTGGGTGCGGATGGATTGATGGAGATAGGGCGGGCGATGGATCAATAATAGCCGCCGACACAGTTGCCCGAAATCAGATGAAATTGAAATAATTATTTATATAAATACACTATGCCAAATCCGATTAACAATACTTACCGTATACCGTGCGAGTACTGTAGTGTTCCCATAATCAGTGATCGGCTCCAGAAGCACATAGAACTCAGGTGCCCGAGGGCACCCGATCACATCAAAAAGCTCCGCCCAGCGCCGAGGCGTCGTCAACGATTTAGTAAGAGTAATTCCCTGCCGAATGTGCATACGCAACAGGACTACATGCGCGGACTCCAGAAGGTAGCATACGCAAAGTATATCCGTGCCCAGCTGGATAGTATGAGCGACTAGATTGAATCATGACAATCTCCTCGCCGTGGCTCCTTCTTGGATTCGCCGTCTACTTCTTCGCGTTCTTGCTGGTCGTGGCCACCATCGGCCGCTGGGCACGGGTACGCGCGAAAGTACGGGATCCGGTGGAATTCAAACTTCTCCGAAGCCCCGGCGAATCGCTTCGGCGCCGCATGGCGAAATTTGACGAGGACCTGTTTCAGTATGCCATAGGTGCGGCTTTGGTGCCGTTGATGATCGCTTCGGCGTTCCTCTGGTGCCTCGCCAAGTTCGCCCCAAAGACGTCTCTTGTCCTTGGTTTGTCCGTCACGGCAGGCGTTCTTGTGCTTACCGCGGTGATCTCCGGCCGGTGGCTGTGGTCGAAGTTCAATCGATACCGAGACGATCGGCTGGGTTACATTGGCGAACGTACCGTATCAGAATCACTGACTCCGCTCCTTCGTGAAGGGTATCATGTTTTCCATGACGTGCCCGCCTCGACGGGCGAACGCGTCTTCAATCTAGATCACGTCGTCGTCGGGCCCGCCGGCCTCTTCCTCATCAAAACGAAGACCCGCCGCAAGGGACGTGCCCGGCCGGGTTTCAAGGACTACGCGGTCACCTACGATGGCCGCCAGCTCATCTGGCCTTGGGCTGAGGATCGACATGGACTCGAACAGGCTGAATCTGAGGCCCGGTGGCTATCGGAGTGGATCAACAAGCTCACTGGATTCGATACATCGGCCCGTCCTATCCTCGCCCTCCCCGGATGGTGGGTGAATGAATCCCCCGGTCCTGTCCGGGTCGTAAACGCGAAAGGTCTCTGCGCCGCCATCCGCGGCCGCCGGGAACGCCTACTCACCGACACCCAGATCGATCAGATCGCGCGGCTCCTCGATGAGCGCTGCCGAGACGTGGTCGATTGAGCGTGCACATGAACACCGACACCGCCGCACGCTGGCTGGCACGGTTCGAACGCCTTCGGGTCGATGTGGACGCCGTCAAGGGTCGAGCGCCGCACAAGCCGCTGCTCCTCCTGGCCGTGCTCGAACTCCTCGAGGCGGGCCGGATCCACGATGGATGGGTAACCCTCGATGCGGAACTGGTCCTCCGGTTCCAAAACTTTTGGCCGATCGTGCAGGTGCGCCGAGGCAACAAGGGGGATGTACGCATGCCCTTCCATGCACTCGCGACCGATGGCGTGTGGATGGTTTTCGATCAGGACGGCCGCCCCTCCCGCGCACGGGTAACGAGCGTCCGCGCGCGGTTGCCCGACGATCTCCTGATGCTGCTGGGCGAGGCCCACTTTCGCACCCGCCTGCGACACCTCCTGGTCAGGACCTACTTTCCCGCCGACGAGCAGGTGGCGCTCTACGCGGCCTTGGGATTGGAAGGTGCGGCCGACTCGGCCGAGATCGAGCGATTTGCCGCCGAGGCGGCAGCCGAATACAGGATCGCCCGCGAGACCGGGCGCAGCGCCCGCTTCAAAACCGCGGTCGTGAGCGGCTACCACTTCACCTGCGCCCTCACCGGCTACCGGCTGACCACGGCCGAGCAACTGGGCATCGTCGAAGCGGCCCACATCCACTCCCTTTCGAGCAGCCGGAACAACGATCCGACGAACGGCCTCGCCCTGACCCCAACCGCGCACGTTCTCTTCGACCGCGGGCTCTGGAGCGTCTCGGACGATCTGCGCATCCTCGTGAAGCCGGGCCCGGCCTTCGTGGAAACGGCGCCGCCCGGCGGCTTCAGCCTCCGCCACCTTGACCGCAGCCCCCTTCGCCTGGATGCCCACGGAGCGCTCCGCCCCCACCCCGCGCACCTCGCCTGGCACCGCCGCCACCACGGCTTCGCCGAGGTCTGAATGACCGTCCGCCCCTCAGTGCAACGTTCCCCCAATTTTGTCGCACTGGCTGGCCGGCCGACTGGCAGCCCCCCCGGGCGATACCTATCCGATTTGCCAGGCGGCCATGGTCACTCATGGCAGGACTTCGGCTGCCCACCAGGGAAGCCGGTCCGCAGCCGAGATCACCCGGCCGCATGCGGTCGCCGCAACCGGGCGCAAGGGGTGGTCGAGTGACGAGTTGTCCACCAGGATCGCAAAATCGACGAAGGTGAGCGCCGTCCGGACGTTGGCACGCATCCGCTCGTAGCGCTTCGGGATTTTTTCCCGCGGCACATCGTGTCCACCATCCAGAACACGGGTTTGCACCCGCAGCACCGAAAGTTCGGCCGATTCCACGCAGACAAAGATCAGGATCACGGTGTACCCCGCCGTCTGGGCATCCCTTAAGAACTGCACCTTGGCTCCGACCGGATCGGAAAAGACCGTTTCCGTAATAAAACTTTCCCGGGCTGCGACCTTCTCGCGCCGGGTCTGGTCGGCCAGACGCGCCGCTAGGCGCTCGGTCGCCTCGCCTTGGGGCGCCCCATTCTCAACGAGGGTGCGCGCCAGCAAATCGGCGTTGATGAAGTGCAGGCCGGTCGCCTTCAGATGGCGTGCATGGAAGGTGCTTTTGCCGGCGCCATTCGGCCCCACCAATACAACCATCAACGGCCCGGCCGCCTTGGCTAGGTCCGCCAGGTGCGACAAGGCATCGCGGTCTGCCATGATTCGTTAGCGTCCGCTTCTTTCCGAGGCGGCAACAGGCTCCCGCCGAACGATCCGTCCAGGTTCCGCTTCCGTTGTACCGTAAAGGGGGACGCCGCGTTTGCTCAATTCCGTCAGCCAGGAGGTGTCCGCCGCGCTCGACGACTGCGAGAGGTACTCGATCAACACGGCGGCGACCTGCTGCCGCTGCCCGGCCTCGGCGACATGCGAGATTTTCAGGGGCCCGCCGACGCGTTCCAAAAGCTGCGCCACCGCTCCTCCGGGCAACTGGGACTCGATCGCGCGACCAAGGGCCGCCCAATGTTCGATTTGTCCGGTCAGGGAACGATGAAACGTCTTGGCCGTACGCCGGGCTTCTTCGACGAGTTCACCGGAAAGCTTGATCGGCATGGACTGACTCATGGAGGTAGTAAAATACTACCCGCTCCGCAGTCAAGCGCCCGGACGAGTCCTGATGCAAGTCAGCAAACCACCATGAAATCCGGCACATGGCGTTGTTTCAGGGTGAGGCATGCCGACCATGAGAAACGAAGGGGCTGATCAGGAGAAGGCTTGGCTTGGGCGCTCCGCTTGGGGGAAACCGGACTCAAACTGACCCGTGTTCTACACGTATCGCCGCCCGTTGCCTCAAGCGCGGGCCTGACGGACGAAGCCGTTTGCCTCGTCTACGTCGAAACCGAAGGTACCCTCTCCCGGGCCAACCAAACCGAACACGAGGACATCGAGTCGCAACTTCTGGGGTCGGAAGATCTCCGCCAGTTGGTGCTCAACCCAGGCAACGACGTACTTTCAAGCCGCCTGTATCCGATGATCATCGGCTTTGTCGCCGCGGGAGACTTCCGCCTGCCAGAAATCCTCACGCAAAGGATGCACGGACCTGCTCCGAGTTGAATGACTCCAACCATCTGGAGCGGCTAACGCCGAGGACGAAGATCACTCCCATGTTCGGCGAATCGTGGGCTAGATCCCTATCTGCAATGTTTTTCAACGGTTCCACTTCGGTCCCTGACGAGGCGTTGAAACTCCCCGAAACCTGATCATCTGACGCATTGCGTCCTCAAGATTCTGTCGCAGCGAAGATTTATCGCCAATGTAGTCAATCATGGCGTCTTCCGCACGCGCCTTGAGCGCTTCCGGTGTAAGATCAGTGACGCTCGCGAGAGCAAGGATGTCTTCGCGATCTTGCTCTGAGTATCGGGACAGCTTTGAAGTCGCGAGGTCCACCGGTGAGAGAACGAATACCTGCACGAGCCGCCCACTGTTCTCAAGCCCAGGCCACTCCCGTGCGTCCTCATCGAAATTGGAATGAAGCAGGGCGAACGCTGGATTAAAGTTCTTGTCCAGATACAGCGTTCGAGGGGAACCGTCTCTTCCTCGATACTCCCCGATGATGGGTTTGCCTCGTGGCATCAGGCGGGCCGTGAACGTCGCATCAACGTCTCCTGTGTGGCGTGTGTCGCAGTAGCGATGAACCGCCAATCCACCAGCGACAATCATCTTGATCGGCGCACCCGAATAGCCGGAAGCTCGGACATCGGCGTCAAGTTGGTCTGCAATCGCCCGGAGGGCCGAGGTCGCTTCAGGAGTGGGCGACTGCATTGTCTATTTCCGCTTGGAGCATGTCGTGAAAGCGCGACGGATCAAACCCAGTCTGGTCGATCAGGGTGCGGAAGGCTTCGAAGTCCGAAGCGAGACCGGGCTGTAGGCGATCTGCCACCGCGAGCAATTCCACCTCGTGGCCAAAACCGTAGGTTGTACCAAGAAAGTAGGCCGCGGTCGCCAACTGCGCGCGCCAACGCTCGTCAGTCGCCACCCATTCTGCGGCTGAAAAGCGCCAGTATTGGGCGGCACAGAATTGCGCGAGTTTTGCGTCTTCAGCCCGGGTCATGACAGTTCGAACTCTGTAGGGAAAGCGGAGCGCTTCAAGGGTGATTCGCACGCCAAGGGCATTGATCGTGACATGAAAGAGAAAAGGCCGCTCGCCGCAGAAACGGACGGGCGGCCGAATGAGATCGATGTGTTCTACGCGTTGCCCAGTTCGGCCCAAAGGCGGGCAGCCGAGGGGTGCTCCCGAAGACGCTTCAAGCCGGCTACGCGGAGTTGAGAAGCCCGGCCCTTGGTCACACCGAGTTCCACGGCAACCTCATCAAGGGTGAGTCCGTCGAGGATCGTCCGCGCAACCACGGTCCGCTCGCCCGGGGTGAGCAGATCAAGCAGGCCCAAGGTCGCCTGAAGCGTGGACGAGGACTCCACCGCAACCATCGGCGAAGGCCCTTCGGTGGCCACGGTGGCGAGGGCTGCCTCGGGATCGAGCGCACGGGTGGCGTCCTCCGCCCGCGCGAAGGCCGCCTCGATGCGGGCGACAGGCTCGCCCATCGCCGCGGCAATCTCCGCGACCGCGGGGTCGCGACCGAGCGCCTGGGCAAGGCTCCGGGAGGCCGCCTGAATGCGGGCAAGCAGCTGCCGGGTCCGGCGGCCGACGCCATCGGACCGGCGCAGTTCGTCCCGGAGAGCGCCTGCGACACGTCGCAGGAGGAACGCGCGCGCCTCCCCCTCCCCCCGGGGGGCCCGGGGAAACGCCTGCATGAGCGCAAGGTAGCCAGCCGACGCGAGATCGTCCCGATCCACCCAGGCCGGCAAGCGCCGAGCCACGATCGAGACCGCCGTGGGCACGACATCGAGAACGTCGGCCACCGTCAGGCTGGAAGGAGGAGACTCAAGGGTCGCTTGCATGATGGACAAGTTGGCGACGCCTTGAGGGCGCCGCGTTTTAGCTGAGGAAGTGGGCCCAGTCGGGATGACGGGCCTCGCGGAACGTGGCAGAGACGGGAATTTTCTTTGGTGCTTTCGGTTGGCGGATGAGCCGGAGGCCCACCTGGTGAGGAAGTTTGTCGGCCTTGCGGGAGTTGATCTCGCGCTTGGCCCAAACGAGGTTCTCGAAGGAATTGCGACCGCCGGCGCTGCGAGCGAGGACGTGATCGAGGTTGCCGCCGTCGCGGCCGACGTACTCGCCCGTGTACTGGCAGATGCCGCCGTCGCGCTCGAAGATCGCGTCGCGTGAGAGGCGCGGCTGGGTCATCGGCATCTTCGAGAAGTTCGAGGCGATGATGACCGTGGGGACACGCACCTGCTGCTTCGCGGTCGAGATCGCGAGGTCGAACTCGCGGACCGGCAGCTTGAACCAGTCGTCCCACTTCAGCGGGATCATCGAGAGCGGTTCGTCGAAGTTCCAGGAGCCGTCCGTGTTCTGGCGGTAGGCGATGTCGAGACCGACGGCCGGAGGATTCCCCCGGTCCCCACCGGTGAGCGCGACAAGGGCCTGGCGCACCGTGCGGTGGCCAATGGGCTGCCACGCGCTGTTGAGCGCAAGGACAACAGGTTTGTCGAGGATGGAGGCGGTCATGACGAAAAGACGGGCACCCCAGGGTCAGCGTTCGTTTTCTGGATACATGACTTCGATTGGCGGAAGGCAGACGTCCTGCCCGTCACCCGGCGTGAGAGCCGGGCCATCGGTTTAGCAAAGTGGCCCCCTCGCGAGGATTCCAACCCCGACCTTGCTCGTTAGAACCGAGACGCGCTGTGCGTTACGCCACGAAGGGAAAGTGGAGCGCCCACTGGGACTTTAACCCAGACTGATCCTCGTTCGAGGCGAGGGTGACTATACATTGCCGATGGGCGCAAAAGTGGTCAGGTGGCCGGGCCATGCTCCCGGTCCCCCGCGGTCACAACGCGGTACTCTTCTGGTTGAGCTACGCACCTGGTGAAAAGTGGAGCTTCCGGCCGGTGCTGACCCGGCGACATCCGCGCTACAAGGGCGGCGTTCTGCCGTTGAACTACGGAAGCAAAAGTGGAGGTCTGCCGGGGAGTCGCGCCCCGCTTTGCGCCTTACGAGAGCGCCGCGTCGCTGCCTACGCTTGCAGACCATGGTGGCCGGGGCCGGATTCTCGCCGGCGCCCCTGGGATTATGAGTCCCTCGCTCTGTACGCCAGAGCGTGTCCGGATATGACGAATGCTCAGCGTGGCCGGAAAACCGTGCTCGGCCAAGGCGGCCGAGGCGGAGGCGGGCCAGCGGCCCGTGCCGCCTCGGGCAACGCCGGCCCAGCGCGGTTTCCCGGTCACCCGGAGGGCTGGAGCGGAGCAGGGCCCGGGCGGCGTTGGGCGCGAGGGGCAGGGCCAGAAGGCCCAGCTCCCTCGCTCCCGCCTTGCCCGCTCCCTGCTGCGCTTTCAGCGCTGGACGTTCGTCATATCCAGACACGCTCTTTGCTACCCGGCCCCTGAAATGGTGATCACGGCTGGACTCTCACCAGCGACCTCGGCCTTCGCAGAGCCGCGCTCTATATGACTGAGCTACGCGATCGAAAAGTGGTACCGGGTGAGGGACTCGCACCCCCACGGCATGAAGCCGGCAGTTTCTAAGACTGCTGTGTCTGCATTCCACCAACCCGGCATGAAAGTCGCGGAGGTCGGGTTCGCACCGACATGGGCTTGGGGCCCGGCGGGTTTTGAGGCCGCTGTGTATGCTCGTTCCACCACACCGCGTAAAATGGTAGCCCATGCCGGTGCCGCCCCGGCTTCTACTCGTTGAGAACGAGTTGACCTAGCTGGTAGTCGAATGGGCCAAAAGTGGTGCGGGTGGAGGGAGTTGCACCCTCATGGACTTTCGTCCGGCGGCCTCTCAGACCGCTGCGTCTGCTGTTTCGCCACGCCCGCGCGTGAAAGTGGAGCCAGCACAGGGATGTGCGCCCTGCTCTTCCCGATACCAACGGGGTGCGTCGCTGCCTACGCCTTGCCGGCAAAAGTGGGGGCTCCGGTCGGATTTGCGCCGACGACCTTTTCCTTATGAGGGAAACGCGCTGCAAGCTGCGCCACGGAGCCATGAAAAGTGGTGGGGGATGTGGATTGGATGCCCACGGCCTACCGGGTAAGAACCGGCCGATCTTGTCCGACTGAGCTAATCCCCCGTGAAAATGGCGCGACCGATGGGTGCTGCCCCCACTTCCTCCTCTTAGACAGAGAGGCGAACATGCTGTTGTTCCTCGGCCGCGTAAATTGGTCGGCTACCACGGAGTCGCACCGTGCCTCCTCCGCCCCAAACGGAGTGTGCTGCTGAAACACTTGTAACCGGAAAATGGATGCAGGGCCGGGAACTGCCCCCGGGTAAGGTCGCTTATGAGACGCCTTGGCCGCTTGGCTCCCTGCAATGAAAGTGGTGGAGACCGCCGGTTCCGCCCCGGCGACTCGCGGGTTTCAACCGCGCGTGTTCCTGTTATCACCAGGTCTCCATGTGGACGGGGCCGGTCGCGATCCGGCCCCCGCCTTGCCGAATGCGGGACTTTTACCCGCCCTACGTCGCGTTGCCGCGGCAGTGTTACTCTTCGTTCTGCAAAAATTGGCACGTCGCCAGGGGATCGCGCCCTGCCGTCCGGTTTTGGAGACCAGACCGTCCTCTAGGACCTCTGCGACGTATGGGTGCAGGAGACGGACTCGAACCGCCGGCCTCGTGGTTATGAGCCACGCGAGCTGCCGCTGCTCCATCCTGCAATCCAACGGGCCAAGAAAGTGGACTGCCGCGGCCGGCGTCGCCGTTTAACGCCCCTCGGGCGCACCGCGCAGTCATGTATCCAAAAAAGAACTCTGACCCTGCACCCCTCTCGGATTCCTCCGGATTGGATGGCCGCGGGATTTGCATGCGGACCTTGGCTGATTGGCACTGGGCTCAGCGTTGAAGCCACCTGGGACTTGAAAGGGAAACGAGCCGTTGGGCTCGGTGTCCGGAGGTGGCTCCCCCGTTTCGGGGCACAAAAAAACCACTTCCGGGCGGGAAGCGGTTCCGTGGAACAAGACGTTGTTCTCGGTCTTAGCTTCCCATCGAGGGCGTCAGGGATTCCTGCACAAATCCGGGTTTCGGACTCATATAACGCAGGTTGGCCTGGCCTCTTGCGGTTGTCCGCGAGCAATCCAAGCCGCGCCAGTTATGGCGGCCCTGCGCGAGGGAGGTGGCTTGCAGTGAGATGCTCATGGAAGGCGTGGGAAGGTCTGAAGGTTGCTGTTACTTATCCAAACGGCACAAGCCCGAAAAAAGTATAGAGCAGCGGAAAAGTTTTTTGAGATGGCCGGAAAGACGCGTGTAGGGGATGCGTGGTTACACGCGCTTGGAGCGGTCGATTCACGACCTATTGAACATCCCCCCGGACGGAGATGGACTCGCCGCAACGCACCTCGGGAGAGCCGGCCGCCGCCCCAATTTAACCTGCATGCAGGCGACGGTGAAGCACCTCCTTGTAGCCGACCTTTGCGAGAACATCGCGAACCCGCTTAGTCAGCACCTTGTTATTAACCTTATGCTGTTTAGCAAGATCCGGGAAGACGTATCCGCTTGCGTCTCGTTTCTGGGCACTCAGGAGATCGCGCAGGATCGGGAAGATCGGAATCGTAACGAGGTTCCTTGTTTTCGAAACCTTCACATCAATGAAGCCTTCCTCCAGCCCATCCGCGTTTCGGCTAGATGATGCGATTGTTTGCGGCGACTTGGGAGTACCAATGGGCACTGAGTTTCGGCGTCCGCCGGAGTGTGGCGAAATCCGTGTGGACAATGCCGAAGCGGCGCGTGTAGCCATCGGCCCACTCGAAATTGTCGAGCAACGACCACAGGAAGTAGCCCTTGACGGGCACGCCTTCGGCAACCGCGCGGTTCAGTTCCTTCAAGTAACTGCGAAGAAACTCGACCCGGTGCAGATCGTCGCAAGACCCGCTCGCGACGGTGTCGTCGTCGTAGCCGCAACCGTTTTCCGTGATGTAGATCGCCTGGGTCCCATACGTTTCGGCGACGAGGCGGGGCGCCCAGTAGAGGGCGCGCGGCGTGATCTTCAACCAGGGACTGTCGGCGCACGGATACGACGGCGACGGCGCGACCACCTCAGGGCGTCCGCGACGTCCCGCCCGGATGAAGGACGCTGAGTATACATTGATGCCGAGGAAATCGGTCGGAAGGGAAATGAGTTCGAAATCGCCGCGGGCCACGCGGGGGCGGTCGGCTCCACATCGCCTGAGATACGCCGGGGCGTACCCGCCACGGTAAATGGCGTCGAGGATCGGCCAGTTGCCCTCGGCAAAGGCCTGCTGGGTCGCCGCGATGTCGGCGGGCGACTCGGTCACCGGGATGACGGTCTCGCAATTGTCGGTCAGCCCGACGCGGGCGCCTCGACCGCCATGTTCGCGCACGGCACGAACGGCGTGGCCGTGGCAAAGGAGGGCGTGATGCACCGTCTGATTCACCACCTGCGCACCCTCGCGCAGTCCTGGCGCCTTGGAGGCGTCGCCATAGCCGTGGTGGGTGAAGCAGCGAATCTCATTGAGGGTGATCCAATGCTTCACGCGGTCCCGGAACGCGTGCACGACCGTGTCGGCATAACGAGCAAAGGCATCGACCACTTCCCGCGAACGCCAGCCGCCGCGATCCTCGAGCGCCTGGGGAAGGTCCCAGTGAAACATCGTTACCCACGGCGTGATCCCCTCGGCGTGCAACTGATCCAGGAGCCGGCGATAAAAATCGAGTCCGCGCGAATTTACCGCTCCCACGCCGTCGGGAAAGATGCGCGGCCACGCGAGGGAAAGGCGGTAGTTGCGGAGATTCAACTTACGCAAGAGCGCGAAGTCCTCCTTGTAACGATGATAGTGGTCGCAGGCCCGCTCCGGGGTGTCGCCCTTCGAAATGGCGTCCGGTCGTCGGGAGAAACGATCCCACACGGATTCCCCTTTGCCGTCCTCGGCGGCGGCTCCCTCGATTTGAGGGGCCGCAGTAGCGGCTCCCCAGACGAAACCGCGCGGGAAAAGAAACGAAGCAGTATTCTTGGTCATGATGATTCCGGTGCGAATGCGCGGATCGGCGATGGGGACTTGATCGACGAAGGCCGCGGGTGGCGTTTCGGTGATCTCAGATTAGACGCAAAGCAACGATGAATTGTTATGCACTAAAATCTATTTACTTATGCACATACCCGCTCATCTCGAATAAAATAGTTATCTTAAACATCTTCTCTTTAATTACTTATGTTATATTTTAGTGAGGCACTACTCGAACTTATTTAATGCACTCATTGATTGACACTCTATGCACGAATTTCGTCCTTTCGTGCATCGTCAAGCCTCCGGATCCCCGTCCCGGTCGGATTGCGCCTCGCCGAACCTTTTTCTTCACCCGTGCCCGCCTCCAGCAACCGGCTGTCCGTCCGGGAAAAGTTTGCCTACGGACTGGGCGACACCGCCTCGAACTTCTTTTTCCAGGCGTTCAACCTGTTTCTTTTCTATTACTACACCGACATCTTCGGCCTCCCGGCCGCGGCGGTCGGCACCATGATGCTCTTCACGCGTCTGCTGGACGCCGTGACCGATCCGCTCATGGGGATCGTCGCCGACCGCACGAACACGCGCTGGGGCAAGTTCCGCCCGTGGATCCTCTGGGGGGCCATCCCGTATGGCCTGCTTGGATACCTGATGTTCGCCAACCCGTCGCTGGAGGGCCATGGCAAGCTCATCTACGCCTACGTCACCTACTCGCTGATGTGGCTGGCTTACACGGTGGTGAACATCCCGTATTCGGCCCTCATGGGCGTGATGTCCCCGTCGTCCGAGGACCGCACCTCCCTCTCGACCTACCGCTTTGTCTGCGCCTTCGGCGGGGCCTTCCTCATCAGCGCCCTCACCCTGCCCCTCAAGGATTTCCTTGGCGGGGACGATCCGGCCAAGGGCTTCAGCCGCACGATGGCCATCTTCGCCGTCGTGTCCGTGAGTCTCTTCATCTACACGTTTTCCAACACCCGCGAACGGGTCGCTCCCCCGGCGGGGCAGAGCGGCTCGCTGGGCGCGGACCTTCGGGGGCTCTCCCGCAACGGACCATGGGTGGTGCTTTTCGTCGCCGCCTTCCTGACCCTTGCGAACGTCGGCATCCGGAACGGCACGATCATTTATTACTTCAAGTACAACGTGGGCGACGAGTCGAAGTTCACACTCTTCAGCACGATCGGGACCCTGGCCTTCATCGCGGGCGCGTTGTCGACGAAGCTTTTCGTCCGGCATTTTTCGCGACGCAGCCTGATGATCGGGCTGACCGGCCTGAATGCCGTGGCGATGGCATCGTTCTACTTCATCGATCCGCAGAACATCCTGCTGCTGCATGTCGTGAACGTAGTGGGCACTTTCCTGGTCGGGCCGACCCCGGCGATCGTGTGGTCGATGTACGCGGACACCGCCGACTATGGCGAGTGGCGTCACGGCAGGCGTGCCACCGGCCTGGTATTCTCGGCCGCGGTCTTCGCGCAGAAAATGGGCCTCGCCGTAGGCAGCGCCCTCATCGGCTGGTTGCTGAGCTGGTTCGGGTTCGTGGCCAACGCCGGGCAGACGCCGGAGACCCTCGGCGGCATTTTGATCCTCTTCAGCCTGCTCCCGGCGTCGTTCTCGTTGCTAAGCGCCGTGGCCATCGCGTTCTACAAGCTGGACGAACCCGTCGTTCGCCAGATGGAACGCGAACTGGCCGCACGCCGCACCGCCTCCGCCTGATCCCTCCGGCGACGATTCGCGGCCCTTGGGGCGTGTCCGGGGCGTGCGAAAGTCCAGCGGTGCAATTCCGCACGCAGGCAGAAGCGGATTAACCAAGGCCACCTCCTGGGAGCGCCGGCGTCCCCGCCGGCTTCGGTCCGGAGGCCGGCGAGGACGCCGGCGTGCCCAGGAGGGGCCAAGGGACAACGCTCCGAGCTGAAATCCACCGCTTCTTCTCGCCATAGTTCTGCGAATGCAGGGTCTGCCGCCCCTCCCCACATCCAAGGATCGGCGCCAGCCGATCCTTGTCTGAATAACTTTACGGGAACCCCCCGGCGCCCGCTCGGTCTAGCGGTCGATAGCATGGAGTTTCTGTTTCCGGTGGACCCTTTGGACGATGTGCGTCGCCTCTATCGCCAGGCGTGCCTGCACCGCCTCGCCAACGAGACTGCCTCCGCCACGAGAATCCTCCAGGAGGAACTCCCGTCCCGCGTCGCCCGCCTTCAGGCCGACGACGCCGAGGGACGCTGCACGCCCGAAGCCATTCGCGCCGCCCTTGTCGAGGAACACCGCCGTGCCGTCGACGCCCACGTGGTCGGCGAGTGGCTTTTTTCCCGCCTTCAATCGGCATCCGTATCGCCGTTTCCCGCCTCCGCGCCCGTGCCCTCGCCCGCGCCCATGGCAGCGCCAGTCCACGCCCCTGCTCCCGCACCTCGGGAGACAAAGCCCGTCGGCGGCCCCCAGGCCATCACCGACATGCTCGACTCCATGCTCGCCCAGGAACGTCCGCGGAAGGCGCGCGCCTGACCCTCCCTCTCCGGCCTCAGCTGTTAAACCGCCAGCTCCCATCCCATGACCACCATTACAAAAGAAAAATCCGAGACCGCTTCTTCGTCCTCCGCGAGCGCCGGCTCCGCTTCCTCCCGGGGCGCCCGCCCGATCGTCCTCGCTGGACTCGACTTCGGCACCAACAAGTCGTGCATCCTCGCCGGCTCCGCGACCTCCAACGATCTCGCCGTGAGCAAGATCGTCCCGACCGTCGTCGGCTACGCCAAGGAAGGTGTCGTCAGCGGCATCATCACCAACAACGCGAGCATGCTCTTCGGCGAGGAGGCCCTCCGCCACCTGCTCCACGTCAATCTCGTCGCCCCCATGGAAAAGGGCGTCATCGCCCACCGCGAACCGGCGCGCGATTTCCTCAAACACATCCGCGACCTCGCCGATCCGTCCGGCAAGGCGGAGCTGCGCGTCGTCATCGGCGTTCCCGCCAACGCCGACGAAGGTTCACGCGAGGACATCCGCCAGGCCGTCACCGGGCTCTTCGACCGCGTCCTCCTGATCCCCGAACCCTTCCTCGCGGCCCTCGGCTACCGCGACGACGCCCGCGTCAACCAGCCGGGCTACGTCGACCCCGTCACCAACTCCCTCTTCATCGACATCGGCGGCGGCACGACCGACCTCTGCCTCGTGCAGGGTTATTTCCCGACGGCCGAGGACCAGGTCAGCATTCCGTTCGCGGGCGACGCCATGGACGCGATCCTCGCGGCCGAGATCGACAAGGTGTATCCGAACAATGGATTCTCCCCGCACAAGATCCGCGAACTGAAGGAGGCCCATTCCTACGTCGGCCCGGTGCGCAAGCCCATCGAAGCCCAGGTGATCGTCGGCGGCAAGGCGCGCACGATCGAGATCGGCGAGGCCCTCGGCAAGGCCGGCAACGCCCTGCTCGACCGCATCTTCGACGCCACGCGCTCCTTGATCGCCCGCGCCTCCTCCGACTCGGTAGCCACCCTGCTGCAGAACATCATCGTCACGGGCGGCGGCTCCCAGATCAAGGGCATCGACACCGTCCTCCAGCAGCGCCTTGTCGACGACGGCTACGCCTCGCCCAAGGTCCGCGTCGCGGGCGCCGACTACAAACGGTACGTCGCCATGGGCGCCCTCAAGGCCGCCCGCGCCGCTCGCGAGAACCAGTGGCAGTACCTGCTCGCGTGAGGAGTTCGCCGCGCGCCCCCTCCCGCACCGCGCAGAATCCCACCCGTTCGCGGGTGGGATTTTCACCGGGCACAGATCACGCTGCGCCGGCCGCCGCGCGCACCGCACCGACCATGCGTTGCTGCAGGCGGCGGACGCCGACCATGATCTTCTCGACCTGGGCCCGGGCGGCCCGCGGATCGTTGTAGATCTCCTGCACGCGCGACCAGAGCAGCGGGCCATCGGCTTCGTCGACCTCGAGCATCCAGCGCTCCGCGCCGAAATCCCGGTACATCTGCCCCTTGCAGGTGTCCGTCGGCTGGCGGAGGTAAATCGCCGGCGTGCCGACGCGGTAGGCGATGAGCGGCGAGTGGCAATCCGCACTGATGACCGCGAGGGCCTTCGTGTAGATCGAGGCGGCTTCGTCGGGCAGCCAGTAGGTGTTGCGCCAGACCACGTTTCGTTTCACGTCGGCGGGCAGCGGATCTATGAGGTACTCCTTGGCCGTCTCGACCTGGTAGGTCATCTCCGGGCAGGTCATGACCTTGCCGCCGGTCGCGCGGACGTAGGCGATCATCATCTCGCGCATTTTGGAGAGGTCCTGCTCGTTCGTGCGCGCGTTGATGGCGTCCTTGTGACGGTCGACGTCCGTGAGCGTGGTGTTGCCGCGCATGTGATGATACGGGGTGTAGCGCACGCGGGGGATCACGCAGATGAACTTCCCCTCCTCGAGTCCATTGTCGCGCAAGTAGGCGTAACCTTTGGCGTCGTCGCGTAGGTGCATGCCGAGCTGGGAGTCCGGTCCGAACTCCAGGATCGGCGCCTTGATCTTCTGGTTGCGCAGGTACTCCAGGGAGATCGTGTCGCGGCAGAACATGAAGGAGGCCTCGTTGAGGATGAAGCGCAGGTCGGCGGCGAGATGGTCAGGAGGAAGCGCCAGCGCACGCCGGCGCAGGTCGTTGAGCGTGCCGCCCTCGGGATCGCGCGAGCCACCGAAGCCGGAGATCGGGTCGGTGCTCACGCCAAAGACGCCGACGGGTTTGCCCGTCGCCTTGCGGAAGGCAACCGCATGCTGGTGCGCAGGGAAGCCCGAACCCGAACCGCTCACGTAGACATCCGTCTCGGCCCACGCCTTCGCGAGTTCCGGCGTGGTCGGCTTGCCGTCGGCGCCGACGCTGCCCTCGACAATGCGAAGCTTGGGGAACCCCTTGGTCAGCATGTCGCGCGAACCGTGACCGAGCTGTCCCGGCCAGAGGATCAGCTCGGCCTCGGGGAAATGCTCCTCGAGCAGACGAAGCGCACCCGGCGTGTGCCCGATGTCGCCGATGTTCACACTTTGCCAGGAATTGCGCAGCAGCACCCGCGGAGGACGCCCGCCGGCCTTGGCGGCGGCGAAGAGGTTGGGACGGAGGCCGGCGACGGCGGTCGCGGCGAGGGAGGTCTTGAGGAAACGACGACGATTCATGATGAAGATTGAGTTAGAAGGTTCCCTTGAGGCCGACGTACCACGTGGCGCCGTAGCCGGCACGACCGACGACGATACGATCGCGCGGCGTGGACGGACCGTAGCGCACGGTGTAGTCGACCTCCTTGTTGATGTTGCGACCGCTGACGTAGAGTGCGAAGCGCCGGGTCAGACGGTACTCGGCGGTGAAGTCGGCGCTCGTGCGCGGCAAGAGGTACTGGTAGGTCCCCGCTTCCGCACCGGCGTTCGTGATGAGGTTCTGGCGGATGAGGCCGCGATGGTTGACGGCGAGACGGACCGCGAAGCGCTGGCGGTTGAAGCTGACGCCCCAGTTGGCGATCTTCTCGGCGAAACCGGAGAAGCTCGCCTGCTCCGAGCCTTCGAGGTCCTGCCACGTGATGTTGCCGAAGAGCGTCACACCGCGCGCCCATTTTGGGAGGAAGGTGAGGTTCTGGCGGTAGTCGAGTTCGAGGCCGCTGACGCGGGCGTCGCCGACATTGCGCCGGGTGCTGACCACGTAACCGAGCGCCTCGCCGTAGAGGGCCGGGTCGATGCCCCAGGGAGCGAGCACGTCGTCCGAGGCGGGCACGGTGACCGCACCCCAGAAGTCGGCGATCTCGCGACGATAGGCACGGACGGAGACGAAGCCGGTCGAGGGTTCGTTGAAGTAATACTCCAGACCGAGGCCGAAGCTGTCGGCGATCCACGGCTTGAGGTCGGGGTTCGTCAGCGTAATCGTGCGCGACGTGCCTTCCGTGTCCGGAAGATTCATTGACGGCAGGATGTTGCCGAAATCGGGCCGGTTGATCGAGCGACCGAACGAGGCGCGGGCGATCAGGTTGTCGCGGATCATGTACGACGCGTTGATGCTCGGGAAGTAGCCGTCGTAGCTGGTCTTTGTGCCGGCGCCGCGCTCGATGTAGGCCAGGCGCGTACCGGCCATGGTGCTCAGCGGGGCGAGGACGACGGGCTGGCCGTTCGCGTTGCGCACAATGTTGCCATTGGCGTCGCGCTGATAGATCGCGGTCGGATCGATGAGCGGGCCGACGCCGTCATCCTCCGTGTGCTCGTAACGAACGCCACCGGCGACGTGCAGGCGCCCGGCGAAGAGCTTGGCGTCGATGCGCACATAAGGCGCCCAGATGGTCTCGGTGATGGCCTGGGAGCCGGTGACGCCGGCACGATAGGCGTTCACCTCCTGCGCCTCGGTCTGGAGGAAGTAGTTAGAGTTCTGATAGAATGTGTCGCCGATCGCCGCGAGGTTCATCCACTGCATGCGCGGGCCGTAGAGCAGGTCCTTTTTCGAGTAGATCGGGTCGAACCATTGATCCGCGTTGTCGTCGGCGGTGCGCATCACGCCGTCCGCGCCCGTGAAGTTCCAGGCGGCGTTGGGCCGGCGGATGTCGCGGGTCTGCGAGCGGAAGTCGACACCGCTCTTTACCGTGACGGGCACGCGCAGGCCGAGGTCGCGCTTCGCGTTGAAGTAGGCGGTGCGCACGATGTCGGAGCTGGAGAGCCAGCGGCCGTTGACGGACTCGAGCCGGTAGTTGGAAAGATTATACGGATCGACGACGTTGCCCTGGGCGTCGCGCACATCGACGACGCGGGGGGCCTCGTAGCCGAAGTCCTCGAACCGAATCGTCACATTGCGGAAGAAGGCGTTGCTGTTCTGGAAGTAGCCCTTGTCGATGTCGCGATAGTAATTCGAAGCGCGGGAGAAGGCCCCGCCGACCTGCCAGTCCCAGACCGGACCGTTATGACGGTAACGGAGGCTCGGCATCCAGGTTGTGCCGTGCTTGTCGGTCGCGTCATACACCGTCTGCACAAAGCCCGCGCCGGCCGCGCCCTGCGTGAAGTCGGAGCCGTAGGAGGCCACGCGGCCAACGTCGAAGTTGAGCTGGCGCACCCACCAGTTCGAATTGAAGAAGGCATACTGCATGCCGAGCGTGAGCACGCCGCGCTCGGTGACGCGCCAGTCGGCCGTCGCGCTGATCTGCTCGCGACGCGTGAGCTTAGGCCGCTCCTGCACGCGCCAGCGGGCGAGATAGGGTTGATTGGGGGTCGTCGCAATGTAGTTGCCGGACTGCGCAAGCTGATGGGGCACCCAGTCCTGGGTGGTGCCCGGACCGTTGTTGACGGTGCGCGTGTCGATGCCGCTGATCGTGAATCCGAAGCGGCGGTTCACCGGGACGATGGCGCTGAACTCGAGGTTCGGCTGGTACCAGTACGTCTTCTCGGCAAAGGGACCTGGTTGCTTCTTGAAGGAGAAATCGTCCTCGGGGAAGGAGGCGTAGACCTTGAAGGAGTACTGCGGCTTGCTGCGCTCGAAGGCACTCTTGCTGATGAGATTGACCGAGCCGCCGATCGAACTTGCAGGGGAGTCCGGCATCGGGGAGCGGTTGATCTCCACGCGCGACATGCTGTTGATCGACATGTTCTCGAACTCGACCTGCCGGCTGGCGTTGGAGCTCGCGGCGCTGGCGAGACCGTTGCCGTCGACGAGAATGGGGGTGCCGCTCGGAGGCACGCCGCCGAGCGACAGCGTGGTGCCATCGCTACCGTTGCGGTTGAGCACAACGCCGGGCAGGAACTTCGCAAACTCGCCGACGTTGCCGTCCGCGATGTCCGCGAACGAGTCGGTGGCGACGATGTTCTTGAAGGACGGGGCGAACCGCTGCTCGTTCACCGCGACGTCGGATGCGGCCATGTCGGACTGGGCTGCCACGGTAAAGGCGTCCATCACGATGGTCTCGTCGGTGGAGGCCGTGGCGGAACGCAGGCCGAAGTCCTGCACCGCCTGGGCACCGGCGCCTACCTGCACGACACGCGAAAGGGAGGGAAAGCCGATGTAGTCCACGCGCACGGTCACGGCGCCGGCGGGCACGCGCGGGAGGCGGTACTGGCCGTACTCGTCGGTGAAGGTTTCGATCGCGTGGGCCGCGACGGTCACGCGGGCATTGGCAACGTAGGTTCCGTTGGTCTCGTTGAGAACCTTGCCGGAGATGGCGCCGGTCTCGGCGGTCGGCACGCCGGAGGCGGTTTGAGCCGGGGCGGCCGCGAGGCCCAGCCAACCGGCGAGGAAAGTGATCAAAGTCTTGCGTTTCATGGTCTGCTTGGGGGGAACGTCAGGTTCCGGTTTCCTGGGGGACAAAGAGTCTTCGGACGCGGTGCGCGCAGCGCCGCGTTTGAGGGTGAAGGTGCCCGAGCGGGCGTCCTCCTCGATGAGGAGCGCCGTGCCGGTCAGCAGGCGCTCGAGGGCGTCACGCGGGGCGTAGTCGCCCCGCACGGCGTGGGTCCGGACTCCTTGCACGTGGGCGACGAGGTAGACGATGGAGGTGTCCGCCTGTTCGGCAAACAGCTCCAAGGCCACCAACGCCTCCGTCGCCGGGATGTGAAACGATCGCGGAACGCTCGACGGCGAGCGTGCCGACGCGCCTCCGGCCGCGAGGGCCTGGGACGCGACGGTCGCCAGGAGAACCCAGGCGACGACGCGTGCGACGATTCGGCGTGGAAGCACTCCGGCAACGCGCACAGCCTGCGGCACCAAGGACAGGCGACAGATCATGCGGCGAGAGTGTAGGACGGGGCATGCGGGGTGAAGCGCGCAATGGCCGCGCGCACAAGGAGGACGCAGACCCCGTGAGAATCCGTTATCCGAAAATCGAACAATTTTCGGCGACGGCTGAAATAGGCGGCTGGACGCTACGCACCCGCCCGGGCGTCAACGCACCCGGTCGAGCAGCAAGGTGCCGTCCGCCTCGCGCGATACGTGCACCCCGTAGTGGTCGGCAAGGACGCGGGTGAAACCCTCAAGGTCGTCGCCGGGAAAGCGTCCGCCCACGCGCATTTCCGCCAGGTCGGGCGTGGCGAAACGCATCCGGCGTCCGGTCTGTGCCTCGAACTCCTTCGCGAGCTCCGCCAGCGTCGCGCCGCCAAGCCGCAACAACCCGCCGCGCCACGTGTTGGCCCGGTTAACCTCGACCATGTCGACTTCCGTCACGACCACGGCCGGAACCTCCGCCGTCGTCACGCGCGCGACCACTGCGCGATGGCCGGCGGTCACGAGCGGAACATTCTCCGGTTCGGCGGCATCGTCCCGACGGGCGGCGACCACCTTGACGGTCCCTTCGGTCACGAGCACGTCCACTGCGGCGGACGCCAGCGAGACGCCGAAGGCCGTGCCGACGGCGACAACCTCGACGCCGCCGGCCTCGACCACAAAGGGCCGCGAAGGATCGCGCGTCACCGCAAAGTAAGCCTCGCCTGCGAGCAGCCGGACGCGCCGCTCCTGCGCAGAATACACCTCGGCAATTCGTGCGCCCACGTTGAGCCGCGCGAGAGTGCCGTCGGCAAGGACATGGGTCCGCGGGGCCTCCGCCGCGACCTCGACCGCGACCGCTTCGATCGACGGGGCCGGCAGGCGCAGGCCGACATACGCAACCAGCGCCAACGCCGCCGCGGCCGCCAGACCGCCCACCCACCAGCCGGCGATGCGACGAGGTTGCGGCCAACGGGTCGGAGCCGGAGTCTTCGCAGGCACCGCCGCCTCGAAACGCCCCCAAACGGCCGCCGAGCGCCGCCAGGCCGCCTCGTTGCGCGGGTCCTCGGCGAGCCACACGAGAAATGCCCGCTGCTCCTCCGCACTCAGGCCGCGATCGTGACGCACGACCCACGCCGCCGCCGCCGAGCGCCGCGCCTCCTTGGAAGGATCCTTGTTGTCCGGGGACGTCATTCCGCAGGCAGCGCCCCCAACCGCTCGAAGAAATCCTCGCACCGCCGCAGCGCCTTCGTGAGCTGCACCTCCACCGTATGCTCCGAGATCCCCAGACGCCGGGCGATCTCGCGATGGGAAAGACCCTCGAAGCGGCGCAGCACGAACACTTCGCGGCAGCGCTCCGGCAGGGCGGCGATCGCCGCTGCGAGCAACTCGATCTCCTGCGAACGGCTTACAACCTCATCGGGCGCCGGCGCCTCGTCGATCGCCCCGATCGCATCCATCTCGCCGACCGCCGTCGTCCTCGCCACCGCCTGGCGGCGAAACAGGTCGCGGGCCGCGTTCCGCGCTGTCGCAAACAACAGCCCGCGCGTCGACCGCACTTCGCCGCGTTCACGCACACGCAGGAGACGCGTGTAGGTTTCCTGCACCAAGTCGTCGATGTCCGCCCAGGCCGCCAGCCGGTGCAGGTAGCCGCGCAGGGTCGCCTCGTGAGGCTGGACCTCCTCGGCAAACCAGCGCGCGGTTTCGGAGTCGGTGGGGGGCATGGCGGGGTCTTCGGGAATTGGACCCGTTGCCAAATCGACTCAAGCGCATTCTTGCCGCTACGCCCGGTCCGCGCGGCGGAAGAGCATGCCGCCGACCAGAAGGAAGAGCACCGTCGGCACCCAGAGCAGCAGGTCGGGCCGCATCTCGGGCATGTTCTCCAGCCAGTTGGCCGACACCGTCAGAAAATAATAGATCATCACCAGCACGAGCGCCACGCCAAGGTTCGCCGAGGTCTCCGCGCGCGACACCTTGATCCCGAGCGGTATCGCCAGCAGCGCGAACGCGAACACCGCCATCGCACTCGAGGCCTTCTCGTGGATCGCGATCGAAACCTTCATGCGCTCAAGGACCTGCCCGGGCTCGTCGAAACGCCCGCGTTCGACAACGAGCTGGTCGTAGGTCAGCTCGCTGAGCTTCGTGCGCCGCGTCGTTCGCCCGAAGATCCGGTCCAGCTCCAGCTCGATCGGCACCACTTCGGACACGCCGGTCGTGAGCGGCCTGGCAAAGTTCTCCAGGTCCTCGTCGTTGCGGTTCTCGACCGAGACGTGACGCAGCGTGAGCACCAGCCGGTTCGCCTCCTCCTCGTAGTCGAACCGGCCCGACTCCGCCCGTGCGAAGACCTTCACGCGCTTCTGGTCGTCGAGCTGCCAGATCCAGAAATCGCGCAGATCCAGGCCGTCCCGCTCGCCGACGTACAGGATCACGTTGGGAAAGTTCCGAATGAACGTCTTCGGCACGATGAAGCTCAGCGGGTTCTGCCGCAGCGACTCGGCCAGCGTCTCCTTGTAGGCCGTCCGCGCCTTCGGCATGTAGTAGAAGTTCAGTCCCAGCGAAAGCACCGTGCCGAACACACCGAGGATGATGATCGGACGCGCAATGAAGAACAGGCTCAGCCCGGCCGCGCGCATCGCCGTGATCTCGTGCTGCGACGACATGCGCCCCAGCACCAGCAGGACGCCCGTCAGGATCCCCATCGGCAGCGCGTAGGCCAGCACGTAGGGCGGCAGCAGGAGGAGGAGCTTGACCAGTGCCTCCGGCGAAAGCTGCCCCGCCAGGGCGTACGAAAGCAGGTCCTTCAGCGCGTTGCCCACCATCAGCACGAAGGCAAACAGCCCCACCGCCGCCGCGCAGGTCGCGAGCACGTTCCAGAAAAGGTGGCGTTGGAGCAGTTTCACTGCGGAGACGGGATTGTCTTTGCGGTCGGTCCGCGACTTTGTGAGAGCATCTCTCCGTCACGCCAACCATGAAGTTCGTTCCCGCGCGTCCGCCGCTCACCGGCGAAACCCTCGAATCCCTCGCCGCCCGCCTTGCCGAGCGCGGCGAGCCGGCCTTTCGCGCGCGGCAGATCCTCGACTGGATCTACAAGAAACGCGCCCGTTCCTGGGACGACATGACGAACCTCTCCAAGCCGCTGCGCGCCTGGCTCGCCGAGACCTTCGAACTCATGCCGGCCTCCCTCGTCCTCGGCCGGCAGTCGCAGGACGTCACCGACAAGCTGCTCCTTGAACTCGGCGACAAGTCCCTCATCGAGACCGTCATCATCCGCGCGCCGCAGGAGGGCGTCGGCCTCGACCGCTCGCGCAAGACCATCTGCATCTCCACGCAGGTCGGTTGCGCCATGGCCTGCGTCTTCTGCGCCTCGGGCCTGGCCGGACTCAAACGCGACCTCGACGCGGGCGAGATCGTCGCCCAGCTCCTGCAGGTCTGCTATCGCGAGGACGCACGCACGCCGCGCGCACGCCAGGAACTGGCCTCGTTCGACAACATCGTCGTCATGGGCATGGGCGAACCGCTCGCCAACTACGACGCGATAATCCGCGCCCTCACCATCGTCAACGCCGACTGGGGCCTCGGCTTCGGCGCCCGCCGCATCACCCTCTCTACCAGCGGCCTCGTGCCGAAGATCCTCAAGCTCGCCGACGAACCGCTCGGGATCCGTCTCGCCATCTCCCTCCACGGCGCGACCGACGAGGTCCGCGAAAAGATCATGCCCGTCAACAGGGCCTACCCGCTCGCGAAACTGCTGCCGGCCGTGAAAGCGTTCTCCGAGAAGCACGGGCGCATGGTCACGCTGGAGTTCATCCTCATCGAGGGCATCAACGACAGCCTCGAGCAGGCGGAGAAGCTGCGCGACATCGCCCTCGACCTGCACGCCCACGTCAACCTCATCCCCTACAACACCGTGGAGGGTCTGCCGTGGAAACGTCCCTCCGTCACGCGCCAGGAGCGCTTCGCCGACATCCTTCGCGACGCCCGTGTATCCGTGACGTTGCGACGCGAGAAGGGCCACGACATCGACGCCGCCTGCGGCCAGCTGCGTCTCAAGACGGAGACGGACCGGGCGGCGGCCGCCGCCTCCGCCTGACCGCCGGGCCCCGCTCGTCGGCCCCGGCCGCCGTCCCCGCCGCCGCGAGCCGCGCCTTCACCGTCCGCCAGTCCACGTCGAGCCGGCGCGCAGTCTCCTTGATCGTCCCCGCCTGCGCGAAGACCTCCTGCGTGTACCGCCGGAGCAGTTCCTCCGCGGTCAGCCTCCCCTCGGCGATCGCCGCACCCCAGTCCGCCGGTCCCGCCCCCGCCAGCGGCCCCGCCGGCCGGTATTCGCCGCGCAGGATGAGGTTGCGCACGCACTGTTCGAGTTCGCGGAAATTGCCCGGCCAGGCGTAGGCGTCGCCGAGGTTGCGCCCGATCCAGGCGAGCGCCCGCCGCGTGAACGGGGCCACTTCGTCCTCCGCAAGGATTCGTCCGGCAATGTGGGCCACCATCGTCTCGAGATCCTCCGGCCGGTCGTCCAGCTGCGCACGCAGCGCGGGCGTCGCAATCTGGTCCGAACACAGGCGGTAATAGAAGTCCTCGCGAAACCGGCCCGCCCGGATCTCCTCGGGCAGGTCCCGGTTCGTCGCCGCGATGACCTTGCCTTCGAACCGTCGCGTTTCCGTGCCGCCCAGCGGCTGAAAGGTGCGTGTCTGCAGCACGCGCAGCAGCTTCACCTGGATGCCGGCCTCGACCTCGCCGATCTCGTCGAGGAAGACCGCTCCGGTGGGCGGACACTCCTCCATCCAGCCCGCACGGTCCGCGAGCGCCCCGGTGAACGCCCCGCGCCGATGACCGAAGAGCTCCGACTCGATCAACGTCGGCGAGAGCGCCGCGAGGTTCAGAGCGAAGAAGCCCTGGGAAAAATCCCGCCCGAAGCCGGCCTTTCGCGGTTCGTACGGCAGGTAGCGCGAGAGCGCCAGCGCGCGCGCGACGAGTTCCTTGCCCGTGCCGGACGGCCCGCTGATCAGCGTCGCAAAATCCCCCAGTCGCGCAAAGAGCGTCCGCCGATAGCGCCGCAGGTCATGCGTGAAGATCGACTGCCAGATCTCCGCCCGCAACCGCGCCATCGGCCGCGCCCCGCCCACGAGCGAGCGGAAGATGTTGTGAAAGGCGCGCCGGATCTGGAAAGCGCACGCAAACCAATGCGCGGCACCTTCCGCCCGGGCCGCCTCGCCAAGCGGCGCCTGAAAACAGGCCTCGAAGTCGGTGCGGAAGGCCGCGAAGAACTCCACCCTCCCCCCTTCGCCCTGCCCCTCGAGCGCGGCGACAATCGCGCGGTCGAAGGACGCCGAGTACGTGTGGTACAACCAATAGCCAGCCACTTCCTCGTGGAGCAGCGCATCGTCCGCCGCCGGTTTCGTCCCCCGGCGCGCCACCTCGCGCACGCGCGCGATCGCCGAGGCGCACCGCTCGGCAATCAGCCGGCTGTTGACGTGCAGACCCAGGACCGGCGGCCGCGTGTTCCAATCCGCCCCCGCCTCCGCGAAGGCTTCGCCCAGCGCGGCCCGCTCGGCAGAGATCCGCTCGGGCAGGAAGGGGTTCGCCGCATTCACCCGCGCAACCGCATGGGCGAACCTACGGTCCTCCGGCGAGAACCATCCGGGTGAAGCTGTAGCCATAATTTGTATCTCAATGTACAAATTATGTAGTCACTGGCAAGCATGCATTTCCCACGGCATACGCGTTAGATAGCGAACAATAGCCACTTAAGAAACCCGCGACTTCCGCTGGCATGGGGCGAGCAAAGGAGGAGCAGGCGGACCTTCCGCCTCTTCCCATCATGAAAACTAACTCCCTCCTGCTCCTCGGTCTGCTTGCCCTTGGCAGCGCGGCTTCCTCGCTTCACGCGGGCGGCACGCTCACCCCGATCGGCGCCGGTCACCAGCCGGTCCGGATTCGCGAACACCGGGTCAACGTGACCATCAACAACGGTTTTGCGCAGACCGAGGTGGTCCAGACCTTCCACAATCCCAACGCGCAGGACCTCGAGGCGATCTACGCCTTCCCCGTCCCCAAGAGCGCCAGCCTCTCGGAGGTCACGATCGTGACCGGAGAAAAGACCCTGCATGGCGAGGTCCTGCCCAAATCCGAGGCCACCGCCCTCTACGAGGAGGAGAAGAAGGCCGGCAACGACGCCGGCCTCGCCTCGAAGAACAGCTACCTCACCTACGAGTTCCGCGTCGCACCCGTCCGCGCCAACGCCGAGGTCGAGCTGCGCTTCGTCTACCACCAGCCGCTCGAGATCGACGCCGGCGTCGGCCGCTACGTCTATCCGCTCGAGGACGGCGGCACCGACGAGGCCGCGAAGAGTTTCTGGACCGCCAACACCCAGGTCGACGGCACGCTCTCCCTCCGCGTCGACCTGAAGTCCGCCTGGCCCGTCGCCGACGTCCGCGTGCCGGGCTTCGAGGGCGTCGCCGTCGCCAACCGCCTCGCCGAGGGCCACCATACGATCGCCCTGGACCGCCCGGGCGCGAAACTCGATCGCGACTTCGTCTTCTACTACCGCCTCGCCGACCACCTCCCGGGACGCGTCGAGGTCATTCCGTATCGGGTTTCCAAGGACAAGCCCGGCACCTTCATGATGATCGTCACGCCGGGCCTCGACCTGAAGCCGCTCGATCGCGGCGCCGACTACGTCTACGTGCTCGATGTCTCCGGCTCCATGCAGGGCAAGATTCACACCCTCGCGAACGGCGTCAGCCAGGCGCTCGGGACCATGCGGCCCGACGACCGCTTCCGCATCGTCACCTTCAACAACGCCGCGCGCGAGGTCCTCGGCTGGACCGCCGCCACGCCGGCCAACGTCCAGTCCGCCATCGCCCTCGTCAAATCGCTCCCGACCAACGGCGGCACCGACGTCTATGCCGGACTGAAGCTCGCCACCGAGAAACTCGACGCGGATCGCGCGACGAGTGTCGTGCTCGTGACCGACGGCGTCGCCAATCAGGGCATCGTCGACCCGGCTTCCTTTCACCGCCTGCTGAAGAAGCACGACATCCGCGTCTTCGGGTTCCTCATGGGCAACAGCGCCAACTGGCCCCTCATGCGCACGATCGCCGACGCCACCGGCGGCTTCTACACCGGCGTAAGCAACGACGACGACATCGTCGGCCAGATCCTGCTCGCGAAATCCAAGATCGCCTTCGAATCGCTGCACGACGCCTCCTTCAAATTCTCCGGCGCGCGCGTCTTCGACACCACCGGCGACTTTCCCAACAAGATCTACCGCGGCCAGCAGCTGGTCGTCTTCGGTCGCTACGAATCCGCCGGCAAGGCCACCGTCGCCCTCCACGCCCGCCTGACCGGCGAGGACAAGACCTACAGCACGACCTTCGACTTCCCCGAGGTCGACACGACCCACCCCGAGATCGAACGCCTCTGGGCCATGGCCCTGATCGAGCAGATCGAGTTGAAGGAGAACACCGGCCAGATGCCGCCGTCCGAGTCGAAGGACGCCATCCAGAACCTCGGCGTCGCCTATCAGCTGGTCACCGACCACACGTCGATGCTCGTTCTCGACGACGAGACCTTCGCGAAGCGCGGCGTCGCCCGCCACAATCGCGACCGCCTCGCCGCCGAACGCACCGCCCAGAGCCTCCGCGCGCAGCAGCCCGCCGCGAACCACCGCGTCGATGCCGCCCAGCCCGCCTTCGCAGGCAACGCACCCACGGCCGCCGGCGGCGCCGGTTCGATCGACGCCCCGACCCTTGGCTACCTCGCCTTGCTCGTGCTCGTGGCCGCGACGCTGGAAGTCCGCAAACAGCGACGTCTGCGCCGCGCCAACCGGCGCTGATACGCTTCTAGCCCGCAAGTTTCACCAAAAACAGCCAAGACCGATTTCACAGAGAGCACGGAGCTCTGACACAGAGATGGAGGGAGGCCACACCGTGTGCCGACATTCCACGCCGGATGCCAACTGAGCCAAATCCTCTCCAAGAGTTGGCTTGGAGGATTTCTCCTCTGTGGCCTCTGTGTCGGAGCTCAGTGTCCTCTGTGACCCAAGAAGAATCGTTGTCGATTGATGTAAAATAGGCGGGCTGGCGAATCGCGCAAAATCGTTACACGTACCCCGCTTGACGGGTCGGGCGGGCGGCGGTGAGCTTCGCGCATGCCCCCGCCCCCACCCTCTTCGTCCGGGCGCCCGTCCGCCCTGAGCCGGCGCTCCTTCGTCACCGGCACCGCTTCCCTCGCCACCGTCGCCTGGCTCTCCGGCTGCCGCTCGCCGGGAAGCCAGGCGCCCGCGCCCCGGTTCTCCGCCTACCCGTTCTCGCTCGGCGTCGCCTCCGGCGAGCCGTCGTCAGACGGCATGGTGATCTGGACCCGTCTCGCCCCCGAACCGCTCGTCCCCGGCGGCGGCCTGCCCCCCGAACCGATCCCCGTCCGCTGGGAGGTCGCCGAGGACGAGGCCATGCAGCGCATCGTCCGCTCCGGCGAGGCGCTCGCGCGACCGGAGTGGGGCCATTCGGTGCACGTCGAACCCGCCGGCCTCCGGCCCGACCGCTGGTACTGGTACCGGTTCACGGCCGGCGACGCGCGCAGCCCGATCGGCCGCACGCGCACCACCCCCGCCCCTTCCGCCCAGCCGGCCCGCCTGCGCTTCAGCTTCGCCTCCTGCCAGCACTACGAGACCGGACATTACACGGCGCTCGAACACCTCGCGCGCGAGGACAACGACCTGATCGTCCACCTCGGCGACTACATCTACGAGGGCGCCGCGCGGGACAACCAGGTGCGCCGCCACAACAGCGCCGAGATCCTCACCCTCGACGACTACCGCGCCCGCTACGCCCTCTACAAGCTCGACCCCGCCCTCCAGGCCGCCCACGCCGCCGCCCCCTGGCTCGCCACCTGGGACGACCACGAGGTGGACAACAACTACGCCAACGACATCCCCCAGGACGACGTCCCGCGCGAGGTGTTCATGCAACGCCGGGCCGAGGCCTACCAGGCGTTCTACGAGATGATGCCCTTGCGCGCCGCCGCCCGCCCGCGCGGACCCGACCTTCTCTTGTATCGCCGCGTTCACTACGGACGCCTCGCCTCGTTCCACGTGCTCGACACGCGGCAGTACCGCACCGATCAGCCCTGCGGCGACGGCAACAAGCGCCCTTGCGGCGACGAGATGAACCCCGCGGCCACGTTGCTCGGCGCCGCCCAGCGCGACTGGCTGTTCGAGGGTCTCGAGCGCTCCCCGGCCGCATGGAACGTGCTCGCCCAACAGGTCATGATGGCGCGCGTGGACCGGCTCGCCGGACCCGACCTGGCCGTCAGCATGGACCAGTGGCCCGGCTACGAGTTCGAACGCCGCCGCGTGCTGCGCCATTTTCTCGACCGGAAGATCGCCAACCCGGTCGTCTTGACGGGCGACATCCACACGAACTGGGCGAACGAACTCGTCGCGGATTTCGACGGGCTCGACGGGCGCAGCGTGGCCGTCGAGTTCGTCGGCACCTCCATCAGTTCGGGCGGCGACGGCGTTGCGGAGCCGCGCAACCTCGACGCGCTGCTCGCGGAGAATCCGTTCGTGAAGTTCCACAACGCCGAGCGCGGCTACGTGCGCTGCGAGATCACCCCGGAACGCTGGACCACCGACTACCGCACCGTCCCCTACGTCACCCGCCCCGGCGCCCCCGTCGCCACGCGGGCGACCTTCACGGTCGAGTCCGGCCAGCCAAGCCTGACGCGCACCGGTTGAGACGGGCGCCACCGCCAGCATTCATCCCGCATGTTTCGCCAGACGAAAGGTGCCGAGGCAGGAGGGGCCTTACGCCGCGATGAAGACCGTCCGCCGGCCACCGCGGCATAAAGCCGCTCCTACGCAATCCTTGCGAACCGCTACGGCAGCCGCCACCGCACCACGCCCACGTGGTAGCGATTGTGCGAGGGCATGCCGCGCGAATAGTACGCCGTGACGAGCGTCCCGTCGGCGAGGACGACCGTCGACGGATAGCCGCCGTCGCGTCCGGGCTTCTCCGCGAAGCGCTGGTTGGTGGCGCCTTCGAGATCCACCAATGCCGCCGGCGCCGACCAGGTACGCGCTTCGGCGTCGGCAAGTCGGTAATGCACCGCCCACTGCCCTTCGTTGCGCACGCCGTAGGTGAGCAGCACGCGTCCATCGGGCAACGGCGTGAGATCGGCAGGATGCTGCCCGGGCAGCGTGAGGTCGCCCTCGCGCGTCCACGTCCGTCCCCCATCGGTCGAACGCCGGGCCACCACGTTGCTCGCGCCATAGGTCCGCGCCGCTGCGTAGAGGTCGCCGTTGGCCAGGCGAATCCAGACGGTCTCGTTTTCAACGCGCCCGCTGGAGAGCTGGCCCTTCCTGCTCCAGGTGCGACCGCCGTCCGCGCTCGTGTAGAAGGCGGTGTCCCCGCGGTACACGACGACTCCGAGTTCTCCGCCGGGCAAGGCCCCGATGCGTCCGTAGGGCACGTAACCCTGGTCGCCAGCCTCGGCCGGCGAGGGAATGGCCGCGTGCGTCCGCCAGGTGGTCCCGCCGTCGACCGAGACCGCCGGCACGGGTTCGAGCGTACGCGATTCGCCAAAGGGAACGACGGGCGCAGGATCGGACGCGGGACGGCGATTGTTCCATCCTCCGACCAGGGCGACGAGTTCGCCCGACCCATTGAGCCCGCCGGAGTGGTTCATGCGGTTCTCCCCCGGCGCATGCGGCACCGGCACGCCGGCCCGCGCCCACGTGCGTCCGCCGTCACCACTTTTCCAATACTCCACCGCGCCTTCCGGATGCCCGTGGCTCGGCAGCGGCCAGAGGAAGACGCCAATCGCCTCGCCGGGCAGGGCCACGAGCAGCGGCCAGCCGCAGGCATTGTCGATCGCCACGTAGCGCTCGTATTGCGCCAGCCGCGGCAGCGCGCTTTCCGGCGTGGCGGCCGCGCCGGCCGGGAGGAGGAGACAGATCGCCAGGACCGCGGAAAGGTATCTCAGGGGCATGTTGGAATGGGGTTCGTGTTGGCTGCGAAGAACGCACCCGGAGGGCGAATCGACAGGGGGTTCTCACGTCGCACCGGGGAAGCGGCACGTCGATCGACTTCGCACCGATGACACGTTCTCTCGCCCCAGATATCAATCCTTTGAACAGGAGAAAACGGAAGCAACGGAGGAAGCTCGCCCTGCCGAGGCCGACCCTTGGGGATTCGCCCCCGTCTCCGCGCCCTTTGCGTCCTCCTGTGCATAAGGGCGTGTCCATTATCCGCCCTTTCCCTGTTTCTGAATATTCAGCAACCCGGCGCACGCCGCGACTCTGTTCTCGGCAGCCGCCGCGATTCTTCCTTACCTCTCTCCACCCCCGGAGCGCCGCGCGCGCCACTCCGCCCATGAAGTCCTTTCTTGTCGTTGTCTTCCTTCTCCTCGCCGCGGGCGCACCCGCCTCCGACGGCCTCACCACCCGCAATCCCAACCCGCCCGCCCCCGCCGCCGGCGGCGCCGCGCTGCTCGACCCGGCGCGCGACCTGCCGCGCTATCCGCCCGTGGAGCCCGCCGACGCCCTCGCCACCTGGAAGGTGAAGCCGGGCTTCCGACTCGAGCTCGTCGCGCACGAGCCGCAGGTGCGCGACCCGATCGCGCTCACCTTCGACGAGAACGGCCGCCTGTTCGTCTGCGAGATGATCGATTACTCGGAGCGTCGCGACTCCACGCCCCACCTCGGAAGGATCTCCCTGCTCGAGGACCGCGATGGCGACGGTTACTACGAAACCAGCACCGTCTTCGCCGACAACCTCCCGCTCCCCAGCGGCCTCATCTGGGCGAACGGCGGCCTCTTCGTTGCCGCCACGCCCAACATCTGGCGTTTCGAGGATCGCGACGGCGATGGTCGCGCCGAGGTGCGCGAGGTGGTCTTCACCGGATTCGGACGCGGCCTGCGCGCGCTCAACATGCAGACCCTGCTCAGCAGCTTTGCCTGGGGCCCCGACAACCGCATCCATGCCCTCGGCGGCCCGGGCAACCGCGGGCTCATCTCCAGCCCGAAGCGGCCCGACCTGCCCGCCGAGGAGATTGGCGGACGCGATTTCTGGTTCGATCCGCTCACCTACGCCTTCGGCTTCGAGGCGGGCGGCGGTCAGTACGGCCTGAGCTTCGACGACCACGGGCGCAAACTCGTCTGTTCCAACTCCGACCACCTCCAGCTCCACATCTACGACGACCGCTACGCACAGCGAAACCCGTTTTTCGCCGCGCCGCCCCCTCGCCAAAGCATCGCAGCCGACGGCGGCGCCGCCGAGGTGTTCCGCATCAGCCCCGACGAGCCCTGGCGCATCGTGCGCACGCGCTGGCGCATCGGCGGCGTCGTGCGCGGCATCGTCGAGGGCGGCGGCCGGGTCAGCGGCTACTTCACGGGCGCCACCGGCACCACCGTGTATCGGGGCGACGCCTACGGACCGGAGTTCGCGGACAACACCTTCACCGGAGACGCCGGCGGCCAGCTCATCCATCGCAAGCGGTTCTCGCCCGACGGCGCGAGCCTCACCGGCCGCCGGCCGGACGACGAACAGGGGTTCGAATTCGCCGCCAGCACCGATTCGTGGGTGCGCGTGGTGAACTTCGCCAACGCGCCCGACGGCACGCTCCACGTATGCGACATGTACCGCGAGGTCATCGAACATCCCTGGAGCATTCCGGAAGAGATCAAGCGTCACCTCGACCTCAACCACGGCCATGACCGCGGGCGCATCTATCGCCTCGTGCCCGACGATCCGTCATGGCGACGCCGCTCGTCGGTCGCGCTCGGCGCCGCCTCCACGGCCGAACTTGTGGCCACCCTTGCCCACCCGAACGGCTGGCACCGCGACACCGCTTCGCGCCTGCTCTACGAACGCCAGGATCGCTCCGCCGTGCCGCTGATCGAGGCGCTCCTGCGCAACGCCCCCGAACCGCTCGCCGGGCAACACGCCCTCACGGCCCTCGCCGGCCTCGGTGCCCTTTCGGAGCTGTCCGTGCTCTCCGCGCTGTCCAGTCCGCACCCCCGCCTGCGCGAACGCGCCATCCGCTCGGCCGAAGTCCTTCTCACGCAGGGAACCGTTTCCGCCGCCCTCGCGAACCGCCTCAGCTCGCTCGTCGACGACCCCGACGTCCGCGTGCGCTTCCAGCTGGCGTTCACCCTGCCCTATGCCCGCTCCCTCGGCCCCGCCCTCGCCCGCCTCGCGCAGCGCGACCACGCCGATCCGTGGTTGTCCGCCGCCGTGCTCACGGCGCCGCCCGCCGTGTTGAACGAGTCGATCCTGCCCGCCTTCACAACCGAGGCCGCGCTGGCACGCCGCGCGGTCCCCTTCGTCGCCAGCCTGCTCGAGATCCGGGCCGCCTCGACGGACGACAGCGGGGACCTCGTCGCTTTTCTTGCGCGCGACGCGCCCGAGCCGGCCTGGGTGCGCGCCGTCGACCGCGGACTGCGTCGACGCGGAACCACCCTCGCCGCCGCCGATCGCGAGGGCCGCCTGGCTGCCTGGCAGGCTCGCGCCGCCGCCGTCGCCACCGACCCGCACCGAGACTCCGGCGAACGCCTCGCCGCCCTCGCCCTCCTGGAAACCTCACCCGCCACGCTCGCGCTGTCCACGTTGCGCACCGTCCTCGCCCGCCCCGACGAACCGGCCGCCCTGCAAAGCGCCGCGCTCGGCGTGCTCGCCCTGCAGGAAGGCCCGGAGGCGGGTGAAGTCCTCCTCTCCTCGTGGCCCCACCTGGCCCCCGAGGCACGCGACGCCGGCCTCGCCCTGCTGCTGGCGCGACCGGAACGCACCGCCGCCCTGCTCTCCGCGCTCGAATCCGGCCACGTCGATCCGCGCGACCTGCCCGCCGCCCGGCTCCAGTCCCTGCTCGAACACCGCGACTCCACCGTGGCCGCCCGCGCCCGCCGCGCCCTCGCCGCCGTCCTGCCGCCGTCCCGCGCCGAAGTGACCGCACGCTTCGCGCCGGCCCTCGACCTGGCCGGCGACGCCGTCCGCGGACGAGCCGTGTATCAGGAACGCTGTTACGTCTGTCACCGTGCCGCCGGCGAAGGCCTCGAGCTCGGACCGGACCTCGCGACCACGAAGGGCCGCGGCCGGGACTCGCTGCTCGCCGCCATCCTCGAACCGCACCGCGAGGTCGCCCCGCAGTACATCGCCTACGACGTTACCACGCACAGCGGCGCCACCTACTCCGGCCTCGTCGCGCGCGACGACACCGCGGGCGTGACGCTCAAGCTCGTGGGCGGCGCCGAGATCGCCATCCCGCGCAACGAGATCCGCGGCACCACCTCCGCCGGCCGCAGCCTCATGCCCGAAGGCCTCGAACAAGGCCTGGAGGTCCAGGCCATGGCCGACCTGCTGACCTTCATCGAAACCTTACCTTGAAGCACCTTCCCCAAGAGCCTGCGCCTTACGCGACCAAGCAGTTTGCAACGCGCACCTATATCGTAGCAACGATGTCTTCCCGCGACACGCCCTTGGCGACCGATACCTCACGCAGGATCGCATTCAACGTTCCGATCCGGAGGGGCTTGTGGTCGGGAATCGAGATGCGATGGCGGTGCGGGGACTCTGTCTGCAGGATAATGTGGCTGCCTACTTGATTAACCTTCGTATATGCCCACCGGGAGCAAAGTACCTTTGCGAGTTCGCGGCCCTGTAGATCGCGCGGCAGTTTCACGCGAGGACTTCGTCGCGCACCAAATGCAACCGCAGAACCTTTGGAGCCGGGCGATCGAAGTAGAACGCCGCCACTGCCTCGCGCACATTGACACGCAATTCCTCCCAAGTCTCCGCCTGCGTGATGATGCTTTCGCCAAGTGCCTCGGCGACGAAACCGCCGTCGGCTTCTTGGGTGACGGAAAAGACCAGTTCGTTCATGACGATGACTCATAACTCCTTTGTCTTGGGCGGCAAGCTCCGCGCCCACTAAACGCAATCGACTTCATACTCCGACCGGCCCCGGCCAACTCCTCCCGCCCGTCCCAGTGTGAATGATGGCCCGCCATCCACTTTTTGCCCCATGCACACCCCGCCCTCCACCCGCCGCCAGTTCCTGACTTCCACCGCCGCCTTGCTCGGTACCGCCGTGCTCGGACGTTCGGCTTCGTCGCCGACGTTCGCCGAGCCGATCGTCGACATCCACCAGCACGTCCCCTACAGCGGCCGCACCGCGGAGCAGTTGCTCGCCCACCAGGCCGCCATGGGCATCGCGCTCACGATCCTGCTGCCTGCGGGCTCGCGCTTCGGTCTTGCCGCCGGAGTGAACCCCTACCCCGAAACGAAGGCACTCGCGGAGCAGTATCCCGACCGCTTCCGCTGGTTCGCCAACGAGGTCACCGACCAGCCCGACGCCCTCGCCGTCATGCGCCGCCAGCTCGAGGCCGGCGCCATCGGCATCGGCGAGCAGAAGTTCGACGTCGACAGCGACTCTCCCGAGATCATGCGCGTGGCGGAACTCGCCGCCGAATTCGACGTCCCCGTGCTCCTGCATTTCCAGCAGGGTTCGTACAACCACCGTCTCGACCGCTTCCACCGCGTGCTCGAACGTTTTCCGACGGTCAACTTCATCGGCCACGCCCAGACTTTCTGGGGCAACATTTCCAAGGACTACGACGAGTCCGTCCTTTACCCGACCGGCCCCGTCGTCCCCGGCGGCATCACCGATCAGCTGCTCACGCACTATCCCAATATGTACGCCGACCTCTCCGCGGGCTCCGGCTTCCGCGCCTTCATCCGCGACGAGGACCACGCCCGCGCCTTCTTCGCCCGCCATCAGGACAAGCTCCTCTACGGCAGCGATTGCTCGGACCCCGTCGGCCGCGGACCAGCCTGCTCGGGCACCCAACAGCTCCTCTCGGTCCGCCGCTTCGCGCCCGACAAGCGAGCCGAGCGCAAGATCCTCTGCGAGAATGCCGCCCGCGTCATGAAACTGGGCGCCCCGTACGCCGCGGCCCGCTGAACGTCCCCGCCCTCTCCCATCCGCCTCGCTTCCCTTCCCATGCCCTCCCCTCTGCTTCGCTCCGGCCTCCTTGTCGCCATCGTCGCACTACAACTTTCCGCGGCGGCCGCCGCTGCCGGGCAGGATGCCCCGCCCCGTCCCAACATCGTCCTGCTCATGGGCGACGACCACGGCTGGGAAGAAACCGGCTACAACGGTCACGCCTTCCTGAAGACCCCGGTGCTCGACGAGATGGCGCGCACCGGCCTCCGCCTCGACCGCTTCTACTCCGGCGGCGCGTCCTGCTCGCCGACGCGCGCGACCGTCATCACGGGCCGCCACCATCACCGCTCCGGCACCTTCACGCCGGGCTGGTCGCTTCGCCCCGAGGAGATCGGCCTCCCGCAACTGCTCCGCGACGCCGGCTACGCCACCGCCCACTTCGGCAAGTGGCATCTCGGCCCGGTCAAGGCGGAGTCGCCGACCAACCCGGGCGCCTTCGGCTTCGACGAATGGCTTTCGCACGACAACTTCTTCGAACTCGATCCGTCGTTCTCGCGCAACGGCGGCCCGCCGCAGGTGTTCAAGGGCGAGAGTTCGGAGATCCTCGTGGCCGAGGCCCTCCGCTTCATCGAGGGAGCGATGCGCGACCGCCGGCCGTTCTTCGTCGTGATCTGGTTTGGCTCGCCCCACGAGCCATACCAGGGACTGCCCGCCGATCTCGCCCTCTACGACGACCTGCCGGCGGACTTCGCCCGGCGCGACGTTCGCCTCACTTCGAACGAAACCGGACGCCCCACCACGCGGCCGCAACGCGACGTGCTGCGCGAGCGCTTCGCGGAGATCACCGCGATGGATCGGGCGATCGGACACCTCCGCAGGCAACTTGAGGCCCACGGCGTGCGCCGCGACACGTTTGTCATGTACTGCAGCGACAATGGCACGCCCGCCGAAGCCGTCGCCACCACGCCCTTCCGCGGACGCAAGGGTACCGTCTACGAGGGCGGCATCCGCGTGCCGTCCGTGATCGAGTGGCCGGCGGTGCTGGACAGACCGCGCTCCACCGACGTCGTTGCCGTCACCAGCGATCTTCTGCCCACGCTTTGCGATCTCGCCGGTGCGCCGCTGCCGCACCGTCCGCTCGACGGACTCAGCCTGCGGCCTCTCCTCGAAGGACGCATGACTGAACGCCCGCACCCCATCGGTTTCTGGAACGGTGACATTGAGCGAATCGCCGGGGCCTCGCCGTACATTGACCCCGCCTTGCAGGAGGGCACGACGCCGTTGGTGAAGCTGGGGCCGGGCGGAATTGCGACGCGCAATTTTCAGAACTTCCGCCATCCGGAGGTCCGCGAGCAAGACTTCTCAGGCCCGCGCGCGATGATCGACAATCGGTTCAAACTGGTGATCGATGGAGCGCGCGGCACCGGGAAGGAACTATTCGATCTGCGCAATGATCCGGCCGAGACGACCAACCTGATCGACCAGCACCCCGAAGAAGCACGGCGCCTCGAGCAACAGCTGCGCGCGTGGCAGCAGTCGGTCCTCTCCAGCCTCACCGGCGCAGACTACCGCTGAGCCGGACGCATGCATTGGCTTCGGGTTTCACGCAAACATGGACATGGACGATCAGTATGCGCCGACGGTGCGCGTCCCACGAGGCAGGCAAGATTCCTTGCGCCCGCGCCCCCAGGCCAACCGGTTGAACGACCACTCGCCGTCGATTCCTCTCCGACCACGTCCCGGCCAACCCCAAAAACTCAGCCGAGTCATTTCTCCACTGGGTAGCCTCGACGACCTTGCAAAGGAAGTCGCCGAAATACAGATCGCCAGACGCCGTTGCGGTGGCGTGGGGGATGCTTTCAATGCGCCTGATTACCATGAGACTACTTATCTGGCGCAGATTGTTCGATGCAAACCTGTCGGGCTCGCTCGCTTCGGCGATGGGGCTGCTGGTGCTTCGTCTGGGCTCCGGCGGTCTGATGCTCTTCGCTCATGGCTGGGGAAAGTTGGCGAACTTTGGGGAACGCGCGGCGAACTTCCGCGATCCGATCGGACTTGGTCCCGAGCTGAGCCTGGCTCTGACGGTCTTCTCCGAGGTCGTGTGCGCTGGTCTCGTGATGCTCGGTCTGGCCACCCGCCTGGCGTCCATTCCTTTGGTGATCACCATGTACGTGATCGTGTTCATCGTCCATGGTGACGACCCGTTCCGCCAGCAGGAGCTGCCGCTCCTCTTCGGCCTCGCCTTCCTCGTCCTGCTCTTTACCGGCCCGGGTAAACTCTCGTTGGATGCGCTGATTTCAAAGCGGTTCTGATCGGGCATCCTTGGAAAGGGTGGTGGCACGACTATTCGCGAGGTGAAGAGGGCCGAGCTGGAGCTCGGCGTTCCCAGGGGGAGCCGGGCCACGCGGCCTGCTATAGTACGGACAAGGCGGCAACAAGCGGAGTAGACGCGACGCATCCCCAGCCAAGTCCGTCAACTGCCGATCCTGAAGTACCTGTAGCAGGAATTGGTGACATGATAACCGGCTCGATCCGGATTATCATGCCAGCGATTTCCGGGATCAGAGGTGCCTCAAGACAAATCCCTTCCTGGGAGCTGCTGCAGTGTCGTCCGCCCGCTTTAACTCTCCTTGTGCACTATTTCGCGCCCACGCTGACCGGCACGTTGACCTCAACCGGACTGAGGCGGCGGGACGGGTCATCCGACCGGTCGCGCGCACTTTCACACCGTCTCCACGCTTGCTGCGCCACCGGAGGAAAATACCCTGTGTGCTCAGGGTGAGCCGGGCATATCCCCCGCGGGCCCCCCACCCTGCTCCCATGCCGTCCTGCCCCCGAACGACCGCCGCCTGGATGCTCACCTTGTTCGCCGTGGCAACCGGCCACCCCGCGAGCACCCTTCTGACCGACGGTTACTCAGTGCGCGTCTGGCAGACGGAAGACGGTCTGCCGGAAAACCTGGTGACCTCCGCCGCGCAAACACGCGACGGCTACATGTGGTTCGGCACCTACAGCGGGCTCACGCGATTTGATGGCGAGAGGTTTCGCGTCTTCAACTCCGCCAATACCCCCGAACTGCCGGATCGGCGCGTATCGCGGCTGTTTGAGGATGACGAGGGCACGCTTTGGATCGGCCATGAAGCGGGTTCCGTCTCCCGCTATCGCGAGGGCCGTTTCGAGCGTGCGATGCCTCCGCGTGGCACGGAAAACGAACGCATCATCGGCCTCGGAAGCGACCAGCAGGGCTCCATGTGGGCGATGCACGAACACGGCGGAGTCGATTCTCTCTCCCGCGACCTCCAGCTGCCCTCTTTAATCGCGCTGGAGCACCCCGGCAAAATGGGATGGTCACGTGGCGCCGACGGCAGCATCTGGCTCTGGGAAAACGACCGGGCGGCCAGCCTGACCAATGGCCAGCTGGTTCCGCTGGAGTTTCTCCCCGAGGATGGTCCACTCGTGGCCGGCCTCGTCGGGGCGGCCGACGGTGGGGTGTGGGTCCTGAGCAACGGCCGCATCCGCAAATGGAAGGACCAGCGCTGGACCGACGACCGCGGTGGCTTCCCCTGGCCCCCGGCGACGATCTCTTGCACTCTTGAACTCCGCGACGGAACGCTGGCCGTCGGCACCGTCGGCGAGGGACTCTACCTCGTTTTCGCCGACGACCGTCCCGCCGTCCACTTCAGTCAGTTCAATGGCTTGCCGCAAAACTGGATTCGATTCCTTTACGAGGACCGGGAGGGCACCCTCTGGGCGGGAAGCGGAAAATCCGGGTTGGTCTCGATTCGCAGCAGCCCGTTCGCGATCCTTGCGCCGCCCGATCGCTGGGACGGCAAGTCCGTGCTCTCGGTGGCGGCAGGTCGTGACGGGGCACTTTGGGTCGGGACCGACGGGGCGGGATTGTATCGGCAAGAGGCGGGCAGATGGAACCGGTATGACGGGCACGAACGCGTGGGCAACCCCTACATCTGCGCGGTCACTGTGACGCCCGACGGCGACGTGTGGGCGGGAAATTATTGGTGGGGCGGCCCCTACCTGTTTGAGGGTGGACGCTTCGTGCGCCCGCCCAGCGTGGACGAAAGATCGAGCCCGGCCTTCGCACTGGTGCCCGTGCCCGGCACGGACGAACTCCTTGTGGGCAATCGCGACGGGCTGCTGAGGATGAACCGCAAAGAGAGCACCTGGCTGGTCCGCTCCCCGGGAGGGTTCGGTGACGACGTGTGCGCCGTCGCCCTGGACCGCGACGGCACGATCTGGTGCGGTTTCGCCCAAGGAGGGCTGGCCCGGGTCGCAGGCGGGGACGTCACGTTCTACCGCCAGTCCGATGGCCTCGGCAGCAATTCGGTGCAGTGCCTGCTCGCCGACGACGACGGCACGCTCTGGATCGGCACCGCGGACGGCGGACTGACCCGACTGAAGGAAGGCAAGTTCACGCAGCTCGGCCTGGAACACGGGCTGGCGGATACGATCATCTGCCAAATGCTCGACGACGGCCTGGGTTTCTTCTGGCTGAGCACGCACCACGGGATCCAGCGGGTGGCCAAGCGCGAGCTGAACCGCTGCGCGGACGGCGCGATCCCCAACTTTCAAAGTCAGATCTACGACCGGAGTGACGGCCTGCCCATTGTCCAGTTCCTCGGCGGCCGTCAGGCGGCCGCCTGCAATACGGAAGACGGCCGCCTGTGGTTCGCCAGCAGCGCGGGCCTGGTCTCGGTGGATCCAGCGCGCATCCGGTCAAACCCCACCCCGCCGCCGGTGGTGGTCGAGTCGCTGGTGGCGGATGGCCGCACCGTCACGGTTCACAATGGTTCGGTGCCCGGGCGCCTGCCGCCCAATCATGAGCGCTTGGAATTTCGTTTCAGCGGGCTGAGCTTTGCGGCTCCGGGCAAGGTGATGTTCAAGTATCAACTGGAGGGCATCGACAAAACCTGGATCGACTCCGGCTCCAAGCGCACCGCCTCCTACAGCCGGTTGCCGGCCGGAGACTACCGCTTTCGCGTGATCGCCTGCAACCACGACGGACTGTGGAACCTGACGCCCGCCACACTTTCGTTCGTCATCGCCCCTTTCTTCTGGGGAAACGTGGTGGTTCGTGGGCTCCGGTGTCCTGGCGGCGGTGCTGGCCGTCGCGTTCCTGGTTCGATCCGTCACGCGCCGGCGCATGCAGCGACGGATCGAACAAATCGAGCGCGAGCACGAAATCGAACGGGAGCGAGCCCGCATTGCACAGGACATCCATGACGATGTCGGCGCCAGCCTGTCGCGCATCGCGATGTTGAGCCAGCCCGCGCGCCGCGATCTCGCGGAGCCCGAACGCACGGCCGCGATGCTGTCGCGCATCTACGCCACGGCGCGCGAGGTGACACGTTCGCTCGATGAGATTGTGTGGGCCGTGGACCCACGGCACGACACCCTCGACAGTCTCGTCGATTACATGGGCCGGTATGCACAGGACTTCCTGGCCGCAGCCAACGTCCGGTGCCGGCTCGACCTCCCCGTGGAGGTTCCGGCCTGGCCTCTGACCGCGGAGACCCGGCACAACCTCTTCCTCGCCTTCAAGGAAGCGCTCAACAACGCGGTCAAACATGCCGCCGCCAGCGAAGTGCGCATCTCCTTTGGTGTACGCACCGACTCCTTCGTTCTCGTCGTCAAGGACGACGGCCATGGCTTCGACCCCGCGCTGGCAGGCTCGAACGATTCCTGCCGGCTCGCGGGCGGCAACGGCCTCACGAACATGAAAAAGCGCCTGACCCGCATCGGCGGTCGTTGCGAGATCACCAGCAAGGAGGGCGCGGGCACGAGCGTGGCGCTCATCGTGAATTTTGTGTCCCAGCTTCCCACCCCCCCGCTCCCCTCTTCCTCCAACCCGTCTTCCGCCCTTTGACTCTCGCGTGAAAACCGAAACCCTGGATCCAAACCCCGTCCCACCCACCACCATCTCCGTGATGGTCGTGGAGGACGATTCATCAATCCGTGGCATCCTCAAGAACTGGCTCGAAGAAGCCGAGGGCTTCGCCTGCGCGGGCGTTTTCCCGGATGTCGAAAGCGCCCTGCCGCAGATTCCGCAATTCAAGCCGGACGTGGCCATCGTTGACATCAATCTTCCCGGCCTCAGCGGCATCGAATGCGTGCGCCGGCTGAAACCCCGGATCCCTGAAACCCAGTTCGTCATGCTGACGGTGTACGAGGATTCCAACCACATCTTTGACGCCTTGTCGGCAGGCGCCACCGGCTATCTGGTCAAAACCACCTCACGCGAGGCACTGATCGCTGCGCTGCGTGAAGTGCATGCCGGTGGTTCGCCGATGAGCGGCAACATCGCCCGCAAGGTGGTCCAGATCCTTCAGCATCCAAAACCGAAATCGACCCAGTCCGACGAACTCTCCAAACGGGAGAACGAAGTGCTCGCATTGCTGGCACAGGGCTATCTCTACAAGGAGATCGCTGAAGCGCTCGGGATCAGTATGGATACCGTCAATACCTACATTCGCCGGATCTACGAAAAGCTGCACGTGCACTCGCGAGCGCAGGCTGTGGCTCTGGTGGCGAATCTCCCGCTCTCCAATCCGGTCGCACCCCGCAGATCGTAAGCTCGCGGAGCATCCGACGCCTCCGAAGGGCATGGGGGCTGACGGTCGGCATCGTCGGCACAGGCCTCATCGCCGGCAACCACACCGGCGGTCTCCTCGGTCGTGACGACTGCCAGATCGTGGCCCTCTGCGACGTGCGGCGGAACCGGGCCGGGACGATGCGTCAGCGCATCGAAACAGCCTATTCGGAAAACGCCGCCACCGGGTGCCAGCCGGGGCAGATTCCAGCAGCGCCACGCAATAAGGCAGGAGCACGTGGTCCGGCTCCCGGATACCGCACGGCAGGCCCTGCTAGAGAAGCCGCAGATTCCGCGGATCGAACGTCTGAGTTCAAGGAACGGCTTCATGCAATTCAGGTCGGGGTCGGAACGCTCACGCTGAAGCCGGGGCCGAAGCATTGCCGGCTGACGCAGTATCCGCGAGTTCAGGACGTCACCGCCCGGAGAAGAAGATGGCGCCAGCTTTCGCAAACTGGCGCCACCCGTGGCGTGGACTCCGCCGTCCGCAGAGAAACGATGCGGGGGAATCCGGTTGTGATGAATCTCCGTACGAAAACGTGCTGGTGCGCGACCACGTCATGCCACCGTGCATGCGATATGGAGCTTTCAGGTGATTTGGCCGAAACTCAGAAAATGAACTTCATGCTCAGGTCGTAGGTTGTCCCGCTCATGATGCGCGATTGCGCAACAGAGCCGTCGGGCTGGACCGCGACGGTCACCAAACGGTCGCGCTCACCTACGTTCCGCACGTTGAGCTGAACTCTCCAGTCGATCTTCTCGGTGAGCCTGCGTTCATACCCAATCCACGCATCGAAGTGGGACTGTGCCTTTCCGTAGATGGGCTGGTTGACGTCGGCAATGTAGGCTCTTTCACCGTAGATCTCCGCTTCGTGGATCCCATATCCCAGGATGGCCTTGTCTTCCCAGCGGAAGGCACCGCCGATTTTGATGTCCTTTGCCCACCCGCTGACAAACCTGTAGTTCGTGACGAGATTGAGCCGGTATTTCCTCATCTCGGGCTGCTCGGTGCCAATCAGAGCGATTTGGGTGAGATAGGGCGCCCAGAGGTCGCCCAGGAAGCTGTTCTTCGCTCCTTCGAAACCACCCCAGATGCCGGCATACTGCACGCCGCTGCCAAGGAACAGGTCGGCCATGCCCTCAAGCTGGCGGGTGGCGCCTTCGCCTAGACCGGTCTGGGTGGCGTCAACTTTCGACGCATTGAGCGTGATATCCCAATTGCTTCGAGGCCGGAACGTTGCCTCCAGCTCAAAGCCCTTGGACTGGAGGTCCTGGTCGATCATCGGAAATTGCCCGTGGATCAAATCGCCGCCGCCGACGAAGGAACTGAAATACGGGTAATCCGTGCCCTTGACGATATGCATCCAATCACCCCGCTTAACGGCTTCGATATCGATGTTGTAGCCGTAGGAATCCCAATAGGACTGCGGATACAGCTCAACGAACTTGGTCATCATGTCAGCATTGGCCAATGCCGCTTCCGCCGGATGCTGGCTCATCCAGGCATACGGCCAGTTGGCCCAAGACTCGGCCGTCCACGATTCCCAATTGGCGGACGGGAGAATGAAATTCCCGTTGGAATTCTTGGGCAGGCTCTGGTGGGCCATGCTGTATGCGTGTTGGATAAGCGTCCACTCGGGCAGCGCACGGATCATGAACGTACCTAGCGGCTGACCGACCGAGGCTTGGGCGCTCTTGTTCTGGGTCTTGAAGTAAGTGAGCCGCGCGGTGAGGCGACCATTGAGCGCGTCGACCTGAACCGAGTAGTCATCGGTCTTGCCGGATTCGTTGGGCAGCTGCGTGCCGTCGATCGCATAGCGCACCTTCGGAGTCTCATTCGCACCATGGAAATAGTAGAACGACAGATCGGTACCGTCGGGCAGGTACTTCTTGAATGCTTTCGGCAGGTGAAATGCCGCGCCGTAGCTCTTCGACGTGGTGGTGGCACTGACGCCTTCATCGGTGATATCGTAATCAAGATTATAGACCTTGGTCTGCGGATCCTGATGCTGGCTCGCGGAGTTGCCCCGCTGGAACGTCGTATCGCGACGATAGCCAAACGTCGGAATGATCATATCATCCCAAAGATGCCCCTGATAGAGGAAGGCCTTGGAGGTGATCCGCTGCTCCCGCTGGCTGCCACCCTTCGCAAGCACATCGGGGAGAGACTCTCCAAAGATCGTCGGGACCGTCACCCGCGTATAGCCCTTATAGTTGGCAGGATTGTCCGCCTGGACTTGGGTTACGGTGTTGCCCTCGCGGCCCGTAAAGACCCACGGGGCCGACGGATCGACCGAAGTCGCGACCCATTCCTTCGAAAAGACCGTGTAGGCATAGGCGTCAGGCGGGACGAGGGTGTGCCTGACGTTGCTCAAATTGGCACCTGCACCGGTCGTCCCCAGCAGGGAGGGGCCAGTGTAGGCGAGCCAATTGAAGTCGTTGTCAATCGGCAGCGGGTTGAGCTTGGCGCCCGAGTGGATTCTGAAGCTCGGATCAACGCCGTTCAGCCGATAGTTCCGATGTTCCTCGAAGCGCTCATATCGCCCGCCGAGGCCGGTGAAGTCATGGCGTCCCAGCAACCTGCCCCAAAAACCCTTGGTGGCGAAGTCCCTCCTGAAGTCCAGGCTATACGCTGCCGTAATCTGATAGTTGTCGCGGGTGTAGTCGCTGATGTTGTGACTGCCCTGATCCCCGAACACCGCGGGCCGGCCAAGATTCGGATTGTTCGTGGCCCCATCAAGCCAGGTCGGGGTCTTCAGGTTATGGCTGTTGAGATCAAGGACGAGCAGCGGGGAACTCAGGATGCCCTTGTTGCCATTGCGATACTCCTGATGGTCCGCGACCGCCTGCAGGACAAGACGGTCGTTAAACAGGCTCTGAACCACGTTCACATTGTAGGCATTCCAGCGCTGGAATTCCCGCTTGTTATCGCCGTCGATGAGCTGGCTGTGGAAGTTGAAGACGCTCGGATCGCTGAGGGTTTGGTCAAAGTATCGGACCGTGCCCCGATAGGCACCGGCAAACTCGCCGCCGTCCTGATTGTTATTCGCCTGGCGGTAGAGATAGTTGCTCGCCCGGGCATAGCCACGGTAGCCTTGGGAGTGGACGTTCCAAGTGTTGGACAACGTAGTGTAACCGTTGCCGGTGGGTGTCGTGAAGCTCGCCTGCCCCGCGTCCAGCAGGTCGCCGGTGACGGCATCGTAGTAGAACTGCGGCGCGGCATTACCCCACTGGTATTGATTGGAGAGGGAACCGCTCGAAGCCCAAAGACTCTTGGTGGGATCGAGACCGATGTTACCGTCCATGGCATACGTCCACGGATTGTAGCCGGTCGCGCTGGCGGTCGGGTCGTTGAGGTACCCGGTGACGTAGTCCCCCGGAGGGATCGTACGGGGGTTGTTGGAACTCACCGTGCCATGCTCGAAGCTTGCCTGGATCTTCGTATAGGCCGAGTTCGTGCGGAGGAACGACGGATCGAAGCGCAAGGCGCCATACGCCCGCTTGCTATGATTAAAGGCAGGGTGTTGCCGATACTTTCTGTCGTCGTTCACCAAATCCAGCCTTAGAGCCAGTTGGTTGGGCAAAATGACCTTGTTATAGTCCAGGGATTGCCGGAGGGATCCAAAACTTCCGTACCGGATTTCGACGCTCCCTGCGTCTTTGAACATCGCCTCATTGGTTGAAACGTTGGAGATGCCCGAGGGGCTGCCCGTGCCGAAAAGGAACGAGTTCGGACCGCGCGAGATGTCCACGCGGCTGATATTGTAGCCATCCCATGGGATATCGCTCGGGAAGTAATTCCGGGTGCTATCCATTGACGTCAGACCGCGTGCCCGATTGACCCCGCCCGGATTGGTCAATCGTTCGTTTTCCGCGGCACCGGAGGGAATGCCCTGGCCCCGGGCGGTCATACCCGAGAAGTTTCCGTTAAGGCCGGCCACCTCGGTATTATTGGTATAGACCAGCAGGTCCTCGGCGTTGTTCACACCCAGGTCCTCCATAAACTTCTTGGTGATAACCGACAGGGACGCCGGGGTGTCCTTCAATAATGTACGCACACGCCCGCCAGCGAGCGTGTCGTCGGCTTTATAGCCTTCGTACTCGGTGGTCACCGTAAAGGGATCCAAAACGACCACTTGCTTCTCCGACGAAACGGCAGACGGTGAGGAGTCTTGCGCTGTAGTGTTTTCGGGAGCGGCTCCGGGCGCGATTTGCGCCCAGCTGGAGCCGGCTCCGAGGGAGAGTGCTGATAATATCGCCAGCACAGAGCGATTGGATAACTTTTTCATTTATTGAGTTGGGGCACTACTGTCCGGTCATCGCCGTTTAGGTCGTTCGTAAATTGTTCAACTGATGAT
>VFQQ010000653.1_pt1 | contig 63137 bp, 56 predicted proteins | sample 3512341 | NCBI WGS metagenome assembly VFQQ01 (sample SAMN10412373, study PRJNA504923) | tailings metagenome | isolation source: Relicate 2 Philex TSF1 revegetated site | place: Philippines: Tuba, Benguet | collected 2017-08-29 | reverse complement strand
GCGGGCTCCGGCAAGCCTACCCGAGGAACCTTGCGGGAAAGATACAGGGGGGGGGCTTGTCAAGGGGGGCTTGTGGGGTTCTTGCGACTTTCTCGGTAGAATCCCGGCATGCCCCTGACCCGCGATCAACTGGCGTTGCGTGCGTCGCGCGAACTGCGCGACGGGTACATCGTGAACCTCGGCATCGGCATCCCCACGCTGGTGGCCAACCACGTGCCGCCAGGGATGGACGTGTGGCTGCAGAGCGAGAACGGGCTGCTGGGCATCGGGCCGTTCCCGCGCGAGCGCGAGGTGGATCCGGACCTGATCAACGCCGGGAAGCAACTGGTGACGGCCCGGACGGGCGCGTCGTTCTTCTCGTCGAGCGATTCGTTCGCGATGATCCGGGGCGGGCACATCGACCTGTGCATCCTCGGGGCGATGCAGGTGAGCGAGCAGGGCGACCTGGCGAACTGGATGATCCCCGGGAAGATGGTGAAGGGGATGGGCGGGGCGATGGACCTCGTCGCCGGGGTGCGACGGGTGGTGGTCGTCATGGAGCATACGGCCAAGGGGCAGACGAAGGTCGTGCCCGAGTGCTCGCTGCCGCTGACGGGGCGGCGGTGCGTGGACCTGCTCATCACCGACCTGTGCGTGCTGGAGATGGACCGCGCGAAGCGCCGGTTCGTGCTGAAGGAACTGGCTCCGGGCGTGAGCGCGGCGGACGTGCGGGCGGCGACCGGGGCGGCGTACGACGAAGGGGCCGACCTGCGGACGATCGACGTCGGGTGAGACGACGACGGGAAATCGGCGCGGGTGTGGAGTTACTGAGCCCGCGCTTCGCCCAGCGCGATGAGGCTGTACGCCGTGATGAGCACGGGGTCGTTCTCCATCCAGCGGTCGTCGATGGAGCGGAACGAGCCGTCGGGCTGGGCGAGGGAGGCGAGGCGTGCGATCAGGTCGTCGCGCCAGCGGCGGGTGGCGGCGGGGGCGCCCGGGCGGCCCGTGGCGGGCGTCATCACCACGTCCTCGCCCGTCGCGTGCATCGCCCGCGCGAACACGAGCAGGTAGTAGTAGAACCCGTCGGTGCCCAGGCCGGGGTTCTCGTCGAGCGTGTAGTGGCGGGCGATCCAGTCTTTCGCGGCGAGCACGCGCGGGTCGGTGCGTGACAGCCCTGCGTAGAGGTAACTCTTGAAGCCCGAGTAGGTCATCGAGCCGTAGGCGCGGAGGCGGCTGACGCCCCGCCAGTGCTGGGCGCGTTCGACGGCGACGGGCGCGTCGGAGAGGTCGGTGAACGCGCGGGCGATGAGTTGGCCGAAGGCGTCGGCGTCGGTGACGCCCGCGCGGACCTCGAACTCGCTCCCGCGCTCGTTCTCGAAGCCCGGCCCGAACAGCACCTGGAAGGCGTCGTCGCGGAGCGGGGCGAGCGCGTCGGGGGCCTGGGCCGCGGCGGCCCGCACGCGCGAGCCGATGTCGGCGCGGTCGAGCGTCACGGGGCGGCCCTGGTCGTCGCGGGCCGTCAGGCGGACACGCGCGACCAGCCCGGGCGGGCCCGAGAGGCTCTCGGCGGTTTCGCCCGCGAAACTGTGGCCCACGCCCTGCTGCTCGCGGTTCACGCTGGTGGCGTAGATGAACCCGCCCTGGGTGCTGCCGGCGGCGTAGGGGGCGTCGTTCACGATCGAGCCGTCGGGCGCGCGGTCGAGCATCTGGCAGCGCTGGAGGAAGACGAGCGCGCGTTGGAAGGCCGGGTCGGACTCGGGCAGGCCCGAGAGGCGGAGGGCTTCGATGACGAACGACGTGTTCGACATGTCCGGGCGCCCGCGGTTGCCGTAGCCCCACCCGCCGTAGTACGGATGGTCCTTGGGGACGATGTCGGCGGCTTCGACGGCGCCCTCGCGCCGGACGGCGCCCTCGCCGTATTGCAGGCCCTTGAGGAACGCCTGGGCCTTGCGGATGGCTTCGCGGGTGGGCGCGTCGGGGTTGGGGAGCATCGCGAGCGCCGCGAGCGAAATCGCCGTGTTGTACGAGGGGAGGAGGCGGTCGAAGATCCCGCCGTCGGGCTGCTGCTTGGAGAGGATGAACGCGACGGCGCGTGTGACGGCGGGGTCGGCGGGGTCTACGCCGTTCTTGAGCAGGCCCTGCACCGCGAGCGCGGTGATCGCCGGAAAGACGGGGCGCCCGGGCGTCACGTTCCACCCGCCGGTGGCGTCGTCCTGCTGCGCACGCAGGAACGCGATGGCGCCGGCGGCGAGTGCGGCGGGGTCGGTGGGCGCGATGGGTTCGGCGGCGTGCCGGGGCGCGTCGGGCTGCGCGGGGCGGCCCGGCGCGGGTTGTCCTGGCGCGGGTTGTGCGGCGTGGAGGGCGATCGGGAGCGAGCACGCGGCGAGCAAGGCGAGTGTGCGGCGCATATCCGGATTGTACGGAGGCGGGGTCAGGGGGTGTTCGTGCCGCCTTCCAGGTGCATGATGATCCCCGCGGCGACGACGGCGGCGGCCTCGGTGCGGAGGGTGTGGCGGGCGAATGAGGCGAGGTGCGCGCCCGAGGCGCGCAGGGAGGCGAGTTCGTCGGGCGTGAAGCCCCCCTCGGGCCCGATGAGGAGCGTGAGTTCGGCGTCGCCGCGCGGGGCGTAGGGCGGGCCCGAGGCGTCGGCGACGATGACGCCGCGGGGCGGGAGATCGGTGAGCCCCGCGCCGGGGGTGATGGCGAGTGTCCACGCGCGGCCGCACTGCTTGAGGGATTCGCGCGCGACGCGAGCGAGGCGTTCGAGTTTGCCTTCGCGCGGGTCGACGACGGTGCGCGTGGTGCGGAGCGGGCCCCACGACGCGGCGCCGACCTGGGACAGCCCGTCGATCATGTCGGCGAGGCGCTCGCCCTTGGGCGGGGCGGCGAGGACGTGGAGGGCGGGGCGCTGCGGGGGCTCGGTGCGTGCTTCGTCGACACGGACGTCGAGGGTCCACTCGCCGGCGTGCTTGCCCGAGCCGGTGATGACGCCCACGCCGACGAAGCCCCGGCCGTCGCGGAGGGCGAGGCGGTCGCCCGAAGCGAGGCGCCGGACGCGGAGGGCGTGGTGGGCCTCGTCGCCCGCGAGGCGGAGGGTTTCGCCGGGGGTGGGCGCATGCTCAAGAAGGACGACGTGGTGGGCCATGCGGAGTCTCCCGGCGGTGCGGGCGGGGGACCATATTCTCGGGCGTGGGCGGTGCGTGGGCTGGGCGCGGCGTTGCAGTTGCGCCCGGCTGTCGACGACAATACACGACCCTCTCCCAGGAGCCCCGCGTGCCCGACGCGACCCCTACAAGCCCCGAAGCCCACAGCACGACGCCCCAGACGGGCGTGGCCGATGCGCTCCGGGCGGAGGTCGATGCGCTCGTGGGCGCGCCGGCGGACGCCGGGGCCGCGGCGGTGGCGCAGGTGGACGACGCGGCGGAACTCGCGCGGCAGATCGAGCAGATCCTGGGCGAGGAGGCGATGCGGGCGCGGTCTGAGGCTGCGGAGGCGTCGGAGGGTGCGTCGGCGAGTGTCGAGGGGTTGAGCGGGGCGAACAGGGCGAACCTGGAGGCCGAGATCGACGCGCTGCTCGCGGACGCGTCGATGCCCGGCGGGACGACGGGCGCGGACGTGAAGCCCGAGGCGAGCGCACCGGCGCCGCAGGGTGCGGCGTCAACGCCGCTCGCGAGCCCACTGCCGCCCGCGGCCGAGCCGGCGGGTGCGGCTGCTCCGGCGCCCGTGGCGGGCGTCGAGCCTGTGGCGTCGGCCGGTCCCGCGCCCGGCGTGCCGAGCGCATCGGTCACGACGAGCGAGCCCGGGGCGCAGGGCGTGGTGGCGACGGCGCCCGCGAGTCCGGCGGCGCCCGCGGTGCAGGCTGTGCCCGCCTCCCCCGCGCGCGTGGTAGTGGAGGAGGTCAAGCCCGCGGGCGCGGTGCCGGGGGTCGTGGCGATGCTGGGCAGGCCCTTGGCGGGCAAGCCGGCGATCGTGCGTGGCGCGGTGGCGCTGGTGGGCGTGAACACCCTGGTGCTGGCGGTGTTCGTGTGGGCGTTCGTGCTGTTTCTGAGGCCCACGCCGCAGGAGGTTCGGGCGGGCGCGTTTGATTTCCAGGGCGGGGCGGTGCCGCGGGTGCCCGACGCGCCGGCGGGTGCGTCGACGCCGCTCGACGGGCATGGGAAGGACGCGCACGCGAAGGACACGCACGCCGAGCCCAAGAAGCCCGCGAAGTCGGGCGGCAAGGGCGAGAAGCAGGGCGGGGGCGGGCACTGATCGCGCAGCGACAGGGCACACGCCAGAAGGTGAGGCAGGACGCGCGGGGCGATCAGGTTCCCGCGGGCGTCGTCGTCTGCTCGGCGGGCTTGTCGGCGGGGGGGAGCGTCGCCCGCCACTCGGCGTCGAGTTCCGCGAACGACACGCCCAGGACGGCGCGGGTGGCGTCGTCGACCGAGTTGCCGTTGGACATGGCGCGGAGCCACTGGTTGCGGGCGTCGTCGCCCGAGCGCGTGGTGATGAACTGGATCATGTGGTGCCCCTGGGTGTAGACGTGCCCGGCGAAGCGGCGCTCGTAGGACTCGAAGTTCGCGATGTCGTTCCACGGGGCGAGTTCGCCCCGCCGGGCCCAGCGTTCGACGCGGGCGTTGGGGCCGGGGGCGTTCATGACGACGCGGGAGGCGTACTCGGCGGCGCCTTCGAGGGCCCACCAGGGCATGTCGGTGGAGGTCGGCCCCATGATGAAGGTTGCGACGTGCCCGTATTCGTGCGCGAGGAGCGACTTGAGTTCGTTGAGCCCCGAGCGGCGCGAGGCGAGGAGTTTGACGGACTCCTTCGGCTCGTTCCAGCCGGCGAGCCCGTCGACGTAACTGAGGCAGATGGACTGCTGGAGGTGGCGCATGGAGCCGTAGAGCTTGATCTTCTGGGTGTGGGCGGGGAGTTCGTGCCCGGGGAGCGTGCCGCGGTCGTGGCCGAAGATTTTTTCGACGTCCGCGCGGACGGCGAGGAAGGCCTCGACGGTGCGGGCGGCGAGTTCGCCCAGCCCGGGATCGTGCAGCACGATGACCCCCTGGCCTTCGTGGCGCTCCCACGTCTCGCCGGCGTAGAGCCAGCGCCCGTCGCGGGCGACGAAGCGGGCCTCGAACGAGACGGTGCGTTCGCGGGCCTCGGGCATCGACCACGTCCAGGTCATCGGGGTGATCGCCTCGTCGCCCTCGACGCGGAGGTCGCCGACGCTGAGGGTGATGGCGGCGGGCTTCTTCTTCGCGAGGTCGCGGGCGAAGTAGGCCTGCTCGTGCACGAACTCGTCGTCGGCCCGGTCGATCAGGGCCATGAAGGCGTCGGCGTCGCCGGCGAGGCAGGCGGCCTCCATCGCGCGGAGCGTGGCCTCGACGCCGGCCTTGGCGGCGGGGTCGGCCGGGGCGAGCGGGCGGAGCAGGCCCGGCGCACCCCACTCGCCCGCGCAGGCGCCGAGCATGGCGGGGGCAACGAGCAGGGCGAGCAGGGTGGCAACGGCAGGGAGACGCTTCATGGCGGGAAGGGTATCACGACGACCCGGAAGGCACCGGGCCCCGGGCTTCGGGCAGGGGATACGAGGCGAATCGCGGCGGGCGCGTCGGCGGCGAATGCGTGTGTTGTGCGTGGGGAAAAAAGTTGGGGTACTAGGATTTGAACCTAGACTAAGTGAGTCAGAGTCACTCGTGCTACCGTTACACCATACCCCAGGTGTTGCGATCGGCGGGAGACCCGCGGTAGAACGCGGGGCGAAACCGACGACCAGTCCATCGTGAACGGCCAAGCGTAGGTCGGGTCCGGGGCGGCGTCGACGGCGCGGGCCGCCGGCGGCACGGGCGGGATCGAGGCTGATCGGCTACCTTCCCCCGGCCCGGGGCCGCGTCCCTGGGTCGGGAGGTTCGGCCATGCGGGACGTGCGTCGCGGGCGGCGTGGGTTCGGGGCGGCGGCGGTGGTGGGGATGATGGCGGCGGCGTGCCTGGCGCCCGTGCCGGCGCTCGCCCAGCAGGGCGGTGTGCAGGCGGGCGGCGAGCCGGTGACGGACCTTCGGCGCGAGATCGACCGGGCGCGCGACCGGGTGTTCCCCGCGCTCGTGAACATCCAGGTGGTGAGCGTCTCGTACTGGGGCGGGAAGGAATCGAAGGGCGCGAGCACCGGGAGCGGGACGATCATCTCGCCCGACGGGCTGATCGTCACCAACCAGCACGTCACCGACCAGGGGCGGACGTTCCGCGTGACGCTCTCGGACAAGCGCGAGGTGTCGGCGACGCTCGTGGGCGAGGACCGGATGACGGACCTGGCGGTGCTGCGGGTCAACCCGGCGGACCTGAAGGGCGTGCCCCTGCCCGGCGTGGCGGCGTGGGGCGATTCGGACGCGCTGCGCGTGGGCGACTACGTGATGGCGATGGGGGCGCCCTACGGGCTGTCGCGCTCGGTCACGCTGGGGATCGTCTCGAACACCGAGCGGGTGTTCACGTCGATCTCGGGGGACGACATCGCCGACCAGGAGTTTGATTTCGAGACGTCGAGCGACGTGTTCACGCGGTGGATCCAGCATGATGCGCTGATCCTCCCGGGGAACTCGGGCGGGCCGCTCGTGAACCTGCGCGGGGAGATCGTGGGGGTGAACACGCGCGGGGGCTCGGGGCTGGGGTTCGCGAACCCGTCGAACTTTGCGAGGCGGATCGCGGGGGAGTTGATCGAGCGCGGGCGCGTGACGCGGAGTTCGATCGGGGCGGCGTTCAAGAGCGTGCGCCGGACGGGGTTCGAGGAGGGCGTGCTGCTGAACAGCGTGGACGCGGACGGAGCGGCGGCGAAGGCCGGGCTGCGCGCGGGAGACGTGCTGCTGACGATGGACGGGGCGGCGCTGAACGCGCGCTTTGCGGAGGAGATCCCGCTGGTCCTGCGGGCGATCGCGGAGAAGCCGGTGGGAACGAGCGTGCAGTTCACGTACCGGCGCGGCGCCGAGACGGGGACCGTGACGGTGGTGACCGAGGAGTTGCTGCGGGAGCGCGGGGAGGAGACGGCGCTGCGCCTGTTCGGGATGTCGGCCGCGGAGATCACGCCCCGGATCGTGCGGGCGCGCCGGCTGACCAGCGACCGGGGCGCGCTGGTGCTGGGGGTGCGGGGCGGGGGGCCGGCGGCGACGGCGGAGCCCGCGCTGAACCGGGGCGACGTGATCCGACGCGTGGACGGGCGGGAGATCGGGACGCTGCGCGACTTCGTGGAGTTGTACCGGGCGATGGCGGCCCAGGACCCGCTGCCCGAGTTCGTCACGGTGGAGTTCGACCGGGCCGGGAAGAACCAGTTGACGCTGCTCAAGCCCCGCCAGGACAAGCGCGAGGACCCGCCCCGCGAGTTGCCCCGCGCGTGGATCGGCGTGGCGACCCAGCCCGTGCTGCGCGATCTCGCGCGGCAGATCGGGCTGGGCGACCAGACCGGGTTCCGCGTGACGCGGGTGTATCCCGGGACCCTGGCGGCCCAGGCCGGGCTGGAGGTGGGGGACATCATCACGAGCATGAACGAGGAGCGGCTGTCGCCCCGGGGGATGCAGGACGCGGGGATGTTTCAGCGGGCGGTGCGCCGGATGTCGGCGGGGCAGGAGGTCGCGCTCACGGTGGTGCGCGGGACCGATCCCGTGAACATGCGCGTGACGCTGGAGCGGACGCGCCTGACGCCCGAGGAGGCGCTGCGCGACGAGAACCGTGACTTCGAGGTGTCGGTGCGGGAGCTGACGTTCTTTGATCGCGACGACAACCGGTGGGACGAGAATGTCACGGGCGTGATCGTGGAGAACGTGGAGCGGGCCGGGTGGGGCGGGCTGGCGGGGCTCTTCCCGGGCGACCTCATCCTGCGGATCGACGAGACGGTGATCACCGACATCGCGACGTACCGGCGCGCGATGGAGGACGTGTCGAAGCGCCAGCCCGAGCGCGTAACGATCGTCGTGCTCCGCGGGCTGCGGACGCAGTTCAAGTTCGTCGAGCCGGAATGGAAGCCGGTGGTCGCGGAGGGCGGCGAAGGTGGTGGTGGAGGTTCGTAACCAGGTTGCGCCCGGGGCGGCGCGCGGGAGGGTGATCATGGTTCGGCTGCTCATGACGGCGGTGGTGGCGGCGTGCGTGGTGGCGGGGACGGCGTCGGACGCGGTGGCGCAGGCCTCGCCCGAGGGGATGCGGGCGATCCTCGCGGAGCAGCGGGGCGCGATCGTGACCATCCGCTACGTCCTGAAGATGGACGCGATGGGCGACGCCTTCGGCATGTTCGGCGACGGGGGCGACCAGGAGATGGAAGTCACCGGCGTGATGGTCGATCCCTCGGGGCTCGTGCTCGTGAGCAACACGCAGATGGGCGGCATGTTCGCCCGGTTCAGCGGCATGCTCGCGGGGATGGGCGGTGGCGTGCCCAAGCCCACGGACCTCAAGGTGCTCGTGGGCGACGACACGCAGGGCGTCGAGGCGCGCCTCGTCGTGCGCGATACGGACCTCGACCTGGCGTGGGTGAAGATCGCGAAAGCGCCCGAGACGCCCTACGCGGCGATCGACCTCTCGCGCCACGCGACGGTGGGCGTGGGGGACTACGTGTACACGCTCGGGCGGGCGGCGAAGTTCTACGACCGCGTGCCGGTGATCACCGAGTCGCGCGTGAGCGGCACGACCACCAAGCCCCGCGACCTGGTGCTGGGCGGGTCGATGAGTGCGCTGGGGCTGCCGGTGTTCGACAAGGCCGGGGCGCTGGTGGGGGTGTCGACGCTCATCATGCCCGAGGAGGGCGAGGGCGGGATGGAAGATAGCCTGATGGGCATGGGCATGGAGGGCGGGTTCGGGACGATCGTGCCCGCGAAGGACGTGCAGCGGGCGACGGCGTCGGCGAAGGAACTCGCGGCCAAGCCCGCGCCCGACGGCGAGCCCGCGCCCGAGACGCGGCCGGTGATGCCCGGCGGGGCGCGCGAGCCCGGCTCGACACCCCCCGGCCCGGGCGGGCGGTAAGGACGGGGTACGGAACACACGAACGAACCACGAACATCAGGCGGCGCGAGAACGGCGGACCTAATGTGGTGCTGTACCGCCGGTGTACGGCGGGCAACGTGCGCCGTCGGCGGGGTCGCCGCTCGATGGGCCACGCGTGCGATGCGCGGGGCGACCATGCAGGAGCGGCGTTCATGAAGCGTGCGTGGATCAGCGTTCTGGCGGGCGGAGTTCTCGGCGTGGCGCTGGCGGCGTCGGGCCCGCTGGCGGTGGGGTCGGTGTCGGCGCCCGCGGCGTTCGGCGATGTCGCCACGATGATGAAGGCGAACGACGCGGCGCTGGTCGCGGTGAAGTTCTCGCTCAAGGGCCCGGACGGGGAGTTCGAGACCGAGGCGCTGGGCGTGATGGTCGATCCCTCGGGGCTGGTGCTCATGAGCAACATCGCGCTGGGCGGGCTGGCGCAGCGCCTGCAGGGCGTGAACGTGTCGGCGGAGCGCTTCAAGGTGCTCATCGGCGACGACACCGAGGGGCTGGACGCGACGCTCGTGACGCGCGACGGCGAACTGGGCCTGGCCTGGGTGCGGATCCGCGACCCCAAGACGACGTTCACCGCGGTGGACCTGGCGGCGGGCGCGACGGTCGCGCCCGGGGACGACGTGTACGTCCTGGCGCGGATGGGCAAGTTCTTCGATCGCGCGCTCCAGGCGATCGAGTGCGACGTGACGGCGGTGACGGCCAAGCCCCGCACGCTGTACATCCCCGGCTCGTCGGTGGGGAACACCGAGTTCGGGAGCCCGGTGTTCAATGAGGACGGGCAGTTCGTGGGCGTGCTGACGGTGATCCTGCCCGATGCCGAGGAGGCCGCGGGCCCCGGCGGGATGCAGGAGGCGCTCAAGGGCGTGACGAACGGGAAGATGATCCTGCCGGCGGCGGACGTTCGGGCGAAGACGGCGGAGGCGAAGGCGCTGCCGCCGGTGGAGCCGGCGCAGCCCACGCCGTAAGGGCGGGGGTACAGCGGACAGCGGAGAGAAGCCTTTTGCGGCGCGAGGTCTGTGCTGCGCGTGGCGCGTACCGCACGGTGATTATCGTTGCGCGCGGGGCGGGCTAGAAGTCGCGCCCGCGCACGCCGTCGTGGGTGGTGGCGTAGATGCGCACATTCCAGTACTTCCCGGCGTGGACGGGCGGGCTAGGGCGGCGAGAATCGCGTGCTGTGGATGGCGAGAAAGGGGCCTGGCGTCGTCCGCGCTAGGCTTGGTGATGCAGGATCGGATTCAACGGCGTGTTCTGGACCATCTGAAGCACGAGTCGTATCAGCCGCGGCGGATGCCGGACCTGGCGGCGGACCTGGCGATTCCGCGCGAGGAGACGGACGCGTTCGTGAAGGCGGTGCGCGCGCTGGAGGAGGCGGGGAAGGTCGAGTTCGGCGAGAGCGGGCACGTGATGCTTCCCTCGCTGGCGAGCAAGGGCGGGGTGGTCACGGGCAAGTTCCGCAAGACCATGCGCGGGTTCGGGTTCGTGACCCCCGACGAGCCGGTGCGCGAGCGGTCGGTGTTCATCCCGGCGGATTGCGTGGGCGACGCGCTGACGGGCGACACGGTGCGGGCGACCATCGCCCCCGACCGGCGCTCGCCCAGCGGCGACGGGTACGCGGGGACGATCCGCGAAGTCGTGGAGCGGCACAAGTCGAGCTACACCGGGACGATCCAGAAGCGCGGGCAGCAGTGGGTGGTGCTGCCCGACGGGCGCCAGGTGACTTCGCCGATCGTGGTTCCCGACGCGTCGAGCAAGAACGTGAAGGAGGGCGACAAGGTCGTCGTGGAACTGACGCTGTGGCCCGAGGCGGACATGCTGGGCGAGGGCGTGATCACGCGGGTGCTGGGCGAGGCGGGCAGGCCCGACGTGGAGACGCAGGCGGTGATCGCGGCGTACGACCTGCCGGGTGAGTTTCCGGAGGAGTGCATCCAGCAGGCGCGCGAGGCCGCGGCGCAGTACGACCGGGAGATCGCGGCGTATGTGGCGGACAAGACGCTGCCCGACCGGCTGGACCTGACGGACGATTTCATTATCACGATCGACCCGCCGGACGCGAAGGACTACGACGACGCGATCTCGATCCGCCGGACGGACCAGTTTGAAGGGGGCGGGTGGGAGGTCGGGGTGCACATCGCGGACGTGGCGCACTTCATCCCGCGGGGGAGCCCGCTGGACGTGGAGGCGTCGGACCGGTGCAACTCGTGCTACCTGCCCCGCCACGTGATCCCGATGCTGCCGGAGGTCCTGAGCAACGGGATCTGCTCGCTGCAGGAGGGCGTGTACCGGTATTGCAAGAGTTCGTTCATGACGTACGACAGCCGGGGCGAGGTGCGGGGCGAGGGCGTGGCGCAGACGCTCATCCGCAGCGCGAAGCGGCTGACGTACCTGGAGGCGCAGGCGCTGATCGACGGGAACCTGGAGGAGGCGCGGAAGCACGCGAAGACCAAGCCCGAGTATTCCGAGCAGTTGATCGAGACGCTGCGCGAAATGAACCGGTGCGCGAAGGCGATCCAGGCGCGCCGGGACCGCAAGGGCATGATCGTGCTGGACCTGCCCGAGGTGGTGCTGATCTACGACGAGAACGGGCATGTGGTGGACGCGGAGCGCGAGGACGACGCCTTCACGCACAAGCTGATCGAGATGTTCATGGTGGAGGCCAACGAGGTGCTGGCGCGCCTGTTCGAGAACCTGGGCGTGCCGCTGCTGCGGCGCATCCACCCGGACCCGGTGCCGGGCGACGTGGAGGGGATGCGGAAGGTGGCGATGGTGGCGGGGTTCCGCGTGCCGAAGAACCCGACGCGCGAGGAGTTGCAGGGGCTGCTGAAGGCGACGCACGGGACGCCGGCGGCCCGGGCGGTGCACCTGGCGGTGCTGCGGACGCTGTCGAAGGCGGAGTACAGCCCGGCGCTGATCGGGCACTTCGCGCTCGCGAGCAACGCGTACGCGCACTTCACGAGCCCGATCCGGCGGTACGCGGACCTGACGGTGCACCGGGCGCTGGCGGAGTACCTCGCGCGGACGGAGAACGGGAGGAAGCGTCCGCGCGGCGAGCGCGAGCAGAAGGAACTCGGGCGCGACCTGCGGAGCGCGAAGAACTGCCCGCGCGAGGAGGAACTGCTGGAGATCGGGCAGCAGGCGAGCCGTCGCGAGGTGAACGCGGAGAGCGCGGAGCGCGAACTGCGGAGTTTCCTCGTGCTCCAGCTGCTCAGCAAGCACGTGGGCGACGCGTACAGCGGGGTGGTGACGAACGTGACGCCGCGGGGCATCTTCGTGCAGTTGGACAAGTACCTCGCGGACGGGTTCATCAAGAGCGAGGACCTGCCGGGGGACGTGACGCGCGAGAACCTGACGCCGGTGTGGCGGATCGATCCGCGGAGCGGGGCGCTGACGGATCAGCGGTCGGGGCGGAGTTTCAACTTCGGCGACCTGGTGCGCGTGCGGATCGCGAACGTGGACCTTGCGAAGCGGCAGATGGACCTGGTGATCGAGGACGGCGCGACCCGGGCGGGGGGCAAGGCGCGGAAACTCCCGCCGGAGAAGATCGGCGGGGGAATTGGCGGCGGGATCGGCGGGGGCGGCGGGCTGGGGGCGGGCCCGGGGAAGTGGGACTCGTTCAAGAGCGGCTCGCAGAAGCGGAGCCAGCGGAGCAAGAGCCGCGACAAGGGGAAGAAGCACCACCGGCGCGATTCGTGAGCGCGGGCGGGGTGTATTACATCCGGTCGATCGCGGGGATGCCCAGCACGCCCAGCGCGTCGGCGAGCACCCGCCCGGTGAGGTCGCACAGGCGGAGGCGAGCGTCGCGCGTCGCGTCGTCCGGGGCGGCCAGCACGGGGCACTGGTCGAAGAACACGCTGAACGCGCCGGCGAGTTCGTACACGAACGCGCAGAGGCGATGGGGCTCGAGGCTGTCGGCGACGCTGTGCAGCACGCCCGGGTAGCGGAGCAGCACGAGGGCCAGTTGTTTCTCGCCCGCGTGCGTGCAGGCGAAGGGGACGCTCCGCCACGCGTCGCCCACGCCCCGCTCGGCGGCCTTGCGGAAGATGCTGCGGATGCGGACGTGCGCGTACAGCAGGTAGGGCCCGGTGTTGCCCTCGAAGGCGAGCATGCGGTCGAAACTGAAGACGTAGTCCTTCACGCGGTCGGTCGAGAGGTCGGCATACTTGAGGGCGGCGATGCCGACGGCGCGGGCGATGTCGCGGGCCTCGGTCGCGGGCAGGTCGGCGTTGCGTGCGGTGAGGGCGCGTTCGGCGCGGGCGAAGGTCTCGCGGAGAAGGTCGGCGAGTTTCACGCTCTCGCCCGAGCGGGTCTTGAAGGGGCGTCCGTCCTCGCCCAGGACCGAGCCGAACGCCGCGTGCTCCATGCGCGCGGGCCGCCCGGTCTGCGGGTGGATGGCGTAGCCCGCGCGGATGGAGGCGGCGAAGACCTGGCGCAGGTGCAGGTTCTGGCGCGCGTCGACCGCGTAGAAGAGTTCGTGGGCGCCCAGATTCTGCACGCGCCGGCGCACGGCGGCGATGTCGGTCGTCGCGTAGAGGTACCCGCCGTCGGTCTTGCGGATCAGGCACGGCTCGCGGATCGGCTGCCAGAGCGGCGTGCCGTCGGGGCCCGTCGGGGGCTCGTCGAGGCGGATGATGAGCGCGCCCTGATCCTCGACGGCGATGCCCCGCGCGGTGAGGTCGGCGATCTGCGGGGCGAGTTCGTCGGCGTAGCTGCTCTCGCCCGCGCTGTCGGCGTCGGTCACGTTCACGCCCAGCAGTCGGCACACCTCGACGCAGACGGCCATTGTGACGTCGTAGATCCGACGCCACACGGCGTAGGTGGCGGGTTCTTTGGCTTGCAGGCGCACGAGCGTCTCGCGGGCGCGGGTGAAGGCGTCGGTGGCGCCGGCGACCTGTTCCTCGAGTTCGGCCTCGGCCTTGGGGCCCAGGGCGAAGCGCCGGACGCTGGCGAGCCCGGCGGCGTCGCGCTGGCACTCGGCCTGCGCGGCGCGGTACGCGTCGTCGAGGTCGTCGAGCGTGAGGCGCGACAGGTCGATCTGCCCGCGGGACGCGAGGTCCATGAGGCGCGTCGTGACCATCGCGATGGGCAGGCCCCAGTCGCCGACGTGGTTCTGGCGGATGACGCGGTGCCCGAGGCGCTCGAAGACGCGCGCGAGACAGTCGCCGATGATCGGGCTGCGCAGGTGCCCGACGTGCATCTGCTTCGCGAGGTTCACGCCCATGAGGTCGACGACGATGGTGCGCGCGGGCGCAGCGGGCTCGACCCCCAGCGCGGGCGCGTCCATCGCCGCGAGCGCCGCCGCGAGCGCGGCACCCTTCAGGCGGATGTTGATGAACCCCGGGCCCGCGACGGACGCGTCGGTCAGCCGCTCGGCGACGTCGCCGAGGTTCGCGGCTTTCACGAGCGCGAGCGCCACGTCGCGCGGCTTCTGGCCCACGCGCTTCGCGAGCGCCATCGCGCCGTTGGCCTGAAAGTCGCCCAGGTCGGCGGACTTGCAGGGCGTGATGAGCGGGTCAGCGTCCGAGGCCTGGGGGAACGCGCGCGCGATCGCCTCGCGGAATCGCTCGTCAAGCACGTGCACGGGGTCCTGCGTCGCCATGGGAGGGCGATGGTAGCGGGGGGCGTGCGGGGGGTGCGGCGGGGCGCCGCTAGCCCGGCGACCATGTGCGGAGCAGGCCGCGGACCGACTCGGCGACGCCCGCGAGGCTCGTCGCGGGGAGCAGCCCGAGCGGATCGTCGATGACGGCCAGTCGCCCGCGTGCGTGCGCGGGGGTGTTGGCGCGGGCGAGCGTGGCGAGGATGGCGGCGGCGTCGGGGGGCGTGCGCGCCGGCGCGGACGCGTCGGCCCGGTCGCGCGGGCGGAAGGCGATGATGGCGTCGGGGGCGAGGGCGCGAATGTCCTCGAGCGTGAGGGATTGCCAAGCCCCGCCGGTGGTGAGCGCGGGCGTGACGCCCAGGCGTGTCAGCAGCGCGTGGTGGCACGAGCCGGGCCCGAGCGCGCCGGGAGGTTCGACGGCCCCGAGCAGCAGCACGCGCCCGGCGCTCGCGGCGGCGGGTTCGGGGCGCATGGCGGCGCGGAAGGTTTCGAGAAGCGTGCGCCCGCGGGGCGTGCCGCCGGGGGAGAGGAGCGTGTCGAGGGCGAGGATCTCGCGCTCGATGTCGTCGAGCGAGAGCAGGGCGGCGTCGTGGATGGTCCAGGCGTTGGCGGCGGCGGCCTCGCGCACGGGCGCGGGGAGCGTGCGCGTGCCCCATTGGGTGATGATGTGCGTGGGGCGGACGCGCCGGAGGGCTTCGAGGTCTATCCCGGTCTGATCGCCGCAGACGGGGAGTGACTCGTCGAGCACGAGTTCGTACGCGTGACGCCCGACGACGTCGCCCGCGCGCCCGAGGTCGCGGAGGATGACGGAGACGGCGGGGCTGAGCGAGACGACGCGGAGGGCGGCGTTCGAGTCGGTGTCGGGTGTGCGCTCGGCCTGCGGCGTGCGCCGGCGGTCGCAGGCGGACAAGGCCGCGAGGAGCACCGCGCCGAGCACCGTGCGCCGGGAGATGGAGGGGCGGGAGATGGTGGGGCGCGGCGCGATCACGCGTGGCGCTCCGTCGGCAGGGCGAGCGCCTCGCGTACGCGCCGGCGCAGGTCGCGGAGTGCCGCGGGCGCATGCATGGGGAAGGCCCAGGTGCGGTCGTAGGCCACGCCGGCGCGGGAGGAGACGTCGCCCATGGCGCGGGCGCGTTCGTCGAACGCCGCGAGCGTGCCGGCGGCGTGCGCGCGGGCGTCGGCGAGCAGGGCGTGCATTTCGCGGTAGAGCGTGGCGCGCTCGGCGCGGGTGCGGGCGCGGGCGATGGAGGCGGCGAGATGGCGTTTGCGCGCGCCCAGCGCGGCGTCGCCCAGCAGGGCCGGATCGTGACGGGCGCGGTGCGCTTCCCACGCCGCGCGGGCGACGGCGCTGGGCTCGGGGAGCGACTGGCCCCCCAGGGGCAGGCGGAGCGTCGCGGTGACGACGCCGGTGGGGCAGAGGGTCCAGCCGAGCCAGGCGGCCATCCAGCGCTCGGTGACGAGGTCGTAGCGCTCGCCGCCCAGGCCGTGGATGAAGAGATCGCACGCGCCCGCGCGCAGGGCCGCGGTGAGCAGCAGTGCGCGGGGCGCGAGCGTGCCGAGGTCGGGATGGGTTGTGTCGGTGGGGGCGAGCGCGTCGAGTTCGTCGGCGTAGACGCGCCGGCGGGCAACGCCCGGGCGCACCCACCACAGCGGAAGTTCGACGCGCCCGGCGCGGAGGTCGAGCGGGCGGACGCGCGCCTCCGGGTGTGCCCGGGCGGCGTCGTTGAACGCGGTCACGCAGGCGCGCGGGTCGCGGCGCATGGCGTCGACCGCCGCCCGCATGCGTGGCGTGGCGTGCAGGCCCAGCGCCCAGACCGGCGCGGGTGACTCGCCGGCCCACGCGAGCAGGTCGTTGCGTGCCGCACGGATTTGACGCGCGAGTGACGGTTCGGAGGCGTGGCCCACCAGCGCGTCGCGCAGCGCGATGAGCCCGGGCGCGCCCGCGGGGTGCGCGTCGGCGGGGAGCGCGTCGCCCGCGCGCACGGGCGGGAGCGCGCCGGTGGGCGTGTCGGGCGGTGCGGTTGGCGAGGCCCCGAGGCGCCAGCGTCCGCGCGCGAGGTCGCGCGTGGGGTAGGGGATGATCCAGGGCGTGCCGCTGTCCTGCTCGACCTCGACCCACGCCGGGGCGGCGCGGTGGTGGTCGGCCCATTCCCGCAGGGCGAGGTCCTTCGCGAGGATGCCCGCGTGCCAGAACTCGCACTGATGCCCGCTCATCACGACCGGGCGGTCGGTCGGCAGGCCCAGCGCGGCGCGGTCGGCGGCGGTGGTTGTTCGCGGCGGGGCGAGGGCCCGTGCCCACGCGTCGGCGCCGGGGCGGATGACGACCTCGGCGGGTTCGTGGGGCTCGCTCGGGCCGCGATCGGTCACGTGCAGCGGCACTCCGTGCCGTCGGGCTCGAGGTCGTCGCTTGCGCGGCATGGGGTGTCGAGCCCGGCGAGGGCCGAGGGCGGGAGGTACGCCGCACGCCGTCGGAGTTCGCGGTGCAGCACGCGCTGGTAGTGGGCGAGCCGACGGGCCGCGTCGTCGAGCACGCCCCCGAACGTGCGCGAGGGGTCGTTGTAGATGCGGCGCACGGGCAGTTCGCGCACGCGGAGGCGTCGGGCGGCGGCCTGCACCCAGAACTGCATCGGGAACGCGTAGCCCCGGACGGTCGGGCGCAGACGCGCGAGCGACGACACGCGGTAGGCCTTGAACCCGCAGAAGCCGTCGGTGAGGAGCACGCCCAGCGCGCGCCCAAGGCGGCAGTTGAGTTCGCGGGTGATGGTCTGGTTGATGGCGCGCCGCTCGGCGGGGGGGCGGTCGGCGGAGGCGTCGGCGCGGAGGTAGCGCGAGCCGCTGATCACGTCGTGCCGGTCCTCGGCGGCGGCGGCGAGGAACGCGGGGATGGACGCGGGCTCGTGCTGCTCGTCGCAGTCCATGGTGATGAGCCAGTCGTAGCGCTCGTGGATGGCGAAGCGGAAGGCGTCGCGCATGGACGAGCCGTACCCGCGGTTGGTCACGTGGCGGACGATCTCGACGGGGTAGTCGGCGACGAGCCGGGGCGTGTCGTCGGTGGAGCCGTCGTCGACGACCAGGACGTGGGGGTGGAAGGACAGGACGCGTTCGAGGACGCGCGGGACGTAGCGGGCTTCGTTGTAGACGGGGATCGCGACCAGCGTTCGCATGCACACCTCCGCGGCTGGGATGGGTTCGACCGTCGCGCCCGTTCGGATGATACTCGCGCCGCGCCCACGGGCCGGGCCGGACGAACGCCCTACTCGGGCAGGCCCGGGCCGACGATGGACGGGGCGGGGAGTTGTCCGGCGGCCTCGCGCCGGGCACGGGCCAGGCTTGTGAACGCCGCGAACCCGAAGGGCATGGGCGCTTCGCCCTCGCCATCTCCCTCGCCGTCGGGCGAGGCCTGGCGGATCTGCTCCATGAGGTCGGGGCTGAGGGAGTGGACGGCCCGGATCTCGTGGAGGGGAAGGGTGAACGACTGGCCCTCGGGTGTTTCGATCTGGAAGACGGTGCATTCGACCTCGGCGGACAGGGCACGCGATTCGGTGCTGGTCATCACGCCGCAGGCGAAGAGCGGCTGCACCGAGCCGATCGGCACGCGGGCCCCCTGCGCGGTGATGACGGCGATGCGCCCGTCGAAGATGTCGCCCCCCGCGTCCCCCACGTCGCCCACGGTGCGCTTCGCGTGCAGCACGGAGAGGGCGGTGAGCACCTCCTGGACCACGTTGTGCCAGAAGAGTTCGCGCGTGCGGAGCAGCTGGTCGGCGGCGTCGGAGCCGTCGGCGGGGCGCCCCGAAGTGACGTGCGGCTTCGCGGGCGCGGGCGTGATCGCGCGGGCTTTCGTCCGGGGCGGGGTGCGCTTGGCGGTGCGGGCGGGCTTGGAGGATCGTTTCGCCATGCGTGCATTCTCTCGCCCGGACCTACCGGCGTGCAAACCCGTCGGCCTTGGCGCGGAGCGACGCCGCTTCGGACCGGACGTCCCGGAGTGTTCGACGCCAGGCGGCCTCGTGCTGTGACACCCGATCCCGGCGCAGGCCGTCCTCTCCGGGAGTACGCAGCACCTCCGGCACGCGTTCGAACAGGGCCGCCAGGGCGTCGAGGGCGCGGTCGGCCTCGGCCAGGTCCGCCTGGGCGCGCCGGGCGGCGTCGCGATAGCGCCCGGGCGCCAGCGAGTTCGTCGCCGGGTCGGGCAGGGCCAGTGTGCTCTTGGCCCGGGCGAGGGCGCGCTTGGCGTGGGCGGCGAGGTCGAGGGCTTCCGCGCGCGACGGGCCCGCGCCGGCGGGGAGCGCATGTTCCACGACCTTGTGGCGGCCGATGTCCAGGGCCGTCGCCACCTCGCGCCACGTGCCGGCCCGGGCCGTCGCAAGCCCGGCCTGGTCGAGGGCCTGGCGCGAGATGGCCAGCGCGCAGGCGCCGCCGACGCGCGCGGTCAGCGATTCGCCGCGGGCCCGCGTGCCCGCGCCGGGGGCCTGGGCGTCGGGGATGATGCGGATTCGTGCGGCGTCGCCCTCGCGCACCAGGCGCAGCCCGTCGCACGCGCCGGTGAGGGCCCCCGCGAGGTCCGCCGGCTGGGCACGAAGTTCGAGGGTGGGTTCGAGTCGCCCGCGGAGTTCCTCGGCCAGCACGCCCCAGGGCGTGTCGGCGGGGGCGAGGTCGTCGGCCGGGCCGCGCGCGGCGCCCTCGACGCGAACGTTCGGGGCGACGACCACCCGCCCGGCGAGCAGCGCAAGCGCGAGTTGGGGCGGGCCGACCTTCGCATCATCGCCCCCGGAGAGGTACGCGGCGAGGGGCACGCCCGCGCGACGCAGAACGCCGGCGAGGCAGTTGGTCACGTCGAGGCGCCCGGCGTTGCCGCGGAGTTCAAGGACGACGAGGCATGCGTTGGATTCGCGGGCGTCGTGGAGGATCGCCTCCAGCGCGTCGCACTGGCCCATCACGTCGAGGTCGTCCGCGGCGACCACGCGCACGACCGGCCCGGGCGGGGCGCCGGGTGTGCGGGCCGGAGGCTGTTCGTCCTGGGCGTGCGCGGCGCACGTGCCGACGAACGCCGCGCCGAGCAGGGCGAGGCACGCGCCGCGGGAGATCACGCTGGTGCTCCCGTTGGATGGGGCGCGGCGCCGAAGAACGCGCGGGCGAGCGGGCCGCGGGCCGAGCCACGGAGGTCGGCGAGTGGCCCCTGCTCGTCGATGGCGCCCCCTGCGAGCACCGCCCCGCGCGTGCAGAGGCGCAGGGCCTCGGCGGCGTCGTGCGTCACGAGCACGAGCGTGCAGGCGAGTCGTTCGCGGACGCGGGCGATGGCGTCGTGGGCGTCGGCGCGGGTGAGGGGGTCGAGCCCGGTGGTGGGTTCGTCGAGCAGCAGGACGCCCGCGCCGCGGACGATCGCCCGGGCCAGGGCCGCCCGCCTGCGTTCGCCGCCCGAGACTTCCCACGGGCGCCGGTCGAGGAGGTTCGCGATGCCCAGCGCGTCGGCGGCGTCGCGGGCGGCGTTGGCGGCGGCGCGCGTGCCCCCCGCGGCGAGGGCGATGCTCTCGCCCAGGCGCAGGTGCGGGTAGAGCCCCGCGCCCTGGGGGACATACGCGACGCCCCGCGCGTGGGGGGCGAGGGTGGTGACGTCGCGCCCGTCGATGCGGACGCGCCCGGAATCGGGACGTTCGAGCCCGGCGATGACGCGGAGGAGGGTGGTCTTGCCGCTGCCCGAGGCGCCGATCAGCGCGAGCCCTATGCCCGACGCCACGTCGAGCGTGACCCCGCGGAGCGCGGGCGTTCTCCCGGCGTAGGTCACGCGGATGTCATCGAGGGCGAGCGCGCTCATGCGACAAGCCTACCGCGAATACCCCGTGCGGGTGGCACGGAGCCCGCACAGGCGGCACGACCCGCGCGATTCGTTCGCGCACGACCCGCGCATCCCAAGTCGGACCCGGGAATGTCCGATGGGCCCAGCACGCCAAGGAGGGCCGCCATGGGACCGTCCGAGAAGACGTTCAATCAGGTGAAGTCGATCCTGGGGAAACTCGACCGCTCGATCGACCAGTTGCGCGCCCAGCGGACGACGCCCCCGCAGCCTGCCCCGAGCGCGCCGGCGCCCGAGCAGACGCGGACGATCCCCGCGCAACCCCTCCCGCAGAACACGCGCCCGCCGAGCATCTTCGGGCGGGCGACGCCGATCAGGGCGAACTGAGCGTGCGCTAGATCGAGTGCGCGTATTCGCGGAACGCCGCGCGGAAGGGCGCGGGGTTCAGCGCCAGGTCGGTCTTGACCTTGTCCAGGCTCGCCGTCGAGTCTTCGGCGCCCATGCGCGCCATGCCCTCGTCGAAGGGGAGGAGTGCGCCCAGCCCGACGGCAGAGGCGGCCTTGGCGCCCCACGCCGCCGCCGACGCGGGGATGCCCACGGGCTCCAGGTCGCGGTTCGCCCCGTGCACGTGGTCGCGGACCTCGCCGAGCAGTTCGGGCCACGTGAGCGTCTCGGGCCCGACGAGGTTGTAGATCTCGCCGATGGTCGCGGGCGTGCCCAGGCAGCGGACGAACGCGACGGCGACGTCCTGCACCGCCACGGGCTGCACGCGCGGCGCCGTGAGCGTGACGCTCCCCAGCGGCACGCGCAGGTCCTCGACTTCGCGCGCGAAGTACGGGATGAAGAACCATGGCGCCTCGTGCCCGGTGCACCAGGTCTTGGCCAGGCGCATGAACTCGCCCTCGGCCCCGTGGATCAGCCCCGGGCGGAAGATCGTCCAGTCCAGCGTGCTGACGCGCACGGCCGCCTCGCCCTCCCACTTCGTGCGCTGGTACTCGCTCACGCCCACGTCGCGCACGCCCAGGGCGGACATGTGGACGAACCGGCGCACGCCCAGGGCCTGGCAGCGATCGACGAGCAGGCGCGGGGCACGGGTGTGCAACCCCTCGAAGGTCTGCGTGTTGCCGGGGGTGCGCACCTCGCGGATGATGCCGACGAGGTTGATGCAGGCCTGAGCGCCGGCCAGGAGTTCGTCGACGCGGGCCGCGTCGAGCACGTCGCCCGTGACGCACGCGACCGACTCGGGCAGTACGCGCCGGGCCTTGGCGCGGTCGCGGACGAGCGCCCGCACCTGGTAGCCCTTCGCGAGCAGTTCGCGCACCACCCAACGCCCGACAAAGCCCGTCGCGCCCGTCACCGCCACCGTCGAGATCGTGCTCATGGGCGGATGATAGCGGTGGGGGAGGTTGCCCCGGCGTTCCCGCCCGCGTGGGCCGACCCCCTACCGTCGCGCATGACCCTCCGGGCCCAGCAGGTGAGCGCGTGGTACGAGCCGGGGCGTCCGGTCCTGCGGGAGGTGTCGGCGTCGTTCGAGCCGGGCACGCGGACGGCGGTCCTGGGGCCCAACGGCGCGGGCAAGTCCACGCTGCTGCGCGTGCTGGCGGGGGTGATGGCCCCTCAGCAGGGGCGCGTGACGCTCGACGGCGCGGACGTGGGCGGCACGGACCGGCGCTGGCTGGCGTCGACCCTGGCGTACATCGCGCAGTTCCCCGAGGTGGCGTTCGCGTTCACGCTGCGCGAGGTGGTGGCCTTCGGGATGTACGCCGCGGCACGCGGGGCCGCGGACGAACGCATCGCCCGCTGCCTGGAGCGCGTCGGCCTGGCCGACCGCGCGGAGGACATCTTCGCGACGCTCTCGGCCGGGCAGCGTCAGCGGGCGGCCCTGGCGCGGGCGCTGGCGCAGATCGACGCGGCGGATTCTCCCTGCCCGGGGTGCGTCCTGCTGGCCGACGAGCCCGTGAGCGCCATGGACCCGGCCCACGCCCTGCGCACGCTCGACCTGCTGGGGTCGCTCGCCGCCGCGGGCTCGGCGGTGGTGTGCGTGCTGCACGACCTGACGCTGGCGCGCCGCTGGGCGTCGCACGTGCTGCTGCTGCGCGAGTGCGGCCGGGTAGGGATGCACGCACGCGCGGACGAGGTGCTCCGCCCGGACGTGCTGGGAGACCTCTACGGCGTGGCGTTTGAAGAGGTGGGGACCGGCGCGAACGCCGTGCTCACCCCCTGCTGGCCCGGGGCGGGGCGGGACGGATGGGGCGGGCCCGGGGTACACTCTTCCTCGCGATGAACACGCTCCAGTCCATCTTCCGCTTCCTGGCGAACAACCCGCAGTTCATCATCGTGCTGATCATCGTCGGCGCGCCGATCCTGAAGGTGATCTTCAAGTCGCTGGAAGAGCAGAAGCAGAAGCGGACGCAACTCACCGCACGCCGCCGGATGGAAGACGAGATGCTCCGCACCGGGCGCGCGCCCCAGCCGATGGCGGGGGCGCGGGTCGAGGCGGACGTGTCGGCCCGGGAACGGCTGGAAGAACTCGCCGCCCGTCGTCGCGCGATGATCGAGCAGGGCGCGACCCAGCCGCAGGCGCAGACCCGCCCGCCTGCCAGCATTCCCGGGCAGATGACGCAGGTGCGCCTCCCGGGGGGGATCATCATCGAGGTCCCCGCGGAACTGGTGCCGCCCGAGGGGCTTCCCGGGCAGGGCCGCCCCGCCCCGCAGCCCCAGCCGGCGCGTCCGCCGCAGCCGGCGCGGGCGCAGGGCCCGCGTCCGCAGCAGCGCTCCGCGCCCCAGCGTTCGCAGGCGCCCCAGCCCCAGCGGGCGCAGGCCCAACCCCTGGCCCGCCCGACGCAGCGCACCGGTCAGCGTTCGGCGCGCGGGCCCACGTCCCCGCCCTCGCAGCCGCTGGCGACGCGTCGCCCGCGGAAGCCCGGCGAGCAGCCCGAAGAACTCACTCGCGCGACGGCGATCCAGTCGATCGAACCCGAGGCGTCGCTCGGCTATGACCCGACGCAGCGCACGTCCGCCGCCCGGGTCTCGCTGCCCGGGATGCCCGGGACGCGGGACGAGTGGCGCCGGGCGATCCTGCTGCGCGAGATCCTCGGCACGCCGGTGGGGATGCGCCGCACCTGAGTCTGTGTTGGAACGTGAGACGCCGCGGGAGGCCCGTCGGGCGCCGCGCGATGCTCACGCCGCGCTCGCGGGGGTGCGCCGCACGCTGCGCCGGGCCGCGTCCCACACCTTGACGCACCCCGCGCGGAGTCGCGCCGCGGGCGTGCTGCACGCGGCCTTCTGCGCGGCGTTCTTCGTGACCTTCGCCGCGTCCACGCACGTGCGGCACAGACGCCCCACGCCCTGCGCGCCCGACACGCACGCGTCCTTCGCCCCGCCCACGCCCAGGCGCACGCGCCCCCACACACCCCGGTGCGCGCGGGCTGCGGCCCGGGCTGCGGCGTGACGCACGACCGCCTGCGACACGATCGCGCCGACCACCGTCGCCATGCCCCAGAGCACCCAGGCCCGCGTGGGGCCGAGTTCGTCGCCCGCGAAGGGCGCGAGGATCGCCCCGACGAGCAGCGAGCCCATCGCCGTGGCGACGAATCCGGCGCGGAGCATGGCGGTGGGGAGTTTGGCCGGCGGGGGCGTGGAGTCGGTGACCTCGAACGCCGTGCGCTGGCCGGGGTAGCGCGGCGCGTCGGTGTCGGGGTTCGTGGGGGCGGCCTGGGGCGGGGGCGGAGCGCCGTGCGGGGCAGAAGTCGCCGGCGCCCCCGCCGCCCGCCGTTCGGAGTCGTCGAAGGCCCACCACAGGACGAGGTAGGCCCGCCAGAGCAGGCGGACAGGAGCCGTCAGCACCCACCACACGACTTTGAAGACGTACAGCACGCGCCGGCCCTCCGCGGGCGCTGGGCCCGCGACGTGTTGTTGGGGGGCGGGGGTCGGCTCTTTCAGCCTTCGGACGCGACGACCGCCCGCGCACGCAGCGAATACCCCCAGCCCGGCCCGAGGACGTGGGCCGTCACGCCCTCCAGGTGCGTGTTCGGCGGGCGGCCTTCGTTCGGGCGTCCGCCGGCGTGGGTCGCGCCGGTCGCGTCGACCAGCAGGATCGACGCGGGTGACGCGGCATCGACCGTCAGCAGGCCCTCGCCATCGACCGACGCCCGCGCGCCCACCGGCAGCCACAGCCCGACCAGCCCCGGGGCCGAGGCGAGGGCCCGCAGCACCTCGGCGAAGGATGGCCACACGCCCGTGTCGAACGCGCGCGGACGCACGACGCACCCGGGCAGGCGCCCGTCGCCGGCGAGGGTGGTCCAGGGGTCGCGCCGGGCGTCGCCACCCTCCGCGGGCTGGACCATGAGCACGCCGAGGCGCGCGTCGTCGGCGCGGTCGCCGTCGAGGGTGAGGGGCTCGAACGAACGCTCCTCAATCGACTCGGGGTGAGGATTCGGCGCGGCGTCCTCCGGGCGGGTCAGGATCTCGCCGGTGGGCACGCGGAACGTCGTCCCCGCGAGGAGCACGTCGAGCGCGAGGTCGGTGACGCTGGGCGGCCCGCCCTCGGGCAGGTGCACGCGCGTGCGGGGCGACTCGCGGAGCAGCGTGATACACCCCTCGCCCCGGACCTCCGCGACGCCGCGCTCGTCGATGGCCGCGGCGGTACGCGGGTCGACACCCACGCCCAGCACGGCGGTGCGCTCCGCGAAGAGTTCGCGCGACCGCGCGAGCAGCGCGGGCAAGCGCCCGAGGCGTCCGCGCTCGGTGAAGTGCGAATCGAACAGCACGCCCGGCGTCAGCCCGGTGAACCCGCGCACGATCGTCGCGTCGCGGTGGTGGGCGTCGGCGAGCGCTTCGTCGGGCGAGAGTGAGTCGTTCTCGGCCGAGTACGTCACTTCGCCCAGCACGGCACACCCGGCGCTCGTGCCCCCGACCACCCCGCCCCGGGCGGCGAGATCGCGGATGGCGCGGGCGAGCGCGTTGTGCCGCCAGCCCTTCACGTAGCGACCCTGGTCGCCCCCGCGGAGAAAGAGGACGTGCGCCCGATCGATGGCCCGCGCGGCGTCGGCGTGCCCGTCGCCGGTCTCGGGCACGATGAACGAGCGCACTTCGCCCGCGCCGGCGTCGAGCAGCGCCCGCTCGCGGGTGTCGGGCTCATCGAGCGGCACGGCCCCGAGGATGACGGCGCGCGGGGGTTCGCCCCCGGCGGCGGGACGTGCCGCCTCGACCATCCAGCGCATGGCGTCGCGCCCCCAGCGCGACGTGCCCGACATGCCGCCACCTTCCGCAAAGATCCGCGCGTGCGTCATGCGGGCAGTGTACAGAGGACCGCCCGCGGGGCGCACGGTCGCGACCCCCGCGGGCGGTGGAGATGAACGGTGAGTGCGTTCTCAGCGCCGGCGGCGCGCGAGCACAAGCCCGCCGACGCCCAGCAGCGCGAGCGCGCCCGGCGTGGGAACCACGGTCATGGCGGTGATGATCGACCCGCCGCCGATCTCGCCGACGAACGTGCCCTGCCCGGACATGAGGTCGATGGTCCAGAAGGTGGACCTGGCGAGCGTGGCGTCGCGGACGACCATGTACGCGATGCCCGAGTCGCCCGAGATGTCGAAGGAGGCGATGTCGGTAACGTCGGTGCCCAGGTGCCCGACGGTGGTGAGTTGCCCGCTGTTCGCGGGGTTCTGGATGGCGAGGATGTCCAGCCCGCTGTCGACGACGTAGAGCGTGGTGGTGCTCCCGGCGAAGTTGTTGGTGTACGCGGCCCCGACGATGTTGGGGTTCACGCCCGCGTGCACGTCGCCCATCGCGTAGGCGAGCGCGCCGTCGAGGAACGTCACGCCCGAGTCGGGCACGCTGCGGAGGTTCTGGTCGGCGTCGCTGACGGTGCGGATACGGTCGACGCGCGGGTTGAAGTCGAACCCGAACGACGAGCCGTTGAGCGCAGCCGAGAGCGGGGCGACGAGCATCGCCTGCCCGTTCATCGGGTTCACGCGGTAGAAGTTGCTGAAACTGCCCAGCGCGAAGAGTTCGCCCGTGCCGGGGCGCAGGTCGATGCCCTGAACGGTTTCATTCGGGGCCAAACCCCACAGGGGCATGCCCGAGACGATGCTCCCCGGGGCGGCGCTGCTCCAGGACACGAGGACCTGGTTCTGCGTGACGCCGTAGATGAGTTCACCCGCGAGGGCGGGTGCGCCGGCGGCGAGGCAGAGCATGGCGGCGACGGATCGGACGGATGCGAACATGAATCGACTCCTCTCCCGAGAGTGATCGCGCGGCCCGGGCGCGGGGACCATCCCCGACGACCCGGGCGTGACGCGTCCGTGAGCCGGCGGAGCGCCGACATCGGCGTCCGCCGGACCAGAGCGCGATGTGCAAGGTGCGGCGTCGGCACTAGATGTCACGCCGGCGTGCGCGTCTTGCATGTTGGAACGCAATTCCGGGCCGGTGTATCCTCCGGCGGCTCGCGGAGGGAGCATCGATGACGACAACGGGCATGGTGACGCGCGGGGAACGGATCGACGCGGTGGATGTGGCGCGCGGGCTGGCGCTGCTGGGCATCTTCCTGGTGAACGTGCGGTTCTTCAGCGAGCCCTTCGGCGCGTTCCTCGAGATGCGCCCCACAGGCTCGCTGGGCGACCAGGTCGTCCACGTCTTCGTCCAGGTCGTGTGCCTGGGGAAGTTCTACAGCCTGTTCTCGCTCGTGTTCGGCGTGGGGTTCGCGCTGCAGCGCGCCCGCGTGACGACGCGCACCGGGCCGGGCCGCTCGTGGGGCTGGCTCTACTCGCGCCGCCTGCTGTTCATGCTGCTGGCGGGGGTGGCCCACGCGCTGTTCTTCTGGTACGGGGACATCCTGTTCACGTACGCCGTCGCGGGGTTCGTGCTGCTGGCGTGCGGCTCGCTGAAACCCAGGACACTCGCCCTGCTGGGCGTGGGCGTGCTGGCGTTCTCGATGCTGCTGGGCGTCGGCTTCGCGGCGTTGAACGAGTTGGGCCGCGTGCAGCAGCCGCGGACCTCGGCGGAGGCCTCCCCCGCGCCGACGACCGCCGACGAAGTGGAATCCGCCGCGCAGCCCGGATCGCCGGACGCCGACGCGCCGGAATCGCCCGCGCCGAGTTCGCCAGACCAGGCCGACCCCGACGCGAGCACCGCGACCGTGGAGATCGCCGTCCCGCAGGCGGGTCCCGCGCCGCGCGCGTTCGATGCCACGCCTTTTGGACGACTGATCAAGGGCTTCCAGTCCGGGCAGGTCCAGCAGCCCGACCACCCGATCTGGATCCAGGCCGAGACCGAGGCGTACCGCGACGGTCCCTACGACCAGTTGTTCTACTTCCGTGCGCTCTCGTGGGGGTTCATCCTGATCGTCACGATGTTCGGCTTCGGGTGGAGCGTCATCGGCATGATGCTGCTCGGGGCGGCCCTCGCCAAGGGCGGGCTGCTCGGCGCCGAGCACGCCCCCTTCCACCGGCGCCTCGCCATCATCGGGCTGAGCGTCGGGCTGGCGTGCGCGGGCGCGGCGTCGGCGATCATCAGCACCACGTCGGGCACCGTGCCGATCATGCTCTACACGCTGTTCCAGGGATTGGCCGGGCCGCTGGTCGCGCTGGGCATCCTCGGGGGCATCTTCGTGGTGGTGCAGTCTCGTCGCGCTCGCGCCCTCACCGGGCTGCTCGCGTGCACCGGGCGCATGGCGTTCACGAACTATCTCCTGCAGACCCTCGTCGCGACGACGACGTTCTACTTCTACGGTCTGGGGCTGTTCGGCACGTTCTCGCGCGTCGAGCAGACGGCGTTCGTGGTGGCGGTCTACGCCTGCCAACTCGTGTTCAGCGGGATGTGGATGCGGTTCTTCACGATGGGCCCGCTCGAATGGGTTTGGCGCTGGTGGACGTACCTCGCCCGACCGGCGCTGCTCCGCGTGGGGTAGCGGGGTCACTACCCTTGCCCCGATGCCCTTCTCCCCCATCGACGAGATCCTCGACGAACTGCGCGCCGGGCGGATGGTCGTCCTGACCGACGACGAAGACCGCGAGAACGAGGGCGACCTCGTGCTCCCGGCCCAGTTCGCCACGTCCGAGGCCGTCACCTTCATGCTCCGCCATGCGCTCGGCTACCTCTGCCTCTCGCTCACCGAGGCCGACTGCGACCGTCTGCACCTGCACCCGCAGTCGGGCGTCAACACCACCGTCCGGGGCACGGCCTTCACCGTCTCGATCGACCTCCACCCACGTCACGGCGGGACCACCGGCGTCTCGGCGAAGGAGCGGGCCGCGTGCATCCGCATGGCGATCGACCCGCGCTACGGGCCCGACGACTTCGTCCGCCCGGGGCACGTGAACCCGCTGCGCGCCCGCGACGGCGGCGTGCTCGTCCGCACCGGGCAGACCGAGGGCTCGGTGGACCTGTGCCGCCTCGCCGGCCTGACCCCCGCGGCGTGCATCATCGAGATCATGCGCCCCGACGGCGAGATGGCCCGCCTGCCCGACCTCGAACGCTTCTGCGCCGAGCACAAACTCAAGATGTGCTCGGTTGCGCAGATCATCGAGCACCGGCTCGCGCGCGAGACGCTCGTCCGCCGACAGAATCCGCCCGAGGGTCGCACCGTCCGTACGCCCTTCGGCGCGTTCACCGCGCTCGTGTTCGATTCGCTCGTCGATCCGCTGCCGCACCTCGTGCTGACAGTGGGGGACGTGGGCGTGCCCACGCCGGTGGCCGGCGGGTGGGGCGTACCCCCGGCCGACGACCGCCCGACGCTCGTGCGCATGCACCGGCGCCACCTGCTGGGCGACGTCTTCGGCGATCTCGAATCGTCGCCCGAGGGGCCGACCAGCGCGACACTGCACGCGTCGATGCGCCGGATTCAGGAGGAAGGGCGCGGGGCGATCGTGTACCTGCGGACGAGCGGGCGCGAGGGGCGGGGCGGGGCCGACCTGGAAGGGCGCCTCCAGACGCTGCGTGACGGCCCGCGCGACGCCGACACGCCCCTGCTGGAGGCCGATGCCATGCCCCACCGCGAGTTCGGGGTGGGCGGGCAGATCCTGCGGGCGCTGGGCCTGCGCAAACTCCGCCTGCTGACGAACACGACGCGGGCGATGCCGGGCCTGGAGGCCTTCGGGCTGGAGATCGTCGAGCGGGTGCCCGTCCGATAAAGCCGCGGGGCGGGAACGTGGGCGGAAAGCGCGACGATCCGAGAACCTGCGTCCGGATCGGGCCGATGGTCACTCCCGAATGCGAGAAGGTCAACGCGAGGACGCCGCGGGCGCAGGGCCCGACGGCGACCACCGGACGCGTCCGAGCCTTCCGACCAGGGAAGACCACACGATGAAGACGAAGACTCGCAACGTTCTCGCGGTGCTGGCGGCGTGCGCGGCGACGACGGCGCTGGCCCAGCAGGCCTCCAGCCCGACCCAGCCCCCGGCGAACCAGAACGCACAGAACACGACCACCACCCCGAACCAGACCTGGAACACGAACACCCAGAACGCGCACGCGCAGCCCGCGACCACCGCGCGCCCGCTGAACAGCACGACCATCTCCCCGAGCGACCCGTCCCAGACGGCGCTGGTCGAACTCGGCCAGTTCGGGCGCGCGAACGACAACCACTTCCGCTTCGCCCTCGACACCCTCGGCTCGTGGACGACCACCACCACCTGGTGGCCCGCGCCCGACGCCCAGCCCCTCACCACCCAGGGCACCGCCGAGTTCAGCCTCATGGTCGGCACCGGCGGCAAGTTCGTCCGCCAGGAGTTCCGCAACACCTCCGAAGCCCAGAAGTTCGTCGGCTTCGCGTTCTACGGCTTCAACAACGCCACCAACGAGTTCGAGTCCGTCTGGTTCGACAGCGCCGCCAGCCACATGGTCGTGACGCACGGCACGCGCGCCGAAGACGGCTCGATCACCTACACCGGCGCCTTCGTCGACCCGCGCGACGGGCAGCGCAAGACCACCCGCTCCGTCATGGCCTGGCCCGACAGCGACACCATCTCCTACGAGACCTTCGACACCACCTCCGACGGGCGCGAGTTCCTCAGCCTCCGCGTCACCTACACCCGCGTCGCCCGCGAAACCCCCGCCGCCAACCAGGGAAACACCCCCAACTTCGTCCGCCCGGGCATGAACAAGATGCAGAGCCAGCCGAAGGTCTCGGACGGCTCGTTCACCACCCCGGCCGACAAGGCCCTGCCCCGCTGAGATCGACGCGAGAGATCACACCACACACGCCGCGGGGCCTTCCCCGCGGCGTTGTTTCGTACTCCCCCGCACCCATCTACAGGCGCTCGAACCCCGGGAGCGTGCCCACCAGCGGGAGCGCGTACTCGACGAACGCGCGCGACACGTTGTTGTGCCCCTGGATGAACGCCGCGGGCATGTGGCGCGTCTTGCCCGCCACCGCGCTCAGGTCCACGCGCCGGAACGTGCTCAGGTAGGGCTGCCCCGTGTCGGGCCCTTCCCACGCGGCGCTCCCCGAGCCCTGGCGCACGATCGCCACGCTCCCGTCGCCCTCGCCCTGCATCGCCAGGCGCGCCGCGAACTGCCCGGTGCGCCGCGCCTCGGCCGCGTCGATCGGGCTGGGGTCGGGCCAGCAGCGCTGCACGTACCCGAACGTGTCGGCCCGCACGCGCGGCGCCTTACCCCCCGCCGGCGTCAGGCGCGCCTTCAGAAAGTCGGCGAGCGCATCGCCCAGCGCCCCGCTCCCCGAGAGTTGCACGTTCCCGTGCGCGTCGACCTGCCCCGAGGAGATGAGGCGTGCCCCGATCGGCGTCCCCGACGCGTCGCTGATCCCTTCCGAGACGACGACGTGGCAGCGCCCTTTGCGGGCGTACCAGCCCTCGACGTCGGCGACGAAACGGTCCATGTCGAACGGGACCTCGGGCAGGTAGATCAGTTGCGGGCCGTCCGTGCTCGTCCCCTCGTCGAGCCCGGAGAACTCACGATCCTGACGCCGTGCCAGCGCGGCGGCCGCCGTCAGGAACCCCGCGTGCCGCCCCATCACCACGTTGATCTTGATCCCCGGGAGCGAGATGTTGTCCATGAAATCGGCCATGCACGCCATCGCGACGAACCGGGCGGCCGACGGGAACCCCGGCGTGTGGTCGTTCTCCATCAGGTCGTTGTCCACCGTCTTGGGCACGTGGAAGCAGCGCAGGTCGTACCCCGCCGCCACCGCACGCTCCCGCACGATCCGGCACGTGTCCGAACTGTCGTTCCCGCCGATGTAGAAGAAGTAGCGGACGTCGTGCGTGCGGCACGCCTCGAGCACGCGCTCGCAGTACGCCGGGTCGGGCTTGTCGCGCGTGCTGCCCAGGGCCGCGCTGGGCGTGGTGGCCAGCCGGTCGAGCCGATCCTGGTGCATGTCGGTGAGGTCAAACAGGTCGCCCTTGGTCAGCCCGCGCACGCCGTGACGCATCCCGAGCACCTTGCCCACCACCCCAGCCGCATGCAGCCCCTGGCGCAGGCCCTCCACGACGCCGACGAGGGACTGGTTGATGACGGCCGTCGGGCCGCCGGACTGGCCGATCACGGCGTTGCCGGGCACAAGGTCGGTGGGCATGGAACCTCCGGCCGAAGGGTAGGCCGCGCAATTACGAACATATTACAAACAAATCATCCTGCCGATCTCGAGTTAGCCCAAAGTTAGTACCTGGACTGCAAGTAAAAACTCTTGCAACTCACCCATCTGAGTGCTAGGTTATCGGCTGACCTCGCGGGGGAGAGAGACAAGACACACCCTCCCAACGCGCCAGGTCGCATGGCGCCGGCGGTGCCGGCGCCATGGTGCCGCGGCTGTTCCCGCCGCGGACGACGCGCGCCGGAGGGGCCGACGCGGGCCGACAGGCTGCCCCCTGGGAGAATGAACATGCGGACGTTGATGACGGTTGCTGCGCTGTGCGCGGCGGCGGGCGCGGCCCACGCGCAGGTCTGGGTCGAGGTGGGCGATGCGCCCGCGCTGATCCCCGGACAGATCACCTTGGGCGTGGGCCCGCTGACGGACATCGTGGGCACGCTCGGCACGCCCGGCGATGTCGACCTCTACTGCATCTTCATCCATGATCCGGCGGCGTTTGGCGCGTGGACGGAATCCGCCTTCCCGCCCGGGGCGCTCGGGCCCGCGGGGGCGGGGTTCGACAGCCAGTTGTGGCTCTTCGACCACATGGGCTTCGGCGTGCTCCACAGCGACGACAGCGGGCTCTCGCTGCTCTCGGGCTTCGGCGCGGTGCCCGTGCCGCTTGTGGGCCCGCCGCCGGTCATCCTGCCCGGGTACTACTGGCTGGGCATCTCCGGGTACAACACGGACCCGCTCGATCCCGCCGGATCGCTGATCTGGATGAACACGCCGTTCGCGAGCCAGCGCGTTCCCGACGGCCCCGGCGCCCCGGGCCCGCTGTCGGGGTGGACGGGCACGAGCGGCACCGGCGACTACCACATCGTGCTGAGCGGCGCGTCCTACTGCGACGTGCCCGCGCCGGGCGTGCTGGGTCTCGCGGGGCTCGCCGGGCTGGCAGCGCTGCGTCGTCGCCGCTAGAGCACGACTCTCCATGCAGCTGCACGCCGAGCCGCCCCGCGCGAGAGCGTGGGGCGGTTCGTTTCGTCAGGGCGCGTTCGGCTACCATGGCCCGCGCGGCCTGACGCCGCCCGAGGAGCAAAGCCATGAAACGCGGACTGCTGATTGCCGGCTTGGTGGGGGTGGTGGGGGTTCTGGGCGCGTGCGCGTCGTCGGGGTCCAAGGGCGGCAGCGCGGGCATGGTGAACAGCAAGTGCCCGATGGTCCCCGACCATCCGATCGACCCGAGCGTGACGACGAAGTACAAGGGGCAGACGGTCGGGTTCTGCTGCAAGGGCTGCATGCCCGACTGGAACGCGCTGAACGACGCCCAGCGCGACGCGCTTCTCAAGAAGGCCAAGTGATCGGGCGCGGGGGCGTGCCGACCGGGCGTGCGGGGCGACGGGACGGGGCGTCCACGCCGCGGGTATGCTTCGCGCCATGAGGACGGTTCTGCGGCTGATTCTGGGCGTGGTGCTGGGAACGGGTGCGCTGCTGCTCGGGGCGTGCGGGTCGTCGCGTGCCGCGCGGGCCGACGACACCGGCGATGCCCCGGTGATCTCCGCCGACGCCGAACGCACGGCGGACGGGCGGATTGATCAGGCGCGGCGCTTCCTGGCCGACGACAAGCCCGACGACGCCCGACGGATTCTCGACGTGTGGCTCGAAGAGCCCGGCGCGCGCCGGCGCCCGCGCTACGCCGAGGCGCTGTACCTTCGGGGCAACGCGAAGGTTGCGCAGGGGCGCGAGTACAGCGCGCTGTACGACTACGAAGAGGTCATCAAGAACCACGCCGGGTCCGAGTTCTTCGCGCTGGCCCTGGAGCGCGAGTTCGAGATCGCGAAGGACTACCTCGCGGGCAAGCGGATCCGCATCCTCGGGATGCGCCTGGAATCGGGCGTCTCCGAGGCCGAGGAGATCCTCACGCGGATCAACGAGCGCCTCCCGGGCAGCCGCCTCGCCGAGCGGGCGCTGCTGGAACTGGGGGACCACTACTACCGCACGCGCGACCTGAAGATGGCGGTGGAGGTGTACGACGTGTTCCTGCGGGTCTTCCCGCGGAGCGATCAGCGCTCGATGGCGATGCAGCGCCGGGCGTTCGCGAACATCGCGCAGTTCCGCGGGCCCTCGCACGACGCGCGCGGGCTGGTGGAGGCCAAGTTCCAGATCGAGCAGTTCCAGCAGGAATACCCCCTCGATGCCGAACGCGTGGGCATGTCCGACGCGCTCCAGGCGCGGCTCGACGAGTCCGTCGCCGAGCAGATGCTCGTGACCGCCCGCTGGCACCTCTCGCGCAACGACGAGGCGAGCGGGCGCTACGTGCTCGCACGCCTCATCACCACGCACCCCGAGACCGGGGCCGCCCGCGACGCCATCGACATCATGCAACGCAACAACTGGCCCCTGCCCGGCACGCCCGCCGACGCGCCCGGGGGTGGCCAGTGACGATCCGTCGTGCGGCGGCCGCCCTGCTGGCCGGTGCGCTCGGCGCGCTGCTGGCGTCGTGCGCCAGCGACCCCCGCGCGGGATACTCGTTCGCGAGCACGCTCCCCGAGGGCGTCGGCACCGTCCGCATCCCCGTCTTCGAGAACTACACCTACGAGTCCGGGCTCGACGCGGAACTCACCGAGGCCCTCATCAAGGAGGTCCAGCGGTCCACGGGCCTGCGCGTGGTGCAGGGCGAGGGGGCCGACACGGTCCTGGCCGGGGTCATCACCTCGATGAACCTCCGGCGCCTCTCGCTCGACCGCCAGACCGGCTTCGCCCAGGAACTCGCGGTCACGATCACCGCCGACTTCGAGTGGAAGGACGCCCGCAGCGGGAAGGTGCTCGTCGCCCGGCGCAACTACGCCTCGACCGACACCTTCGTCGCGTCGCGCCCGACCAACGAACGCCTCGAAACCGGGCGGCACGGGGCGGTGCAACGCCTGGCGAAGGACATCGCATCCGAACTCCGATCCGGGTGGTAACGCCGTTCGTACATGGTCCATGAGTGTGCAGGGTGCGTCGTGGGGGGCTTCGTTCGCCCGCTACAGGCCCCTATGGTTCCGGCTAGACGTCCGACGCCGGGATTCCGCCGATCCGGCGTGCATCCGGCGTATCGGACCGCCGAAAGTAGAGTGTTCCGCGGGCATTCCCGCGTGTTCGGAGAATACCCGGGTGCCCATGCCGGACCTTGATCGACCCATGCTGATGGCCGCCGAACCCTCCGGGAAGAACGGGCGGGGCGCGAAGCCCGAACGGGGGTCGAAGCCCGACCGGGGCGACGGGCGCGGCACGGGCGGCGGGGCGCCCACGCCCCCGGCGTCGCGCGGGCCGTTCTTCCTGGTGTCGCTCGCCATCCTGGGGCTGATCGTGTTCATGCTGGTCTCGACGCCCGGGAAGGGCGAGCGGATCACCATCGCGCAGTTCCGGGTGCAGTACGAGAACGGGCAGATCCTCGAGGACTCGGTGAAGGTCCGCGACGACGCGCTCATCGCCAAGCGGCGCGCCGGGCCGGACTCCAAGACCGACACCAGCGTCTACGTCCCCATCAACGCGACCACGAAGGACGCGATCATCGCCGAGGTGAAGGAGATCACCCAGGGCGGGTACGAGGCCATCCCGGCCTCGCCCTGGGCGAACATCCTGCTCTTCTTCGGCCCGGTGCTACTGATGGTCCTGCTCGTGTGGTTCCTGCTGTCGCGGGTCTTCCGCGGGGCGGGGGGCGGCGCGGGGATGCTGGGCTCGTTCGGCAAGTCGCGCCACCGCACACTGAACAAGGAGATGACCGGCGTCACGTTCAGCGACGTCGCGGGCGTCGACGAGGCCAAGGAAGAAGTCACCGAGATCATCGAGTTCCTCAAGAACCCCAAGCGGTTCGCGAAACTCGGCGGGCGCATCCCGCGGGGCGTGCTGCTCATCGGTGATCCCGGGTGCGGCAAGACGCTGCTCGCCAAGGCCATCGCCGGCGAGGCCGACGTGCCGTTCTTCTCGATCTCGGGGTCGGACTTCGTCGAGATGTTCGTGGGCGTGGGCGCGAGCCGCGTGCGCGACCTCTTCAAGCAGGCCAAGGAGTCCGCACCCTGCATCATCTTCCTCGACGAGATCGACGCCGTGGGGCGCCGGCGCGGGAGCGGGTTCGTCTCGGGCGGGCACGACGAGCGTGAGCAGACGCTCAACGCGATCCTGGTGGAGATGGACGGTTTCACGCCCGCCGACGGCGTGATCGTCATCGCCGCCACGAACCGCGCCGACGTGCTCGACCCCGCCCTCATCCGCCCGGGGCGGTTCGACCGCCAGATCACCGTGCCCCTCCCCGACGTGAAGGGGCGCGTGGAGATCCTGAAGGTCCACGCGAAGAAGATCAAACTCGGGCCCGACGTGGACCTGGAGCGCATCGCGCGGGGCACGCCGATGTTCAGCGGCGCCGACCTCGCCGCGATCATCAACGAAGCCGCCATCATGGCGACGATGGCCGAGAAGGAGCACGTGGAGCACGCGGACCTGGAAGAGGCCCGCGACAAGGTGAAGTTCGGGCGGGCGAAGAAGAGCCGCGTCCGCGAGAAGGAAGAGAACCGCCTGGTCGCGTACCACGAGGCCGGGCACGCCGTACTCCAGGCCCTGCTCAAGGACGCCGACCCGCTGCACAAGGTCACGATCATCCCGCGCGGTGGGATGGGCGGGGCGACCTTCTCGCTCCCGTCGAAGGACCGCATGGGCTATTCGCTCAAGTGGCTGGGCGCGACGATGCGCGTGGCGTGCGGCGGGCGCATCGCCGAAGAGAAGGCGATGGGCGACGTCTCGAGCGGCGCCCAGCAGGACATTCTCCAGGTCACGAGCATCGCGCGGGCGATGGTGCTGGAGTGGGGCATGTCGAAGAACCTGGGCTTCGTGCGTTACGCCGGGCTCGACACCCGCGAGAGCATGATGCCCGACAAGGACTATTCCGAGGAGACCGCCCGCCTGATCGACGAGGAGGTCCGGCGGATCGTCGACGAGGCGTACGCCGAGGCCGAGCGCCTGATCGAGGCGAACTGGGAGAAGGTCGTCGCGGTCGCCGAGGCGCTGCTGAAGTACGAGACGCTGTCGTCCGACGACGTCGAGAAGCTCATGCGGGGCGAGGTGCTGACGCGCCCCGCGCTCGCGAGCGAGTCGGCCCGGGCCGAGGAGCGCCGGCGGGCCGCCCGCGCGGTCGTCGAGCAACTCGACCGCACCGAGCCCGACGTGCCCCCGGGCACGCTGCCCAGCCCGGCGTAGCGGGCGCACGCCGTCGTCACGCCATGTCGATCGACCGGATCATCCGCTCCGTCTCCTCGAGCGTTGCGGCGACGTCGGTGAGTTTTTCTGTCAGCACGCGCCCGACATTTTGATTCGGATGCGAACGCAGGTTCGGGTCTCGCGCGAGCGAGTTCCGCAGGTTCGTGAAGTCCGTCGACGCGAACTTGATCTTCTGGGCCAGCGCGTCGCGCCCGATGTGGATGCCCAGGATGAACGGCGACTTCTCGTCGAGTTCCTTCCCGCCTCCGCCGCCGGATTTCGCCAGCGTGTCGAGCGTCGCCTGATCCTTCTTGGCCCTCGTTTCCATCTTGGCCAGCGTCGCCTCGGCGTTCTTCATGCTGCTCTCGAGTTTGTCGATCGCGGCGCGCAGCTTGATCATGCTCGCGATCTCGAGTTCCAGCGTGGACTTGGCGTCGGCGATCTCCGACGGCGTGCCGGACTTGAGGTCCTCGAGCGTCCGCGATCGCGCGACGCTCCGCTTGCTCGCATCCTCGACGATCCGCATGAGCGCGTCCGATGCCTTCAGTATGTCCGATGCGTCGGCCATGATGTCGTGGTCTCCGGGCGGCGGGTGTCGGGGTCGTGGGGCGGGGGTCGTGGGGCGGGGGTCGTGGGGCGGGGGTCGTGGGGCGGGGGTTACATCTTCAGCGCGACCATGGCTTCCTTCGCCCGGGCCTTCGCCGAGGCGAGGTTGATATCGAGCGACTTGAACGCGCCCATCCCCATCTGCCGCTTGCGCTCGAACTCCTTCACGCTCTCGGGGCTGTAGCCGTCGGGCACCTTCGCCAGGAGTTTGGCCTTCAACTTCCCGGCCTCGATGATCGCCGCGTCGATCTTCGCGATCGCCGCGTTGATCTTCTGCGACTGCTTCTCGAAATACGCCTTGGCCTCGGCCGGCGAGTTGAACTCTTTCAGTGACGCCATCACGCACCTCCACACGCATGGTACCACACATGGGGGGGCGGGCGTCGGGCGAGATTCCCGGGAGTCCTTGGGTCTCGGTCAGGCGACGGGGCCCGCGGCCCCCTCGCCCCGCGCCGGCAGCGCCGGGGCAGACCGCGGGCTCGCGTCGATCTCACCAAGACTCTCGATCGACCGCTCGGACTTCACGCCCGATTCCTCGATCCGGCGCACCTGCGGGATCAGGCGCGACTCGACCGACCCCGCGAACTCGTTCCACGACTTCACCGCGTTCGTGAGGTTCCTCTGCAGCGCCACGGCCTTCTCCAGCGCGATCCCCAGACGCTGGTGCAGGTCCGTCACGAGGTCGCGGATGGCCCGCGCCTCCTCGCTGATCTTCTGCTCGCGGAAGCCCAGGTGCACCGCGCGGAGGAGCGCGATCAGCGAGCCGGGCCCGGCCAGCAGCACGTTGTGCCGGGCCGTCTCCTCGAGCAGGTCCGGGCGCCGGGCCAGGGCCGCGTCGATCAACTGCTCGCCCGGGACGAACATCACGACGAACTCGGGCGTGCCGTCGTAGTTCTTCCAGTACGACTTGGCGCCCAGCGCCGCCGCGGTCTTCGCCACGCCGTTCGCGAACGCGTCGAGGCACGCCTCCACGCGCTCGGGGTCCTTGGCGTCCAGCGCGTCGAGGTAGGGCTGCAGGTTCGCCTTGGCGTCGACGACGATCTGGCGCCCGTTGGGCAGGCGCACGACCATGTCCGGGCGGTTCGCCGCCCCCTCCTCGTCGCGCGTCGAGGTCTGCTCCTCAAAGTCGCAGTACGCGCGCATCCCCGCGATCTCGGCCACGCGCCGCAGCTGCATCTCGCCGTAGCGCCCGCGCACCTGCGGCTGGCGCAGGGCCTTCACCAGGTTCCCCGTCTCCTCGCGCAGCAGGCGCTCGGATTCCTGCAGCTGCGTGATCCGCGTCACCAGTTCCGTCGCCGTCTTCGCGCCGCCCTTCTCGATCTCTCCCAGGCGCGTCTCGGTCTTCGCGAGCGTCTCGGCGATCGGCTTCACCAACTGCTCGATGGCGCTCTGACGCTTCGAGAGGTCGGCCCCCGCCTCGCCCGTGTGCTTCTCGAACTGCTCCTTCGCGAGCGCCAGAAACTGCTTCTGCGAGTCGGCGAGCACCGTGTTCGCCAGCGTGTTGAACGCCTCGCGCATCCGCGCGTCCTGCTGCGCGATGCGTTCCTCGAACTCGCGCTTCGCCCGCTCCAGCGCCTCGACCTTCGCCGCGTGTTCCTTCCGCTCGCCCTCGCGCTCGGCCTGTGCCCGCTCCAGCGCCGCTCGCACCGCCTCCTCGCGCCGCGACGCCGCCTCGCGGGTGTCTCGCTCCACCTGGTCCGTCAGCGCCGTCACCTGCGCGTCGAGCGAGGTGGCCTGGAGTTCCGCCTGGCGAAGCGCCGCCCGCACGCCCTCCATTTCGCCCCGCAGCCCGGCGATCGTCGCCTCCGCCGCCACGACCCGTTCCTCCGCCTGGCGCTGCCCCGTCTCCGCGGCGGTCGCGCGAGCCAGCAGGCCCGCCCGGCGCACGAGCAGCAGCACCACCCCCGCCATCGCGCCCAGCAACGCCGCCAGCAGCACCCAGTGCATCGCATCCATGCCCGCAGTGTACCCGCCCCCGACCTTTCGTGCGGGGTTTATTCGGGGTACTTCGGAACTCCCGCGTACCCGCGCCGCTGCTGCCATTTCGGCATCCGCCGGCGTCCCGCGGAAGGCCACCGGCGGGCGCGCGCCCCTTGGCGGGCACGCGGCGGGGGCGCCGATGGGTGATCGTGCCCGCCTCGGGTCGGCACGCGGCTTGCCCCTCGCCCATGTGTGAGGCAGTCGCCCCGCCAGCCCGAGCCGCCATCGGACCCCACCGGGGGTGCCGGGGGCCCGTGCGCGAGCCGCCTCAACCTGCTGCTCTCGTGCGGCGGGTGGCAAGTTGACCCGTGGGTGGAGCGTCTGCCCCGCCTGCTGGAGCCGATGGGAGTCCGCTCGCATCAGGCGACGACCGGGGCCGAGGCGACGCGGATCATCACGAGCGTGCCGATCCACATGGCCGTGGTCGACCTCGCGCTCCCGCTGGACGCGGGGACCGACGCCGACCCGGACCTGGCCGAGGGGGGCCCGCGCCTGCTGGAGTTGCTGGCGCGCCTGGCCAGCCCGCCGCCGGTGGTGGTGGTGAAGCGGCGGCGGACGCAGCGTGACGAGACGCGCGACATCGCGGCGGCGTTGCGCCTGGGGGCCTTCGCGGTGGTCGATCGACCGCGCGAGGCGCAGGACCTGAACCTGATGCTGGAGGTGCTGCGGCGCTGCCTGGAGCGGCATTACCGCGGGCGGTGGCCGGCGTAGCGAATCAACGAGTGTGACCGCGGCGCGGGCCGCGGCGTGTCTGTGGAGTGAGCGCGGCGAGTGACCGCGAGAAGTGTGAAGACCGGAGGCATTGACATGGCGAAGGGTTCGAAAGCGTCGGGCATCCGCCCGCTGGGCGACAAGATCCTCGTGCGTCGCGACGAGGCGCAGAGCAAGACCGAGTCGGGCATCTTCCTGCCCGAGTCGAGCAAGGACCGCCCCAAGACGGGCGTCATCGAGGCCGTCGGCACCGGCGCCCTCAACACCGACACCGGCGAACGCATTCCCCTCGCCGTCAAGAAGGGCGACAAGGTCATCTTCTCGTCCTACGCCGGCACCGAGGTCAAGTTGGACGGCGAGGAACTGCTGATCATGTCCGAAGAGGACATCCTCGCGGTGATCGACTGAGGCCGGTGGCGCGTGCCGCTCCCGCGGCATGACGGGGCATCGCATGACTCCCGACCAACTTCGGACCGCCCTCAAGGAACTCAACGGCGAGCGCGACTGCACGTTCGCGTTCGACTCGATGCCCAGCCACGAGTCCGTGCTGCACGTGCACAGCGCCATGCTCATCCCCGACGAGCCCGACCACCTCGTGAAGGTCACCGACGGGAAGAGCGTGTACATCATCGACGCCGAGCGGGTCGCGTGGATCCGCATCGGCCTGGGGAAAGACCCGCACCGCCACTAAAGCAGTTCACCACGGAGCGCACGGAGTTTCACGGATAACAGCCAGCACACAGGGCGCAACGAACACCCCCGCCCTCATCCGCGCCGTGCCCCTCCGTGCCCTCCGTGGTGAAAGAACGAACGAAAGGAACTCTCTCATGACCGCCAAATCCATCGCGTACAACACCGACGCCCGCGAGCGCATCCTCCGCGGCGTGCAGAAACTCGCCCACGCCGTCAAGGTGACCCTGGGCCCCTCCGGACGCGTCGTCGTCCTCGAGAAGTCCTTCGGCGCCCCGACCGTCACCAAGGACGGCGTCACCGTCGCCAAGGAAGTCGAGCTCGAAGACCAGTACGAGAACCTCGGCGCCCAGATGGTCAAGGAAGTCGCCAGCAAGGCCAGCAAGGACGCCGGCGACGGCACCACCACCGCCACCATCTACGCCGAGGCCATCTACGCCGAGGGCCTCAAGGTCATCACCAGCGGTGCGAACCCCAACCTCGTGAAGCGCGGCATCGACCAGGCCGTCGCCGCCGTCGTCGATGAACTCCACCGCCTCTCGAAGAAGGTCGACTCCTCCAAGGAGATCGCCCAGGTCGGCACGTGCTCGGCCAACCAGGACGAGCAGATCGGCAAGATCATCGCCCAGGCGATGGACAAGGTCGGCAAGGACGGCGTCATCACCGTCGAAGAGGGCAAGAGCCTCGAGACCGAGGTCGAACTCGTCGAGGGCATGCAGTTCGACAAGGGCTACCTCTCACCCCACTTCGTCACCAATGTCGCCACCATGGAGTGCGACCTCGCCAACCCCTACATCCTCATCTACGAGAAGAAGATCAGCAGCGTCAAGGACATGCTCCCCGTGCTCGGCAAGATCGCCGACCAGGGCGCCAGCCTGCTCATCATCGCCGAGGACGTCGAGGGCGAGGCCCTCGCGACGCTCGTCGTGAACAAGATCCGCGGCGTGCTGAAGGTCTGCGCCGTGAAGGCCCCGGGCTTCGGCGACCGGCGCAAGGAAATGCTCGGCGACATCGCCACCCTCACCGGGGGCAAGGCCATCATGGAGGAACTGGGCCTGTCGCTCGAGAAGGTCGAACTCTCCGACCTCGGCCGCGCCAAGAAGGTGACCATCGACAAGGACAACACGACCGTCGTCGAGGGCGCGGGCGACACCAACGACATCAAGGGGCGGGTCGAGATGATCCGCAGCCAGATCGAGGCCGCCAGCAGCGACTACGACCGTGAGAAGCTCGAAGAGCGCCTGGCGAAGCTCGCCGGGGGCGTCGCGCAGATCAACGTCGGCGCCGCCACCGAGGTCGAGATGAAAGAGAAGAAGGCCCGCGTCGAGGACGCGCTCCACGCCTGCCGGGCGGCGGTCGAAGAGGGCATCCTCCCGGGCGGGGGCGTCTCGGTCATCCGCGCCCGCAAGGTGCTCGACAAGCTCCGCAAGAAGCTCGAGGGCGACGAGCGCTCGGGCGTCGACATCGTCTCGCGGGCCCTGGCCGCCCCGATCAAGCAGATCGCGGCCAACTGCGGGCTCGACGGCTCGGTCATCGCCAACAAGGTCGAGGAGAGCACCGAGACCAACTTCGGCTACAACGCGCTGACCCACGAGTACGGCGACCTCGTGAAGATGGGCGTCATCGTCCCGACCAAGGTCGAACGCGTCGCGCTCCAGAACGCCGCGTCCGTCGCGGGCCTGCTCCTCACCACCGAGGCGGCCATCGTCGAGATCAAGGAAAAGAAGAAGCCCGCCGGTGGTCACGACCACGACCACGGGGATGACTATTGATCTGAGCGCCCGACACACGTCGGTCGCGCACATCTGAGTTGATCGCACTCGAAGCCCACGGGCCTGCCCGTGGGCTTCTTTCCGCGCGTGATACACTCGGCGCATGCCCACGAACCCCGTGCGCATCGTCGACGCGTGGAACGGGTGGTACCACGTCAACGGGAACACCTACGGGACCTGGATCCGGGGCGACGAGCGTGGCTGGCGGGCGCGACATCATCGCGAGCACGTCGAGGGTGACTACAAGAACCCGCCTCCGCCCGATGCGCACCGCGCCGTGCGCGCGTTCTCCCACGCCGCGATGGACGAGCCCGTGCGACTCTCCCCCGCGGCACGCGCGCGGGCGTGCGCCGTCATGGTCGAGTCGCTCCGGATCGACTGTGCCGAGCCAATCGCCTGCGCGATCGACGATCACCACTACCACATCATCGCACGGTTTCGCCTGCCCACCGGCGCCGTGCGCCTGGCCCGCATGCCTCGCACGAGACACCAGCCCATTTATGCGCTGATCCGCGAGATCGTCGGTCGTGCGAAATCGCGAGCCGCTCGGGCTCTCTCCCGCGAAGGGCTCGCCGCGGAAGGCGGTGTATGGGCCAAGCGCTGCAAGATCACGCCCATCGCCGACCGATCGCACCAAGTAACCGCGTTCCGCTACATCGCCGCCCACGCCAGGCGCGGCGCGTCCGCCTGGACACTCCCGCGAGATCGCGCGTCCGCCGGGAGTTCGAGCGACTGAGCCTGCGAATCGCGTGAGCCCGCCGTCCGACGTGCGCGGAGCCCCTCGCGCCGTGCGCTCGGCGAGCCCGATCGCTCGTTCGGAATCTGCGTACGCCCTACAACCCAAATCCGTACGCGTGCAAGTTCCTGTGCATCAAGCCTCTGCGCGCCTCGCCCCGTGAAACCCGAAGGGGTGATGCACCACTACTATTTTCCGCGGACGTCGTTCGGGCTTGTGGTCCGGCGGCGGGCGTCTTGGAGACCCTCAATGGGTACTTCTGGTCAGAGCGGCGGCGGCGGTGGTGGCAAAGGCGGCGGCGGTGGTGGTGGGGGCGGCGGGGGCGGCGGCGGCAAGGGCCCGCCCAACAAGCCCAACACGGGCGGCAACCCTCCCCCCAAGAAGTAAGGCCTCGAACCCTTCACGCGCCCCGGTGCAACCGCGCCGGGGCGCGATTCCCCCAGTATCGCAGACTCCACCCGCGCACGCGGCCCGACACCGCCGAGCACGTGCCGGGTCTGTCCGTGGACACCCACGCAAGTTCGCGCGGCATCAAACGCACGCGCACATGGCGTGCACGAACACATGCGTGCTCGCTGCGACACTGAGTCTGAATTGCTCGTGAGCCCGGCGCGTTACGCGTTCGCGAAGGCCCGACGCCGCCCGCGGACGCCCAGGGCCAGGAGCCCCACGCCCGCGAGTGCCGCCCCGGAGGGGAGCGGGATGAGCGTGATCGTCCACAGCAGCGGGTCGACGGTGCCGGTGGTGGTGAACCCGTTGCCGGCGATGTAGAAGACGTCGTCGACCTGCCACACGCTGTGGGCCGAGGACGCGGCGTATTCCGACGGGTCGAGCAGCGCGTGCAGGTCGATGGCCGACGCGGCCGACCCGAGCCACAGCATCGCCCGCTGGATGAAGTCGGCCCCGACGACCCAGCCAACCTGCGCGTCTTCTGAGGCGGCCATGGCCAGCGAGGAATTGGCGCCCGCCGGGTGGAGCGAAACCCACGACGACGCGGTGTCGCCCGTCCACATGCCGGCCTGCGTGCCGGTGCCGAAGTCTGCGTAGCCCACGACGCTGGATTCGTGCGCGGCGAAGGCCGTCGAGGACAGCGATCCCGCCGGCGCCAGGTTCACCCACGAGGCGGCGGTGCCCGTCCACAAGCTCGCGGACGGGGTGCCCAGAACATCCGCCACGCCGACCTGTCGCCCGTTGTATACGCCCAGGGCGTACGACGCGGTGGCGGCAGCCGGATTGAGATTCACAAACGACCCGGCGCTCCCGGTCCACAACGCGGCGGAGGTGTTGTTCCCGGCGTCGTACACCATGCCCGCCTGCTGCCCGCCATGGATGCCGTTCGCGATCGACCCCGCGAAGCCCGCCGGGTGCAGGGAGGTCTCCCCGCCGTTCCAGAGCGTGGCGCGAGAGTCGTCCTCGATGACCCAGCCCACGTGCGTGCCGTTGTGCGTGCCCTGCACTCTCGACGGGTCCGAGGAGAGATCGGTCCGGGAAGTTGTCGTCGCGTCCCACACGGCGGCCTGGCCGTTGTGCGAGCCGACGACCGTGCCGTCGCGTCCGCCTTGCACGAACCCGACCGAGTCCGGGCTCGACTTCGAGAGCACGGTGACCGTGCCGGCCTGCGCCACCATCGCGGCGCACGCCACGCCCAGCACCGCTCCCAAGACACGCGACGACCGCATACCCCCACCTCTCTGGCGCGAGCCGCGCCCCACCTCTTCCGGGCAGTAGTGAACCACGAAGAGGGGGGATGTGTCAAGGGCCTGCCACGGGATTCCCGTGGATCTCGCGGGTTGAGGGGGGCAGTGGTGGTGTGTGTGGGGGGGGTCGGGGCGGGCTCAGCGTCGACGCCGGGCCACGAGCAGCAGCCCGCCCGCCGCGAGGGACAGCGGCCCGGGCGCGGGCACCGCCACGTTCCACGTCGCGAGGATCGGCTGGGCGTTCAGCGGCCCGCTGGTCGGGGGCAGGTTCACGCCCGTGAAGTTCCCCCACAGGGCGACCTGGTTCAGCGGGTTGGTGGGGTCCAGGTCCAGCGCGTTCTGCCCGAGGCTCCAGGTCACCGAGTTCACGCCGACGCTCGCCTGGTTGGGAAGGGGCGTGGTCGCGATCTGCAGCGGCGCGTTGGTCGGCATGCCGAAGTGCGCGTTGCCGAAGCCCAGCCCGAAGGCATTGAGGAACGGCGCCCAGTTGGCGGCCTCGGCGGCGGCGCCGCCCGTGCCCGTCGTGCCGCCCATGACCATCACGTGCCCCCCGCCGTTGACGTACGACGTGAGGGCCGGGGCCCCGCCCACGCCGCCCGTGCTGAAGCCCGCGAGGAAGATCGCGTCGTACTGCTGATACGTCGCGAGCGTGAAGGGCCCGCTGGGCAGCACGGTCACCGTGTGCCCGAGGGTCTGCATCCGCGCGATGAACGACGAGCCGTACGGCAGCCCGGAGTTCGTCATGATCGCGAAGTTCGCCGGCCCGCCGTTGTCGAAGCACGAGGCGATGTTGTCCGCGAGCGTGGTCGTCGCGGACGGCTGGAGCGTGAACGCCGGGTTCGAGACCATCCACTCGTCGCCCGCGATGATGATGCTCCCGGGCTGGGCCTGGGCGCCCGCCGCGGCGAGAAGGGTGAGCAGGGCCAGGGCACGGTGCGGGGTGGGACGGGTCAGGGCAAGAGAGGTGGTACGCATGAGGGGGTCGCTCCTTCGAAAGTCGCGGGACGCACAGCACGCCCGCACACGAGGAAGCGACATCGCCCGTAATCACTCACGCGCCATTACCCCCGCGCCATCACGCCCGAGCCGTGTGTTCAGGACGCGCGAATCTGGACGCGGAGCCCGGTCCCCGGGGGCGTGGGACGCCACGCCCGCGGTAGCATCGGGGCATGACTCCCCGCGCCGCCTTGCTCCACCGGATTCTGGCCTGCCTGTGCATCGCCCTCGCCCTAGGTGCCGCCCGCGCGCCGGCGCAGCCCGCGGGCGAACCCCTCGTCCTCGCGCCCATCGCCACCCTGGGGCCCGGCGCGAACAAGGAAGTCAGCGGGATCGTGAAGAGCCGCACGCACGCGGGCGTGTTCTGGACGCTCAACGACTCGGGCGACGAGCCCCGCGTCTACCCCGTCCGCATCGACGGCACAGTGATCTCCTCCGTCCGCGACGAGAAGGCCCCGGGCGTGCGCATCGCCGGCGCGACGAACTCCGACTGGGAGGACATCGCCCTCGACGACTCGGGACGTCTCGTCATCGCCGATTTCGGCAACAACTCCAACGCCCGGCGCGACCTCACGCTGTACCTCGTGCCCGAGCCCGAGCCCACCGCCGAGCACACCGGCGTTCTGTCCAAGATCGTCTTCCGCTACCCGGACCAGCGGGCCTTCCCCGCCCCGAGCGACGATCGGAACTTCGACGCCGAGGGCGTGTTCACGGCGGGCGACGACATCTATGTCCTGAGCAAGAACCGCTCGGACCCGTACACGAAGTTGTACCGCGTGGACGACCGCACGCCGGACGCCGTCACCGCGCTGACGTACCTCGGGCGGTTCGACATCGGCGGGCGCGCGACAGGGGCGGATGCCTCGCCCGACGGGCTGCGCCTGGCGATCCTCACGTACACGCACGTCTGGCTCTTCGAGCGCCCCGAGCGGTCGATGCCGTTCTTCGCCGGGCGCGTGCGCGCCCGCGCGTACACCTACGCCGACGGCAAGAGCGACTCGGAGTCCATCACGTTCGAGGACGACGAGCACCTGCTCATCGCCGACGAAACGCGGGCCTCGCTCGCGCGTGTGCGCATCGCCGACCTGCCCGTGGTGCGCGAGGGGGCGGCACGACCGGCGGGCAACCCCGAGCACGACCTGCGCGTCATGTCGTTCAACCTCCGCTACGCCGGGGGCGATCGGGGCGCCAACGCGTGGGAACGCCGGGCGAGCGCGTGCGAAACCGTCGTCCGCGCGTTCGACCCCGACATCCTGGGCGTGCAGGAGGCCGTCGCGTTGCAGGCCGACTGGCTCCGCGCGACCTGGCCCTCCCACGCGTTTCACGGCGTGGGGCGGGGCGACGGCCAGCGCGCGGGCGAGTTCGTGCCGATCCTCTACCGCGCCGACCGCTTCACCCGTCTTGCCGCCGGGCACTTCTGGTTGAGCGACACGCCCGACGTGCCCGGCTCGCGCGGCTGGGACGGCGCGTGCGAACGCATGGCCTCGTGGGTCCGCCTGCGCGACCGCCTCTCCGAACGCACGCTGCTGGTCGTCAACACGCACCTCGATCACGTCGGCCCCGTCGCGCGGCGCGAGGGAATGCGCCTGATCCGCGCGCGCCTGCGCGACCTCGCGCAGGACGCCGCGGTGATCGTCATGGGCGACTTCAACACCAGCGCCGACGGGCCCGAGGCCCCGGCGCTGCTCCTTGCCCCGCCCGACGACGCGCCGCTCCTCGATACCTACCGCGTGCTCTTCCGAACCCAGGACACGCACGAGGCGACGTTCAGCGCGTGGGACGCCCGCATCAGCGGCGAACGCATCGACTGGATCCTCGCCTCCCCGCCCCTGGGCGTGGTCGACGCGACCATCGAACGGCGCATGCCCGGCGGGCGCACGCCCAGCGACCACTGGCCCGTGTCGGCGGTCCTCCGCTGGGCGCCCGGCGCGTCCACCCCCAGGCCCTGAGCGAGCCGCCAATCCAGCTACGGCATCGAGTAGAACCCGCCCCCCATGTCCTTGATCTTGCCCAGGCGGGCCAGTTCGCGCCAGACCTCGCGCGGGTAGTCGTTGGGCGGCATGATCCCGATGTTCCCGGCCTGCTTGCCCGAGGTCATCGGGCGCGACGCGCCGAGCTTCGACTCCTGGTCCAGTTTCGTCAGTTTGTGCCGCTTCTTGAACGCGCCGAACGCCCGGTTCAGCGTCTCCTCGGGGATCGCCGGCGGGGCGGGACTGGCGGGCGGCGTGGACGGATCGGCGGGCTGCTCGGGCATGGCGACGTACCTCCGGTGACATGCGAGGTTATCAGCCATCGCCTCGAAACGAGACTTTCTGCGTTGGCGTGCCTAGACTTGGGTCTTGCCGGTGGCCTCAGTCTTCTTTCCGTCGGTTCGAGCCGATGGAACGCCCTGGGAATCTGCTGGCGGCGTCGCCCGAAAAACCGGGTCGATGCTCCACCCCAGTACGGCCTGACTTGTTCCAATCAGATTGGCGCGAGGAACGCCCGAACCAACGTTCGCCCGCGCGGGCACTCCCTCCACATGGGCCGCGTGGGCGCGGGAGTTGTATGTCCGAGATTCAGTTTTCGTCGCTTTCGCTCGCCCAGCCCCTCCTCGCCGCTCTGAGCGAGCAGGGCTACACCTCGCCCACGCCCATCCAGGCGCAGGCCATTCCCCACGCCCTCGCCGGGCGTGACCTGCTGGGCTGCGCCCAGACGGGCACCGGCAAGACGGCCGCGTTCGCGCTGCCGATCCTCCACCGCCTCCTGTCGCAGCCCCGCGACACCACGCGGCGCGGGCCGGTGCTGCCCCGGGCGCTCATCCTCTCGCCCACGCGCGAACTCGCCACGCAGATTGCCGACAGCTTCCGCGTCTACGGGCGTCACAGCGGGCTCACCACCGCCGTCATCTTCGGCGGGGTCTCGCAGATGCACCAGGAACGCGCGCTCCGTCGCGGGGTCGACATCGTCGTCGCCACGCCCGGGCGCCTCATCGACCTGCTCGAGCAGCGCATCGCCGACCTCTCGGGCGTCAACACCTTCGTCCTCGACGAGGCCGACCGCATGCTCGACATGGGCTTCATCAAGCCCATCCGGCGCATCGCCGCCCTCGTGCCCACGACGCGTCAGACCATGCTCTTCTCGGCCACGCTCCCGCGTGAGATCATGAGCCTGGCCGAGTCGCTGCTGCGCGACCCGGCGCGGGTGTCGGTCTCCCGCGCCCCCGCGGCCGAGCCCCGCATCGAGCAGTCGCTCTACATGGTGCCCCGCGAGCGCAAGCAGCACCTGCTGACGCACCTGCTGGACGCCGGGTCCATCGAGCGGGCCGTGGTCTTCACCAAGACCAAGCACGGCGCCGACCGCGTCGCCAAGCGCCTCCACGCCGGGGGCATCCACGCCGTCGCGATCCACGGCAACAAGGCCCAGAACCAGCGCACCCGCGCGTTGGAGGCCTTCCGCGCCGGGCGCGCCCGCGTGCTCGTCGCCACCGACGTCGCCGCCCGCGGGCTCGACGTCGACGGCATCACCCACGTCTTCAACTACGACCTGCCCATGGAGCCCGAGGCCTACGTGCACCGCATCGGGCGCACGGGTCGCGCGGGCGCGAGCGGCATCGCCGTCTCGTTCTGCGACGCCGAGGAGCGCGACCTGCTCCGCGCGGTCGAACGCACCACCGGGAAGCGCATCCCCACGGTCGACCTGCCCGTTCTGCCCGAACTCCCGCCCGAGCCCAAGGTGGCCCATCCGCACTACGCCGAGCACGCCCATCGCCCCGAGCAGGGTCGCCCGGTGCACGGCCGCCCGCCGCAGGGGCGTCGCCCCGGGCCGCGCCAGCCGCAGCGGGGCGATGGCCAGAATCGCCACGCGAACGGGCACGCGCACGCGGGTCAGTCCCACGCCGGTCAGTCCGCGCCGGGGCACGCCCCGACGCAGCGTCCCGCGTACCCCGCGCCGGGCAAGAAGCCCCGCCCCGGGTTCCTGGCGCGCACGACCACGCGCCGCCCCGGTGCGCGGTAGTCACGCCTTGGGCGCGTCGGCCAGCGTGCTCGTCGAGTTGAACGACAGGATCACGCGGTCCTTCGCGCCGCGGTAGGGCAGCCCGCTGTGCAGCAGGTACGCCGGGAACAGCACGAGCGTGCCCGGCGTGGGCGGCACGTCGAGGTGCCCGCCGTTGAGGTAGTGGTTCCCGTAGTCGTCGAAGATCCCCCCGCTCCCCCGGGGCGCGTAGAAGCGGTTCACGCCGTTGGGCGCGTGCTCCGGCAGGGTGTCGGGCACGTCGGAGATCTGGAGGTAGTACACGCCGCACCACGAGCACCCGCCGTGGTAGTGGGCGTCGTGGAAGCCGCCGTCGTTGGTGATGTGGAACCAACTGTCGAGGAAGCGGACGCGGATCCGCGCGGGGTCGACCTGGCGTCCGTTCACGTGCCACACCGCCCGGCGGACGCTCGACTCGATGAACGCCACGAGCCGGCGCAGCCCCGGGTGCGTCGACTTCTCGAACAGGTCGAACCTGCTCTCGAACAGCCCGTCCCCGCTCTTCATGCTCGGGGCGATATCGCTCGCGATGTTCTTCGTCTCGCCCGCGCGGATCTCGTACAGGTGCTCGATGATCGACGCGGCGTCGCGCTCGTGGTCGCGGTACTTCCGGGCGAAGATCGTCGTGGCCCAGTACGTGCGCGGGGTGAGTTCGAACTCGCCCGGCGTAGCGCCATAGAGCCCCCCGGGCTGCGAATGCGGGTCGAAGGGCATCGTCATTCCCGGGCCGTGCATCGTCATGGCGGGGCTCCTTCCGGACGGAACGTACCACCGCCCCCGCCGCGCGCCGAGCCCCTCCGCGCCCGCGAGGGTCAATTCACGCCGAACTTCGCGATCGCTTGATGATCCAGTCGGGTGCTGGGCGGGTGAACGCCCGTTCTGACCCCGGGCCGCACGTGCGGTTCGGGCTCGGCGCTGTCCGCTGTCCGCTGTCCGCTCTGCGCCGTGCTCACGCCTCGCGCACGGCCCGCAGGGCCGCCTGGGCCCGGGCGCCGATGAGGTCAAACCGCCCCGCGCGGATCTCGTCGGGGTCGAAGAGGCTGTTGACGAAGCCCACGCCCCACGCGCCGGCCCGCAGGTACGCCCCCGCGTTCTCGATCGTCACGCCGCTCGTGGGCACGATCCGCAGGAAGGGCATGGGCGCGAGCGTCTGCGCGACGAACGCCGGGCCCGTGCCCGGCGCGGGGAACAACTTCTGCAGCGGCGCCCCCGCGCGATGGGCCGTGAGCATCTCCGTGGGCGTTGCGCACCCGGGCATCATCGCCACGCCCAGACGCCCCGCCTCGGCGATGACCGCCACGTCCATCACGGGCGACACGAGGAACGTGGCGCCCGCCTGCACGGCGTTCCGCGCGTCCTCGGGCGTCAGCACCGTGCCCACGCCCACCACCAGCCCCGGGCGCGACGCGAACTCGCGCACGAGCGTGAGCGCCCCGGGCACCGTGAGCGTGAACTCGCAGTGCGTGAACCCGGCGTCGACGCAGGCCTGCATCGCCTTGCGCGCGTCGTCCTCGCGGCTCGTCCGCACGATCGCCGACGCCTTCGCCTCACGCAACGACTGCACAAAATCACCCGGGGTCATGCTCGCCTCGCTCCTTCTCGTGGTAACTCGGTGATCCGCTGTCCGCGTGTTCCTACGCCTCGACCTTCTCGAACGTCACCCGCAACTCGTCGAGCCGGGCGTAGTACGCGTCGATGCGAGAGAGCCCGGTGACGCGGTGAACGAGCGCCGCCGCCCGCACGAGGTCCGCCCGCTGCATGAGTTCCAATCGCGGCGGGACCAGTTCCAGACGCCGCGTGTAGAACGCGCACCCCTGGTGCGCGATGCGCACGACGCGCGACAACTCGTGGAACTCCACTTGAGTTCGTCGATGACGCCCTGCTCTTCCAGGTGCGCCTGGCTGTGCCCCGCCAGGCACGCCGGCCCCCCGGGGAGCGCGACTCGGTCGTAGCGGGGCAGCCCCAGCCCGTTCTGGAGGAACTCGTCGAACTGCTCGCCCACGCGACCGTCCGAGCAGGAGATCGCCGCCGCGTGGATCCGCGCGGGGTTGTACGCGATTTCCGATCTGAACGCCATCGGGCCAGTGTACCCTGCGGCGTGCCCGCCGACCTCGACATCCTCATCGCCACCACCTTCGGGCTCGAGAGCGTGGCGGCCCGCGAACTCGCCGCTCTGGGCTACGACGCCAAGGGGCACGCCACCGGGCGCGTCCACTTCCGGGGCGACGCCCGCGCGCTCGCCCGCTGCAACCTCCGCCTCCGCACCGCCGACCGCGTGCTCGTCCGCGTCGCGTCCTTCCCCGCCCGCGACTTTGACACGCTCTTCGAGACCACCCGCGCGCTCCCGTGGGAGCAGTGGATCCCCCGCGACTTCGCCTTCCCGGTCGACGGTCGCAGCGTCCGCTCGCAACTCTCCAGCGTGCCCGCCTGCCAGCGCACGGTGAAGAAAGCCATCGTCGAGCGCCTCTTCCAGGCCCACGCCACGAGCACCCTCCCCGAGACCGGGCCCACCGTCCGCGTCGAGATCTCCCTCCTCCACGACGTCGCCACCCTCACGATCGACACCACCGGCCCGGGCCTGCACAAGCGCGGCTATCGCACCGCGCCCGGCGCCGCCGCCCTCAAGGAGACCATGGCCGCCGGGCTCGTGCTCCTCAGTGTCTGGCGCCCGCAGCGCCCGCTCATCGACCCGTTCTGCGGCACGGGCACCATCGCCATCGAGGCCGCCCTCTGGGCCCGCAACATCGCGCCCGGGCTGCGCCGGTCCTTCGACGCCGAACGCTGGCCCACGGTGCCCGCGAACATCTGGCGCGACGCGCGCGACGAGGCCCTCGCCCTCCCGCGGGGCGACCTCGCGTGCCCGATCCTCGCGACCGACAACGACCCGGCGGCCATCGCCCTCGCCCGGCGCGCCGCCGACGCCGCGGGCGTCGCGAACGACCTGCGACTCGAATGCCGCCCCTTCGAGGCGCTCGCGCACGACGGGCAGTACGGCTCGGTCATCACGAACCCGCCCTACGGCGTGCGCCTGGGCGAGGAAGAGGAGATCGCCCGGCTCTACCGCGCCATGCCGCTGATCTTCCGACGCCTGCCCACCTGGTCGATCCACATCCTCAGCGGGCGCCTGGACCTGGAAGAGGTGTTCGGGCAGCGGGCGCACCGCCGGCGCAAGTTCTACAACGCCCGCGTCGAGACGTGGTACTTCACGTTCCTGGGCCCCAAGCCGCCGCGCACCGCGGGCGCGCCGGACGACGCCGACGCGCCCCCCGAGCCCGTCGACGTCGCCGAGATCGCCGACGACACCGAGCCCGCGCCCGACGGGTCCGACACGCCCGGCGCGAACTCTCCGCGCGACCCCACGCCCGCGCGCACGCCCGAGCCGCCCCCCGCCTTCGGCGGGCTGCGTGAGCGCGACGAGCGCGAAATCCGCGAGTTCGGCGCCTGCCTGGCGAAGAACGTGCGGCACCTGCGCCGGTACCCGTCGCGCGGAATCACCTGCTACCGCGTCTACGAGCGCGACCAGGTCGACGTGCCGCTGATCATCGACCTGTACGAGGGGCGTGCCCATGTCGCCGAGTACGAGCGTGAGCACAGCCGCACGCTCGCGCAGCAGGCCGACTGGTGGGACGCGGTGAAGCGCGAGATCGCCGCCGCCACGGGCATCGCCCCCGTCGACATCTTCACCAAGGAGAAGCATCGCCAGCGCGACTTCTCCCAGCACGAGAAGGTCGAGCACACCGGGCACGCCCTGCTGGTGCACGAGGGCGGGCTGACGTTCGAGGTGAACCTCCGCGACTACATCGACACCGGGCTCTTCCTCGATCATCGCCTGACGCGTCAGATGGTGCGCGAGCAGGCGTCGGGCGCGCGGTTCCTCAACCTCTTCTGCTACACGGGCTCGTTCTCCGTCTACGCCGCCGCGGGCGGGGCCGCCTCGACCACGAGCGTGGACCTCTCGAACACCTACCTCGACTGGGCCCGGCGCAACCTTGCGCACAACCGTCTCGCGGGCCCGAACCACCGCTTCGTGCGTTCCGACGTTCTCGAGTTCCTCCGCGCCCACCCGTCGGGCGCGCACTACGACCTCGCCGTCGTCGACCCGCCGACCTACAGCCGCAGCAAGGCGACCGAGGAAGACTGGGACGTCGGCGAGGACCACACCGAACTGCTCACGCGGACGCTCGCGCTCATGGCGCCCGGCGGCGTGATCTACTTCTCGACGAACTACCGGCGGTTCAAGTTGAACGAGGACGCTCTCGCCCGCGCGGGGGCGTCCATCCGCGAGATCAGCGCCCAGACCGTCCCGCCCGAGTACCGCAATCGGCGCATCCACCGCTGCTGGCGCCTCGTCCGCACGCCCGCCGACACCCCGCCCACGCCGGGCCTTCCGTATACTGGCGACCGATGACCCACCGCGGCTATTCCGGCTCCGCCCTGTGCGTTCTGCTCGCCCTCGCGGGCTGCTCGAGCAATCCGCTCGGGCTGCGCCCGGGCGCCCAGAGCATCTTCGAGGCCGCCCGCGAGCCGACGCCCGCCGAGGCCGTCGACATGGCCCTCGACCCCTACGACCCCGACCGCCGGTACAAGGGCACGCTGCTGCTCTCGCGCCAGCGTTTCGCGGGGGAAGACATCTACCTTGATCTGTTCGCCCGGCGCGTGACCGACGAGGACCCCGGCGTGCGGGCCGCAGCCACCCGCGCCCTGGGCCTGCACGGGCGCCAGGAGCACGTCCCGCTGCTCATCGAGCGCGTGCAGGACGCCGACCCCGCGGTCCGCGAGGAAGCCTGCCGGTCGCTGCAGCGCATCCACGACCCGCGCGCGATCGACCCGCTCCTGGCCGCCATGAACCCCGCGCGCGAGCCCGAGACGCCCGTCCGCGTCGAGGCGGCCCGCGCCCTGGGCCAGTACGCCGACCCGCGCGTCCTCGAGGCGCTCATCGCCTCGCTCGCCGACGACAGCCTCGCCGTCAACGCCGCCACCTTGTTCTCCCTCCGCACGCTCACCGGGCAGAACTTCGGCTATGACCGCGCCGCCTGGCAGGGGTGGTACAGCGGCACCTCCGACCTCTTCGTCGCCCGCTCGGCCTACCTCTACCCCGGCTTCCGGCGCTCGCGCCGCTGGTTCGAGTACATCCCCTTCATCCCCCCGCCCCCGAACGAGCCGCAGGGCCTGCCCGTGGGCATGAGCCCCGACCTCGCCAACCCGCGATAGCCGCACCGCGACAACCGGACCCGCCCGCACGCCATCCGCCGACCCGGGGTGCAGGCGTGACCAACTCGGACCGATATCCCCCGGCTGGTGCGCCGCCAGCGAAGGGAGACGGACGTGCAGGGTGTACTGCTCCGGGGCACCGAGCCCACCATCACCGAGCGTTCCGAGCCTGTCCCCGCCCCTGGCGAGGTGCTGCTGCGCCCGACGCTCGTCGGCATCACCCGCGCCGACCTCGCCGTGCTCGATCCGCGTGCCGCGCACACCTTCACCCTCGGGCACGAGTTCGTCGGCGTCGTCGAACGCGCCGAGGGCACGCTCCGCAAGGGCACGCGCGTCGTCGGCTCCCCCATCATCTCCTGCGGCGGGTGCGCCCTCTGCCGCCGAGGACTCTGGGCCCACTGCCCCGACCGCGCCGTCCTGGGGCTCTGGCGACGCGACGGCTGCCTCGCCGAACGCTTCACGCTGCCCGCGTCCAACCTCGTCGAAGTGCCGCGCACGCTCCCGGACGAAGCCGCCCTCTTCGCGGGGATCGTCGCGGGCGCCCTCCGCGTCGCCCAGAGCGTCCGCATCGAGGGCAAGACCTACATCACCGTGCTGGGCGACGGGCCCGTCGGGCTCGTGACGGCCCAGGTGCTCGCCCGCCTCAACGCCTCCGTCCGCCTGCTCGGCACCCACCCCGCCAAGTTCGCCCTCTGCGAGAAGTGGCGCGTGAAGCACCGCCACGTGTCCGAGGTCGGCCGCCTCCGCGACCAGGACATCGTCGTCGATTGCACCGGCAACCCCGGCGCCCTCGACCTCGCCCTCGACCTCGTCCGCCCACGCGGCACGATCGTCGCCCGCTCCGCCACCGCGTACGTTCCGCTCGCCGGGCCGCCCGCCCACGTCGCACCGGGCGATGGCCCGCGCGTCGACCTCACGCGCCTGGTCGCCCACGAGATCACGCTCGCGGGCGTCGACGCCGCCACACCGCCCTCGCTCCTGCGCGAAGCCCTCGACGCCCTCGCCGCGGCCCACGCCGACGTGTCAGCGCTCATCTCCCGGCGCGTCCGCTTCGCCGCCGCCCCCGAGGCGTTCCGCGACGCCCGCGCGCCCGACGCGCTGCGCGTCGTCGTCACCATGTAAACGAACGCGAGCGAGCAAGACCGCGAAGCAACTCTTCGCCCAGTGCCCAATGCCTGGTGCCTGGTGCCTTCCCCTCTCAGTACGCCTTGATGACCTGCGCCCCCGGGTAGAAGTCCCGGAGCATCGAGGCCCAGTCGCGTCCCTGGTCGGCCATGCCCTTGGCGCACCACTGGCACATCCCCACGCCGTGCCCCCATCCGCGCCCGCGCAGGCGGACCTGGTTCGCCCAGACCTCGACCTCCATGTCGCCGCTGCGGACGATGGCCTCGGGCGGGATCGCCGCCATCCCCGAGCCTGTCTGGTTGAAGGCCATCCGGAGTTCCTCCGACGAGATCGAGTACGAGCGTCCCTTGTCGTCGCGCAGGGTGAAGCGCGTGGGGCGTCCGGCGTCGTTGGTCTTGTCGACCTTCGCCTCGCGCAGGCGTCCGATCGTCGCGATGTCGTGCTCGAACTGGCGTCCCCAGGCGCGGAGGCGCTGGGTCACGTCGTCGTCGGTGCGCGTCGCCTCCCAGCGGTACCATCGCGAGCCCTGGCACGCGTGGGGGCGGTCCTTGCCCTGCAGGGGGCGGGCGAGGTTGAACTCGTACCCGCGCGACGTCTTCCACACCGCCGCCGCCGACGACGCCCGCCCGCCGCACGTGCTCGAGTAGTACGCGCGGAGCAGGCGCCCGTCGCCGGTGAGCACGAGCCCGCGGGTCGAGCGGGTCGCCTCGTTGGGGCGGGGGAGCGTCGTCGCCCCGCCGTAGACCTGGTCGTTGGTCGTGTCCTCGACGTCGTACGCGCGTCCCTCGATGCGCGCCCGGCTGCGCTCGTGCAGGGCGTACGTGCGGGCCGCGATGGCCTGCGCCTCGTACGTCTGGCGGGGCCAGTCGCGCCACAGTTCGTGCGTCAGCACCCCGGGGATGTACGTCTCGATCGGCATCGTCACGATCACGTCGAACGTCGTCGGCGCGTTCCCCCAGCGCGGGCGGATCGTCACCACCCCGGGGTAACGCACCTTGTCGAGCGTCAGCGACCCGCCGTCGCCCCGCGCCTCGATCTCCACGTCCACGCCCGTCGCGTACGTCGTCTCCCCCGCCGCGTGGGCGATCCGCACGCCAGCGGCCGAACTCGTCACGCGCACCGGCGTCCGCACCACCGCCGGGGCACCCTTGCCCCCGCCCGCCGGACGCACCACGACCTCTTGGGCGCCCGTCACCTCGCGCGACGAGACACCCCCGGCGACCCGCACGCGAATATCCGGCTCCTCGGTGAAGGCGATGGCCCCCACCCCGCTGGTGTCGCGGGGGGTGTTGCCCGTCGCCCGGTCAAAGTCCGCCCGCATGCCCCGCGCCGTCTCGCACGACGCCCCGAGCAGCGCGATGCCCAGCAGGGCGCCCAGTGCGGCCACGGGGCGCAGCCACCCGCGGCGAGAGGTAACAACCTGAAGCGTCTTCACGCGATATGCTCCGTTCGGGCGGTCCCTGTACGGGAGTCTGCGCCCAGAGGGTGTGGGGTCTATATGCCTGATCGAGTCCGTTCGTTCGTTCGTGGTCTGGCGGGGCCCGCGCTGGCGGGTGCGGGAATCCTCTGTCCGTTGATCGGTTGTGCTTCGTCCGCACCTCCACCCGTCGTGTCGGGTGACCGCTTCGACTTTCCCCCGGTCCGCATCGAGTCCGCCGGGCGACATCATGTCGCCGTCGTCGAATCGCCCACGCCGGGGTGGGAAGTCACGCTCACCCGGGTCCTCCCCGGGCCCGGCCATCGTGCCGCGTACGTCACGCTCCGCCGCCCATTCCCGGGCGTCATCTACCCGCAGGTCATCGTCACCCAGCGCCTCTCCACCGGCGTGCCCGTGAAGGAGCCCGTGCGGGTCTTCGCGCGGATCATCGACCACGCCGAGTCCGCCTCGACCCAGGCCCCCTTCGCACCCGCCGCCGAAGCGCCGGGAAAGTAACCCCATGACCGACGTCGCCCTCCAGCCCCCGACCGGCGCGGAGCGAGCGGCCCGGCTGCGCCTGCACTTGGCGCCGGGCGTCGGGCCCGCCCTCTTCCGGCGCGCGCTCGAAGCCTTCGGGTCCGCGGCGGAGGCCTGTGACGCCTCGCCCGCCGCCTGGACGCGCCTCAAGGGTGTCGGCGACACCAAGGCCGCCGCGATCGCCGCGGGGCTGCGCGCCGCCGCCGATGTCGCCGCCCGTGAGATCGACCGCGCCGGTGCGATGGGCGCGCGCCACGTCCACCTCGGCGACGCCGACTATCCCCCGCTCCTGGCGGCGTTGCCCGACGCCCCCGCCGTCCTCACGGTCCGGGGCGACCTGCGCCCCCACGCCGACGACCGCTACACCGCCGCGATCGTGGGGTCGCGCGACTGCACGCAGTACGGCCTGGAACAGGCACGCCGCTTCGCCGGCGGGCTCGCCCAGGCTGGTCTTTCGGTCGTCTCGGGCGGCGCCCGGGGCATCGACGCCGCCGCCCACCTCGGGGCGCTCAACGCCGGCGGGCGCACCATCGTGGTTCTGGGGTGCGGGCTGGCGCACACCTACCCCCCGGAACACGCGGCACTGTTCGAGCGGGCCGCGGCCCACGGCGCGGTGGTGTCGGAACTGCCCATCGACACAGCCCCGGCCGCCGAGAACTTCCCCGCGCGCAACCGCATCATCTCGGGACTCTCGCTGGGCGTGCTGGTGGTCGAGGCCGGCGACCGCTCCGGCGCGCTCATCACCGCGCGCCAGGCCGTCGAGGATCACGGACGCGAAGTCCTCGCCGTCCCGGGCCGGGTCGATTCCCCCGCGTCGCGCGGCACGCTGGCCCTGCTCAAGCGAGGCGAGGCCGCCCTCGCCACCGACCCCGCCGACGTCGTCCACGCCCTCGAAGCCGCCGCACACCACCTGTACCGGGGGACCCACGCGGACCGATTCCCCGCGCGCGAAACCTCGGAACCGGCGCTCTTCGTCGCCGAGCCGACGCCCCCCGCGCCACCGGCCAATGCCACGCACGCGGCCATCCTGGGCGCGCTGGCCGAACCCCGCACGGCCGACGACCTGGCCGGCGCGACCGGCCTCGACATCGCGCGTCTTCGCACGGAGTTGACGTTGCTGGAGATCCAGGGCCGGATCGCGCGATCAGGCTCGAAGTTCCGCCGTGTGAAGTAGTTGCAGGCGAACGCGAGGATGTTCTCGGGTATCGGACGCGCCACAGAACTGTGGATGGTTGGTTCGTGTTTGGAATTTTGGAAATGAATGGTTGACTGTTTGTCCGGTGGGTGGTATGCTATCGATGTCCGAACAGGCTGAGAGAAAACTGATCGGGTCTGTTCGGGCGGATCGATGATGGATGTGCCGCGGGTGGAGACTGGAGCCTGCGGAAGAGCGGAGCGCGTGACGCCAAGTGGAACGGGCGGACACGCGCGGCGGGGAAGGCAGCCATGCCGCAGACCTACGCACCGGTCGTGAGCCTTGGTCCTGGGGGCGAGTACGTGCGGGAGTACACCCAATCGCGCGACGCGCGTGGTCGCGTGTTCGGGGTGTGGGTTCGTGCGGTGCGGGACTGGTGCGAGAGCGTGTGCGAATCGTGCCGCGGGCGGGCCGGGGCGGGCGCGGGGCCCGGGCCGGGGTCGTCCGGGCTGAGCGTGCGGGTCGGGAACCAGCATTCGGGGACGGCAGCGATCGTCGGGAGTGTCGGGCTGGGTGCGGGGTGCGACGGCGTCGCGGCGCGGGGCGAGCAGCCCGCGGGCGTGCAGTCGGCGCTCCGCCACCCGCCGACGGAAAGGAGTCGCCATCATGATGAACTTGACGCCCAAACAGTTGAAGATCCTCCAGTTGATCCGCGACTGGCGGGTCCGTCGCGGCTACTCGCCGACGATGCAGGAACTCGCGGACGAGATCGGGGTCAGCAAGGTGACCGTGTTCGAGCACGTCGAGGCGCTCATCAAGAAGGGCGCGCTCGTCCGCGAGCCGAACAAGGCACGCTCTTTGTCGATCGCTGACGGCATCGCCGTCCCCGACGAGGCACGCCCCCTCCGCTTCCCCCTCGTCGGACGCATCGCCGCCGGCAACCCCATCGAGAAGGTCGCCGACGCCGACGAGATCGACCTCGCCGACGTCCTCTGCGGCACCCGCTCCCAGAACTCCACCTTCGCCCTCAAGGTCGAGGGCGACTCGATGCGCGACGAGGGCATCCTCGACGGGGACTTCGTCCTCATCGAGCGCACCCAGGTCGCGAGCAACGGCGACAAGGTCGTCGCCCTCCTGCCCGACGGCTCGACCACGCTCAAGACCTTCTATAAGGAAGACGACTACATCCGTCTCCAGCCGGCGAACCCCAACTTCGACCCCATCCGCGTGAAGTACTGCCAGGTGCAGGGGATCGTCAAGGGCGTCGTGCGCCGCTACGGGCGGTAGCGGCGAGCGCCTCTCGGTCAGCGCGAAGCGAGCAGGCCGTGGTATCCCGCCCCGGCCGGACTCATGCGTCATGTCGTGCATTGGGCGGCTTCGCCTCGTGTCGCGCGTGGGACCATGGGGTGCGCGTCACGCCCTCCGCGTGGGATGGAGTGGCACATTCTTCGGTGCCAGGCGTGTGCCGGACGGCGTCGTTCTCGCGGTTCGTCCTACAGGCTGTTGGGGAAGTACATCACGGTGATATCGCCGCCGCTGAGGCAACCGCCTAAACCCGAGCCGTTGTTGCTCTCGTGGCGTACGCGGAGTTTGAAGCGGCGAATGCCCGCGGAGACGGGTATCTGATGGTGGATGACCAGGTCGGCGTATGTCTGCTCAATGCCGGTCCCGGTGACAGGGGATCTGCGCAGGTAGGTCTCCCGCAGCAGCACCTCTGTGCCGGTGGTCTCCTTGAGTTCAAGGTACACCCTCGCGTTCGAGGTTATTCCATCGGTCGAGAGAAAGGCGTTTGCCCGGCAGAGGATGATGATGAACCCGGGCGCGGGGATGTTGACCGTGATGTCCTCGATGATGGTCCGCGAGTCGTTCGTGAATGACCCGGTGCTCGCCGTGGTCGAGGCGGTCTTGACGGCGGGCAGGTTCGTCGCCGCGATCGTCCCCGCGAACGTCGCGTTCCCGCTCCCGTCGTCGATGGTGTTGCGCCAGACGGGCGAGCCCGTCGTGTTTGTCAGCGTGCCCACGCGCCCGGTGTTCTGGATGCCGAGCATCGAGCGCTGGCTGTTGGCGGGCACCACGCCCCACGCGCTCGCCGAGGGGTTGTAGAGCCCCAGTTGAAGCGTGCTGAACGTGTTCAGCACGAACCCGCCGCCCGGGTCGTTGACGTTGCGCACGCGGAGCGCCGCGTCGGCCTGCGAAAGTTCCAGCAGCGACGACGGCGCCGTGGTGCCGATGCCGACGCGCCCCGTCGGGTCGATGGTCATGCGCACCCCGCCGCCCGTCTGATCGCGGATCATGAGCCGCCCGGGGCCTTCGCCGTTGGCGCTCCCCGTCGCGATGAGGTTCCACGTGCGTCCGCCCCCGGTGTTCTGGAGGTTGAACCACGTGCCGCCGGTATTCGACCCCGCGAGCGAGAGGGGCGTCTGCGCGCCGACGCTGATGAACTGTGTGTCGGTGAAGGTATTGGTCTGCCCCACGCGCGGGATGTTCGACGCGAGGCGCGCGTCGGCGAGCGTGCCGCTGGTGATCGCCGACGCGTCGTGCGTGTGCCCGGCGAGCGCGAACGCCGTGCTGTTCAGCCCGTCGAGCAGGTCGGCGTTGAGGTTCGTGACGACGGTGCTGCTCGAAACGCTGAACGGCGCGCCGGCGGCGACAAACGCCGGGGCGGCGCCGAAGGTCTTGACGCCGGAGAACGTCTGCGGCCCTGCGAGCGTCGTGACGTTCGTGCTCAGGCGCGCGTCGGGCAGCGTGCCGCTCGTGAGGTTCGCGGCGTTCTGATAGAACGACGGCGGCTGGTTATTGAGCAGCGACGCGGTGTTGGCGGCGTTGGCCGTCAGCGCGTACGCCGCGTGGGGCGTCGCCGTCAGTTTCTGGCGGGGTTCGAGCGCGACGTATCCCCCCGCCGCGGTGCAGAGCGTGCCGACGTCGGGACGCACGTCGATCTCGAGGAAGCGCGACGCGCCCGTAAAGACCGGGCCGAAGTCGAGTTCGACGGTGAACCGCCCGTTCACGACCTGCACGTTCTCGGCGCAGAGCGTGGGCCCGGCCTGCGTGCCCGCGGTGAACACGTTGAACAGGCGGAACCGCAGGTCGTACACGCCCGTCGCGGGCTGGCCCGCGTCGGCGAGTTCGCCCTGGTACGTGAACGACGTGGTCACCTGGCCCGACGCGACGGCGGACGCGAACAGCACACCCAACGCGGACAGAATCGCTCTGCGCATGGCATCCCCCTGCGCAGGCAGTCTACTCGCGCCGTGGGAAACCGCCAAGCAGAACTCCGCGGATGTCGTCCCGACCTCCGCGTGCGAGCGGGGTCGAGGCCGAGGAAACGCCCGGTAATACGGATCCCCGCCGGAGCTCGTGCGCGTTCGGCGCATGATCGGGACTTGCGCCATGTCGTGTGATGTGGGAT
>VFQQ010000652.1_pt1 | contig 63178 bp, 127 predicted proteins | sample 3512341 | NCBI WGS metagenome assembly VFQQ01 (sample SAMN10412373, study PRJNA504923) | tailings metagenome | isolation source: Relicate 2 Philex TSF1 revegetated site | place: Philippines: Tuba, Benguet | collected 2017-08-29 | reverse complement strand
GGCTGCCCACCTTGTCGGGCGCGTAGTTGCGGTACAGCCCCTTCTTCCACAGCTCGTACAGCCCCGTGCCGCGGATGACCAGCGTGGGGTACAGCTTCAGGCCGTCTGCAGAGGGGGAGGGAGGGAGGGTGGGTGGGTGGGGTTGACATGTAGCATTGGGAAGGTTGCGGTGGCTGGGCGGGACGCCAGAGGACAACCAACAACCACCACTCCAGCCGCCACCCAGGCACCCCCCATGCAGTCGCATTCTTGAGCGCCCACCCGCCTGCCCGCCTAAGCACCCAGGCCCAGCCGCTACCCACCCGTGCGGAAGGCGGGGTTCTCAAAGAACTCCCGGAACGACTCGATGTCGCGCTCCCAGCCCACGTTGGGCAGGTCGGGCATCATGTGGGCGATGACCTGCTCGAGTGTGTGGGGGCGTTGACCAGATGTGAAGCATGAGGGAGTGCTGAGCAGCTCCAGCATCCAGTAAACACCTGCCCTACTGCCCGTGCATGCAAGCACAGCTCCCTTCCCTGCAGCTTCCTGCAGAATTCTCCCCACCACCATTACCATCCCCACTCTCGCACCTTGAACCCCGCGTCCTTGGCCAGGTGGAAGCACTCGCCCACCGCCGCCACGGTGTGCCCGCGGTTTGTGTCCCGTGCCACGTCCTCATACGTGGACTGTGGAGGAGGGTGTGGGAAGGAGGTGCGTAGGAGTTGGTTGGTGGTGGGTGTGGGTTGTAGATGAGAGCAAAACTGCAGACCGCAATGTGCCAGTTCACCACGGGGCTCAGTCGGGCAGCACAGATGGCAGTTGGGCGGCAATATAGGCGTGCACCAGGTGCATGAGGCTGCACACCAGCACATCTCGGCCCCTTGCATCCCCATCAGCCCCCACCTGCAGCCCAATCTCCAGGCGTGTGCAGCCGTAGGACAGCATTTGCGAGAGGTGGGGCGTGAGGCAGAAGTCAGGCCGCGTTTCGATCGTCATGCCGATGCACTTGGTGCGTGACTGCTCGCTGTACCTGCGGGGCGCGGGGGTATGGGTGGTGCACAGGGAGGATGGGTGGCCGCTGTGTCTGAATGGCTGGCCCACAGGAGCTCCGAGTTTCTTCAAACAATTTCACACAAACCCTGCCCCCTGGCCTCATTTCTTCAGATGTGCTTCCCCTTCCATCCGTCCACCTCTGCCACTCCCCACCCCTGCCCTGCCACCCCCATCCACCCACCCACCCGCCCCTGCACCCACCTGACCGCCTCGCCCACGTCCTTGGAGCAGTGCCCGCTCAGCGCGTCGTGCAGGTTGCGCACAAAGTAGTCGCGGTAGTCGGTGGGCAGCGACATGAAGGTGCCGCCCATCAGGATGAACTCCACCTGGCAGGGGGAGGGCGGGGCGGGGGTGGCTTGTTGTTGTTGTGCTGTTGTGACTTCTGGGTCAGAAGGCTGGCTGATGCCCGGGCTCCAGATGACTCCGCCTGGTGCAGACGAGGACGGCGGCAGGCGGGGAGGGAAGGCCGGCTGCATGCCTGCTCTCCTGCTCCGACCACTGCGCTGCAGCTCAGCAGAAGCATCAGGCAGGAAGTGCTCGGCGTGCGCTGCCCCCTCTCACCTTGTCCACCGAGTGGCCCAGCCGCCGCAGCTGGTCCACACGCGCCCGAGCCTGCAGGCAGCAATGCGCAGCCAGGCAGCGATGCGTGTGTGCATGTGTGCTGGTGGTTGCTTGTGCACCTGCTGTGCCCCACTATGGCGGTTGCGAGTTGCCGCATGCAAAAAGTGCTGTCCTGCAGCTGCGGCTGTGCCACTGCCGGCAAGGCACAAGTGCTGCACTGCCCACCTGGACGTAAGGGTTGTACCGGGCCCGGATGGCGCGCATCGAGGTCGGCTCGTAGCCTGTGACAAGGGTAAGCAAGGGGGAGTGGGAAGTGGTTACCACAACCATTTCGCTGCCATAACAACAGTCCTAACTGCGCTACCAGATCAGCGCTTCGGTGGACGATCAGGGCGCAATGCAGGCAACTTGCACCAACCGTTGCCTGCTCAGCACACACCCCTCACGCGCGCTCCAACATCACACTACTGACCAGACTGCAATCATAAAACACCACAGCCCTGCGCACCCGTGTAAGACTGCGTGCTGTACTCGAAATCGGAGTCGGGCCCGCCCGGGCAGTAGACGCAGATGTTGCCGGTGGTGGCGATGTGCGGGCATCGGTGCGGCTTGGACATGACGGCCACCACGGCAATGCCGGAGGCGGTGCGCACCGGCTTGGCGCGCAGCCTGGGCGGCAGGGACACAGGGGCAGAGCACACGTGGTGGGCAAGAGAGGCAAGCATGGGCAACCGTGCAATGCTGCTGGTGGGCTGCCGCTGGTGGGCAGCCATGCCTGCGCCGATGGAGACCAGCAGTGCGAGCTTCTACATACACCTCCACAGCCACTCACTGCGGCAGCAGCGTGGCCTTGTGCTCCTCGGGCAGGGCGGCGATGATCTCCACCAGCTTGGGCGCCTTGCTCATGCGGTACTTGAGCTGGACCTGCGGAGGTGGGAAGCGGGTAGGCAGAAGGGGCAGGCGGGCTGTTGGGCGGGGCGAGATGAGCTGGGTGAGCGGAGCTGCATGGTGGCGCTCAGCCTGTTCATGCCCACTTGAAGTGGACATGAGTCTGCTGCTGCGTGACCGGTTTGGGTGCCCATCACCAACTCCAGACGGCCGCAGGGGCAAGGCAGGCACAGCAACAGCGGCCACGCCAACCAACGAGCGGCCACTCCCGCACACACCAGGCGGCTGCGCTTGTCCTGCCCCAACGCACCTCCCGCTTGACGACGTTCAGGTCCACATCCTCGCCGCGCTTCACGCCACCCACCAGTGCTCCAACAATCTCGGCGATGGCACGCACACGGGACTGGAGGCGAAGGCGAGGGAGGCAACGGGCACGAGCATGCGGGCGGTTGGCAGCAGCGGCAGGCAAGCAACCTTGCGCCTGAAGGCGGCAGGGTAATTGGGCCGACGGCCAGTCCTAATGAGCTCATAGCTCGACCAGTAGCATGCACATCACCAGCAGGAGCAGCCGCACCTCGGCCGGGTCGAGCACGGGGCGGCCGCGCTTGTCGGTCTTCCTGCCGCCGCCGCCGGCGCCCGGCGGCTGCGCCTCGGCGCCCGCCATGGCGCCTGGGCTGCAACGGGCTCACTGCACAGACGGAATTCAGCTACCAGGCTGGCCAGGGGCGTGCAAGGGCGCGCCTTGGGCAGTGGCAGCACGGTCGCGGGGCCTGGGAGGGCTTGGTGGCGCTTGTGAGCGATCTCGGTATTGGGCTGAGTGCGTTAAACTTTTAATGGCGCCTCTGGGCTGGCTGCTGCGATGCCGCCGCACGCACCATGCATGTGGCTGTGAGGGTGCCCCGATGGCTGCGCTGGCCTGTCCATCGTGGCATCGGAGGTTTGCCCAGCTCGGCTCAGGCCCCACAGCCCCCCGCCGCCGCTCTATGGCTGCGTGCCTGGCCGCCCCTCGCGCCTCCCTGCTTCCCCAGGCCCCTGGCAAGCAGGCACAGGCAGCAGCAGCCCTCGCGCCGCTCGCCAGGCCTCGGGTCCTTGCCGCCCGCCCCCAGCGCGCCGCCGCCCGCCGCGCTATGACCGTGACCGCGATGGCGGCCAGTGAGTTTGTGGATGGGAGAGCCGCTGCCTGGGCTGTATGGGATGGCAGTCGGCTGCCATGAGCCGCGCAGGGTGCACGGCATTGGAAAGCAGCTACACTGCAATGCACCAGGTTGCTGGCAAGGTGCAGTTTGCCAGCGGAGCCGCTGGTTCACCGTCGTGCCGCCATTGCAACGCTGCTCCTGCCGCAGAGCTCATTGACGGCAAGGCGATTGCGGAGGACATCCGCAAGGAGCTGAAGGCCGAGGTGGAGCAGCTCAAGGCCAAGTACGGCAAGGTGCGCAGGGCAGGGCAGGGGATGCTGATCGTGTGGTGTCTTTGGATTGCATAGGTGCAGTTTGGCAGTGAGCCAGGCAGCAGGGTGGGCAGGCGCTGCTGCAAGGCAGCTTGTGCTGGCATTGGCAATGGTGGCAACCGTGCCCTCTCCTGCTGCAGCGCACGTTTGGTGTGCTTTGTGCTCTGTGCCGGCAGTGGCTCGGGACGTATCCTGGCAGCATGCTCAGGACCACTGTTGCTCCCTCTGCCTGGCTGCTGCCCGCCGCAGACGCCCGGCCTGGCTGTGGTGCTGGTGGGGGAGCGCAAGGACAGCCAGACGTACGTGCGCAACAAGAAGAAGGCGTGCGAGGAGGTGCGGCCAAAGAACAGGCGGGGATGCAGGGTGGTGCAGGGTCAGGATGTACCGCTGCAGCAGCAGCTGCTGCTGCTGGTGGTGGTGGCCTGCAGGCACTGGCTGGTTGCTGTCCGATGTGCTGCTGTGGATTAAGCTGCTGCCTGTTGCCTGTGCACCTGCCGGCCCATCCTGAACCGACTCGACCTGCTTGCCTGCTTGCCCGCTTCCCCTCAACCCACAGGTGGGCATTGTGTCGTACGGCACCGACCTGCCGGAGACTGCCAGCGAGGAGGAGGTGCTCAAGGTGGGGCCTGAGCCAGTGAATGTCATGTTGTTGGTGCAGGGCTCGCTCTTATGAGATGCGGCGACGTCGGGTTGATGGCAACAGGAGCTCCTGCTTGGCCTTGTCACCATGCCCACGGCGTGCGCATTGCAAAATGCAACCTCTTGATGCAGGTGGTGGCCGACTACATCGTCGACCCAATCTTGCAGACTGGCTTCAAGTTCAGTGGTTTCCCTCGCTTACTGTTACCAACGTACCCAACCAACTGCCGCAGGTGGTGGCCGACTACAACGCCGACCCCAACGTGCACGGCATCCTGGTGCAGCTGCCGCTGCCCAAGCACATTGACGAGCAGCGCGTGCTGGACGCCATCAGCATAGAGAAGGTAAGAGGGGATGGGGTGGGGTGCAGCTTAGAGAAAGATGAAAGACAGGGATGGCAGCTGGGCATGAATGAGATACAGAGAGAGAAGACAATGGGCAGTTGTGCGGGTGGGATGCTGCAGTCGGGGCAGCAGGGACCATGCTGTGCTGCCGGCTCTGCACTCTTCTCAGCCCTGCCGCACCGCTCCTCCTGCAGGACGTGGACGGCTTCCACCCCCTCAACATCGGCGCCCTGGCGATGCGCGGGTGCGTGCCTGCACAAGGGGATGCCGTTGCTGCCAGGGCATTGCAGTCGAGTGGCTTCCAGGATTCATTTGTCTCCACAGCCACCACCGAGCCTGGTGCTGCAGCTCCCTTGCCCAGCTGCGTCCACCTGCCCATGCTCACCCAAGCGCTCCTCATGCTCCCTCCCTGCTCTGCAACAGCCGCGACCCCCTGTTTGTGCCGTGCACTCCCAAGGGCTGCCTGGAGCTGCTCAAGCGCAGCGGCGTGCAGGTGAGGGCACTGGGTGCAGGCGCAGGCAGCCCCAGGCAGTCTACAGTCCAACTCAGTTTGGCATGCTCTGCTTAGGTTCACAGAGGCAGCTGTGTACAAATAAGCCCTCCACCCCGCCCCCGCCCACGCCCCCACTCCACATTCCCCGCAGCTGAGCGGCAAGCGCGCGGCGGTGGTGGGGCGCAGCAACATTGTGGGCATGCCCGCGGCGCTGCTGCTGCAGCGCGAGGACGCGACGGTCACCGTCATCCACTCGCGCACGCCCGACGCGCAGCGCATCTGTGCTGAGGTGCGGCCCGGCTTGAATCTGGGGTGCCTGCCTGCAGTGCTATCGTCGGTGGGCTGGTAGCCACGAGTACTAGTGCTCAGCAAGCGAGTGCGCTGCTGCACAAGCCCAAACCCCTGCGAGCTCGACCCACACAGCCGCTTACCCACCCCCTCTCCCAACCCAACCAACCACTCATTCCATTGCCCCCTCCGCCCCGCGGCTCCATGCAGGCCGACATCATCATCGCTGCCTGCGGCAAGGCTGAGATGGTGGAGGGCGACTGGGTGAAGGAGGGCGCCGCCGTGATTGACGTGGGCATCAACGCCGTGGACGGTGTGCGACAGGGCTTGCGTATCAGATGTGCCGGGTGCCTGGGCGTCGATGTGGTGCATTCATCTGTTTAGGGGAAGGTGCTGCTGCTGGTAGAGTGACCTTGCCCTTCAAACGTCAAACCACCTTTCGCCCCGCCGCGCTGTGTGCAGACCCGTCGGCCAAGCGCGGCTACCGCCTGGTGGGCGACGTCAACTTTGCGCAGGTGGGGGGCTGCGAGCAACCGGACGAAGAGTTATGTGCCGGTCTGGGTTGTTCGTGCCGGCTGGTCGCTTGGCAGTGCCCTGTCCTCTGAGCCCGCCGTGCTGCCTCTGGCCCGCGCAGCCACCCGCTCCACACCTAACTCCTGACCCTCCCACCCTACCCCTGCCTGCTCCATGTACAGGCGGCCGAGCGCGCGGAGTGCATCACGCCTGTGCCCGGCGGCGTGGGCCCTATGACCATTGCCATGCTGCTGCGCAACTGCGTGGACGGAGCCACCCGCGCCTTTGCCGCCGGCCACTGAGCCCCTTGCCGCCGGCCACTGTGCGCTTTGCCGCCGGCCATCAAGCGCTTTGCCGCCGGCCAATGGACCCTTTCCCGCTGGCAGTCCAGCGGCAGCCAGCAGCAGCAGCAGCTCAACAGCACCGACTGCGAGCGCAATGAAATGCCACTCTTACAACGTAGAGATAGAGCTGCAATAACTCGATGCTGAATTTATTTTGTGACTGCCGCGCATGTGAGCACAATCCAACAGCAATGGCAGCAGAGGTTGCGCCTGCTGCAGTGGCATGGCAAGCGTCACTGGCGGGAAATCACGTGAGTGACTTCTTAACTGCTAACTTACTGCGTTCTGGGATCAACACGGGGGGCCTGCATGCCTCTCATGCCGTGCCTGCCAACATCCTATTCGCTGTCGCTGTCACTTGCGCCACTGTCATTGCTGCTGCTGCTGCTGCTGCTGCTGCTGCTGCTGCTGCTGCTGCTGCTGCTGCTGCCTTCGTCGCCGGGCAGCCGGTCGTTGCTGCACACAAGGTGCACACAAGGGAGATGGCGCTCAGCATGTGGTTCAGCTACGGCGCAACGCTGGTTCGTGGCAGGCGATGACGACCATTCGCACACCCCTCAAGGCACAGGCGCAACGTGCCCCAGAGAGAACAGTGAGACCACCCACCCACCGGTTGATCCAGGGCCGCAGGCTTGTCCACTCAAGACACAGGCGCAACATGCCTTGAGGCACACCACCCACCGGTTGATCCAGGGCCGCAGGCTGCCGCTGCGCCCCATGACCGGCAGCAGCAGGCCGACCAGCTCCTCAGTTCGAAAGGGCCACCGCAGCTGCCCGTCCTGCCGCCGCACGCCGCCGTACTTGTGGCTGATGAGCAGCAGCTGCCGCACTGCTGCCCGAAAGGCGGGAGGAAAGCACCAGTGGCCCTCGGAGCTCCACTCACCCGCCTGCAGCAGTTGGGAGCAGCAGGCGACCTTCGAACAGCCTGTGGCTGAGCACTTCATTGAGATGTGCATGAAGTTATGTCGGGCAGGCATGCAGGTGGCTGGCAAGTCACAGCAGCAGGCCGCATGCTCGTTCGAAGGGCAGGCAGGCGGGTCAGCATGCGGTGTGCTTGCCTTGGTTGCGAACAGCGAGCCCGCCTGCGGCGGCACAATGTCCAGCAGGAAGGGCAGGTGGCCGTCTGCATCCCAGTTCAGCAGCAGCTTTGCTGTGCGTGTGTCGCGCTGCAGCCGAGTGCGCAGGGTGGGGTCGTCGCGTCGTTGGGACCCGACAGTGCAATTTGCATGGCAAGGCAGCCGGGCGCCCAGCACCAGCCTCCATCCCACCCCCACTGCATTGCGTCACCCCAACCCCCAAAGCTGCACTGCATCAGGCATGTGCACCTTGTACACGGCAATCTGCAGCGCCCGCGCCGGTGTGGTGTCCACCAGGCCTGCCCGCTCGCTCTGATCCCACTCCACCCGCACTTGCAGGTGCGGCTCCACAGGCACCTGCACATATGGCAACACAGGGGCTCGTGAACAAGGCAAAGGTGTACTGCTACGCCCTCATCATCTGGAAAAACGTCAGCCTCAAGCAACAGTGCCAGGCAGCATCAGACGCCGCCAGGCCAGCAGCAGCCGCCATGGCACCACTGTTGCGCAGATGTTCCATCTAGGCCACACCCCAAGCCTATGGCCGAGCTTACCAGCGCTGTGCGCTCCGGATCTGCCTCCAGATCATCCACATATGCCTTCACCACCTCATAGTGCCCATGCCACACGGCATAAGACAGTATGCCAAAGCTGCTGTGCGGCGGGAAGGGCGAGGCAGGCGCCTCTGCCACCCGCCGCCCGCTGGGCCGACGGGAGCCCGAGTGCGGGCAGGATGCGCTGCCGCTGGTTTCATACAGCAGCCCGCCATTTTCTTCCACCTCAGCCTCCAGCGTCGCCTCCAGGTGCTCCTCCCCCAGCTCCGCTGCTGTGGTCAGGGCGGGGTGCCAAACATGACGGCTGCCTGCGGCTGCGGCTGCGCTGCTCTTCCGAGCCGCAGACAGGTACCTGCCGCGACCCACGTTGGTCGACTTGCGAGCCGTCATCTTCGTCCTGGCATCGGCAGACATTGCGCCTGCAGGGCAGCACCACATGCCGGAAAGCCTGAAAAGCGGAACGAACACAGCACCTGAGCAGCGCTGTGCGGCTGCGGCAGGCGGCAGGCGGCGGCAGTGGCAACCGAGCGGCAGCGGCGGTCGGGGTGCTATTGGTACTTGTACAGCGTGCGGATTCACGTATTACAGACGCCGAGAGCAGCGAGCGCTCGAGCGCCAGGATCGGGGCAGGGTTTCGTCGGCCAAGCCTCGTGCCGCGGTTCCTGGGCTGCAGAATTCACACAAGTTCACACCTGATGTCAAATATCAAGTGAGCCTGTGCGTTCTCACCGGGGCGGTGGGTGGGCGCCGGCCATTGCCGCTAAGCGGTGCGGCGCCACGGGCCCCGTCCATGCACGCGCCTCTGGCGCTAGCGCCCGTCCTGCTTTCTTCTTACTCTTACAAATTGACAATGTTTGTTGGCGTTAGTATGAGGGTAGCTTTCATTAGGGGTGCTGCGGCTTCAAGCTGCAATTGTTTCGGACGTCTGCTTGGAGATCAATCGGCGGCAAAGTCAAACGTGCAATTTGAACAATGCCCTGCCATTCACAGTCTAATACAGCAAGCTGAAGCAGGCAGGCTGGTTGCTGGGTTCGGTCGTGTTGTGCTAGCAGTGCCTGCGCTGTGCACGGCTGCCGTGCCAGCGCCGGCGCTGGAACTGCCGTGCCCTCGCTCCTCCGCTCACTCCTGCTCCTCCTCCCCATTGTCGCCCGCCTCGTGGGCATCAGGCTCCTCGGGCAGCTTGTCGTCACTGCACAGCAGGCGGTGGGAAGTAGATGAGCAAAGAATTGGTATGTAGGTTCAAGGCATTGTGCTGCATGAGCCGCTTGGGAGCTAGACAGCAGCACCCTCCCGTGGCGGCAAGTAGGGCAAGGCCATGTGCCCTTTGGGAAAGAGGCAGCAGCACCCAAAGCGGCAGCAGCAACATGCCCGCCCCACACAGCCCAGCCCATGCACTCACGGTGTGACCCAGGCTGTCATGCTTCCGCGCCCCATGGCCGGCAGCAGGAGGTCTGTTAGCTCGCCGACAGTGAAGCCCCACCGCAGCTGGCCGTCCTGCCGCCGCACGCCGCCGTACTTGTGGCTGATGAGCAGCAGCTGCTGTGTGGCCGCTCGGAAGGCCGGCGGGTAGCAGAAGAGCCCCTCCTGGCTAAACTCGCCCGCCTGCAGCAGCCGGATGTTGGAAAATTGAATGATGTGCCGGTGCAACGTATGCAAGGCCGACAGGTGCTTTGCAGCACGTGCTGACGTGGTGACCATCAGGGCCAGCTGGGCATGAAGCACACAGGCTGCCAAACAATCCAAACAACGCCAAGCTGCCGAAAATGGGGGAAGCCAAACAGGCAGTGGAGGCGGCAGGCAGAACCAGGCAGGTGCGCAACCAGGCAGTCAGCCTTGCTTGCCTTGGTTGCAAACAGCGAGTCGGCTTTGGGAGGCCACATGTCCAGCAGGAATGGCAGGTCCTCATTCGCTCCATGCGCCAGCAGCAGTTTTGTTGTGCGCGCATCCCGCTGCGGCAGGTTGCAGGCAAGCAAGCTTAGTGGTTCCACAGAAAGATGCAGCTGCGTCGCATTGCACCACACGCAGACAGGAAAGCACCTCCAGGCCCCCTGCCGTGCCGCAGCATTTTGACGGTGCGCACCTTCCACACCGCAATCTGCAGAGCGCTTGCTGGTGCCGTGTCCACCATGGCTGCGCGCCCAGGGACTGAAACTCCCCCAGCAGACAGCCTGGGCATCACTTGCAGGCGTGGCTCTGTAAGCACCTGCAAAACAAAGCGATCAAACTTTGATGCAGCATTGCAATTGGTCCTAGGCAGGCGGCGCTGCAGCACAGCTGCCAGCTGCTTGGCGCTGAACATTTGTGTGCACTGCCATCTTTGCCCCGCGTGTTTGAACGGCATGCTGGCAGGACATGCAACTCACCACTGCCGCGCCATTCGCGTCCGCCTCCAGCTCATCCAGGTAAGCCTTCACCACCTCGTGATGGCCGTGCCATGTTGCATATGCGATAATGCCAAAGCAGCTGTCCAGCGGGAAGGGCGAGGCGGGGCCCGATGGCTCTCCGGCGTCGGCTGGCAAGGAGAAGCGAGAGTGCGGGACGCACGCCATGGGATGCACCTCGTACACGATTCCATCCTCCTCTTCCACCTCTGCCTCTAGCGCCGCCTCCAGGTGCTCCTCCCCCAGCTCTGCTGCCGTGGTCAGGGCGGGGTGCCAGACCCTCCTCGATGCATTGACACGGGACGCCGTGCCACCGCCAGACTTCCTCGCTGTCGTTTTGATTTTAGCCATTTCTGCAATGGATCTCAGAAGGTGGAGAACAATGAGTGCACAGGTGATGGCCTTGCCAATCGGTTGTTGACGGGAATGAAACGCGGCGCTGTGGGCAGCACAGAAGCCGTGGCGGTAGCTTGCGCGCGTGCTCGGGGCGTTTGTAGGACTCACCGTCGCGTCTGACTGCAACAGCCAGCCGGCAAGTGTAGGGTCAGGGGCGGGCGGCCCGGGGCGCGCTTGCCGAACAGCGGCCCTGCGCCTGTCTTGCAGATCGAGCGATGGAGAACGCAACCACGAACAGAGGTGGATAGGCGCGCCGCTTGCACGTTGTGTGCACTGCACTGCGGGGCAGCTCAGATGGCGGGAGCCGCATGGGGTGCGCATGGGGATGCTGTGCCCATTGCTGGCAAGCTGCTGCCCCACAGACGGCTATGGACTATGCACTCAGGACTTGCTCTTGTTGGCGTTATCTCGACTTCAGTAGCTGCTGAAGCAGAGACTTTCCAACTGCTCCATCCCTGCTCAGCTATCTGCAAAGAGTGAAATTGTCCGTGTCTTGCATCCGCAAATAACAAACGCAACCTCACTCGTCCCCAATGTCAATCTCCTCTGGATTGGGTGCTGCCACGGCCGCCGCGCCGCCGCCGCCGCCGCCCAGCACCGCTGCAAGCGCCGGGTCGACGCCGCCGCCCTGCTGCTGCTGCCGCCGCTGCTGCTGCGTTTCTCCATCATCGTCCACAAAGTCGTCATCCAGCTCGATCTCCTCGGGGTTGGATACGTCTGCCAGTGAGAAAAGGGCAGGGAGGCAGGGAGGGAGGGTCAGCGGGGTGGAGGTGCGGTGCAAGGAGGTGGTGCACTGTGCTCGTTGCACGGGTGGCTTGGTCGAAGACAGTATGCAAATGCGCTGTGCTTTCCTGAAGCGTGGCAGCAGGACAAGCATTGCCAGGACTGCTTCATTCCAGGCCTCCAGCACACCCTACCACCACTGCGCCTCACCCAGGGACCCCGCCGACGCCTCTCCCGCCCCGCCCCAGCCGCCGCCGCCGGCAGGCCCAGCCCCTGCCGCCTCTGCCCCGTGGTCCAGGTTGTAAGGCAGGCCCAGCGCCTCCAGAAAGGCCTCGGTCTGGGGGTTGCGCACCGCACGCTGCGGGTGGGGAGACAGGGGCGAGGCCGGGTGCGGGCAGGGGTGGGCAGGAGGCGGGGAGACATGACCGAAGGTGTGGCAAGGCAGGTCGCTAGCATAGTGTGAACTCATTTCACCACCAACCGTGCACATATGCACAATAGCCAGCCAGCCAGCCAGCCAGCCAGGAACAGCTGCCTGCCTGCCCACATTCCTCCCCACTCCCCTCGCGCTCACCGTGGGCATGCGCCCGCTGCGCATCTGCGGCTGCGCCGGGTCAAAGGCCGGGGCGGTGGGCACAAAGTTGTGGGGCACCGCCAGCCCGCCGTTGCGCTCGGTCAGCAGGCGCCGCACCTGGTGTTTATCCACAGGGAGGGTCAAGCGAGAAGGAGTCAGCCGGCTGCCACCTTCCTCGAGTGTGCAGGCACGCAGACAAATGGCGGCAGCGCAGGCAAGGCCACACCCAATCATTGAGTGCAGCTGCAATGCCACTTTCTCACCCAAATACTCTGTGGCGCCGCAGCGCAGGCACACACTGCTGCAACTCAGCAGCCCCAGTTAGCAGCAGCACCAGCACGCACCTCTTCTATCTCTGCCTCGCTTGGCGGCGGCGCGTGGCGCGGCAACGGCGCTGCGCGGCGCTGCAGGCTCATCAGCCCGTGCGTGGCGCGCAGCACGGCTAGCCACTCGGGGTCGTATTCAAACTCCAGGGGCCCCTCCGCATCCGGGAAGTCAATCACCTGCGTGTGAAACATGAGGGGCGGACCGTTGTGAACGGTGGCGGATGGCAGTGCAAGTGCCACCGACAGGAACCAGAAGAGTAGTGGGGTGGCACTCAAAAGGCCGACGCAAGGGCCAGAGGCTGCTCGCCAGGCACGCCAGCCATGCACTGACTGCCCCACCCACCTGCAGGAAGCTGCGGCCCGGCAGGCACTTGTCCAGCGATAGGAAGCGCGTGGTGGCCGGCCGCCGCTGCTGCTGCTGCTGCTGCTGCTCCTGCTGCTGCCGCTGCTGCTGCTCATGGTCCGCCGGCGGCTGCGCACCCTGCTGCTGCCCGCTGTCCTGCTGCCCGCCGCCCTGCTGCTGCGCCTGCTGCGCCTGCTGCGCCTCACGCTGCGCCTCCTCCTGCCGCGCAGCGGGGCGGTCGTGCACCACCAGCGCCGCAAACTTGGTGTGCAGGTGCGCGGAGAACCAATAGGAGGGGCGCAGCGCGGACAGTAGCTGCGCCGCGGGCGGGCTGCCCAGCGAGTTGTCCGCAATCTGCACGGCAGGTGGGATGGAAGGGTGAGGTTAGAGCCAAATTGAATGCAGCTACATGCAGAGGAGTCAACATGCCAGCTCGTTCCGACTAGTGGTAGTGGCCAGCTGCATCACATTGAGTACGATTCCCAGCGTGCCAGCCCTGGCTACTGCCCACCTCCTGCCGCAGGAAGCTCTTGCGCTGCAGCAGGCGGTTCAGGTCGCCGTGGCGCGCGATGCCCTGCACAGCGGGCATGGCGCAGCACAGCATGCGGAGATGCATCACATTCACCAGGAAGGAAACCATTTCCAGGTGCACGACAACCTAGCAGCGCTGCTGCCGTGCCGTGCAAGCTGCATGTTGCACTGCAAGGAGGCGCAACCACTCGCCCATCAGCCCCCTCCCTTCCTGTCACCTCCCACCCACCTGCGGCCAGTCGTGGCTGAGGAAGACGTCCAGGGGCTGGCGCACGCGCAGCAGGCGGTGCACCTCCAGCTCCCGAACGTGGTACGCGCTGCGCATGCTGCCCGCGTTGTAGGGCGGCCGCTCAAAGTGGCCCTGCAGAAGAGGCAGCGGCAGGAGGATTGAGCAGAGGTGGTGTTTGGAGCTGTTCATTTGCAAGGCAAGCAGAAGTTGGGGTGGGAGGGGACGCGTGAAGCAGCACACTTTGGATGGATGTGCTGGCATCCGCTCCAGCTGCCCACTTTCCTCAACCAGCCAAGCCCCAAATTGGCCAGACCCAACCCAGCAGAACACCCTTGCATGCTGCGCTTGAGCCTTTCTTCGATCAAGCATTAAACACCCGCCAGTCCGTAGTGCTAACCTTAGTAGGCGCCGCTCAACCCTGCGCACTGCACAAGTCGCAAGTGCACCAAACTGCAAGCAGCGCCACCCACCAGTCCGTAGTGCTGGTCCTTGTAGATGCCGCTCAGCCCGCCGATGCGCAGGCCGCCAAAGCGCACCACCCCTGCGTATCCCAGGAAGAAGATGTCGGGGGCGGCCCACCCGCCGTAGAACAGCTCCCACAGGTAGTTGGCGGCCTCGTGGTTGCCGCCGACTGGGAGCGGGAGGGAAGGGGCAGAAAAGAAGGAGCATTCAGCAGCAAGTCAAAGACCACTTTCCCAACAGGTGGCTGGCCGCCTCGCAGCACCGCCTGCTTTGCTGGAATAGATGGTTAACAGTGCGCAACACGATCAGCAGGTGCTGAGACGCAAGGTGCATGCAGGCACCTCAGCCTGCAGCCTCCCTCTCCCTACCGCTGCCCCAGCGCCAGGTCTCACTCACTGAAGAGGGTGGGGTAGGGCGGCCGTGCCGCGCCGCTGTAGTACTTGTAGAAGGTGGCGATGTGGCGGTACTTGGGCGGGCAGGCCATGCACTCCAGGTCGTCCATGTTGCGCACCGCCTGGGGCAGTGAAGTGGAAGTGGGCAAACCAGTGAAGGCTGGAGAGGGTGCACTGCGGAATGCTGGCAGCTCAGCAGGGGCAGTTAGAGGGAAATTCCATGCACTCCGTGGCCATCCACATTGCGCAGCGCCTGCACACTGAGCACAGATGCAGCAACCAAGCAAGGCAGCCAGCGCTATATGGGGTCGCATATTCTCAAGTCCTGCCTGGTGCCTGTGGCCCAGTGGCTGCAACCGCTCTGCCCACACCTGGAAGTCGCCGCAGCAGATGAGCAGGTCGATCTTCTTGCCGTCCCGCTTCTCCAGCATCTGCATCGTCTCGTAGATGCGGTCCAGCTCGCCGTGGCCGCACCCCTCCACCGCAATCTGGTGGGGCCAGAAGCAATGGGGCAGGCGGGCAGGTGTGCTGTGGAAAGCAGCAGCCTCCATGACAGCCAGTCATGCAAGCTAAAGCCACACCCCATCCTCCAGGCGGTGCAGCAGGATCGCTGCTCCAAGTAAGGCAAAGGCAGCGCTGCCGCTCGGTGCGGCGACGGGCGGGCAGCGCCGCTGGGGGCTCACCCGCAGCCCACGCCGCGGTGGCGTGCCCTCCATGGCTTGTGAGATCTGGATCTGGCTCGTCTGGCTGCCGGGAGCCCCGTTCCAGCGCGGTGTCGGCAGTGGCTGTCAGCTGGAGGGCGCTGGCAGCCTGTCTGGCACGGCAGAACAATGTTTGTCTTCGCCCAAGGCCCAGGAGATGCACAAACGCAGCAAAAAAGCACGCTGCTGCGCCGTGCTGAGGAGCGCGCCCATGCAACTCATAATAGGCAGCGATCGGGGCAATGCGCGTGCAGATCAGGCCCAGGAACCGCCATGTGTATCCGCTGCGTGAGCAAGAGCAAGGCCGTGCGGCTGCTGAGCAGCTGGGGCGCGGGCTCGGCGCCCTGCGCCCTGGCCCGCGCGCTGGGCGGTGCCGAGGCTCAGGCCCCGCGCGCAGCGGGCGTCCGCCTGTACAGCAGCATGCCCCAGCCCGCGGAGCAGCACGGCGGCAATGTGAACGAGCTGGAGGGCAAGGTGGCGCACCCCACGCTCCTCAACGCCGATCTGCTGAAGGCTCAGTACGCCGTCAGGCAAGCGACGGGATTGCGGGAGGCCCTCGGGCTGCGGGGCGGCGGCGGCGCCCCAAGTGGTAGTGTTGCGCTGCCGCGGGCTTCGATCGGTGTGTCCCAATGGGTGTTTTGCAGCCGGTATCTGCATGATGCTGCGGTGTCAGGCTGGTGCGCCGTCACAGCGGTGCTGGGATCCGCAACCTGGAGGCCGCCAGGTTGATTGCCACCCTCAGGCACCATGCGCGCTATGGCACCCTTGGCTGCTGCCCTTGGCTGCCGGTTCGGTAACACCCGGCCCTGCGCCCCGCGCCCCTCCGTGCTGCGTGCTCCCCAGGGGTGAGCTGTACAACAAGGCGCTGGAGCTGCAGAAGCAGGGCCGCGAGCTCATCTTCACCAACGGTGTGCGGGTGGCTGGGCGTCCCGCAGGCTGACTGGGGAGGGGGCCAACACCTGGCTTTCTGGCATTGGCAGGGAGGCGTGGTTGGGGCACCTCCGCAGCCTGCATGGCTTGCCTGCTGAGATGTTCAATCGTGCCTGCCTCCCCGGCCTGCAGTGGGCAACCCGCAGCAGCTGGGCCAGCAGCCCATCACCTTCAACCGCCAGGTGGGTGGCCGCTGTGGTGCAATCAAGAGGGCAGCTTGCAGCTGGGCAGCAACGGTACTCTTTGCCTGCCGCCTGCATTGACTGCACCCGACATCACTCAATTGCTTCCTCCTGCCATGCTATTCTTGCTTTGCCGCCATCGCCAACAGTTGCTTAACACACCGCCCGGCTGCGCAGGTGCTGTCCCTGATGGCCGCCCCCTTCCTGCTGGACAACCCCGCGGTCACCTCCCTCTACCCCAAGGTGGGGCGGGGGGCTGAGCTGGCACTGGCTAGCACGCTGTCATGGATGGCTTGCACGGATTCGCTCAGGAGTGGCTGGACTTGTCAGAATGGCATGTTTATGGCACCTTTCCTAGCCGGTAGCAGCCCCGCAACTCAGCCTTCTTTCACCCATATGCCCTCCCTATCGTCAGGACGCGATTGAGCGCGCCCGCAAGCTGCACAAGACGTTCGGCAGTGTGGGCGCGTACACCGACTCGCGCGGCAACCCGGGCGTGCGCCAGGAGGTGGCTGACTTTATCCAGGCCCGCGACGGATACCCCGCCAACCCCGACCACATCTTCCTGACTGGTGGGTGGGCTGGGGCGAGGGGCGGGGTACAGTGAGGTGCGAGGGTTTAGTGACACAGAGCAGTGGTTGCAGGTGAAGGAAGCAGCGGACAGACAAAACCATGTTGCCCGTGGAAGCGACACTGTCATCGTCCATTCTCTCCTTGCCCCCGCAGACGGCGCCAGCGTGGCGGTGCGCCTGCTGCTGAATGCGCTGATCCGCGACAGCGGCGACCACATCCTGGTGCCCATCCCGCAGGCAAGGCAGTGCAGCATCAGTGTCAGCAGCAGCAGCAGCAGCAGCGGGGAAGGACGAGAGCCAGCAGCTGGCTGGCGGCTGCATGAGCGCCATAGCTCGCCGCACTATGCTGCTGCTGCTTGCACGCGGGGTGCAGCACATGGGGAACGTATCTTACCCAATGTCTTGATCATTGTCCCTGTCATTCACTCTCACCCATCTCCCTCGCCTGGTGCAGTACCCGCTGTACTCCGCCTCCATCCAGCTGTACGGCGGCACGCTGCTGCCCTACAACCTCAAGGAGCAGACCGGCTGGAGCATGGACCTGAACGAGATCACCCGCACCGTGCACGACGCGCGGTGCGCTGCTGCCGTTGCTGCCCTTGCTGCTTGGGGATTGGAGGAGCTGGCTAGGAGCTGCGGTGGCTGCTGGATAGTGGGGCCTGGTCTGCAGGCTGACCGTTCACGTCCGTGTGTGTTGTTGAACCTGCTGATTGTGGGATGAAACTTCACTCACAAGCCGCCCGCCGCTGCCTCACTTGCCTGACCCGCAGCAACCGCGGCGCATGCGTGCGTGCCCTGGTGTTCATCAACCCCGGCAATCCCACCGGCCAGTGCCTGACCGAGGTGCGAGGGGTGGATGGGGGGCTGGGCGGGCTGAGCTCCTGCGTCTGCCTGTATGCCTGCCTGCTGTGCCCGTGTTTGGAGCCTTCTGATCATTTTGTGCAGCATCGGCTGCGTCAATCTCCTGCCTCAGCAGCCCCCGATTGCCCTGTGCCCCTCCTGAACACTGCCCGCAGGACAACCTGCGCGACCTGGTCAAGTTTGCGCACAACGAGAAGGTGGTGCTCATGGCGGACGAGGTGTACCAGCCCAACGTGTGAGTGACGGCAGCAGTGGGCAGCTGCCCTTGCGGCAGGCAGTGGCCGCTCGAACGCGGGGCAGCTTGCTGTCTAGTCCAGCACAGTTGGCAGCTGCCGTGATGGAGCATGGGATGCAGCGTATTGGCCCGGCGCACACGCCAGCCCTAGCCCCAGGTTCCTTCCTGAATCTCATGCCTTCCCTCCCCTGCGCTCACCCTCCTTGCCACCCTTGCAGCTACCAGGACGAGAAGCCGTTTGTGAGCGCCAAGAAGGTGTTGGGCGACCTGGGCGCGCCCTACTCCGACTCCGTGGAGCTGGCCTCCTTCCACACCGGTGAGGGCTGAGGAGGGGTGGGCGGCGTGCATGGGTTGCTGACGAGGTGCCCCGCTTGTCGCTGTGGGGACATCCTGGGTGAGCACCGCGTGGTTGGCCATCGGCACTGCACTGCGTGGCTGCGGCAGGCCACAGGTGTGGTTGTATTTGTGCTGCTGGCTGCAGCAGCAGCAGCCTCTGGCCCACCTTACCTTCCCTCACCTTCTGTACTGCTCACCCCCACCCGCCCCCTCGTTCACCCCCGCAGTGTCCAAGGGCGTGCTGGGCGAGTGCGGCCTGCGCGGCGGCTACGTGGAGCTGACCAACTTCCACCCCGGCACCGTGGACGAGCTGTACAAGGTGGGTGGGGGTGGGGTAAAGGGGGCTGTGAGCGCATAGTCCACCTGTTGGCGTAGTGGCAATGAAGTCCGACTCGCCCCGGCCTGAATCAACAATAGCTGCCGTCCACCACTGGCCTTCATCACCAGTCTATTGCCCTGACCCAACCCTCCCACCCCCTCTTCCTCTCCCGCAGGCCGTGTCCATCAACCTGTCCCCCAACACCATGGGCCAGGTGGCCATGAGCCTGATGGTCAACACCCCGCAGCCCGGCAGCGAGAGCCACGCGCAGTGGAAGCGCGAGCACGACGAGGGCCTGGCCTCCCTGCGGTGAGCGCCGCCGCTGCTCATGGGCGGGACAGCAGCAGGCTGATTAGCACGGCCTGCAGGCTGCTGGCCTCACTCGTGTGGTTTTGACAGCGCACACTCCCGTCAGCCGTGCCTGGGTGACCCCACTCACCTGGCTCCCTCCCTCCCCACCCATGCTTCAACCCCTGCAGGCGCCGCGCCCACGCCATGACCGACGGCTTCAACGCGCTGGAGGGCGTGAGCTGCACCTTCACCGAGGGCGCCATGTGAGCTGCTGGGGGTTGGGGCAGGGAGTGGGAATAGCAGCGCAGGAGAGTGGACGGGACCTGCTCTTCCCAAGCTGCGCTGCTGCCTGCACTTCGCTCCCTCACAACCCCGCTCCCACCCCCACCATGCGCAGGTACTCCTTCCCCCGCCTGCACCTGCCCCCCAAGGCCATCGCCGCCGCCAAGGCCGCCGGCAAGACGCCCGATACCTTCTACTGCCTGCAGGTGGGTGGGTCCGGGGCAAGGTGTTGTAGCGCTTAGCCCACGCTGCCTAGCTGCCTGCATGGTGCTGTTGCCAGTGCGCCCAACGTGCATCCTGCCAGTAAACTGCACTGCCTTTCTACCACCTTGCAAGCTCGACACTAAGTGCCTGCTCGTTCCCCCCCCCCCCGTCCCGTGCCCCGCAGCTGCTGGAGGCCACCGGCATTGTGACGGTGCCCGGCTCCGGCTTTGGCCAGGAGGAGGGCACCTTCCACCTGCGCACCACCATCCTGCCGCCCGAGGAGAAGATTGGCGAGTTTGTCAAGCTGTTCCAGGTGTGTGTGTGATAGGGCGCATTTGCTGAGGCTGATGGGCGGGCTGGTGGGCAATGCGATTGGTCAAGCTGTTCCAGGTGCGCTGGGGTGCGTGTAGGGGGTGCGCGGCTTGTGTCCAGTGAGCGGGGCGATGCTGCCAGGCCGTGGCAGAGGAGTCGGGTACTGGGAGTGAGCGGGCAGTTGATGGCGTTGTGGTATTGGGCGGCCTTCACTTTACCTGTCCTGCTGCCTGTGCTTTTGCCTGCAGGACTTCCACAAGGGCTTTATGGCCAAGTACACCTAAGCGCCCACACTCCTGAGCTTTAGACACAGCCTGAGCTCTCGTCCTGGCGCATGCTCAGCACCAGCAGCAGCAAGCAGCACCACCCACCAAGCCACCGCATCAGCAGCTGATTTGATTGCCCAGCGGCGCCACTTTTGACAGCGCGTGCGGCCGGGCCCCCGGGCGTCCCTCGTGCCCGGCCAAGCACGCCGTGTTGCAGACCCATGCCCTTTCTTGCATGCGTGTATTCTCCCCTCCCCCTGCCCTGCCTCCCTCCACGGATACGTTCAGAGCATTTCGTTTTCAGCGTCCATTCATTCCTGCCCCGACTGTGCCGCTCCCTCTGTTTTCAACGAATGGCTGCACCCTGAGAGGACTGCACTGCACCTTTCCTGCCCTGCCGTCGCCTTCCTGCGGCTGAGCCGCAGGCGGCACGGCGCGCGTGCCGGCTTCCCTACCCTTCCGCTGGCACAGCCCCTTGTAAATCCATCCGTGTGGTAGCAGCAGCGCGGGCAGCGCTTGCCTGTCGCTTTACATGGACAATAAATGTACACCTGTGGGTTGAGTCAGGCTAACTGGGCTGTTTTGCGTGCTGCTGCTGAGTGCTGCCTTGTTTGTGGAGCTGTGCAGGCCTGCTGCCTCAACCAAGCCGTTTACAAGAGCTGTGCAGGCCTGCGGCTGTCAAGCTTTGTACACCTGTTTGTAAATGGCTGAGAAGTCGAGGCTGGGGTCCACCTGCTCGTACAGCCTGCGGGTTAGGCAGGGACAAACGCAGGGCGCGCCGCAAGTGAGGAATGCAAGAGGGCCCTTCTACCGCCGCCACAGCCACCCTGATGCACGGTAACCTGGTATGCAACCCAGAAACGGTCAGCTTCGACCCTCGTATCCCTACAACCCAACCCTACCCACCCGCCCCACCTCTGCGCCTCCTCCGTCAGCGGCACCGGCGCACCGCAGTGCTCTGCCGCCGTCTTCACCAGCCCAAGGTCCTTGGCCATGAGGCGGGAGGCAAAGCCGCCTCGGTATCCGCGTGACGATGGCACGCCGTCCATCACTCCTGGGGCCGGGTTGCTGCGGGGTTGAGGGATGGGGTTAGGTGGCAGGCGAACTGGGTAAGGATGGATACATTTTAAGCAGGTGGGTCAGGTGAGGATGGCATGCAGAGGTGCAGCCTTGCGACTGCAGATCATGCACAGCAGGACGCAGCAGCAGCTCACAACCAAACAACCCACAGGCAGCCTGGGCACGCACTATGTGTCACTGCTCCAGCAGCGCGCGGACGAGGTGTTGAGCACGCTGCTCAGCAGCACGGGGTCCTGGGACAGCGGAGGGACGAGGCATAATCTGGTAAGCAACAGCCATGGCGATGCACTGATCCAGCCCTCTGCTTGATGCTGCATCCCCATACAACCCCAGATGCTCCCCCTGCTGCCCCGCCCAACACCCTCAACCTGCCCTCCAGCTCTGCTTCTTTACGCACCAGGCCGAGCCGCTTGCCCAGCGCCAGCCCCTCGGACACCGCCGCCATGGACACTCCTAGAACCAGGTTGTTGCACAGCTTGGCTGTCTGCCCCGTGCCGTTGCCGCCGCCTGCATTAGCGTGGCGGGAACGGCCGGCAGGCCAGCTAGCGATAAGATGGCAGGAAGGGCAGGGGGCTGTGCATATCCCACCTGCTAACACACCCGATGGAGTTTGGTGCCTTTCCATCCCAGGTGCTTGCCGCTAGCCCTGGTAAGCCATGACCTTCACAACCATTTTCCAGTTACCAGCCAGGCACCCTCACAGTGGATGACGCGCTTGCCCATGGCTTCAAGCAGCGGCCGCGCTGCATCCACTGCCGCCTCGGGGCCGCCGCACTGGGTAGTGGGAAGGTGAAGGCAGGGAGAAAGGAGGCTAGGTGGCGGCTGATGGTCAGCGGCACAGTTGCGAGGTGTGCGGGTCGCCCCTGCCGCGGACAGGCAGGCTGTCGCTCACCATGAAAGTGAGGCTGCCCGCCTGCGCGCCCGGCACGCCGCCAGACACGGGCGCATCGATCATCATGGGGTGCCGCTGCCCGTCGTGCGCCTCTGCTGCGTGGGGGTGCAACCATGTGTCTTCCGCCGCCGCTGCCACCTGCTCGGATGGGCGGTTGGTTGTGTCGTCAATGGCTCAAGCGGGCAACTTCCTCGCCCGAGCCATCCTTCCTCCTACTCCTGCACTTGAACTTTGCCATTCAGCTAAGAGCTGAGCGTCTCTCTCAGCCAGGGGCTGGGGCTGAAACGGGTTGGACCGCCCACACAGTCCACCCTCCCCACACACTCACCTCCTGGCTAGTGATGGGGTCGATGGTGCTGCAGTCCACCAGCAGGTGCGGGTGCAGCTGCCCCGGCTCAACCGTCAGGATGCCGTCGCTGCCCAGGTACGCCGCCTTCACATGCTCGCTGGAGGGCAGCATGGAGATGAGGGCCGACAGGCCTGGGTGCAGAGGGGAGGACGGTTTGAGGGGTGTTGATGGCAGGGTGGGCATGGCAGCTTGGCATGACTAAGAGCTGGCCAACTGGTGGAAGCTCAGAAAAGCAGCAGTGGTGCCAACAGGCAGCGGCTGCAGCTGCAGCTGCACCAGCCCCCCTGGCAGCCCGCACCTGGCGTGGAGGCAAGTGCTGCGGGGGTGGGGGCAACCTTGGCGCCAGCACTGGCCAGGCGGCTGCAAGCCTCCTCATTTTTATCTGCGTGTGCGGACAATAGTGTGATCAGAAGGGCAGCCAGGTCTCCTTTCCAACCGGCTGAGAGGCCAAGAACTGCAAGCTGAGGGTGCGGCAGGCAGCCGAGGCCCCCGCTGCAGCTTGCCGCTGCAACCTTGCTGCTGCAACCGACCAGGCAGGACACATGGCCGGCGTGCTCACCGCACACGATCAGTCGATACCCTGCAAGGGAGCAAAGAATGGTGCAAGGTTGAATGGAAAGACCTCAGCAGCACAAAAAGAGTCGCAGCTTGGCCCCGAGGGCGCACCTCGCCTGCCCACGCAGCTGCAGCGGATGTAAATGGAGCAATGACAGTCCCTGCTCCTCAAAATGTTGTTGGCACTCCGTACCCAGCTCACCGGCTCCCAGCAGGCGCGTGGCCATGGCCGCTCCCATGTTGCCGATGCCCACAAAGCCAACCAACAGCCGCTGGGCTGCCGGGGAGAAGGGCACCACCATGATGGCTTGGCTCCTGGCTGCACAGCCGGAAGCAGGAGGGGCAACCATTCAGCGGCGGCAGTGGGCAGCGGTGGCCGGTGGCAGCGGCCCCGTGCAGACAGGGCTCAAGCGCTGATCGCTCACCGGGCCTCCGTACGTGATGCTTATGTGATCGGCAGGCGGCTGGGCGTCTCGGGCTGCCGTCAAGCAGAGGGCACAAGGGCTTGCAGGAGCCGAGGGCCTGGCGCTCGGGGGCCGCGCTCACACAATCGATGGATCGGCGATCGGCAATCTCTCAGCCCTTGTACGCGTTGGCAGCCGCTCTTCTCCCATGCAGCATGCTCCGTCCGTTTCGGGGGCCAAGAGCGCCACGCCCGAGGGCCTGCTCACCAGATCACAGCCACCTGCAACCTCCACGCACTCAGATCTGACGCAGGTTCGCCACACAGTGGTTCCCCAGAAACCCCAGGCACACCTCCCCCCACACCCCACCATGCAGTCCAAGCAAGTGCGCCCTCGCAAGGGGATGCAGGTGCGCATGCCATGGGCGCAGGGCAGGCGGGGTTGGCGGCCGTAGCGGGGCTACCGCCGCCGCGGCGTGCGCGCACCCCGGCGCGTGCCGGCCAAGAAGCTGCCGTGCGCGCCGGTAACAGCTGCCTCTGCTGACCGCCTCTCATCCCCACTCTCACCCCAACACATGCACGAGTGATTGGTTGCTAAACATGCCATTACTCCCTGCAGGCCGCCACCAACATCAACACGCCCCGCAGCATCCGCTCGCGCCTGAGCTACCCGCGCCGCAAGCCTGCCGCGCCCGATTCGGCGGCGGTGCCCGAGGCGCCCCAGCAGCAGGTGGTGCGGAGCGCAAGCGGACGCTCCGCCATGGGGTGAGGCTGGGTGGGGCTTGGCCCACTTTAGGGCTGCCTACAGTTCTTGCAAGGACCAGCAAGCGGCGAAAGAGGACGCGGGGCGTGTCGAGGGTCTGCTGCCCTGTTGGGGCATCCTCTGCTGCGTCAGCCCCAACTGTTCCGCGCCAACATCACACCCACCTTCCCCCTCCTGTCTCACAGCCCCTGGATCGGTAGCTTCGGCAGCGCCGAGGAGCCTGCCAGGTGCTGCTGCCGCACGCCCTACCCCCGGCAGCTCCGGCGCCCGGCGCGGCTGACGCGCAGCAGCCTGCTACACAGCCTGCTGCGCCGCCTGCAGAACTACCGGCCGCCGCAGCGCCCCGAACCGCCACTGCCCGCCCACCTCCACCCCGCCCCCTGCCCCTGCAGCCCCACGCTGTTTGCCAGCTCCCAGGGGCGCGTGTTTGCTGACCTGTCGGGCGGGGCGGTGGCCAGCGAGGACCTGGTGAGATATGGGCTGGCTGGTGTTTGTTTGCTTGGTTTGTTTGAGCAGCGATGGGTGCAGGCTGCGGCAGCATGCGCTAGCGCGGGAGCTACCTGCGCAAGGAGGCGCTGCGTCCCTCCACCTGGTAACTGCTGGTTCCGGATGCATGGGCAGGGGCACCCAGGCCACCGGCCAGCTTCACGACCGGCAGGGAGCTGAGTTGAGCTGAGCAGCGTTCACCCCGCCCGGCTCTCTCATGCCTGCAGGTCTCGAACCCCGAGGTGGCGGGCGCGGCGCAGGCCGTGGCGGTGGTGCACCGCCCCCAGGTGCGCGCTGCCACCGTGGTGTGTGCCCTGACGTGTGCGCAACCCACCATGCCCCTTACCATGCAAGCAGCCAAGCCTGCGCCCCGCATGCGCTCGTGCCGCCGCCTCAAAACCGCATGGCCTCCGTTACATCTCTCGCCTGCCCAGCCTGATCCCCGCCTGACACGCCTCCGCATCCCTCTCCTCCTTCCCGCCAAACAGCCGGCCATGGTGCAGGTGGAGCTCCAGGCGCGCATGATGCGGGCCAAGGAGGAGATGCGGCGGGGCTCCTTCCGCGCCCCCCGCGCCAGCAACCTCATGCGCCGCCAGCGCCGCATCGACCAGGCACGCAAGCACAACTGAGGCGCGCACGGCGCAGCCGTCTAGTCGGCCCTCGGTGGGAGGTCCCACGCGCCCTGGCAGCACAGCACAGCCCAGCACAGAGGGGCGCTGAGGGGCCCAACCGCAGGGCCAGCTGACGCAGCCAGTCAGGTGGGCGGGCCATGCTGGCCTGCCCAACCCAGCCCACAGCTCGATTCGGTGAGGAGCACCAACGTTATGCCGAAAATGCCATATTAAGCCAGCGGCGCGCAGAACACGCATGCCCTGCGCACCGCAGCTTGCCAGCACAAGCCAGCCTTTTTCCCTCTTTGTTTCTGCTGTTTCACTACACGCTGTATCCGCGCTGTACAATCCTTTGCGCCCGTTTCTCTGCATGCAATTTTCTGTTGGAAACATGAGGCACCCCTGTTGTTCCACCTTTGTTTCTGCCGCCCGGGTGCGCTGCTACCCTCGAGCATGCCGGCCGCCCTTGCTGCCGCCTGCCCCTTCCCTCGGCCCTCAGCCCGCCCATTCACGCGACATTCTTCATCTCAAAGCTCATCCTCACCGCTCTGCAAGCACTATAATTGTAAGCTCTGGCATGGCAAGGCCGAGGGAGAGGGCAGGATGGAGCTCGCCATGATTGCTGCGAAGAGCATCTGGCGAGCGTGGACAGGTGGCGGCGGCGGCCGCTAAGGCCCGCACGGACACAGGGTGTGTGTGGTTCAAGGCCCTCAGTGCGGCGATCCATACAGCTACCGCCTCACCATGGCTGCTCTAGCAGCCGCACCTTGCAGCGCAGCCGCGGCCCGTCGTCTCTACGCTGCTGTTCGACGCGCCGGCCCCATCCAGCAACTTGCAGCAGTCAATAGCAATGCTTTATTCCGCGAACAGCGGCCCCGCCACCCTGTGCGGCCCCAGCCAGCACTGAGGTGCGCCCTGGGGGCTTCTGCTGGGGTGCTGCAGGCCGGATCGCGCTTGTCACATTACTTAAAGTCCATTCCAACTTGCACACTGCAGGCCGCGGCGCATAGCGGTAGCGGCGGCGGCGGGCGGCGCAGCGGCAGTGCCGCCTGCCCCTCAGAAAAGCAAGCTGGAGCAGATTGCGGATGTTGCCACGATGCTGTTCCCTGTATGGGTGAGTGTGCAGTTGTGCCGTGCAGCGCTCGCCACAGCAGCGCTGCTCGCATCGCATCGCACAGCAGGTGCCGCCGCTGAAGCGGCATCACCGGCGGCTGCAGCTGCCACCCGCCACGGCCAGGGCCTGCCTGCTGTGGTCATCCCAGGGGCATGCCCCTGGTGATGCGCTTTCCCCTTCACCTCCCATCCCACCAAACGCTCCTCTGACAACAATCCGCAGGCACTCATCTCTGGGTGCACCGCCTTCTTCCGCCCCGCCAGCCTGAGCTGGATGACGACGCAGCAGTTTGAGTGGGGGGTGGGCCTGCTCATGCTGGCCATGGGCCTCAGCCTGACCAAGGAGGACTTCAAAAAGGTGGGCGACCGAGGGGAGGGGTGGTTGCTGAGGCAGATTTTCCAAGGGAACGGCTGTTCAAGCGCTGGAGTGGCAGCCAGTCGCCTCCTGAGCCTGGCACGCCGCTGCATGCTGAGCCACCCTCACAGCCCATCCCAGTCGCTGCAGCCCTGCTCACTGGTCCTGATGCTGCCCTCATGCTCCTCGTGCCCCCTCCCCCATACCCGCCCGCAGTGCGCGGCCAACCCGGTGCCCATCCTGCTGGGCTTTGTGTGCCAGTACTCGGTGCTGCCGCTGCTGGCGGTGGCCATCTCCAAGCTCATGCACCTGCCCGCCGCATTCGCCACCGGCCTCATCCTGCTGGGCTGCTGCCCGGGTGAGCCGGCGGCTGCTGTTGAGCAAGAGATGGGTGCCTTGCCTGCAGTGGTGTGTCGGTTGGGAGGCTGGGCAGGCACGGACGAGGGTGTTGCCCACACTGCTGCTATAAAAACTGGCCACCTACTGGCCACCTGCGACAAGCAGGCGGCATGCAGCTACTGCCCACCTGTTACCATCCATGCTCGGCCTGCTGCAGGCGGCCAGGCCAGCAACGTGGCCACGTTTGTGGCGCACGGCGACGTCGCGCTGTCGGTGCTCATGACCGCAGGCAAGCGTGCCGCTGAGGGCGGGTAAATGTGCAGCCAGCTGTGCCCTTGGTAACGAGCAGTCCCCCGCTGCCGTGCTGGCGGCAAGTACTGCGTCACTGCGCTCGAGTACAAGCGCCGTCACCCAAGTGACCACATCTGCCCTGCCAACCCACCATCCTCATCCCATGTATGTTTATCCCCCACCCCGCCTTCCGGCCGCAGCCTCCACGGTGGCTGCCACGGTGATGACGCCCACGCTGACCTCGCTGCTGGCGGGCGCCTACATCCCCGTGGACGGCTGGGTGAGCTGCTGCCGCTTTGTTTCCTGGCAAGTTCCTTGCGCAAGGAAGGAAGGAAGGTGCTTGCTTGCCAGCCTACGGTGGCCATGCCACAATGGTGCAGTCTGTGCCCTGCACGAGGTCCCAACTGCCCGACTTGCCCACTGACTGGGAGACCCCATCCACCTCCCTTGCTGCCTGCTCCAGGCGCTGTTCAAGTCCACGGTGCAGCTGGTCCTGCTTCCCACGGTGCTGGGCCTGCTCGCTAATGAGTACTTCGGGGCAGGATAGGTGGGGTGGTGGTGGGGTTGTGCAGGTGGGGTGTAAGAGTGCCGTGCTTTACGCACTTGGTGACTGTCAATGTTTGGTGGTTCGTTACCGTCCCTGCCACGCACACCCCAGCCTCGACTGCTCAACTCTTGCCCTCCGCCCCTGCCCCTGGCCAGGTGGATGTGGTGCGGCCAGCCATGCCGCTCCTGGCCCTCGCCCTCACCGTCATCCTGTGCGCCGTGCCGGTGGCGCAGGTAGGGGCCCTCAAGGGGCAGAACAGAGCAGCGGGAATCACTGCATCAGCTGGCTGAGACAGCTTGTTCCATACGACCTGTTGCTCGTTGAGCAGGCCTGCCTGCAGCGCCACTTTGTAGATCTAGATCTCTGTCTGCCTGCAAGTGCAGCGCCACGCTCCTGCCTCTTCCTCTCTCCCACGCCATCCCACTTCCGCCCCCTTCCCTCCCTCTCCTAGGTGGCCGACGTGCTGCGGGCCAGCGGCGTTGCGGCCTGCGGCCCCGTCCTGCTGCTGCACTTCTTTGGCTACCTGCTGGGATACCTGCTGCCGCGCATGCTGGGCTTCAATGAAAAGACGTCGCGCACGGGTGAGCGGGGTCTTTGGTTGAGGCAGGGGTGGGTGGGCGGGAAGGGAGCTGCCTGATGTTGGCCAGCGGCATTGCAGCAACTATGGAGCTGAGGGCCGGCCTTGCCCCTGCGATTTGGGCTGTGGCATGAAAGCCTCATCCATCTTTTTGCTGCCTGCCGCCTGAATCCAGCCCATCCCTCCCCTCCCCGCTGCTTGCAGTGAGCATCGAGACGGGCATGCAGTCTGCGGCCATGGGCTACGCCCTTTCCACCAAGCACTTTGCGGACATTCTGGTGGCGGTACCAAGCAGCGTGTCCATCCTGGTCATGGTGTGGATCGGCGCTGCGCTCGCTGTGGTCTGGCGCATGATGCCCATCAAGGACCAGTGAGGGGCGGCGGAAATGTTGCTCCTCCAAGAAAAACCTCTCCAAGGGCAGCACCGGCTTGCTGGCGTGTGTGGCTGTTGCCGCTATGCAAGGTGGCAGCTGCATTCACGCATTCTGACACACACTGCACAGCCTCAATCATCTGTTAACACTAGATTGCTGCCACGTGGGCGGCTCGTTGGGTTCCCAGCCTGCTATCTTGTACTTTCCACCCCCTGACGCTACAGCTTGCACTGACTCTGGCCGACCGCATTTCCACTCTGAATGTGCTGCATGAACAAACCCATACGCTGCGCAACAGCCCTGCTGATCGAAAATGTAAGTTTGACAAGCTATGTTTGACATCCAGCAGGGAGACAAGCTGCCAATCTAAATACCACAATGCAGTAGGCATCTGCCTGGCACTTGCCTGGCTCTACCACCCTGCCCCAGCTCTCTGTGTCAATGGTTTCAATCAAAGGCTCGCAGCAATGGTCGTGCACACGCTGTCAAGCATGCGACCTGTTCAGTTGATACAACACAAGGGGGACGGCGTTGGATGCAGGGAGGGCGTGGGTGCCAGGGCATGCCAGAATCGAGAGCAGCACACGACACGGAAAAGGCGTGAAGAAGCAAAGGAGGTAAACAAGGAGAGCAGCTGAGTCCTAGTGTTGGCTTATGGTAAGTGTCGTGTCAGTCAAGGGGAGCAGGCAGTAGGCGAAGGGAGCCCCTAAGACGCCCCATGGCATCACCCGCCCTGGTGCCCCCTCTGCTGCTGCTGCCGCTGCCAAGTGCACAGTGCTCCAGCCCGGCCGGCTGGCTGGCCTACGGGGCTTCAGCTTCACTTCTTCTTGCCGGCCACAGCCTTGCCGTTCCTGCCAGCTGGCGCCGCCTCCTCCTCCTTCTTCTTGCCAATCACGCCCGCCTTGCTGAGCGCGCCGTAGGCCAGCGCAGCCACTGCCACCGCGCCGCCCACCCGCAGCGCCGTGCCCAGCAGGCTGCTGCGGAGCGCAGGAGTCGGAATGGGGATAGGTGCGATGAAGGCTGGAAGCATCAGCTGCAGGAAATATCTGCCGGGCTGTTGGCGCCCAACCAAGCCCCATTGCATGTCAATTTTTCTGCGCTCCCCAGCACACAGCACCCGCCCAGCGACGCCCTCGCCCCAGCCTGGCGCGCACCCCTGCTTCTGCTGCCGCACGCCACCTGCCCCGGTGTCCAGGTCTCCGTTGCGAACCTGCGGCAGGCAGAGATGGCAGGGTTGGCGCACAGTGTGAATGGCAGGCGGGAGGCGGGGCAATTGCAGCCATGGCTGCCATGCTGACCGGCTGCAAAGCTTGTGTGAGCGCAGCGAACCAGGCAGCCTGGCCCCTCTCTGCTGACGCATGCAGAGCACCAGCAGCAGGAAATGAAGCAGCAGCGCCCCCACCTGGTCGGGCTCCAGGAACGAGATGGCCACACGAATGAAGCCGCCCGCCGCGCCGCCGCCTGATGGGAGCACGGAGCAGCGCGTCCCACATCGTGAGAAAACCACATATCAGGCAGCCTTGTTGCATCAACCAACAGGCAGCCAACCTCCCACGCCACTACCACCCCCCAACCAAATCAAGCAGTCAGCCCACACCCCACCGTCCATCTCTGGCTGTGCAGCCCACTCACCTGGCTTGTACAGCTCAAAGTACTTGTCCACAGGGGCCGCCTCCAGGATGTCCTGCGGCAGCCAACATGGACCAGCACAACAACCAGAGTCACAGCAGAGCAGCGGCTGCGTACATGTGCAAGCTGCACCTGCCTGCAGGCCAGATGACAACAGCATGCTGCCGCAGCTGCTGCTGCCCTTCCCAGCTGCGCCCAATCAGCACCGTCACAAACAAAGAGCAACCTGACAGCACTCCCGCAGCAATCCACGCAGCACCCCTCACAGACCCCACCTTCATGTAGATGCCGCAGGCCGCCACGATGGATGTGGAGGAGCGCTCGCCGCTGGCCTCCTTGGGCCGGCACAGCATGATGCGCAACTCGTTGGCGCCCTCCAGCACCTCGCTGCGGCAGGGGCAACAGGGCAAGGATGAGAGCCGCGGCCGACGGACGAGGGCAGCCAGCCCACAGCAGCGCTCCAGCAAACAGCAACAGCAGCACAAGCGGCGGGCAGCGGCAGGGAACGGTGCGCCGCTGCAACAGCACAGCTGTGAGGGCTCAGCAACGGCCCCCAACCCGCAGCTGGGCAGCAGCGCCGCACGGTCCCCCCTGCTCACAGCGACAGCTGCTCCACCCAGGTGATGCCATTGTCGTCCACCGCCTTGGTGCTGGTGAACTTCTTGATCGTCTTGGGGCCGCCCCGGATCTCAACTGCGGCGCAATGCATCGTTGGCAACAACAAGGTTCATCGCCTTATCAGGCGATGCGGCAACCAACCCCTGTTCATTATGTTTGCAAGCTCTGCTTCTCTTCATCACGAGCTGCATCCTCCTCTAGACACCAGCAGCAACAAGTCCCACTCGAAACGCACCGCGGGCGTAGCCCTGCTTGAGGTCGGGGTCCCACACCACCGCGTCCTCGCTGTCGTGCCCCGCCGCCTCCAGCACATTGATCACCAGGTAGCCCAGCGGCCCGCCCTCAGACATGGCTGCTGCCTGCACAATGTGTGTTGTGTTAATAGCAGCGTCACTGAGCCGTGGCTTTCAAAAGGCGGAGCGTACCGCGGTAGGCGCCGCAACGGTGGCCGATGGCGGCAGCGGCGCTAGGGCGGCGAGCACGGGGCTGCTGCCGGTCTGGCCGCGCGGCAGAGCACCTCTTGCACAACTTGCAGTACTCACGTGGCCAGGGAGACAGCGCCCGAGCGCCCAGCGCACCTGCTTTTGCTAGCTGCTGTTGCTGGTGCTCTGCGGCCTCCCTGGCGCGCACTTGAATCTCGGGCGATTGCTGCACAGCGATCGCAGGCTGCCTAGAGCAGCTAGGGCCGCAGGCTGGGCGGGGTTCTCCAAAACGAAATCTGCGCAGCTCGTGAACCCTTGCTGTCTTGCTCGCCAAGCTCTGCAGGAGCCGCTGGGTCCCTTGCGGCGCGGCCCACCTGTGCCTCTGCATGGCATGCTGACAGCTGGCCGCCTCATGCAGGGCGCAGCCCAGTGCTCAGCGAGGGCCTGATCGCCCTCCTGCCATCGGCAGCAAGCCCTACAAATCCATTAGCAGCTACTGCAAGCCTTTCCTCCCGAGGCGTTCGATTGCTCGCCACCCCAGCAGCCTTCCTCGGGCCAGCAGCAGTAGCAGCGGAGGTCGCAGCAATGGGGGCAGGCTACAGCAGCGGCAAGGGCGACGGCCCCTTGGCAGAGATGAAGTTCGGCTGGGCCCTGCGCTATGCCGACTCGGTGAGCCTCTTGCGGCCCCTGGAATTGTAACACTGCAAGACCGGATCCCAGATCCGGCGCGGCATGCCGGCCAGAACGACCCTGCGTGCAAGCCCGCCGCCGCCGCTGCCTTGCACCGCCGCTGCGCCGGTGGCCATCGCCAAAGGGTGCCTGCCTTTTCTGCCATGTCGCAAAATCTGCACAGATGGCAAGCTTGATAAGCCTGCAAGCTTGATAAGCCTGCCATTAGCACGGCATCCTTCTCACCTGCAAACTCAGCGTGTCTTGTCCCACCAACATCACTGTCCCTGCGCACCCTCCTCGCTCCCCTCGCTCAGCTCCCGCTCCCCCACCACCTGCTGTGCCCAGGCCATCAAGTACGCCTCCTCCTCCAGCCTGGCAGTCATCCGCCGCGGCGACGGCTCCAAGTGGCTGGCGCTGGCCTACCAGGCCTCTGACACTGCCTACGAGGGCAGCCGCGGCCAGCACATCCGCTTTGCGCTCAGCAAGGACGGCGGCGAGACGTTTGCGCCCAGCAGGGCGGTCATGTGGGGCGCGGCGCCGCTGTGGAGCCCCTCCCTGCACCACGACGCAGGTGAGGGGATGGAGGTTGTGCGGCCAGTTAGCAGCAGGCAACGTCCAAGCGCAGCGGCTCAGCAAGGCGGGCAGACTGCTTGGCATCGGCAGCAGCACTGGTCAAGTGTCGGTTGGGGGTGTCGGTTGGGCGCACGTGTGCATGCTGCCTGCCCCATCACCCCTGACGTGTGCCTGCCTGCCCCTTTCTGTGCTGCAGCCACCAACCGCCTGTTCCTGTTTTACTCGGAGTCGCGCAAGAGCCTGTCGCCCGGCGGCGACATCAAGGTGGGTCCCAGCAGGGGGCCAGCAGGCAGGCACAGCGGGCAGGTGCAGTAAGAGTAGCTGGTGCAGCCAGAACAGGCGCAGCAGCAGGCCTACCAGCGAGGCGGTGCCACACTCACAGGCTGCAGCTCTTGTTGTTGCTGTTGGCAAAAGCAACAGCAGCAGCTCACCAGCAGGGCCGCGCTGGTGAGTGCACCCAGCCACAGTCGCCCACCATGCTCTACCGCCCAACCGCCCGCTGCTCAGGTCATTGTGTCGAGCGACTATGGCGAGACGTGGACGCCACCGCAGCTGATCTATGCTCACGAGGCGGAGGATGAAGTGCCCAAGGTGCGGCTGAGTGGAGGGTGGCTGAAGTGGGCTTCACAGTAGTCGTTGTTCAGGATGGTCTGCCCAGCAGCAACGCAGCAACCGGCAAGGCAAGACCAGATCAGTGCAGCTGATGGTTCTGTGGCGCTGTTGCCACACAAGTTGCTGCGCCTGGTTGCAGTGAGTGCAGTCATTTCATGCCGTTGTTCTGGTGCACAAACTCACCGGCATCCCAGCCCTGGTCTGTGTCGCCGCAGGTGGTGGGCCACCGCCTGCTGGTGGCCAAGGACGGCACCTGGTACCTGCCAGGTAGGAGAAACAAGCTGGTTAAGGGTCGCAGCTGGGCTTGCATGCAAGGTTGGCATGCGCTGCCACATGCGTCTTTTCGCTGCTGTACCGCAACGCGTTTCGCCTTGCCGGACCCGTCCATCTCCCTGCAGTGCATCGCGAGCCGGCGGAGAGCTGGCACACCTTCAGCGCCAGCACCTTCCACCCACTCAGCGAGGCGCCGGAGCAGCAGCTGCAGCTACAGCCGCCCGCAGACGCGGCGGCGCAGGCAAGGGCAGCCGGCTGGTGGTGGTATGGAATGCATGCCACTGCAACAGCATCGGCATGCTGCCTTGGCATGTGCAGCCATTTCAACTGTTGAACCTACAGATGCAACGGGCGACTTTGCCTGCGCGCATCCAAGCCTGTTTGCCATTTTTGCCCACTCGGCCTGCTGTGTTGCCTGCAGAGCATGACCACAGCGGCAGGCCTGCTGGTGTCCAAGGACAGCGGCGCCACGTGGAAGGTGGTGGGAGACATCGAGGTGCGCTGGATTGATAAATTAACAGCTGCTGCCAAAACTTGCTGGCCCTCTTGCGACCAATCGGCGTCGTCTTCTTGGTGCTCTAGAGGCTCTTTGTTGCATATGCACAAGGACATGTGCATTGCCGGGGACAGGCAGGCTGGCCTGGCCGCGCGGCCGATGCAGCAGCAGGGATTGCTGTCATGCCGCCGCTGCCCAACCGGCTGCCCTGTTTCCAACTGCGCCCTGGCAGGACGCCAAGACGTGGCTGGTGAACCCGGTGCTGGAGCAGGGCAGCAAGGGGCAGCTCATCATGATGTTCCGCACCGCAGCAGGTGGGTGGGTGGTGCATTTGGGTGGCTTGTAGGGAGCCGGCAAGGTGGCCAGCAGGCAAGGCAAGATGGACAGCAGGCCCACAATCCAACCAAGGTCCCACCTCCAATAGACCGATGACAAGGTTGTCCCCCCATGCCCCCCGCCTGCCGCCTCCCGCCTGCAGGCAAGGCGTACCTGAGCAGCAGCGGCGACAAGGGGGTGAGCTGGAGCCGGCCCGCCGCCAACGCGCTGCCCAACCCCAACAGCCAGTTCTCGACAGTCACCATCGATGGACAGGTGGGGTGGGGTGGCCTGGTCGCTGGCTAGGCACGGCCAGAACTGGTGGGCTGCCTGCCCAGCCATGGGGCATGCAAGAGGCAATGCCAACAGCAGCATGCAGATTGCTGGCTGCCGTGAGCGCTGCACAATGTGCCACACCCTGTATTCAACCCCCTCCCCCCCTGCCCCCATCTCTTCAGGTGCTCTGCGTGTTCAACAACAGCACCACGGCACGTGCGCCGTTGGCACTGGCGCTCAGCGTGAACGACTGCAAGGGCTGGGAACCGCTGGCCGTCATTGAGGAGGACCCCAAGGGTGGGTGCCAGAGGGAGGGGCCAGCCAACTGCTGCTGGTGGCTGCCGGGGGAGATATTGAATAGAAAAGGGCTCCCCGTTTTAAGAGAGTACTGAGCGCGACGCAGGTGGGCAGCCTGTTCCCACCGTGCCCCTGACATGGCCCTTGTTACAGCCCTGCCATCGTGCCTACACACCGGCAATCCCACTGCCGCCTGCTCTCCCGGCCCGCAGGCAACTTCTCCTGCCCCTCCATTGTGGAGTGGACGGACGACACCGTCAAGATTGTGTACACGGCGCGTATAGTATCTCAGGGCTTTATGTGGTTGGGGGTTGAAGGTTGAGCCCAGCTATGACCACATACGCTTTTCGAGGGGATTGGCATGGGTATGCGCCATGCGGGCACATTACGCTCAGCCCCCAGCTGCAGCTGCGCTAGCTTGCCTACCTACCCATTTCTGCACTGCCAATCACCCACCCACCCACCCATCCATCCACCCTCCCTCCTTGCCCATGCGCAGGTGTGGGGCCAGGGCATCAAGCTTGCGACGGTCAAGCTGGCCACGGTGGAAAGCACATAGGCTGTGCGGCAGCAGCACCGGCGGCCCAGCCTCGTGCACCCCTGGCTTCCTTCCTCCCTCCTTGCGTCGCAGCACTGATTATTCCCTTCCTTCCTTCCTCCTGCATTCACTCCCCTCCCTCAGCGCACTGACTTCTTATCACACCCATCTGACCGTGTAAGCAGACACCCAGAACGGGAGTCATGGTTTGGCGCACCCTGAGCCAGCTTTCAAGGCAGTCAAATCTTGCGGCCACAGTGCTGGTCGTGTTGCCTAAGCACTGCTGTGCCATGCATCGCGACTGTCTTACTGTAGTGCACTGTATCACAAAGAGCATAGTATCAAATCATATTGACAGATCAGCAACGGACTGTGCAGGCCATTGTGCATGTGCTGCACAAGCTGCTGGCAGCCTCATGCATGGCGGTCATCGTCCGCAGCATATGTCTTCAGCACCAAGCCGCTCATTTCAAGGTCACCGCCGGCGCCGTTGCTGCCATAGGCTGCGCCCATGTAGCCCTCTGCCGCTGAATCGTCTGAAGGCAGCCGCGTGTGCGCGTGCCCTGCCGCCCCGCTGCTGCCGTCAAAGCTCAGCGGCCGGCCCAGCCGCCATTCTGCACCAGGAACCGTGCAGATGGGGTGGGGGTTGAGCTTTGCAAGTGTGCAGGAGCAGGAGCAGGCCATGCAGCTGATGGCCCGCCGTGCCAGCCAATTGGTGCAGTGCACAAGAGATACTGCCGCACTCGCGTGCAGAAAGTGTTTCCCGCATTCATGTGCCCCTAGCACTCGCCCGCAGCGCACCTGCAATGGCCTTGAGGATCAGCAGCGTGCATAGCATGGCAAAGGCGATGCCCACAGTAATAATTACTGCAGAATAGGGGCGAGGGGACGGGAACAATCAGGTTAGCTTGTGTAGCACTGTCGAGGGGAACTGCAGCCCGACTGTGGCCCAACTGCCTGGAGAAGTCGGGCAGTGCAGCGTAGGCCGCCCAGCAGCACACCACAGGCCCGCCCAGGACACAATTGGCAGCGAGCCTTGCAACCGCACACAAACCGCTCACCAAAGGGCACCGGCACAAACATCGAGCTGGCCATGAGGTCGGGGTCCCACTGCGGAGCACCCGTGTACCTGCATGTGAATGGCACGTTGATTAAACGTTGAGCGAAGATGCAGGTGCGAAGCAAGGAGCTGTGCACTCTCCGGGCCCCACCCCCAGCCCCCTCACAACCCACAACTGAGCTCACATGATGTAAGCCGTCTGGATCCACCACGCGCCCTGCAGCATGGTCAGCCAGGGGCGCAGCGAGGCTGCCAGGATGCTGGCCGGCCGCGCCAGCTCAGCCAGGATGGCCAGCACTGCAGGGGCGGGGGCGGGGGCGGCAGGAGTTATTGGTTCGCCTGTAGCAGCAGGTGGGTCAACAATGTGTGCCGCAGGTTCCAGTAACGGCTGAGTCTTGAACGTGTGCACGAGGCGTGCATCCTAAGCTAATGGGCTCAGGCACAAATTTGCTAGTGTGGTGCCAACTCATGGCAGGCACAGGCGACAGTCCACCGCACCCGTGGCAAAGACTTGGAGGCCCAGGATGAGGTGCACAAGGATCTCAACGGACGGGCCTGCACGTACGGTCACGAGAAAGGGCGGGTAGCTGGGTTGCGTGCCAAGGTGCTTGGCCACCTGCTCAAAGTGAGGCCATCCTGCTGGCCAAAGCTGGTGCAGCACCGGCACCAGCAGCAGGTCAGGGCAGGGACCTGTGCCTGCTGTGCTGCCCCCCTGCCTCACCCTTCAGGTGGAACACCAGCAGCAGGCCCTCTCCAAGGAAGGCCAGGCACAGGAAAGCCTGCAGGCAGGTGCGGGAGGCAAGCTCTGCTCAGGACTTGGCCTGCGTTGGCGCATCACAAAATAGACACAAGGGCATCAGCTGGCTGCCACTGGTATGAAAGTTAGCGTCGCAAAACAACGGCTCAGCAGCCCCACTCACCAGCTCGGTGCCGGCCGGAGCTCCACAAAAGTGGGCCAGCAGGTCAACAACGCCGCTGGCAATGAAGCACGTGTCTGCAGGCGGGTAGAAGAGTGACAACGCGGCTGATGAGCTATGCTGTGTTGCAGTGCGGCGTGCGTGCAGCGCAGTGTGCCAAGCTGGCCGTCCGTCTTGCATTTCAGGTGTGTGGCGCACCACCCCGTGTGAAGCTGCCACGCTGCCCTCCCCACTCACACATCGTCGAGTGCTGCCAGTCGTTGAGGTTGTCGGTCACAAACTGGCCGTTGGCCTGGTACAGCGTCCTGCAAGGCCGGGAAAGGGCGTGGCAAGTCCTCAGTGTACTGTACGTAGACACCACGCAGACCAGACTGCAGTACGCAGAGTGCCACAAATTTACCAACCAATGTGGGCCTGCTGCTGCCGATCTAATTGCCTTACCGGTACGAGTCATGACCCAGCCACAGCTCTGTATTGTGGAAGAAGGCAGGTGAGCAGGTCAAGCAGACAGAAAGCTGCCTTCCGTGCAGGAGCCACCCTGCATAGCAAGCCCTCGCTGCCCAACCTGCCGGCAGCAAATGCAGCTGCACATTGCAGCAGCAGCAGAAGAACCCAGCTGTTCTGCCCTGTCCCCCTGCCCCCTGCCCGTTTCCTCACCTCCCAGCACGCCCATCAGCGGCAGCAGCACTTTGATGAACGGCTCCAGCGGCATGGAGCGCAGGCGGGGTGGCCCAAACGGCAGCCGCGCCCAGGCTTGCGTGCGGAAGGGCCGCTTGGAGGCCAGGCAGCGCACGTAGCGGGCGTACAGCGTGAGGGCCCACCATGCGCCCCATGCCTGCAGTTGGCGTGTGGCAGATGAACGCATGAAAAGTGGAGAAGCTGAGGACTCGGCGAGCACTCCAGCGCAGCAGACGGTCCTTCAACAATCGGCACAAAGCACAGACCAGCATCAGCCCTGGATGCTGACGGAACAGTCTGTGCACGTGGCAGCAGCCCCCATCCCCAACCACAGATTAGCTCACCAAAAAAAAGCAACCGGGAACCATATGACCCAAATATGCGCCATGCGTGTAGCGGTACGAGCCGTCTGGCAGCCGCTCCACGCTGTTATGGTATCTGGCGGGAGGGACAGGAAATTCGCAGCTGGTTGGGCCATCGCAGCGGCAAAAGGCGCATGGGCAGAAGCAGCAGCCACGGGCAGATGGCGGCCACCTACTTGTCATGGGAGGCGTGGTTGTGGGCTGGTGCGGGGCTGGCACCTCCCATCATGCCGCCCATGTCCCCCGTGCCGTCCATGGCTGGCCTGCGATGCGAAAAAACAAGGCCATTCAGAAGGCAGTGCGGCGGTGGCACCGGCGGCGGCACCTGCAAAGGCAGCAGCCTCTGCGTTGGAATGAGCAGGGGAACTCCAGCTTACTTGCAAGCTGTCTTGGAGGGTGCTGGCTGCCCTGTGCGCAGGCACGGTCGCTGGCAACTGGACGGAAACAAGACAGCCTCTCTCCACCCCAGTGCCGCTGCTACAGACTAATGCGCCGATCCTAGGCAGAAACAGGTCTACAGTAGCGGGTTTGGAGGGAGGTGGGCCCACTTGAACAGAATGCGCGGCTGATGAGGACTTAGCCGGCCAGAGAGCGGCGCCACGCATTCCTGTGCTCTCAAGTCACAATGAGGAGTGCGGCGGTGGTGCTCCTGGCGCTCTGCGCGGCCTTAGCCAACGCTGCTCGCAGGTGACCCCTCCTTGCTCTCGCCCTGCCGCCCCGCCGCACCGCCAGCCTGCGCAGCATCCTACAGCTGTCGACTTGCGCCGGCATCCATCGCCGCTACGCCGAAGCTGCCCCGCCGCCGCTCCCGCCGCCGCCACCGCCAGCGTTTTCGGCGAGTTCCAGCAGGGGCTGCCTGTGATAGCCTAATAATCTCTCCGCACCACACGCAACCCGACCTGCAGCACCCCCGAGGCCGCCTACCTGGCCACGCAGCAGGCGGCAGAGGCGGGCGCGCAGCGGCGGCGCTATGCGGAGCCCAGTGTGTTTGCCACCGAAATTCGCCGGCCAGCCGACTACGAGCCGCTGGTCAAGTCGCCGCTGCCGCACACCTACCTCAACGCCCAGCAGCTGCCCAAGAACTGGGACTGGCGCAGCGTCAACGGCACCAACTTCCTGTCCACCACGCGCAACCAGGTGCGGCTGATGGATGGTGCTTGGACATGCGGCATGGCAGCTTTGTGCGAGCGTAGCAGGCAGTGCTGGCTGCACCAGTAGCTTTTGGGACTTGCCCTGCACTGATCTACTTCCCGCTCGTTCCCACCCACTTGTGCCCCTGCTGCAGCACATCCCCCAGTACTGCGGCTCCTGCTGGGCCCACGGCGCAACCTCCTCGCTCGCCGACCGCATGAACATCAAGGTGCGCTTGGTGCATGCCTGCTCGCAAGTACTGTTGGGCGCTTTTGCAGAATGGGATGCGCATGTGTGGCCTGCAGATTCTGCATGCCGCCGCAGAGGAGCAGGGCCAACATGTGCTAGCTGCGCCCCGCCCTCAACCGGTGCCCTCTGCCCTTTTCCATTCCACCCCTCCCCCTGCAGCGTGGCGGCGCCTGGCCCTCTGCGTATTTGTCGGTGCAGAACGTGATTGACTGCGGCGAGGCGGGCAGCTGCCAGGTGGGCCGCTGCAGGGCAGGCGGGCATGGTGCTGCTGCTGCTGCTGGGTGAGGGGTGCAGGCGGGCTCACACACCCTTTCGGCTCCCTTATGTTCATGCTGTCCCTTGAGCCCCCCTCCCACCAACAACAGGGCGGCTGGGATGGCCTGGTGTACAAGTATGCCGCTCGCTACGGCATCCCCGACGAGACATGCAATCTGTACCAGGTGTGGGGCGCTGCATTTGGCAGGGGTGTGGGCTGAACAGGGTGTGGGCTGAGCAATGCTGTGCAACCTGGGTTCATTGCAAGCACGTTGCACGCCCCTTCTATTTTTCCTCCGCCGCCTGCGCCACACGCAGGCCATCAACCAGAAGTGCAACAAGAAGCACCAGTGCTATACGTGCTGGCCCGGCGAGGGCTGCACGCCTGTTGAGGAGTACGACCGGCTGGTGAGGCAGGGCTGCTGCACACTGGGCAGCCCTTGTGCAGCTGTGCAGCTGTGGGCTTGGGCAGTGTAGGTGCTGGGACACACTATCACGCTGCACATGGCAGTGGCGCCCCCGCCCAGCTGCTTGCGCGGGCTGCTGCCGACAGCATCAATGCCGCACTGCCACCGTTTTTTTCTGCAGGTGGTGTCTGAGCACGGCCGCGTGTCGGGCGCTGATGCGATGCGTGCTGAGGTGTACGCCCGGGGCCCCATCTCCTGCACCATTGATGCCACTGCCGGCCTGGACAAGTACACGGGTGCGGGCAGGGGAAGCAGCGGGGGATCGTCTAGAGTGCCACCCAATTATTATCACGTTTGCATGGTGCTCCCGTGTTCCTGCGTCGAGCCATGCTGGGCATGCCGGCCTGTTCGCCGTCCAGCCGTCTCCAGATCTGCGCCCTTGATCTCCAACATGCATCTCCGCCTCCATGCACCTCATGCAGGCGGCATCTACAGCGAGTACAACCCCGAGGCCCAGACCAACCACATTGTGGCGGTTGTGGGCTGGGGCGAGGAGGACGGCATCCCCTACTGGATTGTGCGCAACTCCTGGGGCCAGCCCTGGGGCGAGCAGGGCTTCTTCCGCATCGTCACCAGCGAGGCCTTCGAGGGTGCGCGCAGGCCTGGGTGACCACCTTGCAGCGCAAGCTGCGCTGCCGGGCTTGGGTTACTGCAGTACGGTGGCTGATTGCAGCACCCCTGGCACTTGATTGCCCAGCCCGACCAGCCGGCTGGGTGGCACTCAGTCTTAGCTTAGCAGCCCTGCCTGCTGTTGGTTTTGCGCTGCAGGCCGCGGCAACGACTACAACCTGGCCATTGAGGGCGACTGCGGCTGGGCCGTGGTGGAGGTGCGCCCGGATGGGACGGCTGTTGCTGGCCGGCCTGTGTGCTGCATGCGTTGTGCATCATTGCGCACACCTGTCGTCCTGGTCCAATCTCCTGGTTGCGGCTCCTTGATGACTCGTGGTTGGTAGCTGCCTCCGGCATGTCACTGCTGCTGCACCAACCTGCAAGCTTCATTGTTGGCAATCCTATGCATTGCAGGGCTGGCGCAAGGCCTCTGAGATGCACCTGTACGACAACGAGGCTGTTGCCTCGGCATAAAACGCTGCTGTTGCGAGGTGTGATGGCAGCTGATGGTGCGATGGCAGCCGCGGCACGTCAGGCTTAGGACCCCACCTGCCTCGCATCAGCAGCTGCGCGCCTCTAGCAGGCAGCCGGCAGGGCTGCCATGCAGCACGTGATCAGTGCACCGCACTGCTCTGAGCCCGCCGCACGCGGCCAGCTTCTCAGCTCGCTCGCTGCGGCGGCACCACTGGAATTCAGGAGTAGCAAATGTCATGCCGGCAGCTGCAGCGCTGGCCGGCCAGCCTGTACAACAACCCACCAACTCAGGGCTGTACCAACTGCACGCTAATTCGCGTCGCACCAGGGCGTTTCCAGCGCCCTCGCCGCGTCTCTGTTTACATGCCTTGCTTTCATCTGCCTGCCTCCTCTTCTGTACATGCGAGTCAATTTTCCGCCGTATGCGCACTCTGGTGTTCTTTTCTTTCATGCAGCCTCTTACCTCTGCTCATTCCTGTGCTTGCAAACACGTGTAAAAGTAGCAGCTCAGGTGTGGGATTGAAGCATCTGATGGATGATGTAGGCGCGCGCCAGTGCCGGGGCGGGGCGGCGGTGGGGCGGAGTGCCCTATACACCCTGCTCTCCATGCCTCGGCGTTTTGTATTTACGGATGTGGGCAGTGCGCGGTTCCAGTCTAACTAGCCCTTCCAGAGGCCCCAGGGCCCAGAGGCAGAATCTGCCGCCAGGAGATGCCTGTGGCAGCTTCCTATGGAAGGGGAACCACAGTGACGAGCTGAAGCATTCTTTTTTGACACCGCTGGCCCGCCAAACGCGCTTGAGCCTGACTCTTGGGATCAATCAATCGCGCAGGGAGAGCAGGTGCGCGAACTGGCTGTGTTGGCGGCGCCTCCCAGCCGTTGCTTGCGGTGCAGGGCCCCTATGAGGTGTTCGGGCGGTGTAAACCAGCAGAACTGGAAGTGCAAGGTGATTGCAAGCCCGATGAGCAGAAGCTGTCTGCCGCCGCTGCCCGCCGCCCCGCTGGCGTCCTCCCCGCCCTCCTGCTCACTTTTAAGATCAAAGATCTCGATGTACCCAACTGCTTCTCACCCCAGGCGAATTGAGGAGCTTCAAGATGGCGTCTCAAGCTCAGATCAAGATCAAGCGCACCATCAGTAAGCATGCATGCGGGTGCAAAGGCAACGGGCTGCGCAGCCGTGCTTTGCCCCAGCCTGCCAAGCTCCACCATCCCTCGCTCCCTCCCCTGACACGCAGTCCACAAGGCACGCGGCTGCTGGGCCACGGCATGCAAGGCGATGTTCAACGTGGACCCCGCTGACGACGATTCGACCTTCATTCTGGAGGTGATTTCAGCGGCTGGCCATTTGGAGCCGCACCTTTCTTAATGTGCACTGGCGCAGGGCAGTGGCACTCCAGCCTGATGGGTTAGATGCTGTCGATGTGAGCGCAGCTGCAATCCAACCAGACATCCCTCCTGCCTGCATCCCGTGTTCTCCCACCGAAGTCAGTCCAATTGCTGACGGCGGCTGCAACCGCCCCCGGCATCATGCCTCCCTGCTGTCTGCTGCTGCCCTTGCCCTGCAGGTGACGCACGATGCTGATGTGGCGCTCACAATCACCGAGCTGCCAAAGGGCAAGGGCGCAGTGGCGGAGAAGCACATTGTGCAGCCAGGTACGCCCGGCTGGGATACAGAGGAACCATTGGGCTTAAGGCCTGCGCAACCTGCTTGCCCTGCAAGGTTTGGGCAGCTGCCCAGAACTGTGGGCACGACTGGGTCGAGCGCTGCACTGATCGGCACACTGCGAACAGTCCACGACCTGCTGCTGCCCTGCCTCCCCAATTGCCACCTCACCCACTTACTGCCTTGCAGGCAAGTCTTACCGCGTGCAGCTGCCGCCTGGCAAGACGTTTGAGGACATGAGCAAGGCGAGCGACTAAGTTGAACTTGTGCACTTCAAGCAGCGAAGCCTGCTGCCATGCTTCGGTGCTGCCCTTGCGCATCCATATGCATAGCCTCGCGCGTGCTGATTCCGCATGTGTGCCACTCGCGCCAGATGCCCAACTGCTGTGTCCTGCCTCCCCTGCCCCCACGCAGCTGATCGGCACCTGGACCTACCTGTTCTCTGATGGCCGCCCATTTAACGTGAGCGAGAGCACTGTGCGGCTGCAGGAGGGCGAGGAGGAGGTGCGGCGCAGCTGAGAGCAGCTGCAGTGTGGCAATGTGTGCATCCGCAGTCAAGGCTGAGGCTGCTGCACCCTTGCGGGCAAGCAAGCTACATCGCCACCCCCTCACAACCAAACCCAAGCACTCACCATGTTTCTCAAATGTCCGCACCTCTTCTCAAAGCATTTTGGAAGTTCAACAGCAACCACACTAGTCTGATGCCTGCCCGTGTTAGAGTTTCTTATTCTACTGATGCCCTGTCGATGCCCTGCTATAAATCGCTAACAAAAAGCTTTTTTTCCAGGAAAGGGGCAAGCAAAAGAGCAAAGGGAGAACAGAAAGCACACTACGTCTGTGAAGGGCACAGAGCATCAGGCAGCTCAGGTGCAGGCGGTGCTTGCTCCCTCTGGGCTTCACTGCTCATCGCCCCAGCTGCCGCGGCATTGTTGCTGGCGATGGCTTGCGGGCTAATCAAGCTGCCCGGTGTGACCAGGACGCCAATCTGAGCCCCCTCCCACACGCGTGGCACAGCGCCGGCAGAGTCTTTTAGGTAACATGTGCCGCCGTCCCGGGGATTCCACTCGAATGCCACGCATCGGGGTAGCTCCTGGACAGGAAAAAGGGAGGGAGAGAGGGGTTTGGAAGGGCGAGCGGCTGAAACATGCGCAAGTGCAGCAGCGATGTCAGCGGGTGCCCCTGCTGGGCACAGCCTCACCGCACACAGGAAGCAGCATGTCACAGCGCTGGCAGCCCTGTGGATGCCGCCTTTCAAATCTGCGCCGTACAGGCTGATGCCTGCACCCGCATACAGGCACTGCGGCGCCGCCTGCGTCCAGCGGAGCAAGGGCGGCGCGGTGGCCAAGTTAGCGGCGGCGGCGCCTGGCAGGACTTGATGGGATGATGCAACGCAACTCAGGCCCCCGAAACGAAGTGTTGGATGTGTTGCCGTGCTCTAAGGCCCCTGTTGTGCGCTGCAGGCGTGTCTACTCACGTCTGCAGCTGCAGCTCGGCCCAGCAGCAGCCCAAGGAGGGCGCCTAGCGCCCAGAGGGTGCTGCCCATGGCAGCAAGGTCCGCCAGGCAGACGCCTTGGCTCCCCGCACAATATAACAAACAAGAACGAGTGCTCGCGCACGACAGGAGGGCGAGCAGAGAGAAAGCACGCTCAGGCATGGGCACGGTGGTTCAGGAGCCGGGAGGGCACCCCGCATGGGCCACAGCGGGCGGCAGCGGCGCAGGGCAAGTGGAGCACAGGTGGTCGCCAGCAACAAGCTCATCGCTGAAGTACAGCACACCAAGTGTTGACAGTGGCTCAACTTGCTGGAATTGAGGTGCAGGACAGCGGCGGCGGCGGCCGGCGCCGGCGGCTGGCGGCACATCACTGCTCGGGCTTGCCGGCTCCACCCGCACAACCAGACGCTGCCGCCGAGGCCATCTGTAACTAATCACTCTGCGCACCGCTCCTCTTTCCCCCCAAGCATGAGTATGGCTCGCGCGTCCACGGTCATCTGCCTTCTTTGGCTCATCTGCGTGGCCACCGCAGCTTCTGCGGTGAGGTTTGAGCAGAGGCAGTGAAGCCGAGGTGTCGGGAGCGCGCTGGGCGGCACCCGGCGGGGCGGCGGCAGGAGCGGCGAGCGGCGCCGGCGGCACGGCCGGACCTGCGCAATGCAGGCCGAACTTCAGCCTTGCCCTGCCAAACTTGCAAATCCGTTCTCCCACCCACAGCCCCGCCCCACCTGGCTGTATGCGCCGGCTGTTCCTTGCGGCGAGCTGCTGGAGGACTCGCTGGCACCGCCGCCCGGCGCCGTTGCCATGGCTGTGCTCCCAGCAAATGTAACGCGCACCTACACCTGCCCCGATGTCCAAGCATACACAGCTACTGTCGACTTTTTTGCCCCGGGTGGGGAGTTGGCAGGTTGGTTGATGGGTGGCCACCGATAGACAAACCGTCAGCCGATGCATGCGAGTGCATTGAGCAGACGGCGCTGCGCCTGGACGTCGACCCTCTCCCACTCTGCCCACAGGCTGTTGCCTGCCTGTGTTCTCCTGTGTTCTCCTCACATCCGGCTGCCCTAGCGTGTACGTTTCACCTGCAAATGCCGCAGCCACTCTGGAGTCCACCGCCAACACCCAGGACCGGCCCATCACCTTTTTGGGCGCCGATGGCACTGAGATTGGCAGCCTGGTGACCGACCAGGCCAGCGAGTATGCGGTGAGGCCCCAAGGCTGCGGCGTGCATGTCAGCGCGCAGTTGTGGCATTGCCTCTGTTCTGGGCATGACAGGGCAATGGGCTGCCAACATGTTGGCACGTGTGCTAACACTTTGTGGGTACGTACTGCTTGGGGTGGCATGCCGAAATGGTATTGGCAGGCAGAGCAGCCAGCTGTTGAGTCTTGAACGATGCCTGCCCCACACGCTTTGGCTGCTGCAGGTTGTTGTGGACCCCGCCACCGCCTCCTGGACCCGTCGTGCCGTCAAGAACGTGACGGGCGAACTGCAGGGCGCTGCCTTTCTGGTTCGTGAAGACACCCGGGGCGTCGCCAACCCCGGCTGCGGTGGCGTGGCGGATGGGGTGGCAGTCACCAGCAACTACCAGGCCATGTGAGGATGGATGGACGCTAGTTGGGTATGCAAATGGCATGCAACATGGTACTTTTAGGAGCCGCTACCTGCATCCTAGCTCCTGCATATGCCTGCTTACTTAGGGACGCGTGTGAACGCTTGGCCGCTTTTTTCAGCATGCATACCCCTGCCCGCTCCTGTGTGCAGCTATGTTTTTTACGGCTGCGGCAAGTGATGTCCGTGTGTCAGCGCACAGACATGCACTGTCGTGCGACACCAAGGCATGAAGCCTCGATGAACCTTCCAAGCACGTACAGTTCAAGCGCCTCCCAAGAAAGAAAGATGAACGCACAAATCCGCTCCACTGCAACTGAACATAACTTGCCACAAAGAACACACCCATCCTTTGGCTGCAAGCTGTTGTAGACATGCTTACAAAGCTCTGGCAAGCCTAGTTGGCTGCTGAAGGGGATGTCAGGATGAATTGATGAAGGGTAAAGGTACGCCATGAGCGGCAGCTACTGTACAGAGCGCGCTTGGGAGCACAGGGAGCAGATGAAGAGCGGTGGCGGAAGGGTCGAGGGGTCAGGAGCAGGATAGCGTGGGAAGCAGGCAGAGCAGGAGCAGGAGCAGCAAGAGGCAGCTGGGAACAGAAAAGCAAGGCGGAGGTGAGCAGCGAGTCACAGCACACAAAGCATCACTCAGGGGTTGCAGCACAGCGCAGCACGGCGCAGCGCGGCACAGCGCTACGCTATGAGCTGCGGCGCCGATCGCGGTGGGCCTTCGCTGGGGCCGGGCTGCTCAAACGGATCCAGCAGCCTGCTGCGCTCCTGCTGCTCCAAATCCTGCGCCGACAGCGGCACCGCGGTGGGCGGCCGCAGCGGCGGCACCCACCCCTGGGGCAGCAGGCAGTGCAGGGAGACGGCGATGGAAGCCAGGCGGTTGATCCAGGCGGGGGCGGGCTGCCCCGTCAGCCGCGCGCACAGGTCCGACGAAAAGTGGTTGCAGTTCATCTGCAGCAGGTGGTACCTGCAAGGGTTGGGGGAGGAGGCACGATGAGAGGAAGGGCTGTGGTCATCGCTCCCCAGCACCAGCCACACCCACACCACCAGCAGCACTTGCTTGCCATTGCAACACGTCAGCTGCTGCACTCCCGTCACACAAGCTGCTCCCAGCCACCCATTCCACCCCTGCAGCTCGCCCGCACCTGTTGCCCTTGTACTCCTGCCCCATGCGCTGCACCAGTGCGTGCACCTCCTCCTGAGACAGGTCGGTGAAGCCCACAGGCACCGCCTCCCGCCACGCCACCGTCCCAGGCGCCTCCCGCGGGTTGGTGGCAAACACGCCGGGCGTGTCAAACTCGTGGCCTGCGGGGGTTAGGCGGCAGGTGGCCAGCAGCAGGCGAGTGAGGGCAGCGGCAGATGCAGGTGGGCGACGCAAGGCCGGCAGGGAAGGGCAAGACGGAGCCAGGGCGGCAGCAGCGAGGTGGGCCAAGCAATGGGGCATGCAACATGCATCAACCACTGGGGCATGTGCAGTGGTCACCCTGGCAAGCCTCCCTTTCCTGTGGGCCAGCGAGCAGCAGAGCGGCTGCGGCCCGCACGCATGCCAAGCCCGCGCTTCCCACCATGCAAGCCCTGCCAACGCACCGCCAAAAGCGTACTCCACTCCGTAAACCTCCACCCCGCTATGGAACACACCAATGCCGCACCAGTAGGTGTAATCATTCTGCGCATAGGGAGGAAGGGCGGCATGGAAGGAGGGCGGTGGTTGAGGTGCAGGCAGCCGACCGGCTTCAGTGGCGCGCTCAGCGGCTGTTGGGCACGTTCAGAGCGACAGCACACAGGCAGACTGCAGAGATCATAATCAATTTGCACGGTAAGCAGCGCACCTGCTGCAGCAAGTCGTACACATTGAGGAAGACTTCCGCCCGGTGCCGCTGGCTTCGCTGGTGGCTCTGCGGCCCGCCGCCAGCGAGCCGCTGCCGCTCCTGCATGCGTGCTGCCGCTGCTGCTAATCCCAGTCAGCACACCGTCCGTTCAACCTGCAGTTGCAAGCAGGCAGGGGCAGGAGCTTGTGGCCAGGGGCAGAGGGGAGATGGTTGCGCGCAAGTGCGCTGCCGCCGCCGCCTGCCGCCATTGCACAGGGGGCACGTGCGAGGCAGGTGGACGCGCCTGATCACGCTGCCACCGTCTGCCGACCTGCTGGAGGGTGGCGGCGGCCCAGGGAGCAGCGCTCGCTGCGCGGGACAGCCGCTTGTTGAGTGGCTGCAGGCTGTGCTGGTCCACGGGCCGTGCAGGGCAATAAGAGCAAACAATGAGCTAATGGGCGACTGCTGGAGGGCGTTCGAGCGGCCTAGTGGAAAGTGCAGGGCTTGCCTGGAAATGCAGGCGCCATGTTGCCTTTCCCTGGCGCGATCGCGCAGTCGACAAGCTCATCGTGATCGCCGCTGGTTAGATCAGGCTGCAAGCTGTGCAAACGCTCGATCACCAGAGAAGACCGCGCCTACAGCACGCCAGGCGGCCCCTCACAGCTCCCGAGCGCCAGCCCGGCGGGCGGCGGGCCTTGGCAGGATGGCGGCAGCGATGGAGGCCGAAATTTTCGGCGACGGGCAGCAGCCGGGCGACGAGCTGCCGGAGGAGTTCAAGACCATGTCCACAGAGGACATCCAGCGCAGGTGGGGCGCCTGGGAAAGCGCTGGGCGCCGCCATGCTCCTGGCAGCAGCCGCAGGCACCGCCGCCGCCGCCGCTGCCCACCCGCTCGCTCACCGCCTGCTGCCTTTCCTACTGCCCTGGCAGGACGCGGCTGCTGGAGAATGAGATCCGTGTGCTGCGTGATGAGTCCAACCGCCTGACGCACGAGAAGACGGGGATGACTGAGCGCGTTAAGGTGCGATGGACGAGGGCAGCAGCGGTGCTTTCCTGGAGTGTCGGTTGGGAGGTGACTTCGCTCAGCTGGCTGGCTGCTTCTGGGCGCACATGCTGATGCAAATCGCTCTTGTGATTGCCTGTTGTGCGTGATCGCAATGGACAAGCAAAACTGAGGCTGCCACTACAATGGCAGCGTGGGGCACGAGGGCGCGTGCCGCATCTGCCTCTTCGCCTGCTGATCATTGCTATTGCTGCTGGGTGTTGCTGGCTGCTGCTGCTACTGCTGGATGCTGCGACTGCTGTTACTGCTGGCTGCCATCGCCATGAATACCTATACATTTCCTTCGCCACCGGCCGCTCCGCGTCACGTTCATGTGCATCGCCTTTGGCTCACATGCCTGCTCGCTACGTGGTCTGCAGGAGAATGTGGAGAAGATCAAGCTGAACAACCAGCTGCCGTACCTGGTGTCCAACATCGTGGAGGTGCTGGATGTGGACCCCGAGGAGGACGAGGAGGAGGACGGTGAGGGGAAGGTTAGGGGGAGGACAGCATGCTGCTGGGATAGCAGCGGTCAGCGGATTGGGCGGTTGGTTGCCTGTGGCTGTGTGCTGTGCACGTTCGAGCTGAGGCTAGAGAGGCAGGTGCTGTGCAGCCCGTGTCGTCTGCGGCTTTGCCGGCGCTGCTGTCTTCGCGGCCTGGCTGCACCTCTGTTTGCAACTAGAATCCAGACAGTGGCATGGCTGCCCCACCAGCCGCTGCAGCTGCTTGCCGCACACTGCCGCCGCCGCTGCTGCTGCCATCCTGTCGCAGGCGCGGGCGCGTACCAGGAGGCGGGCAAGACGGGCAAGTGCGTGGTGCTGAAGACGTCCACCCGCCAGACCGTGTTCCTGCCGGTGGCGGGGCTGGTGGACCCGCAGGCAAGGGGCCTCGAGGGGAGGGAGGGTGTTCATGAGCCGCCTGATGGGGTCCGTTTGTTTTGCTGGATATTGTTGCCATGTATGGCCGCTGCTGCTGCCGCCGCCGCCGCCGCCGCTGCTGCTGCTGCTGCTGCTGCTGCTGCTGCTGCTGCTGCTGCCGCTGCTGCTGCTGCCGCCTTGCAAGCAGGTGGTGCAGGTCACAAAAAACTTTACTAAAGCGATAAGATAAGCCCAACCCCTCCAATGCCCGCCCCGCCCCTCCTTCGCCCTGCCCCAGACGCTGAAGCCGGGCGACCTGGTGGGCGTGAACAAGGACAGCTACCTCATCCTGGACACACTGCCCGCGGAGTACGACTCGCGGTGAGACATTGTTTGCACGTGCTGCTGCATTTCAGGCAGTCGAGGGGGCGGTTTTATGTCACATTGCACTGGTTGGGACTGCCTTTCACAGCTGGGTCAAAGCTGCGGCCCCAGCTGGAGCGGCTACGTCACGTTGCAGCTGCAGCCACAGCGACTTGCAGCGGATGCTGGAAGGCCGCTGCCGCCGCCCCTGCCCCACCCACCAATCCTGCTGCCCACCACCCGCTGCCGCACCAAGCCGCCCTGCTGCTGTGCCACCCTTCTCCCGCTCTCTTCAGCGTCAAGGCGATGGAGGTGGATGAGAAGCCCACGGAGGACTACAGCGACATTGGCGGCCTGGACAAGCAGGTGCGCGCATTTCAGTCAATTGCCTGGTGGTAATGGTGGCTGGTGGAGACGGCAAATTTGGAGCGTCTGTGAGGCCGCCTGGCTGCCAACCTGCCGCCCTCTGCTGCTCCTGCCGTGCCCCCTGCAGATCCAGGAGCTGCGTGAGGCCATTGTGCTGCCCATCACGCACCGCGACCGCTTTGTCAAGCTGGGCATCAAGCCGCCCAAGGGCGTGCTGCTGCACGGGCCGCCGGGTGGGTGGCGAGGGGAGTGTTTGGCAGGTGCTCGGAGGGTTGCAGCAGGGCGGTGTGCAGTGTCTGCCAAAGCAGCAGGGCTGGTCCTGGTGGGGATGCATTCGAGGCAAAGAGAGCTGCACCGCCCAGCAGTGTGCACCTGCTCAACCTTGCCTGCCCCTCCGCCCTCCCCACCCGCCAGGCACGGGCAAGACGCTGATTGCGCGTGCCTGCGCTGCACAGACCAACGCCACCTTCCTCAAGCTGGCGGGAACCAGCCTGGTGCAGGTGCGGACCATGCAGGCTGGGGATCGCTGGGAGGGACATGCCAGGGTGGCGTTGAGTCATTGTGCACTATCCATCGCATGTAGTTTGGCCCTGCCTTGTCTTTCAGCTGCATTGCAGTGTACCCATTGCCTGCACTTCTCTCCTTCTCCTGCACAGATGTTCATCGGCGACGGCGCAAAGATGGTGCGCGACGCGTTTGCGCTGGCCAAGGAGAAGCAGCCGTGCATCATCTTCATCGATGAGATCGACTCCATCGGTGCGAGGCGGGGCGGCGGCTGCTGGTGCCAGTGCAGTCGGGTGGGAGCCGCTTCCAGCCACATCGCACGTACGGCAGCAGTTCAAGGAGTCGCCCCGTGTGTGGGTGCAGGCGGCTGGCCAAGTTGGCTCCAGTCACAGTTGCTGCTCCTAATCCCCACTCTGTGTGTCTTTGTGGGCAGGCACGACGCGGCGTGACAGCGAGATGAGCGGTGACCGTGAGGTGCAGCGCACCATGCTGGAGCTGCTTAATCAGGTGGGGGCCTCAGGGCAGTGTGCAGGTGGTGTGCAAGTAGTGTGCAGACAGGCGTGCTGCTGGCATGCTGAAGGCGCCCTGGGGCTGTTCACCTTCCAGCAGCACAGCCTGCTGGACTTGTGCATGCTGACGCGCATGGCTGGGTGCCTGCTAGTTGCTTAGTACTATTGGCTTGCTGAGCGCACGCACCTGCCTCTGCTGCCACCAGTGAGCGCAATGTCTGCTCTGTGCGTCTCTACTGCTGCTGCTGCTCACCTGTCCTGCCACCCGACTGCAGCTGGACGGCTTCTCCAGCGCCGACGAGGTGAAGATCATCGCAGCCACCAACCGGCCAGACATCCTGGACCCGGCGCTCATGCGCTCAGGTGCGCGCTGCGCATGCTGCGCCTGGCGTGCATGCTTTGGTTGTAACCCTGCAGTTGTCGGATCCTTGCCAGGACAGAAGGGAACCCCCTATAACGCAGCTTGCATTGCCTCCTGGCACGGAGCCTATCCATCTTACCCCCTCCTGGCCCACCCCCCACCCTCAACCCTCTGCCCCCACTGCTTGGCGGCAGGCCGGCTGGATCGCAAGATTGAGTTCCCGCACCCCAACGAGGAGGCGCGGGCCAAGATCCTGCAGGTGCGGCAGCTGGCTGGAGGCGCGCAGCCGGCTGTCTGGCAGCTCAGCATGTCTTGCAAATCTGTGGCTTTGCTTATGTTCATTGGCTGAGATGCAGCAGGTAACTGGCAATGCTGCTGCAGCCTGCAGCCAGCATCGCACCGCAAGCCCACCTTTGCCTCACATGTCCCTGCCGCCGTGGCTGCTGCCGCCCTTCCGTCCCCGCCCCCGCAGATCCACAGCCGCAAGATGAACGTCAGCCCGGACGTGAACTACGATGAGCTGGCCCGCAGCACAGACGACTTCAACGCCGCGCAGCTCAAGGCGGTGCGTGGGCATGGAGTTGATGCGGCAGGGTCATGCATGGCAGTGTCGTGTGGCTCTCAAGACCTAGCAGGCTGCTGTGGTGCTACTTCAAAAGTGGGGTGTGCATGGCGTGCTGCTTCTGCTGCACCTGCTCTTGCCCTTTTGTGCCCACACTACACTGCTGCCCTGCTCTGCCGCGCTGTGCAGGTGTGCGTAGAGGCGGGCATGCTGGCGCTACGGCGGGATGCCACACAGGTGAGCGGCTGCAGCGCGGGGCACCCAGCCCGGCTGGATTTCGGTGTGCCGCCTGCGGGCAGGCAGTGCTTGCTTGTGTGCCACCCGCAACGATCAGCAGCTGCCGTGCTCGCAAGCGCGAGCTCTGCACAGATGGCCACCAACCCGTGCAAAATACCCGTACTTCTCCGCACCCACAGGTGAACCACGAGGACTTTAATGAGGCCATCACTGAGGTGCAGGCCAAGAAGAAGGCGTCGCTGCAGTACTATGCGTAGCGGCGGAGCAGGGCAGCGCGGCAGACAGCTTGCAACATCACGCGGCGCACCATGCAGCAGCAACTGCAGCCGCGTTTGTGCAGCTGCCGGTGCAAGCGTTGCTGCTCTCTTGCCTTTGACTTCTGCTCCCTCTGTACCATGCGTGAAACTTGTCAGATTGACACACGCGAATGCACCAGGGTTGAGCAAGGCGGCGGTAGCTTTCCATTGCGAGGCACTGCCTTCTGTGCACCCTGATGCCCCATCCCAACCTTCACATATATGAAGCAGCTGAAGCCACAACCCTCATTCCTCTCCTATCCAAGGCCTTCTCTGCTGGCTCAAGCTGATTCAGTCAGGTGTAACAAGCGCTGGCAGTCAAGCGTCCTGGGGCCAGCGCATGGCAAGCAAACAAACAATCACGCATGTGAAGAATTGCTGCCACTAACTATCAGTAAACAGTGCCGCGCATCACTGCGCTGCTGAGATGGAAAGCCACGCAGGTGGGCCCTGAGGCTGCCTCGCATGCCGGGCCCCCCTTGGTGCTGCGGGCACTCGCTGCCGCCTACTGCGCCCCGCTCTGCCCGGGCGCCAGCGCAGCAGCAATGTGCAGCTTCAAAAGAATGCGTGTTGTCACCACGCTGCGCATGCCTGGCCACAGTGGGAAGTCCTGCTCCGCCTGCTGCTTGGCCTGGGCCTGCCTCCTCACCAGCCGTGCTTGCTGCAGCTTCTGCAGGGCTCCAATGCGCTCGGCTTGATCTTGAGCCGTAAGCACTGCAGGGGAAGAGGCAGGCACATGGAGGAAGAGGTGGTCAGTGGCATTGGCACCTTTGCACGTGGCGCAACTGTGGCGGCCGCACAGCTTGTTCGTTCCTGAACACCACCTGCGCCCTGCCTCCCTGCCCACCTGCGCTCATTGCGGCCGACTCGCGCTTGGCAAGCTCCGCCAGGTGCAGCGCGTCTGCCGTCCGCTCGTGGGCGCGCATGGCCTGCATGAGGCGCTCATCGGCGGCATCCAGGCGGTCCCGCGCAGGGCGCACCAGCTCGTACAGGTCCATTGCTCCCAACATGCAGCTCAGCGCGGAGAGGCGGTCATGGCATTCACCTGCAGGCATGAATTTGCAGACAAGTTCAGGGCAGATTGCTCACAAGTACCAGCCCAGGCTGAGTTGGGTGCTGCCAACAATGCAGACCGCGCTTCATGCAGCTGCTGAGGTTGCAAGGAAGCCCCCTTTCCACCTCCTCCAAATGACACGAAATCAATCTCCAAACAGCCGCCCCAGCAGACTCACGTGCGCTGTCGTCATAAAAGCCTTGACGCTCATCATACAGAAAGACGTGGAAGGAGGCCAGTCGGTCCTTTGCAGCCACCAAAAAGTCCGCCAGGGACTCAGCGACTTGTGTGGCAGCGGCAATGCTGGCCTGCACTGCCAGCTGCACCGGTGAGGGGGGCCTGCAGCCGCTGAGCTGGGCAGTCGGGCACGGCTGCAGCGGCTCGTCCTCCCAGTCCAGCGAGTCGCTGTCCCAGTCCAGCAGCAGGTCGTCGTCCATGGGGATGTCAAAAGCATGGATGGCATTCTGCAGCGCCCGAGACTGCTCAGACGGCAGGCTGACCCGCAGCAGATCCCACAGCGGCGCAAACCCTGCACAGGGCAGGAGCGACGCCAGAGCTTCAGTTGTGCGGCTCCAGGTCTGGCAGGCAAGGCCCAATGCGCTGCATCTGTTGCCATATTATTGGCGCGGGCACGCCCAGCCGTGTGCAATCTCTCACCATGGCTGCCCAACCCAGCCAGGCCCTGCCCACCCACCTGGCGAGCGCACGGCCAGCACCAGCTGCTCCTCCGGCGGTACATCAGGGTACCGCTCCTCCAGCCAGGTGCGCGCCTCCTGCGCCTGCTCGGGATCCAGGTAGCCGCCCATGCACGTGGGGTCGCGCAGGAGGGCAGCCACGTGCTGCACGTGCACCGAGGTGGTGGCGGCGGCGGCGGCGGCAGCAGCGAGGGAGGCACCTGCTGAACAGAGAGGCAAGTGGAGAAGTCAAGGAATAGCCGCACACCTGTGTGAGGAAACCGCTGTCAAGCTACAGGCCGCGCAGTGCACAACCGCTGCCCACCAGTTATTCAAACGCACCCACATCGTCATCACAGCAGGACGCGCCCAGCGTGCCGCCCTCCAGCTCGATGCGGCGCACTGCGCAAGCACTGCCCTCAGACAGCACAGCCACCATCATGGTGGCTGTGCTGTCCATGCTGCTGCTGCATGATGCTGTCCATGTAATGCTGCAGCAGGAGGGGCAACAAGGGCAGTAAAGCGCAGATGAATGTTCAGGGATGTGCGGGTGTGGTGCATGCGGCGTGAAGCAGGTGCGTTAAGTGTGCCCAGCTGTTTCATCAGCTCCGATGCCCCCTCTGCCGAAAAGCACCCTCGCACCAGGACAGGCAGCGCCACGAGGATGTCCAAACAGACGAACAGCTCCTTGTCGGCGCACAGGATGCCCTCCAAGTCGCCAGAGGCTGCTGCAGCCGCCAGGTCCCCGCACACACCCCGCACGTGCTGTGTCATCTCGCTGGACCAGCGCAGCTGGGCTGGCAGCTGCAGGACCTTTTCCCGCCGCATGGCCAGGTCCAGCTGCCCCTTCTCCAGCTCCTTGACCAGGCGTTTGGCCTTGCGGGCTGTGTAGGCCGCAGAGGCTGCTGCAGCGGCCGCCGCTTCTGCGGCCTCGATGGCCAGAGTGCTGGCCACATCTGCTGCTGCTTGGTTGGAATGCACGCCATCCGCTAGCGCTGCCTCCTCAGCCGCCAGGCTGACTGCCTCAACAGCCTGCCGCAGGAGGAGCGGCTCGTCTGCGGCCGCCTCTGCTTGGGCAGCCAGCTCGCCCGCCGCCTCGCGCGCGGCGATGAGCGCTGAGCCGTGGGCTGCCTCTGCTTCACTGAGCACGCTGGCAAAGGGCTGGCTGTCGTGCTCCTGCTCGTCTTGAGACTGCGCCGCAGGGAGGGGGCCGGAGCAGGCACGGACAGCTGTGCTGTTAGGGCGAAGCAGGTGCAGAGAGGTGGGTGCAGAGCCAACCGGCAGGCCGGATCTAGACGACGGATCGGTCAAGCTGGGCCTGCGCAGGAAAGTTGTGCCCGGCTGGTTTGATGGTGGCGGCCAAGCTGGCAGGAAGGGCAGCAGGAAGGCGGCGAGGCACGGCCGCGAGCCGTTGGCGGCGGCGGCGGCGGCGGCGGCAGCGGTTGGACGGAGCAACTGGCCCGTTGGAAGCCGCCGCCTCGCTTCCCAGCCTTTCCGTCTGCACAGCTTGCCTGGCAGCGAGCTGTGGGGGGCACCGGCGCGTCGCCGCGAGTGTTGCCTTCGTCTGTGGCCATGGCTCCTCCAGAGATGCCCGCTGCTGGCTTCCTTGGACTGGGGCACGGTGCGGGCCGCGTGCTGGGTGATTGGACGGAAGGAGGGCGCTTGCCACTTCAAAATGCCCTGCATGAGCCGCCTCAATGCAGCCGCTGGCCCCACCCAACCCTTGGGCATCCACTCCTGGTCTCAGCCACAGAGCGATCTGCTGCAGCAGCCAGCAGCGAGCAGCATTGGCGCTCTCAGGTGCCGTTGCCTCCCCCAACCCCACCTCAACGTGCATGGACCCCAAACGGCAGCAGCAATGTGATCCAGAGCAGCGGCTCAGGTGAGCCCACCGCCGCGCCTCGGACGGCGGCGGCGGCGACTCGGCAGCCCCTCTTCCCTCCTGCTTGGTATTGGCCAGAGCTGTGGTCGGCAGTATGCTGCAGGCAAGACGGCGTCCCTGGGAGCTAGTGGGAACTTCCTGGCTTGAAGCCTGTGCACTTCGCAGCCATGTCCCCGTGCGGCATAGCCGACCGGCGGGCGTGCTTCCCCGCTCTTGCGCCTCGTCCGCCGCCCCTGCTGCTGCCATGTCGCCTGCCTCCACAAATCTAATTATTGAGACATGTCCCATTCCTCATCCACCCCCATACTCTTGCAGCAACGTGCACCATGTCCAAGCCCACGGCTAGCTCAAGAGCCCAGGCGTGATCGAGCATGTGGTGGTGAGTCCCATAAACTGCAGGTTGCAACCTGCATGCAGTCCCTGCCTTGGATCCAATGACGGCGCGCCTGAGCGTGCGGCTGCATGGCATGGCGGCGAGCTTTGGGGCGGCGCTGCATGTGTGGGGTGCATGCTGCCGTGATGCTGCCGCATGAATGATGTGTGGCAACATGCACATGGCACGAGCTTTGACACCGCATCAGGCCTGAGGCAGGCGTGGCATGGCAATGCAACTTTCTGGGCTCACTTGCTGTCCTTCTCTGTCTCTCCCTGTGTGCCGCGTCCCCACTTCAGTTGGCGCTTGCGCCCAGCTGGAAGTCAGAAGTGCGCACATGGTGCACCCACCAACAAGGCACAGATGGTGCGGCGTTGCCAGGTATGTGCATCTGCCATACCTCTTTCGGGTTACGTGCAGTCTGTGGGCAGGCGCGGCCACATGGTGTTTGTGGGTGCGGAGGCGGGTATAGCAATGTTTGGAACTCCTCCTTCCCCGGTGGGATGGACTCACTGTGCCGCACGTCAAATCGCAGCAGCAGATTGGCCATGCGCAAGCAGTAGTCAGCAAAGACTGTGTGGTCATGGCATGGATCTCCCTGGTCCGCAGGGAATCAGCAGCAGCTTTGGCAGAGGCTGGAATCCTGCAAAGGCGGGGGAAACGCACAGTGCCCCTGCATGTGCAAAGCAGGAAGCCAGCCTTTTCTTGCTGCTGTTGCTCTCCCTTGCACCGCCAGGAGATTCATGCCATGTCTACTAAGAGGCACGCGCTTGCAGTATTCCGGTTTTCTTCTGGGTGCGCTCTGCACAGTAAGCAGCTCTTAGGTGCATTGCATCGGCAACCCTGGCCCGCCGCCAGCACAATAGTTAGCCTGTGCACCTCCCCTTCATGTCAGCTGTGCACAGCCTGGATGGCTGGGTTGCCGCAAAGGCCTGCGCAATCTTCTTTGTGGGTCTGCCAAGCGCATGGCGGCTTACATGCGACCCAGTGCGCCGCAGCAGCTGTCCGCTCGGGTTGGGCAACTAAGAAGTTTGTGGAAGCCTCGGGTTGCCGTGGTCTCCCAGCAAGTGTTGGAGAAGCAGACTGCAGCAAAACGCTGTTGTAGATGCCGTAGCGTGCTTGTGGCAAGCCGCGATTCCCAGCAAATGCGCTGCAGCACAGCAAGCTGCAGGGCCATTTGCCAGGCGTCGCGGTACTGCAAGCATGATTCGGCATTTCTGGCCGGTTGACATGAATCCATCTGGATGCGCTGTGGGGATAAATGACGCACAAAACGCCCAATGGAGCTACGGATGTTCCACCGTGCTGGCACCACTGATAACCACTCCTCCATGCCCCTTCCCTCAGGGCTTGCAGGTTAAAGCGATTCCCTGCCAACCTCCACTCCCCATTGCAGAAATTGGACTAGCAGGTGCAGCCCACCACAGGCCCCTCTTGCAGCACGGCCAGCAGCCGTCCTGGAGTCAGCCTGCCATGGAAGCTGCTCAAGCATGCGGCGAACAGTAGCAGCGGCACCAGCTGCCAGCTGCAGCCTGTGGCGCACATCACGGCGGCGGCCCAAACTGGAGCAGTACTCCACCTCACGCACAGGGCCGCTGTCATGTCGCACATACCAGCAGAGGCCATCCTGCTTCTGAATCAGCATTTAACAGGCTGTCGGAACTACTGTCTGATCTGCGCTGCTGTTTGTGCTGCGCCATCTGTTGTGTTGTGCGGCGATGTGCCTCTTCAGTTTAACTGATTCGATCAGCATCTTCTAGCCAAGCCTAGCGCTGCAAAGAGAGAAAACTGCTGCCTCAGGCTGCTTCAGGCTGTGCCTGCATGTGCATAAAGCCAGCTCAACTCTTGCTGGGGCCCCTGAGACGAGTTGCGCTCGGGTGCCGCCGCCGCCGCCGTCGCCACAGCATACCCAGCACGGGGCGATCGGCCATGACGTCTGTTCTCCTAGCAGCTGACTGCAGTCGATCCCGAGCCATTCAAACTGTGAGCGACCGCTGCAGCTGCGGCCTGCAAGTTGTATTGTGCAACAACGCGGTCGCTCTGGGGCCTCTGCCCTCGGCTTGAGCAGTTCACTGCAGCCCACGCAGACGGCAGGCGCCCTGATCGCCGCCCGCCTGCCGAATGGTGGCTGCTGGTGAGTGGCCAACGTTCTGGTGCAGCGGGGATGGCTTTTTTGTAATGCCAGCGCTTGCAATGCGCGATAAGTGACAGCAAGTGGCCTGCCGATCAGGGGCTGGCCCGCGCAATCCTCCCGTCCGCCGCCGCCCGGCGTTCCCGCCGCCGCTCGAAGCGCCTGCTGACTGCATGGACCGACTTGATTGCACACGTGCCACAAGGGCAGCTGCACAGGACCAGCATTCCTTGCGCCTGCTTGGCACCGAAAAGGCATGCCTGCTGCCGTTACTATCCTCGCAGGCCGCACCACAGCCGCTGGCTCAGAGGCAGCCAAGCAGCTGCTGGATGCTCTGCTGTCGGAGGCGGGACAGCACGTTCGCATGCCAGCAGAGGTTGAGCTTGCGAACCTTGCCAACTCCAAGCTCCTGGATGTGGAGCTCCTGTTTTGTGAGTTAGACGCAGACAGCAGCCCAGGCGAGGCAGAGCGGCTGACCGCCCATGCCCATGAGGAGGAGGAGCGGTCGACAGCCCTTGCCCTCGAGGAGGCGCAGGCGCGGATGGCGGCCGAGGCGCTGCTGCTTGTGGCCGAGCGTGTGAACTCCGCCGACGTGCGGCGGCGCGCCGGCGAGCACTGGTCGGCACTGTTGTGGGAGCTGGATGAACGCATCAGCACCGTGTGCGGGCTGAGTGGCGTGCAGGGCACCTGTCCTGGTGCCGATGCACTCGACGAGCTGGAGGAACTGGAGGAGGAGCTTATTGGCTCCTTTGGAATGCGGGACAAGGTGGGTCTTCTTCTCCTCTCAGTTGCTCAGGCTTGCCTGGCCTCTCATGCAGCAAGCATGCGAGTGCTTGCTGTGGGCCCTGGCCGCCTGCCGCTCTCCGCCTGGCATGCATATCCCACTGCTGGGCGGCCACTGCCCACCTCCAGTCCAAACCTGACATAATGCGCCCACCCTTGTGCACAATGACTGCAGCTGAAAGGGCGTCCCAGTGCCACGGCCACTGAGGTGGCTTCCAGCCTTGGCGTCATGGGCCCTGGCAGCTTGCTTCGAGACCTGTCTCAAATGCACAAGCAGCATGTGGAGGTGAGAGGGCTGGCTGGTTGTTGCTGCAGCGCTTAATGGCTTTAGCGCCATAGCTGGCTCTCAGCTTTGTAGTGGTTTCTCTCATCACGATTGCTGCAGGCGATGGCCGATCTTGCGGCCCTTCAGCTGGACGGCCCGCAGCAGGAGGAAGGTGTCGATAATGACAGCAGCAGCACGGAGATTACATCGTGGGCTCCGGCGCAGGTGCGTGGTGATCCTTGTCGCACCATGTCTGTGCCCGCCTGCAGCAGTGCAGCTTGAAACTGGCACATGTATGCCAAGGGTTGGCTTTCAGAAAGTGTTGTGGTTGCCATCATCTCGCCACCAACCCCAAAGGCATGACTGCAAATGGCATGTGGGCCTGGATGCAGCAGCATGTGGGCCTGGATCCCTTACAAGGAGTGCAGCATTCCTGTCACACTGCAATGCTCATTGTCACCCCCATCAGCCCGCCTCCCACCCGCATGCGCAGGTAGTGGAGCCAGTCCCCCAGGAGCTGTTCCTTCCCTCCGCCAGCACCCTGCGCCCACAGCTTGCCAGCAGGCTGTCACGCTTTGATGCCTCGTGGCGGCCAGAGGCTGAGGGCCACCATGCAGCTGGTAGTGCAGTGGCTGAAGCCCGCTGTGAGGTGCGCTGACACTTGCCAGGGCAGATTCAATTGAAGGCAGCCTGTACTTTGTGTGCCAACATGGCTCATGCACTGCACTTCTTTGCTCAGCCTGCCCAAGCTGCAACAAAGACCTACGGCACTGTACGCCCCTGCTGCGAGGCAATTTGACGATTTGATTCGCCTGTGCAGGTTACGGTGGAGGCCACAGTGCCCGTGATATGCAGTTTTGCGGCTGCCGACAACATGCTGGCATTCATAGGGCCCATGGATCCAGAAGAGGTGTGCATTAGGCATAGCCCGTTCTGGCCGCTAGGCATAATCTAACAGGCCTGCTGCTGGGCTTGCCCACTCCGCTGTCCTGCTAGACACAGCCGCCTTCGGCCCACGTGCAGGACGACCTGACTCTGACGGTGGGGTGCATCAGCAGCGGCAGTGGACTGAGCCTTGCGGACGTCCCGGCCGGCCTTGAGGGCAAGGTGAGGCGGGCGGTTGCAGTGCTGCCCTAAACCAGTCGTTTGCTGCTCAATCTGATGAGCGCTGTGGTGCCTAGCATGATTGCTTTACCGCTGCGTCCAAGCCAGCGTTTCATTTTCATTATCCACTTGAAGAATTATCCACTTGAAGAACTGCCCTCCACGGATGCTGCTGTTGCAGAACTGGTCTGTTGCGGCCGACCCTGCCCGTGGCTGGGTGTGGGCCTGGGATGGCCAGAGCATCAAGGCGGTTGATGTGGACGGTGGCAGCAGTGGCACCTGCCGCCACACCCTGGCCAGCGGCGCGGGCAAGCTGCTAGCGGTGATGGGTGGCCGCGTTTTGTCAGCCCAGCCAGGCGGCTCCCTGGACTACTGGGATATTGGCAGGTGGGCATGGCAAGCCGCACTGGGCATATCATGTTGAGGCCACCTTAGACTCCTGGCTGTTCATGCCGATGATGCGCCTGCTGCGAACATGCGCTCCCGGCCTGCTGCACATGACCAATTGCTCGGAGACACATGCACTTGTTACACATCCTCTGCTCTTCAGGTTGATGGGGCCGGGAGGCGAGGCTGTGCTGGGCGAGCACAACACCAATGAGCACAAGCTGCAGAGAGGCAAGGTGAGACCGAGGAGGCGCAGTTGGCAAGCATGCTGCGCCAGAACATGTCTTGTCGGTTGAGGGCATCCTCGTTCTTGGCTTTCCCCAGTATTGAAAGCCATCTCATGCATCATCTGAACCTATACGCAGAAAACTAGCACAATGCCGAGCAGAAGTGCAGACGGTAGCGCAGTGCACGGTGAGTGAGCTAAAAAGTGGCTGTTTGGCAGGGTCTGGCTCGGGCGCACACTTTGCTCGATGGCTGTCCCGGTAATGGGACCAGGCAGCCACTTGTACGCCGCAGCTGGTGATAGGCGCACTCACTCTTCCCGATCCATCTGCCCAACAGGCGCTGAGCAGCCTCATGGTTCCATTCAGCTGCTGGATCCCCAGTTTGCTGGCGACCGCAAGGTCCTGCATCTGCTGCCGCTGGGCGAGGCTGATGACACGCTGCCGCAGCAGGTGAGGTGGCATGTACAAGCAGCGCTGAGCTCCCTGGCGGGCCCGCACTCCAAGTCGCTGTGCTGGCTCAGAATGCAAAACGCAGGGCAGGAACACAGCTTTCAGGAAGTGGTTGGCGCAGTTTTTACAGGCGGGCGTGGCAAACCATCAGGGCAAACTTTTGGAGGCTCACCTGTGTTGCACCTGACATGCAGGTGGTGGCGACTGTGGAGCACAGCGCCTCGCTGTTTCTGTTTGACTGGCAGGACCCCGCCCCGCGGCTGCACACCATGCTGGCCGGCCACATTGGCAATGTAACGGCCGCCTCCACCTGCGCCGCACTGCCCCACACCCTGGCCTCGGGCTCAGGTGAGCTGCTGGGTCGTGCCCATGCTAGTCAGGCCCTGGACCGCCTGCGTGCATCTGCAGTTGCTCCGATTGCACATGGCCACCACAAACTACAGGTGGAGCGCTCTTTGACCTCCTGCCCGCAGATGATGGCATGGTGCGAGT
>VFQQ010000651.1_pt1 | contig 63211 bp, 110 predicted proteins | sample 3512341 | NCBI WGS metagenome assembly VFQQ01 (sample SAMN10412373, study PRJNA504923) | tailings metagenome | isolation source: Relicate 2 Philex TSF1 revegetated site | place: Philippines: Tuba, Benguet | collected 2017-08-29 | reverse complement strand
CGCGCCCGCAGCACCTCCACCTGCGCATCCAGTTCCGCCTTGAGTCGCTGCTCCTCCGTGATCTGGGGCGGGCAGCGGGAGGGCGGGAAGGGAGCAAGTTTTGAGCACCGTCATAATGTAAGGAACCACCCGCAGTTGTTTGCATACAGACCTGTCAGTCACTTAAAACATGTCTCCTGCAACGATCCGCAACCGAGCCTCTGCTCCAGTCCACAAGCTCTCCCCGCACCTTGGCGGCGTACACGTCGGCCTGCGCCTGCAGGTTGGCGATGAGCGCCGCCGCGGTCTGCGTGGTGGGGTTGACGCTGAACTTGTTCTCCAGCATCAGCTCCTCCTTGAGCTTCATGTTGTCGGCGGCGATGGCCTCGACTGCGGCTCGCTGCTTGCGCAGCGCCTGCGCATTGTCGGCCGGCCCCAAGCGCGGCGGCGCGGTGGCGGCGACCGCCGCCGGCATGGCTGCGGAGCTCGGGCGGGCCGGGCTTGGCTGGAGGGCCGCGGGCTCAGGGGCCCAGCAGTGACTGGCTGGCGGACCAAGAGCGCAGGGCTACGAATTGGGGAACGGAAGTTGTGCGGCGGGGCCTGGGGAGGGCAGAGCGGGCTGAAGCGGCGCACGATACCCGCGAGGCTCCAGAAAGACGGCCAAACTGGGCGCCAAGGCTGCGAGGAGCACACCGGCAATGGTCAGCATGGGCCGCTGGCCAGCGCCCTTCAAGCCCGATCGCGGCTCCCTGAGCCACGCAAAACGATCTGTGTCCATTTCAGCCCCACCAGCGCCCCGGGAACTGACACGCCGGTCGCGGGGAAACTCGGTCAGGGCTTCGTAGGCGCTTTGGGAGGGGACCACGCCGCCGCCATGGGCCGGGACATCGAAGAGGCGGAGAGCCAAATCGGGTGGGTGCCGCGATGGGCCGACGCTGGGGCTCTTGGCCGCCTTTCGCGCCCTGGCTGCCCCCAGGGCTGCCCCATCCGCGATCGGCGACCGGCACCGACTGCCGGACCGCGTGGGGCACGCCGGGTCGGCCGCAAGAGGGCGGCGGCGGCAGGCGGCAGGCGGCGAGGCCCAAGGCGGCGGCGGCGGTGGCAGCGGGAGTGATGCAATGCAGGCCTGCCACGGCAAGCATCTCTACCCGCCAATGCCAACGGGCTTTGGCAGCAGGCACAGCCACCTTGCTGCCGCTCTGCGGCACCCACCACCCGGCTGCTGCATCACGCCGCCTTCCCGCCTTCCCACGGGTACCTCTGCTTTGCAGCTACATCCGCAAAGTGTCGGGCCCCGTGGTGGTGGCCAGCCGCATGGGCGGCTCCGCCATGTACGAGCTGGTGCGCGTGGGTGCTGAGAAGCTGATCGGCGAGATCATTCGGCTGGAGGCGGACACGGCAACCATCCAGGTGGGTCAACACGTGGCGGTCAAGCTTGCTCATGCACTTGCTGTGCGGGGCAGCAGGCACCCATCTAATCTGCATGGCTTGTTGTGAACACCACTGGAAAGTGGTCCAGCCGCTTCAGAGACAGCAGCCGTGGGCAACAGCCGCCGCAGCTCTGCTGCCGCTGGGGCACTGCCATGCTGCCATGCTGCAGGCATGCCTCCCGTCCTGCACCCAGCAGCTGGCTGGCCCTGCCCCTGCTGTCGCCTTGTGCAGGTTTATGAGGACACATCCGGCCTCACAGTGGGCGACACTGTGATCCGCAGCGGGAAGGTGCGCGTGTGGCTCAGCTGGGCTTGAAATCGCTTGGTTGGGCCGGTCTGGCCAGGTGGACGGCAGTCGCACTGCTGGGGATGTTGTGGGCCTCGGCAGGTCGGAGAATCAGGCACTCGGCTGAACACAAAATTGACAGTCGTTCAGTCTTTGGGAGCAGAAATGCAGCTGTTGTGTGCAGGCATCGCCACTGCAGCCCAGGCGGCTGCCCCGCTGGGAGTGCAGTCCTGCTGGCATGCACCATTTGCGATGTTTGTTCCCTTCCCCCTCCCATCTGCAGCCACTGTCGGTGGAGCTGGGCCCCGGCATCATGGGCAACATTTTTGATGGCATCCAGCGCCCGCTGAAGCAGATTGCGGTGGACTCCGCCTCCTGCTTCATCCCCCGCGGCGTGGACGTGCCCGCGCTCGACCGCAGCCTGCAGTGGGAGTTTGAGCCCACGCAGTTCAAGGTGGGGAGGGCAAGGAGGAAGGTGGACGGTGCATTGAGTTCCGGAGTTTTGCTGTGGGACAGCAGCCTGGGCGCAGAACAAGGCAGGGCAGCACGGTTGGCACGGCATTGCCGGCTTTCATGTGGCAGCAGCCCTGTGCCCTTTTTCTGGAGGGCAAGCCGCTCTCTCACCTCTGTGGGACTGTGTGTCCTTTTCAACTGAGCAGGTGGGCGACCGCATCACCAGCGGCGACATTTACGGCATCGTGCACGAGAACAGCCTGATGGAGCACAAGGTGGGGGCATTTGCAAGGGGAGCAGAAGGGAGAGGAGGCATGCAAGCACACGCAAGTGTGGGAGCGACGAGGAATGCAAGGACAAGCAAGTGTGGGAGTGACGTGCCTGCAGGCAGCTACTCACACCCGCATGCTTCCGTCCCCTCGTGTGCTGCAGGTCATGCTGCCGCCCAACGCGCGCGGCAACGTGAGCTGGATCGCGCCCGCAGGCAGCTACACAATCGAGGACAAAGTCATCGAGGTGGAGTTTGGCGGCGTGAAGAAGGTGCGCTTCGATGCACCTGCTGTGCTTTTGGTGCGGACCGCAGACGCACTGCACGTTGGTGTCAGCGATCATCAAGCCTTCCCAAGCTCCGCCGCCTCCCGGCCTGCTGCCGCCCACCTCCCATACTGTCCACCCTCTCACTACACTCGTGCAGGAGTACAGCATGCTGCAGCTGTGGCCGGTGCGCGCGCCGCGCCCGGTTGCGCAGAAGATGCTGGCCAACACTCCGCTGCTGACGGGGCAGCGCGTGCTGGACGCGCTGTTCCCGGGCGTGCTGGGCGGCACCTGCTCCATCCCTGGCGCCTTTGGCTGCGGCAAGACGGTGATTTCGCAGGTGGGATGAGTGTTGGGGGCATGGGAGGGGCTGCGCGCCCGATACACAAGGGTACAAGTTGTGGTGGAAGGGCACATCGGCTGCGGCATGATGACGAGACACGAGTGGTTGGCTATTTGGGGGCAGGTGGCCATGCGTTGTGCAGCTTCACTGCCGCTGTGCCTCTGCTCACCACCCTCCCTCCCTCTTCTCACCCTCTCAGGCCCTGTCCAAGTACTCCAACAGTGATGGCATCATCTACGTGGGCTGCGGCGAGCGCGGCAATGAGATGGCGGAGGTGCTCATGGACTTCCCGCAGGTGGGTGGGGAGTGTGCGGATTGAAGGTTTGTTCTTGTGGTTCCATCCCATCTCGTTCTCAGCTGCGAGGAGAGCATTGCCCAGCACATCACTCCGCTCAGCATGCCCCACGCATCCCTCCTCCCTCATACACCGCCCCTCCCTGCCTCCCCTGCAGCTGACCATGACGCTGCCGGACGGGCGCGAGGAGTCAATCATGAAGCGCACCACGCTGGTGGCCAACACCTCCAACATGCCCGTGGCGGCGCGCGAGGCGTCCATCTACACCGGCATCACGCTGGCGGGTGGGTGCTGTGGCTGAAGATCTGGCCTCTGTGGCAGTAGTCTGAATTTCAAGTGCGCCAGCTTATTTTGCATTGATCACTGACTTGACTGGATCTGGGAGGCTCCGCCTCTCCTTTACCAACTCCATGGCATCCTTTGTCCTCCCCTCTCAAACAGAGTACTTCCGCGATATGGGCTACAACTTCTCCATGATGGCCGACTCCACCTCGCGCTGGGCCGAGGCGCTGCGCGAAATCTCGGGCCGCCTGGCAGAAATGCCCGCAGACTCGGGCTACCCCGCTTACCTGGGCGCGCGGTGAGCTTGCATTTTGCGTTTGGAGATGTGGCATGGCTGGTTCGTGTTGTGGACGCTAGACAGGAATGCCTGCTGGCAACCTTTCCTGTCGAGTTGACATGTCCAGCTGTCCTTTATTGACCTCACTTGACCCCTGTTCTCTCACTGCAGCCTGGCGTCGTTCTATGAGCGCGCTGGCCGCGTGTCGTGCCTGGGCTCCCCCGGCCGCGAGGGCAGGTGCGCATGAATGACTACCAGCCTGCAGCGTGGCGCCCGGCTTCCCGGGTGTTTGTGTGTTGGTTGATGTGTGGGTTGCCACCACTTAAACTGGTCGCAATGGTTCTCTCATCCCCCTTTTCGCAGCGTGACCATCGTGGGCGCGGTGTCCCCGCCCGGCGGCGACTTCTCCGACCCAGTCACCACGGCCACGCTGTCCATCGTGCAGGTAAGGGCTGCTGCAGCTGTAGCTTTTCCGTGTGTGTTTGGTAGCGCAATGTGAGCTTTCAGTGTGGTTCACTGAGGCTGGTGGGGCATGTCTCACTGCCACAATGTTGATTGTGCACGGCGAGTGCGCCGTTGGTGCGCTGATCCGATGTGAAAGGATTTCTGATGAGGCGCTGTGGGGCTGGGCAGGAAGCATTGTTAGCTGCTATTTCCCAGCTGGCTTTCCCGTTTGCTGCCCTTAATAGTACTAAGCGCTCCATCGCTCCCCACTGCCCCGCCCACCGGCCGCAGGTGTTCTGGGGCCTGGACAAGAAGCTGGCGCAGCGAAAGCATTTCCCCTCCGTCAACTGGCTCATCTCCTACTCCAAGTGAGTGACAGGGGCACTGTGCTGCATGTTTGCTGAAGTTGGCTCCATAGGCTCCCCTTCAACTGGCTCATCTTCCACTGCAAATGTAATCTCCGCGGCAACTCTCCTTTAGCCGGCCTCGCTGATGGTGCCGCCTGCCGCCGTCGCTTTGTGGCCGCTGTCGCAATCCCTCATGCTACCGCCCATGCTGCTGTCCGCCTGCTGCCACTTGCACGCTGCTTACGCCCCCTGCCGTTCGCTCAAAACCAATTGCTTCCTGTCCCTTGGTTCGCAGGTACATCAAGGCGCTGGAGCCGTTTTACGACGGCTTCGACCCGGGCTTCATTGCGGCGCGCAAGGCGGCCCGCGAGATCCTGCAGAAGGAGGACGACCTGAACGAGATTGTGCAGCTGGTCGGCAAGGTGAGGGGCAGGGAGTGGAGTCGCATTAGGCATGGCATGAGGAAGGCACAGTCGTTGGAAGCAGGCGGAAAAGACAGCCAGCCTGAGCAAACTTCTGCAGCTGGTCGGCAAGGTGAGGGGCAGCCCTGTTCTACAGCAGGCCACGGCAGTGCAGTTGCGGCCTCAGCCACCACACTGCTGGATGCCCTGGCCGAGCGCACGACAATCACCCTGCAGGCGAATGCTGCCATCTCATTCGGCGTGCCCTGACATGGATGCTGCTCCAATCTGAACCTTTGTGTGCAGGACGCGCTGGCTGAGGGCGACAAGATCACTCTGGAGGTGGCGCGCCTCATCAAGGACGACTACCTGCAGCAGAACTCGTACACCAAGTGAGCTGGCGTGGCGATCGTTGTGGTGTATTGTGTCCTGGGTAGCACCGGCTCTTTGCTTGAGCAAATTTGCTTTTGCAATGAAAGACTGCAGTTACTCCATACCTTGCCAAGCGACCTTGCCGAGCGACTCACCCTCTGCTGCTGCTCTTATTTGCCTCTGCAGGTACGACAAGTACTGCCCCTTCTACAAGTCGGTGGACATGCTGCGCAACATGATCGCCTTCTACGATGCAGCCAATGAAGTGGTGGAGCGCACCGCAGCCAGCGGCGCAGAGGTGAGCGGGAGTCCGGGACAGCAGGTGGCTGGGCGTGCAGCGGAATGCTCGCCATTGGACAGATAGATACACCTACAACACGTGCGCACTGCCGTTCTCTGCCTGACTTGCACCTACTGTGCCCCAAGGGCACCAACATCTTCTGACCCTCTCCTTTTCGCAGGGCGGCGGCAAGATCACCTACAATGTGATCAAGACGCGGCTGGGCGACCTGCTGTACAAGCTCAGGTGCGCTGCCGCCCACAGCCTGCCCAGAGCCCGCGCTGTGGGCTGTGGATGCCCAGGGCGACCACTTGGCAGGCAGGAGTGGCTTGTGAAAGGCACAGTGCCGCCCGAGCTCTGCTGAACCAACGGCTACGCCCTGCAAGCTCACTTACGCCTTCACACCCCTCCCCCCCCTGGTCTGCAGCTCCCAGAAGTTTGAGGACCCCGCGGAGGGCGAGGAGGCGCTCAAGGCCAAGTTCAAGGCGCTGAACGAGGAGATCCGCGACCGCTTCCGCTCCCTGGAGGAGGAGTACCGGTAAACAGGCCGCAGGCCGGTGGATAGGCTAATAGGACGCTGGCTGGAACCGGATACACAGGACGGTTCTGCGGCGGCCCAGCCGCCTGCCGCGTTGGGGCCGTTGTGGCATGGGTTGCACCGCTGCGGCGAGCCCCTGCCGCAAGCGGCACCGGCGTGCAGCCCAGATGCCTTTCCTGAGCTCCTCGCAGCCAGGCTTTGTACACTCTCAGCTGTAAGGCCCTCGCGGTCCCCCTTGTTTTGCTGCTGGCGCCCCCTCCCTTTTGTGCTGCCCTCTTAGCTTGCTTGCCCTGACACACGCACTGGCATCTCTGTTGTACCCTGCCCTCCCAACCAGTACCTGTAACGTGCCCGTGTTGCTGCACATCTGGTGTGTGGGGCGGCTGACATGTGGGAAGGGAGACCACGTAAGAAGCAGGCAGGGCTGCTCCGAAACAGCCATTCGAACTGGACCGCACAGCCCGGCGCTCCCTAGACCTGCAGCCCTGCTGCAGATGGGGGTACTTGCTTACACTCAGTCTCTTGCACCTTCAATCTTGCTGGAGGGCAGACACAGCGGTGGGTTGCTGCCTGGGGCGCCAAAGAACTGTGGCGACACCTACAGCCTGTGCTTTGAGCGGCCGCTGCCGGGTGCCTGCCCGCCTGCCGGCGGTCGCCGGCTGTCGCCACCTGCGGCAGGCCCGCCACCACCCTTAAACAGCGGCCAATTGAGCGGCTCGCGCGCCTCAGCGCCGGCAGGGAGGATGGGGCATTGGGCAGGCCAACTACAGCCCGCAAAGTGCGCTGGCGGTGGGCGTGGCGCCGCGGCACCCCCCAGACGCCGCCCCTCCGCCTTGCCGGCGCGCAAACGGGTCTGTACAGCGCTTCAGAGCGTGAATCGGCGCGATCCAGCCCGATGGCCGATTGTTAGCGGGCCTGCTGGCCCTGCTGTGGCGGGCGGGCATGCCTTCCCGGCTCGCTGGCTGCGCCCCACACTCCCCGCCACCCTTCCCAGCCTTCGCCGCACCCCCGCAGTTACAATGGCACCGCCCAAGGGAGCCGAGAAGGCGCCGGCCAAGAGTGAGGGCTGCGGCCGGCCGGTGGCAGCGGGCGCCCGGCGCTGCACCGCTGGCGTGCAGCTGCAGCAGTGTCAGCGGGTAGCTGGGAGCGCAGCGGGCCCCCGCCGGCGCCCCCAACTCGAGTTGATCGTTAAAGCCGCTCGCGAGCAGCCCCGCCTGAGCTCGCGCCCCCTCCCCCACGCCCCTGCCCGCAGAGACGGCCAAGAAGGTGGCCGAGAAGCGCAGCCGCGCGGCCCGCAAGCAGATTTCCAAGGTGCACAGGGGGCTGGGGGCTAACAACCGGGCGTTCGCGCGGCGCCGCGGGGCCAGGCAGCAGCAGATGCACCTTGGGAGCGCCTTGCAGCCGGCGGAGGGCCGCTAAAGGGGCCACAGGGCGCAGGCCGGCGGGCGCCGCTCCTGCCGCCGACGCCCGTGTGCTTCCGAGACAGATCGCTGACCCTGCTGCCCCCTTCGCCCGCGGCCCCCGTGCGCCCAGGCGGAGACCTACAAGATCTACATCTACAAGGTGCTCAAGCAGGTGCACCCCGACACCGGTATCTCCTCCAAGGCCATGTCCATCATGAACTCGTTCATCAATGTGAGGGAGCAGCGGCGATGAACAGCGTGGTCAGGTGGCGCAGAGCAGCACAGCCGGAGGGGAGCCTGACGCTGGACAACTGCAGCAAGAAGTGCCGGCAGCGCTGCACGTTTGCAGCAGCTTGTGAGGCAGCGGACGCTTGCTTTCTGCGTTCGAGCGGCCGCCGCCGACAGCTGTGCTGGGTACTGCGTCTCGCTCCCTTTCTTTTCCAACCATTACCCCCCCTCGAACCCCTGCAGGATATCTTCGACAAGATCGCCGTGGAGACCGGCAACCTGGCCCGCTACAACAAGAAGCCAACCATTACCAGCCGCGAGATCCAGACCGCCGTGCGCCTCATCCTGCCCGGTGCGCACCCACTTCACCTGTGCCTGCTGTGCACCTGGCTGGGGGTTGGTGGCAGGCATGGTGTGGCAAGCAGGCTTGCAAGCTCTGCTGATGGCAAGCGGCAGCATTGCTGGCACAGCTGAGTGCTTAGGTCCAGCTTTTTTAGCCGACTTACATTGACTTTTGAGTGCCCTGCCCCACAATGCATCGGCGCAGGCGAGCTGTCCAAGCACGCCGTGTCTGAGGGCACCAAGGCGGTGACCAAGTTCACCTCCGGCTAAGCGCAGCAGCGGCAGCAGCAGCTCTGGCGGCAGCCTTAGCGGCCGTGGCGGCAGCGCAGCTGGGGCGGGGCAGTTTCGGCCATCCTGCCCTGCGCTGCGCTCGCCTCCCGGCGCGGCAGCAGCGGCGGGGGGCAGCAGCAGCTGGAACATGCGCCCCTGCCACCACGCCTGTACACCCTCACTGACTGACGCATGGGCGGCTGCGAGTGCCATCCTGGCCTCGTGCTAGTTTAGTGGCCCCGTGGTTTGCCCCTGCTCCTTTGACCCCTGACCGACTCCTTGTCCCAACAGCCTCAACAACCTCACCCAATTATCCTGCCCCAGGAACCCTTTTCGTGCCCTCGCGGGCAACAAAACTAGCCAGCCAGCCCTCTCAGCTCGTTATGCGTAGGCAGCCATTGAATGCGGACGGCTCTCTTGCCTGTGAGCCGCGCGGCGCAATGCTTGTAATGAATCCAACAGGCACACGTGTGTTCGAGCAGACGAGGTGGCTGGTCCAAGGGGTCGACGCCAGTCAGCGGCCATGTGGCACACAGCAGAGTGAAACCAGCAGCAATAGCCTCTGTCCTCTGCTGCCCTTTGTTGTTGGCTGGCATGTTCAGTCGCGAACGGGAGTGCATTACAAAGGTTTCAGTGTGTGATGCCAGACGGCTGAGCGGAGAGGGGGGGGAGGGCGAAAAGGATACACGGGGCAGGGAGCAATCAAATCGTTTTGTACAGGTTGGTTCAGAAGGTCAAGAGGAAGAAAGTCAAATTGAAACAAGGTGGCAGCAACGCCAGCACAGCAGCAAGCGTTGGGTGGGTGCGAGAAGATGACTGCAGATGCGCCGCCAGCCGGCCGGCCGCAAGGCTGCACTGCTGGCCAGCGCGGCGGGTGTGGGTGGCGCATCGTGCTGCTCAGTACCGATACCTGCAGACGCAGAAGGACAGGCAAGGGCGGGTGGATCAGAGCAGTGTGCAACGCAGGCTGTAGTGGGCCACAGGCAAGTCAGCAGGGCACTAGCACGCAGCCGGCAGGCCGCAGCGTGGTGACATGCATGGCATGGCCCCAGATGTACATCTGAAATCTTGGGTTCCTGCGCACTTGGTGGAGTAATCTACAATAAAAGGAGGGAGGGGGAGGAGGAGGGAAGGAGCAGGAGGCATCAGCAAAGCAGCCAGGAGCGCCCGAGCACGCCCCTGCACGCATGCTCCACACCCACCCGCCGCCCCAACTGCCGCCCTGCTTCGCTCACCCTTGGGCGACACCCCCAGACCTCGCCCCTTGCGTGCGCCGCGGTACACCTGGGGAGGCAGGGGCCGCAAATGCAGCGTGTGCTGTGAGTGCCTTGCAAGCCTGTTTGCTGCGCTGCCTCACACACCGCCCCAGTCCCCCCGCTCACCGTCTCCACAATGTCAATGAACTCCTGCTTGTCGTTCATGGCCCAGTTGATCTTGTTATTGTTGCCCGTGCCCAGATCAATCATGATGTGCTGGGGCAGGCAGAGGCGGGGCGGCAGGGTGGCAGGGCGGGGTGTGAGTGCAGTACTGGTGTGGGGACCGTGTGGGGACCGTCCATGTTGATGCCCAGTGCAGGGTACGGCTGCACGTGCATTGCCACCGTCAATGACAAAGACGTGCAGGTGTGAGTGTGTTTGGCATGAAGTGCAACATTGTCCCCGCGCCCAAACAGCGCCAGGGGCAGAGGGCCGCGGCCGGCGGAGGGCGGACGAGCCGCCAACCGCCGGGCGGGCGTGCCAGCCTGGCGCCAACAGTGGCGCGGGGTGGGGTTTCGCTGTTGCAAAGGGACTGCCCTTGAGACATGGGGAGGCGCCTGGCAGGGTAATTACCTTTGCATTTGGGGTGCGATGATGTGCAAGGGGGCAGGTGCAGCAGAAGAGAGATGCAGTTGCATCAGGTGCCGACATACTAAACGCATCAAAATAACTTCCCCTTGCCCAACACACCGACCTTGTTGCGGAAGAAGAACATGACGGTGCAGGGGTCGTACAGCTCGTACATGGCGTTGAAGTCGGGCACCTCGGAGATGTCCACCAAGTAGATGACCGCAAAGTTCTTCATGCGCTCCGCCGTGCCCGCCAGGATCTGCGGCAGAGGGACATTGTTTACAACGATGGGGAGACCGGAGTTACACGCGCCTGTGCAGGCTGCACCTGCTTTCTGCCATCGGCAGCTCGAGTATGCAATCAGTAACAGCAGCCAGCACCAGCAAAGTGCTAGCAGCAGGCAAGGCCGGGCACAAAGTGGAGCGGACGTGCACCGCTGCCGCCGCCGCTGACGCTGGCTCGCACACACAGCAACCCACCTCGTCCATCTGCATGCACGTCTCATCGTAGTCGTGGCCGAAGCGGATCACCACCACACGGTCCTCCTCCTGCAGAAGGAGGCTCCAGGGAGCGGTGAGCACCGAAGGCTCGCTTGCAGCAAGCCCCGCGGGCTTCCCGCTAGACGACAGAGCTCCTGTCAACCACCTCTCACCGCCAGGATGGCCTGGTCCACGGCAAAGCCGGTGTGCAAGTGGGGCAGCAGGTAGGACATCCTGCAGAGCCGCTGCTAGCCCTCGCTGCTGCTGCCCCGGCGTTTACGAAGGGTGGACTGGTGGCTCGACTGTCGGGAGGCACCGATGCCGCTCCCGTGGGCCGCTCGCGACTGCTCCCTGGCCGAGCAGGCGTGCAAGTGGGCTGCCTGGATAAGAGATGTGTTGGTAGGAAGGGTGTGTGCTCACGAAAGCGCTGCAGGGCCCTGTCTGCAAGGCACACGGCCCGCTCTGCCGCTGCGCCCGCCGCCGCCTTGCATTTGCACATTGTGGCGCCGTGCACTCCGCTGCCGTTTTTGTGTGCACGTGCTCAGACTACATTACACATATTTGCACGCTCGTAAAGATACACAGCAGAAAAGCCAGCACTGGCGAGAGGGCCGCAAGCCCAGGGGCCGCCGCTGCGCATCACGGCTGGCAGTCAGGCCGCGGGCGACGCTACACACGCCGCGGAGGCCTGCCTGCGTCTGCAAGTCTCTGCTTTACTGGCATCGCTGCACCTTTTCTCTCGCTGTTCCGAAGGATGCTTCGTCCTCACTCGCCCGTGAACTTGGGCTGCCGCTTCTCTGCAAACGCGGCCAGGCCCTCCTGCCGGTCCTTGGTGGGGATCACCTGCGGGCCAGGTGGGTCCAGCAATAGGATTTTTTGCTCTCTTTGCTGTGCTGGGGCAGCTTCTACCCACTCCTGCGTGAGCATGGTCTTCTCAGCAGTTGCATACCTGCGCATAGCACGCCTCCTCCAGCTTCAGCCCGCTGTTCAGGTCCAGCTCGCCGCCCAGCGAGATGGCCTGCTTGGCCAGCCGCAAGGCCAGCGGGCCGCCCTGCAGACATCGAGTAAACAAGCGAACACGATGAGGGGTGGAGTGGCAAGGTGCACACAGATGTCGGGATCTTGGCAGTTCCTGGGCTTACAATGGTCGGCAGCACAACAAGCCCCCAAAGTCAAGTACCAAAATCAATCCGGCATTCCCACGGCAGGCATGCAATGTCCCTCGCCAAGCACAGCGCCACATATTCTGCTCAAGCACAGCAGACATGGCGCATGCACAGGAGCCAGCAGACATCAGCGGTACAGACGGAGCACAGTCGCCAGCAAACGCACCCGTGCAATGTCCCTCGCCAGGTTCAACGCCACATCCTCCGCTCCTGTCTCATCAGCGGCATGATCAGCGAGCCCCATCTTCACTGCGTCGTGCATGTCGATGCGCCTGCGGCATGAATAAATAAAGTGTCTTTGAGCTAGAAGTATGGCAGGCAAGTGTTTCCAGCCGCAAGCCCACCCACCCACCTGAGGTAAAGGCTCGACTAAGGTTCTCTGCCCCAGCCCCCGCCCCCCACCCACCTGCCAGTGAAGATCAACTCCTTGGCGCGTGAGGTGCCCACGATGCGAGGCAGCCGCTGCGTGCCGCCCGCCCTGTGCAGCGCATGGTAGGGAATGAGGAGGAGGGAAAGGCAGGACAAGTTGAGGTTGGGTGCGAGGCACGGCTGGCTGCCCTGCAGGTGAGTGCGTAACCCAGACTTGGCGCTGCATGTAAGCTTCCGGTGCCTGCCCTACAACACAGCATGCTGGTCCCCTGCCATCACAGCTGCCACGCAGCTCAGATCAGCCCTAATCACCCCGGGATGATGCCCAGCCGTGTTTCAGGGAAGGCAAACTGCGCGTCCCGCCCCGCCACCCGCACGTCGCAGGCGAGCGCCAGCTCAGCGCCGCCCCCCAACGCAAATCTGCGGCACAGGGACAGGCACGACATACATCTGATTTTGCAAACATGCACTCCTAAGGCGCAGCCGTTTGTATATGATTTGCTGGAGGCACCGCCAGGCAAGCGCCGCAAGGGCATGCTGAGGTCTGAAAGAGCAATCTCCCAAAGCTCCATTTGCAGGATTGCTGCGCATGGCTGCCGCACGTGCAGGCTGGCCAGCACAGGAAGTGAGCTATCCCAGCTTGCCGATCTCAATGCAACAGCTGCTCCTTGCAGCGTCCCAAATCCTACAAATGGATTCCCCTCAGATTGCTCACCCGTCTACAACGGCTGCACAAGTGGATGGGTGGGGAAGCAGGAGGGGTGCAGAGAGCTGCTGAGCCTTGTGCAGACTTGAGCAGCGGCAGCAGGACGAAGAAATGCCACGATACCTATACAAACATACTTATGGCCACAGTGCGTTGCTCAGGCTTGCTGCTCAGCAGGCAGCACGTCCAGCTGCGACAAACAGCTGTCCTGGTATCACAGGCAGCGCAGGAACAGTACACACTCGCACTCACCCACTGTGGGCATGGGCAGCGCGTCCAGCTGGTTGAAGGCCTCCCGCAACTCCCGCACAAACTGGGCTGTCTCCGCCTGGCTCATCACCGCGCGCTCCTGCGCAGCAAACACAGGTTGCGCAGCATTGACCACGCACATTCAAAATCAATCGGATGTTGCCGATGGCTGCAGGGGGCAGCCTGCCTCAGGGACAGCGTGCCTGTGCACTTGGAGGCCTGTCGAGAAGACCGACCAGCTGTGAGGCATTGGTAGTTGTACTGCACTCCCCCTTGAAATTAGTTGCCAGCTCCAACCTCAGCGACCTAGGCGCACAGCACGATGGCACAGCACAGCACACGTAGCGCTTGTGAATGCCCCACCTTGAGGTCTGCTCCCGCGCAGAACACGCCCGGCACTGTGGACCGCACCACCACGCTGCACGGGGAGAGTATACGAAGAAATGGAACAGCGACTTGGCCCAAGCAAGAAACCCTAGGAGCGGTCTTTCAGCATGCCAGCTGCTGCTGCAACGTGCTACTCCTGCTGCACAAAGCATGCAGGCCTCACCAGCGCGTTGTGCGCTCCTGGGAGACGGTATACAGGCACTCTTTGAGCTCCTGCAGTTGACGAAGTGCAGTGCTCTTGCTTTGCCAGGATGAGAGTGGGGAGACACGATGGCATCAAAGCAGGCTTCGGTATGGCCACTCAAACATGGCATCACCCTGCTCAGCCAGAGGCCCCAGCCAGCCCTTCAACTTGCAACCCACCCGCTGCACCTGCTCAGCTGCCACATGCATCGACTGGCCAACCATTTCTGCCACACTGCCCCAACTGATCGCAAAACACCTCCACCTGTCGCGCTCACCCGCAGGAACTGCCGGCCGATGCTGTTGCGGGCCTCGGGGCGGGAGAGGCTGAGGAAGAAGATGCCCTCGTTATGGCCATCTAGCGGCTCCAGCACCACCTTCAAGCACAGGCAATTGACATACATGGAAGCAGCACAAAGGAGGCGGCAGCGGCAGCGGCAGACGTCGGCGGCGGCAGAACCCTGGGACCTGCAGCTTGTTGCCGTTGGACGCAGCGGTGGACAGCCAGCGAACCAGGCTGGCGGTCGCCGCGGCTCGGCAGAGCGCAGGGGCCGCGCCCAGCCCAGGCGCCAAAGCTGTGAGCATCCGAGCGACGCTGCCAGCACTCCTGTAGGTACAACGTTGTGATCAGACAGTCATGAGCCAGCCCAGAGCCCCGTTGGGCCAGCCTGTCCATGTCGGGTGCTGTCGAGTGCATTTCGGAGGGCAGCTGCAGGCGCCCTGGCTATCCCAGCGTTGCTGCTTGTCCTCACGGACTCTACAGGGGCGCTGCAAGCTGGGCTGCGCAAAGCAAAGCAAAGCCCTTCCGACTGGTCTTGCCTCGCACCTGTCGGCTAACAGGCAGGCTGAGGCTGCTGCTCGTAGCACGGCATCAGCGCTGCAGCCGCCCGAGCCGAGCAACCAAGCGGCGCCCCTCCACCCGCCGCCGCCGCCATTGTGCCGGGCCCGCTGCACTCCTTCGATTCCTCGTCAGGCCCCGCCTCTCATCACTAACCTGCAATGCGCTGCAACAGCGCCCTGCGCCTGCTGGCTGCCGGCCTGCAGGCAGCAGAGGCACGCAGCAGCCCCTGGCTCAGCCTGCGGGCGCTGAGCAGCAGTGCGTCATCAACGCAGGCGGCGGCAGGTGGTGCCACATCCACGCGCCCCGCCATCGATAAACTGCTGATCGCCAACCGCGGGGAGATTGCATGCCGGGTGCTGACCACCGCGCAGCGGCTGGGCGTGCCGACTGTGGCAGTCTACAGCGAGGCAGACCGCCATGCCAAGGTGGGTGGTCAGCCGTGTTGATGCTGCTCACAGTGCCACAAAACGCGTGGGTGTGTCCTGCTGTCGGCGTTACAGGAGGCCTGTTGCGCACGCATCACCTTGCCCCTCTCAGCCTTGCATAACTGATGTGACTACAACCCAGCTCCCCGTCTGCAGCACGTGGCCATGGCGGATGAGGCCTTTTGCATCGGGCCGCCGCCCGCGCGAGAGTCGTATCTGCGGGGTGACCGCATTCTGGAGGTAAGCAAGCCACGTGGCAGTTTTGATGCTGCTGGTCTTGCTTGTCAGTGTTGGCGACCTGCATGCGAGTCCTAATTGCACAGCAATCACAGGTCCAGCACATTGATGCGCACCAGTGCCATCGTGCAACTGCTGCTCCCTTAAGTTCCCTGCAGTTTCAACGGAACCTGACTTTCCCATCCAGCTCCCAGCCAGTTGCCAGCTGCCTGCATCTCCCCACAGGTGGCTGCCCGTGCTGGCGCAACCGCTGTGCACCCCGGCTACGGCTTCCTGTCTGAGAATGCCGGGTTCGCAGGCGCGTGCGAGGAGAGCGGCATTGCCTTTGTGGGCCCGCCGGCGGCGGCAATCCGTGCCATGGGAGACAAGAGCGAGGCCAAGGTGAGGTGTAGTGTAGCGTACGCACCATGGGTTGGGGGCGGTACGGTGCAATTGCACCACGTGCTTGCTTTGCTTGGCCCGCTAGCCGATCCATCCTCCCAGGCGTGCTTACAAGTCTCACTCACCCACCAATCCAAGCCTCATATACCCACCCACCCACCCTGCCCCCCGCTTCCCCGCTGCCCCCAGGCGCTGATGCAAGGGGCGGGCGTGCCGGTGGTGCCGGGCTACCATGGCGAGGACCAGGCAGAGGGGCGGCTGCAGGTGTGTTGCAGGGTGCTGCTTGCACACTTTTGATTCAAAAGCGCATCCTCCAGCCCGCATTGCACTACAACATTTCACTTTCTAAAAGCCCTCATCTGTTGCTTGTTGTCTACAGGATGAGGCAGCGCGGGTGGGCTACCCGCTGCTGGTGAAGGCGGTGCTGGGCGGCGGAGGCAAGGGCATGAAGCTGGCGCGAGAGCCAAGCCAATTCCTGGTGCGCTTTGCATGCTGCATTGCGCTTTTGCCGTTGGATCTAATCGATGCCGTTTCGCCGGTGTACCGGCCAATCTGCCTGTCCCACTTTACCACAGCATGGCGTGCCCATGTGATGTGCAACTGAAGCTTGCAGGACATGCTGCATCTGCCGAGCACAATACAGCTGACCTCATGCAGTACACTGCCCTTGTGTCCAAGCAGGACGCGCTGCACTCTGCCAAGCGCGAGGCGCTGGCCGGCTTTGGCGATGATCGCGTGCTGCTGGAGCGCTTCATCACCCGCCCTCGTCACATTGAGGTAGGTTGAAAGGAGCACGAATCTGCAATTGCTCTGCACAGCCGCTGCCAACCCCGAGCAGCCCTTGTTATCTCAATCCCTCCTGCTCTTCGACTGCCCTCCCTGATCGCAGGTGCAAGTGTTTGCGGATGGGCACGGCAACGCGGTCTATGTCTTTGAGCGCGACTGCTCCGTGCAGCGGCGGCACCAAAAGGCAAGGAGCGGGTTGCTTGTGGGGTGGTGTTGCAGCTCAGCTGGTCACGCACATGTGCTCCGCAGCTGCCTAATTCAACCACTGAGGCGCTGTTGTTTTTTCGTCGTCCAAGCGCAGGTGATTGAGGAGGCGCCTGCCCCCGGCATCAGTGAGGACTTCCGGCGCTCCATCGGCGAGTCGGCGGTGGCGGCCGCCCGCGCCGGTGCGCCCTGCTGCTGCTGCTGCTAGCTGAATACTGTGCTGGCGAGCAGGACGGGGGGATGTGGTCCCTTGCCATGCCCGCTGCTTTGCACAGCTGGGCTGACGTGCTGGCTTGGTGCTGCCAATCTACACAATGGACTGCAAACTGCCCCACATGGCTTGCTTGCTGCCGCACAAACCGTGGATGCAGTGGGCTACCGCTCCGCGGGCACCGTGGAGTTCATTGTTGACGTGGACAGCGGGGAGTACTTCTTCATGGTGAGTTCTGTGAACAGTCAACATTGCTTGTAGTTGGGTGGCCATGTCTGCTGACTGCTCTACGGACGTGCAGGGGCATGCTCCAGTACCGCACAGCACGCCCCCCACCTGCTCAGCTTTCCCGCCTGTGGAGTTTCCACAGCAACGCTGATCCCTACGTGCCCCTTCCGTTTGCCGCAGGAAATGAACACCCGGCTGCAGGTCGGTAAAGACTTGACTCGGCTTGTTGTTCCGGCTCGCACTGCAACGCCGCAAGCCTGCAGCTTTAGGCGGCACTTGGGGCGACCAAAGCTGTATCTTCTCTTTTTTTCCACTGCCCAAGCTTTCCTCATTTCATTTCTTGTTTGCAGGTGGAGCACCCTGTGTCCGAGGCCATCAGCGGCGTCGATCTGGTGGAGTGGCAGCTGCGGGTGGCGGCGGGCGAGGCGCTGCCGCTTCGTCAGGACGACCTGGCCATCCGGGTGAGTGTGTGTGGTGTTTGCTATCGGTGTTGAGGGATGAGTAAACCGCCGCACTGTGGCGAGAAAGCCGCTGTGTGGCAAAACCGAAGCTGGCTGTGTCGACACATCTCACTATCCACACACTTTCGTTAGAGTATGCATTTGTTCACGACATAATCCTGTTTGAACCAAACCGATGCCTGCAGGGCCACGCCTTTGAGGCGCGCATCTACGCCGAGGACCCCGCCGCCGGCTTCCTGCCCTCGGGCGGCAGGTAGGCGGATGCATGCTGCTGCTGGGTTGGTGAAACTGAGTAGTGTGAAACATGCGCTTGCGCTAGGCTGGTTGTTGTCACAAGCAGCAACTGTCCCACCAAAACACCCTGCTTGCCTTGCCTTGTTTCGTGTGCAGGGTGCTGAGGTGGCAGGTGCCGCCCGGAGCCGCCTTCTTCACAGACGCCCCTGTTCGAGTGGACTCTGGAGTGGTGCAAGGCGACACGGTGAGCAGCCGAAAAGCTGCAGTTGTTCGGTTGGTGGCTGAGTTGCTTGCTGGCTGCTGGCTGGCCAAGTGACGTGCTGCTGCATTCAGACGCCGCGCGATTGCCGGCAGTGGAAGACATGCACCCGAGGTTTGCAGTAAATTGAGGTGCTCCCTTGCTTGCCCTGCCGTGCATGTTGCAGGTGGGCACACTGTACGACCCCATGGTTGCCAAGCTGGTGTGCCACGGACCCGACCGCGCCTCCGCCCTCGCCCGCCTGCACGCCGCGCTGGGCCAGCTGCAGGTGCGGAGTCTTGTAGCTGCACCGGCAGGACTCAATGAAATTGGGTTGCAAGTTGTGCGATGGGTCAGCGTTCTGAGTGCAGAATTGACTGCTCAGGCCCCACACCATTTGCACTTGCGCTGTTGCCAATGCCTGAGCGCCAGTAGTGACTACTTTCCACGAGTGGAATCTCCCCTGCAGATTGCCGGCTTCCCAAACAATGTGAACTTCCTGAGCCGCATTTGCGAGAACGAGGAGTTCCAGCAGGCAAGCAGTGGAGTTAATCAAGCTGACGGTGATGTCTGAATGCCCTTGTGGAAGGCACGCATGGCGATGATGCCACTTTGATGCGGGAAACAAGGTTTTTACATGGCAAGGCTGCTGCAGACAGTCTGCTGTGTGGTCCACGCCCCTGTTTGTTGCAGGGAGCAGTCGACACCTCGTTCATCTCCAAGCACGAGGGCCAGCTGCTGGGCGCCGAGCCGGTGGCCCCCTCTGTGCTGGCCCTGGCGGCCCTGGCCTTCCTGCAGATTGCGATGCAGCGCGCACAGGTGGGCTGGAGACAGGGCAGTTTGTAGTGAGTGGTTGGTAGTATGGCTCCTGAGGATGGAAGGATTTGGATCATGCCATGTAAGCAGCTGTCGGCAAGTGTGCACTCTGGCTATGCGCGCATGCGCAGGGCGATGGTGTTTGGGAGCCACCACAGCCCACACCCTTGCACAACAGCAGTAGAACAGGGAACAGAGCCAACCACACGTCTGCCTTCTCCCACTGCTGCCCACTTCTGGTGCTGCCCACTCTTACTGCTGCAGGGCACAGGTGGCGCGGCAGCGCCAGGCCCTTGGGCTCGCCCCAGTGCCTTCCGAGTCAACCATCTGTTCAGCTGCCCCGTGGCATTCACTCACCCAGCCAGCGGCAGCGAGGCAAGTCAGGGCATCAAGGCTTGTGTCAACATGGTTCGTTGTGGTTACAGGGTGTTTGAGTGCCTGTCCAGCTGCTGCCACGGGACCATTCGCCAGCAGCAAGGTGAGCAGGGAAGTTGTGCAAGGCAGGCATCGAACCCACTTGTGTAACGTGCTGCCTTCAAGTAGCAGCTGCAGCACGATTGTGCCTGCCTCGCTTCCACCTCTACCGCACCTGCCCAGATGATCCACCCTCACCAACAGTGCATCTAACATAAGCTGTGTTCTTTGTTTGCAGCACGAGCTGACAATTGCATATTGCGAAGATGGAAGCCTGCGCGTGAGCGGCGCCAATGACAGCAGCCCAGACGGCAGCAACAGCAGCGCAAGCAGCGGCGGCAGCACTGGTAATGGCGGCGGCAGCAGTGCAAGCCAGGGCGCAAGCCTGGGGCTGGCGGTCAGTGGGGTGGAGCTCAGCGGGCAGAGCGTTCGCGCTGAGGTGGACGGCCAGCAGCTGCGGGCGGCCTGGTGCCTGGGCAGGTAAGGTTGGCTGCTGAGTTTGGCACCCCAAAAGGTCCACAACAGGCAACCAGGTTGTTAAGTGTGGCTGGATGTTATGTCAAGTTGCATTTGAAGTTGGCTTTGCTGCTGCTGCTGCTGTCGAAACTTGCGCAAAACTGCAAATCACAGGACACAAGTTGCCATTAACCCGTCTACTGCAGCCATGGAGAGGAGGAGGTGCTGGACCTGTGGCTGGGCGGGCGGCAGTACCAGTTTAGGTGGGTCAGCGGAGGGTGACACTCCTTGGGATTGCACGCTTTGGCTGGGCAGGAGAGGTTGGTAGCTTGCCAGCTGTGTGGCTGCTTCTTGATTGCTACAGCAGGTTCGGCACAATGCAAACGCAGGTGCACTGCGCCAGCTGGCTGCTCCTGAGTTGCCCGCCCCCGCTCACCCTGCCCCAACCGCAGGCGCCCGCTGGTGCGCAAGTGGCGGCGCAGCGGCGCGGCGGCGCAGCAGGCTGGTGCGGTCGTCACGCCCATGCCCGGCCGCATCGTCAAGGTGTGGCCCCTCACTTGGTTTGGCAGCATCTGGAGGGGTCTTGCTCGTGCTGCAGCAAGGTGTCCCACTACGCAGGTGTCGGCCTCTCAGTTGCCGTTGACTGTGCATCGTCCTGGTCCCACTGCACCACTGCAGGTGTTTGTGTCTGCCAACGTGTCAGTGCAAGAGGGCGACCCGCTGGTGGTGGTCGAGGCCATGAAGATGGAGCACACAGGTCAGTGTGAAAGAAACATAGAAAGACGCACGGCAAGAATGCCGGCTGGTTCCAGCCCTGTGGTCGTAGCATCTGCTCAGCAGCAGATGCAACGTGCTGAATGGAGCGGCTGCATGGCAGCCAGGGGCATGTGGGCCACATCACAGTCAACTGCCACATCCGGTGTGGCCCCTAGCATACCATGCCAGTTTTCCACCACACTTCCATGTGCCCAATGCCGCCCCAATCCCACCTCTCTGCACACCTGCCCGCAGTGCGCGCGCCCTGCTCCGGCACTGTCGCAGAGCTGCACAGCTTTGTGGATGCACAGGTCGGTGTGTTGGGCTGTCTCTGCCTGCTTGGTGTGACACTGTGTTTGGCTTTGATGCTACCCGGCCTACCGTGCTTTGGTTTTAACCCAGCTGGATGCTACCGCCACCCACACTTGCCTCGTTTGGCAACACCAAAATTTCCAATCTGCTACCAAACCGCAGGTGGAGGATGGCCACGTGCTGGCAGTGGTGGTGCCTCCCCAAGCAGCAGCAGCCACAGCCTGAGGGCCCGCCTGGAACTAGCTGCATGGCTTGCAAGCTTGCAACCGCAGCGAATTCGCTGCCGTAAGCGGCCGCGGCCGCGGCCACAGCTGAGGGTGTGGCCTAGATGAGCCCACCAACCAGCAAACAGCAAATCTACAGCCTGCAAGCCAGCTCAATTGTGGTGGGGCCATCCTGGGCCATTAGCCGTTGCAGCCTGGCCTTGGCACGTTCCAACCCTCGACAAACCGACCCAAAGCTTCCGTGTACATCCCTGCACAGTAGTGCAGCCTGCGGTGGTTGCGCTCAGCTGACCAGTGATGCTGACGCACCTCCAGCCTTCGGCACCGCTGCAGAGTTTTGTCCCCGCTGATATACGAGTGATGCCCCTCAGCCCGCCTGCACATTTCAGACCTACCAGATTTTGCTCATCGATTGGATCACATGCACCTCGATATGTAATATGGCTCGACATGTGACTACAAACTGCCCAGTCATGTATAGCTGCAGTGCACCTTCACCCCTGCGCCCACTTGTGCCTGGCGGCAGTCGCTGCCCACACCGCTGCCATCGTTGCTGCTCTTCCCCGGCATTCCCGCAATGTGAGTTACACAGCGGGCTGTGAAGCAGAAGGCCGGAAGGTCGGGCGCAGTGCAATCAAGTGTTTTGTGTGCAAAGAATCAGGGGTTGCAGTAGGTGCGCGCAAGAGCGCGGGCAGACAGAAGCAAGATGCAACTCGAGAGCAGCAGACTGGTGGTGGCTAGGTTTAAGAGCGGGATCAGTCGGGACTCAGGACTTGTCGGTTGGGGTTTGGGCACACACACAGCAGGGGCCAGAGCAGAGCGGGGTGGGCGGGCGGCAGACAATGGACCGCAGCGCCGCCCCGGAAAGCCGCCGGCCAGCTGGCCGCTCAGCAGCGCATCTTCTTGGGCACAAACAGGTCCTGCGGGTGGGTGAGACACACACACATCAATTAGTTCAACTAGTGCTGGTACCATGCTAAAGGACCTCTCGCACTGCTGAACCACAAAAGTGTTTCTATCCATCTGCATGCAGCAATAACATGCAATGTTCTCAATTCCAGGCATGCCGCACCTGGTACAGGTCCATGGCCTCGCGGATGATGCGGTGCGCGTCCTCCCGCCCCAGGAACTCGTCCACAACCACCACCTTGTTCTCGTTCTTCTTGTAGTCCTCGAAGAACCTGGGAGGGAGGGAAAGAAGAGCAGGAGAAGGACAAAATGAGAGCGGCAAGTGGGGGACGGCTGGAACCTGCTGGTGAGCTTGGCGAGCGTGTGAACGCCCCTGGCTGTTCTCAACAGCAGCACAATGAATCTCGGCCAGGCGGTGGGGCGGCACATGCAAATGTCATCATGCCATTCATCTGCTGTCTACCCCTGTCAGCAAACACCTACTGTACACAGGCAGCAGGCCGCTCACCGCCGGATCTCGGCCAGGCGGTGCGGCGGCAGCTCCGAGATGTCGTTGAAGTCCCTGTAGGCGGGGTCGTCGGCGTGCACCGCAATCACCTTGTCGTCCTGCTCGCCGTGGTCAACCATCTGCGGGCAGTGGTTGGGTTTGGGCGGTGGGTCAGCTGGGGGCAACCAGAATAACGTTCCGCAACCACACCCTGCTCGCCATGGTCAACCATTTGCAGTGTTCTCAGCAGGGCGCAGTGTTCTCAACCGTGTTCTCAACCGGGAGCCAGCATGGAAGGCAGAGGGTGTGCCGCAGATGCGATGCTTGCCCCAGCTTGCCTTCCACCCCCGCAAAAACTGAGCAGCCCGCTCTAGGCGTCCGGGTCCTCACACCTATCCGACCCCTGCCCACCTGCATGACGCCAATGGGCTTGGCGCGCAGGAAGGAGAAGGGCACCACCGGCTCCTGCATCAGCACCAGCACATCCAGGGGATCGTGGTCCGCGCCTGCATGTGCGTTGGAAAGGCATGGAACCAGGGTGAACACTAACACAGCGTTCAGTGCGTGCGGGGCCCAGCCAGCCGCTTGCAGCTGATGTAGAACTTCCAGCTGTCCTGGGGTGGTGCACCGGTGCAGCGTTGAAGACTCACCCAAAGCAGGGCAAGGTCAGGACCGACACTGCACTCTTTCAAAGCCAGCAGCCACAGTCGCAGCACTCACAGTAGGTGCGGGGGATGAAGCCGTAGTTGTGGGGGTACACCACCGAGGAGTAGAGCACGCGGTCCACCAGCAGCAGGCCTGCGGTAATTGGGTCGAGCGATTCCGCTATTGAGACCACCACCACCGGCATGCATGCCTGCCTCCCGAACCACTGCACGCTTAGACGCAAATAAATCAAAAGCCAAGCAGGTGGTCTGCGCACCGGTGGTCTTGTCCAGCTCGTACTTCACCTTGGAGCCGCGGGGGATCTCAATCACTGCATGCACGCAAATTGGGAAATGTGTGTGGGAAAGGGCGGGTCAGCAACCACGGTGGGCTTGAGCCAAGCCGGCGGCGCACAGTATAAGCGGCGATGAGGTCGAGAAATGGGTGGAGCTTGCTGGCGCGCTGAAATGATTTGGTGGCAGCCGTAGCACGGGCAGCTGGCTGACGGTGCGGGGAGCGTGGCACTCCGGGAGAGCGCGCTTGCACTGCACCGCAGCTGCTTGATCATCAAACAAGCGGCGGCCCACGCAGTGCCTTGCCTTTACACGCGGCCGGCTTCCATTTCACACACTAGCAGCAGCACCCCATTCAAAGCCCGGGCATGTCAACTGCCCACCTGCCAACAATCCCACCCACCCACCGGCATGCACCAGCTCGGGCGCCTTCTCGCCGATCTCCAGGTCGTGCCTGCAATTATTGAGTCAGTCAGGTTTGGAAGCACGCGTGCATGCGCCATGGAGCAAAAGCGCAGGTGGCAGGCCTGCATGCATGCATGCTGGTGTGAAAGCGCTGCCCGCTGTGCCCAACCGCCCGCCGCCACTGACGCCATTTGTCACCGCGGAGCTCGCGCCCAACCGCCCGGCCCAGCGAGAGCGGGCATCGCACCAGGGATGGCTGGGGCCTTGATGGCTGCATGGCAGGGGCACCCAACGAGCAGCAGGGGCAGGAAGGTGAGCAACACATCGGGGCAAAAGACAGCGCAGGCGAGTCTAGGAGCGGCGGACCCGGGCGGCGGCTGGAGGCGGCCCGACCCTGGCTGCAGCCGCCGCGCGGCCAGTCCATCGCGTTTGTGCCGGCCAGCTGGGGTGGACCGGCGCACCGGCAGGCCGCTGCACTCAAAACGCGGCCCTGAGTAATCATGCGAACGCCCACCGCCTTTCCCATCCGCCGTCCACGCGCATTCCCGGCCCGGAGCGCACCTGGACATCGCGCCGTAGCTAGTGATGCGCTTCAGCTTTGCTGCTGGGTGGGAGGCAGGCGCACTGGCGCTGGGTGAAGCAGCAAGCTTCGAGTGCGTGGAGAGATGGACAGCAGGGAGGCGTGGGTGGGCAGGGGCCTGCAGGTGCAGTGGACATGGCCGGCCACCCCGTCCCCTCTGGCGCCAACAAGGCTCCGAATGCCAAGCAACAACCGTCCTCAATTAGCATATACCCTCCCGCACCAGCCTGAGCGTGAATGTTAGCTTGGCATTGCATGGCGTGGAGAAGGGTCTGTTGGAGCATTTGATTCAATGCTGCGCAGCGAGAAGAGCGGAGACGGAGGCAACGCGGACGGCAAACAACCGCCGCTCGCAAACGGATCATTGGAGGAGACAGCCACCCACGGCAATCAGGGCAACAAGTACAGTCAGCGGAGTCAACGGGTGGGCCCACGGTGGACAATGTGGATAGAGGGCAGAAGTAACAAGCGGGAAAAAAGTACAGGGGCAACAAGCAAGGGGCTGCCAATGAGCGGCCTAGGCATGCCGTGTCGACCACCGGCGGTTCTGGTTCTGCTGCTGCAGCCTGCGGCTGCCGGCAGCAGGGCGCCTGCCGGCGGGACCAGCAGCGGCTGCCGGCTTGCGAGAATGTGGGGCACCGGCGGCGGCCTTGCGGGCACGTTTGGCGGGTGGGGCACGGTTCTCCTTCAGCTCAGACTGCTCCTCGTCGCTGCTTGCACCCGCGCCTGAGCCAGAAAGGAGATGGGAAGCGGCGCAGACAGGCAGGGGTAAGGGTCAGGGCACATCTGTCATGGGAGAGCGTAGTACCCAGGCTGCGAGGCAGGCAGGCTGAGCTGGGAAGCAAGCAACGACCCCCCCGCAGGAGAGTGCAACCCACCGCGCGCATGCACACAGCCGTACCACTGCTGCAACCCAACAGCCGCACCTGACGTGGCTGCATCCGACTCGCCCTCGCTGCCAGCACCCAGCGCGGTGCCGCTGCTGCTGCCCGACAACTGCCGCCCCTCCTGCTCCTCTTCAAGCAGCTGCTCCTGCCGCTTGATGTAGGAGCGCAGGGCCGCGCCGCCCAGCTTGCGCGGCGGCGGCGGGAAGGCATAGGGCCACTCCTCCTCCTCCTCCTCCTCGCTGCTGCTGCTGCTGCTGGGCTCGGGCGCCGCCTGCCGCTGCTTGCCGCCCTTGCGCTGCCGCGGCCGAGCCTCCTCAGGCTCACCCTCGCTGCTGCTGCCGCGCCGCCGGGCGGGCGCAGCCTGGCGTGCTGGCCGAGGCTCCTCCTCAGCCTCCTGCGCCTGCGAGCTGCCGCTGCCGCCCTCCTCCTCCTCACGCTCACGCTGCTGGCGCAGCAGGAATGAGCGAAGCGCAGCGCCGCCCAGGCCGGGCGGCAGCTCCATCCCCATCGCCTCCGCTTCGGCGCGGTTGCTGGGGAGCGCCCCAGGCTGTGGCATACGCTCCTCGTCATCGCTGCTGCTCTCCTCCTCTTCCAGCCACTGCCGCCGCAGGAAGGAGCGCAACGCCGCACCACCCAGGCCGCGGGGCACCTCAATGCCCATCGCCTCTGCCTCAGCGCGGTTGTTGGGCACCTGCTTGTCCCCAACAATCTGCCGCTGCGAGGGCTGCGCCGTCTGTTGCTGTGGACGCCGCTGGCCTGCTTGCTGCTGCTGCTGCTGCTGCTGCTCCTGCTGCCGCCGCCGGGCTAGCTGCGGCTGTTGTGGAGCCTCCTCCTGCTCCGCTGCCTCGTCCTCCTGCTCGCTGCTCTCCTCTGCATCTTCCTCTTCCTCTTCCTCCTCCAGCCACAGCCGCTTCAGGAAGGAGCGCAGCGCTGCGCCGCCCAGGCCACGAGGCACCTCAATGCCCATCGCCTCTGCCTCGGCGCGGTTATTGGGCACCTGCTTGTCCCCAACTGTTTGACGCTGCGAGGGCTGCTGCTCCTGCTGCTGCGGGCGCCGCCGCGAGCCTGCTAGCTGCTGCGCCTGCTGCTGCCGCTGTGCCTGCTGCACCGGCGGCTCCTCAGCGCTGCTGCCGCCCTCCTCAGCCTCCTCCTCCTCCAGCCACTGCCGCCGCAAGAAGGAGCGCAGCGCTGCGCCGCCCAGGCCAGGTGGCACCTCAATGCCCATCGCCTCTGCCTCGGCGCGGTTGTTGGGCACCTTTTTGTCCCCAACCGTCTGCTGCGAGCGCCGCTGCTGCTGCCGGCTGCGCTGCTGCGCGCGCGGAGGCGACGTGGCATCTGCAGCATCCTCAGCTGGCAGCTCATCGGCCGTGTTGGCTGAGGGAGCATCCTCCGCCTCCACGCCGCGGCAGATGACACACTGGTAGCCGGCGTCCTTGACTGCAAAAAGGCAGGGTGCAGCAGGCAGGGTGCGAGGGCTAGGTGAGGGCAAGATGGGTGTGGCAAGCAAGTGCTGGCCGCTGCGCTAGCCAACGTGCGTGATTCCCTCAGCAACAGTTGGGAGCAAGTCCTATGTTGGGCTGCAGGTCTGCCAAACATCACCAGCCGAGCTGACGCATTACTGCGGCTGCATGCACAGCACCACCGCGCCCGCACACCTGCGCGGCTCCAGTTGTTGATGCCCAGGCCGGGGCGGCGCTGGAAGCACTTGAAGCAGAAGCAGCGGGGACAGGTGGCGCAGCCCAGCAGGTGGTACTCGTCGCTGTTGCACCACACGCAGCGCGGCACGCGCTTGATGCCTGCGAGCGACAGGAAGTAAGGGAAAGGCAAGGTCGGCATTGTCAGGTTTGCTTAACTGCCAGCAGGACTCGCAGGACTGCAAGAGGCATGGGGCCAGCAACAAGATGCTGAGCTGCAATCCAGCACGGCAAAAACAACCAGGCACCGCGGGGCAGGCACGCTTCGCAGCAGGGTCTTACCGCGGCCAGCAGGTGGGCCACGCACGTTGCCGCCCTGGTACAGGATGGGGCTGGCTGCTGCAGCCCGCGCTGGTGCTGGCCGCGGCGGCGCTGGCCGCGGCCGCTCCGGCTTGCGCTGCGCCTGCGCCGAAGGGGGGCGCCCCGGCCGCTTCTGGCCGCGCGGCGCTAGAGCGGCCTCCCGAGCATACCGCCGCTGCGCCACGCGTGCTGCCCGCTCCTCGGCCTGCGCCGCTGCATCCTGCGGCGCCCCCACGGCTATGTGCTCATCCGACGCGTCGCTGAACTCTGGCCCCAGCTCAGCGGCGTATGCCTCCATGCGCCACACTGCTGACAGCTGGGCAGGCGGGTCCTTCACACGGCCGGACTTAAGCACAACGCGCTGCGTGCCATCGCGAATGGCTGCAGTGGGGCAAGGATGGGGCCAGCAATGTTACAAGCGATGGCTTCAGCTGCCCCAAGGCAAGCAGCAGCAGGCTCAACCTGCAGACATCAGCACTATTAGCGCACCAGCCCGGCCTCAGCTGTTCCCAGGCAAGCGAGGCAGGCTCCAGGCTACGCCAGCAGCACTGCCAGCCCCACAGCTGTCCAGCGGCAGCCTTGCCAGCAGCCAGGCGGCCTCACCCTGCATGCGTGCAGCCCACTCCTCCTTGTACAGCTGCAGCTCCCGCCGCTTCAGCTTCTCGCGCTTGCGCACTTGGTCGGCCAGCGTGCGTGCCGCTTCCAGATCGCGCCTGCGGCAGAAGACAAGGGCATTGGCAGCTCAAAGCGGCACAAATCCTGTCGTCCCAGCTGCAGCAGAAGCAGTGGCAGCCACGGCAGCAGCAATGGGCAGCAGTGCTGCGCAGCCATGCAATCCCAGACCATGCAAGCCTCCTGCTCCCAGCTCAGGCTGCAATGCGCTTCCGCACAGCCCCTTGCGCAAGCAGAACTTACAGCCCCAGCTGCAGCGCACCTCATCTCCTGGAAGCGAGCCTTCACCTCCTCCGGGTCCATGCGCCGCTTGCGGATGCCGGCCAGCGCTGCGGGCGAGTCCTGGGCATAGAAGGGCCCACCCTCGCTGGCGCCGCCCTCGCCGTCGGCGGCGCTGCTGGCCAGGCGCTGCGCCGCCTTCTTGCGGTCCCAGGGCGGCTCATACCACAGCCGCTGGATGAGTGGCCGCCCCGCCCGCTCGTGCTTGGCCTTCCAGTAACCGTACACAGCTTCAATCACGTTTTCATAGTGGTTGATGCCGGGCACCTGCGGCAAGGCATACAGGCAAGGAATGGGAGGCAGCAGCAGCAGTGAGCAACAAATGAAGGCTATGCTTTGCCGCTTGGCTCAGGCTGGTGCTGCCAAGTCCAGCCAGCACCACAGGCTGGCTTGCACTGCAACCCACAGCCCACACTGCAGCGTGGCTGAGCAGCCCGGCAGCCAATGCTGCAGCCTAGTTGAGCAGCGCACCTGCAGGCACTTGTCCAGCGGAAACACCTCGTCGATGGAGGGGATGGAGATGGCGGGCGGCTCGGTGCCGCCCGGGTCGGCCGCCTGCATCACCCACTTGCCAGGGTGCCGCTGCAGCAAGGAGCAGGGGCACAGGCAGCGTGGTTTTATGAGCGGATGCCAGGAGGCTTGCAAGGTAGAGTGGCCTATTCGACTTCACACACATGCCCCACAGCTGCTGCACCTGCACCGACTGTGCAGGCAATGCCGCAGCGCCAGCTGCATTGCACAGCTGTGCGGGTGGCAGCCCCTGCCGGTCCCACAGCAGGCATAGCTCCACCACAGCCTACAGGCCAGGCAGCCCACCTGCAGCTCCACAGTGTACTCCTTCTCCATGCGGTCAATCAGGTGCTCCATCCACTCCTCCCCCAGCGTGCGCCGCCCTTTGCGGCTCTTGGCACGCTTGGCCTGTTTGCCGGATTTTGAAACAGGCAACTTTGGGGTCGGCAAGCTTGCGATGCAGCACTGGCAAGCTGCTGGCTGCACAGCTGCAGCTGGCACGCCTGCTGGAGCCTTACCAGTGCGAAAGTTCCCAAACCACAGCTACACAGCAGCCACCCAGGCCCCAACGCAGCAACATTGGCAGCAGTCCAAACGATCTGCCTCCCACCTCCGCATTAAACTGCTCAAGCCACTCCTCATCGTCCTCATCTAGATCGTACTCGACCGCCAAGTCAAGGTCATCAGGCGTGGGCTGCACGAACGCAGGCGGCAGCAGGGGCGGGCTGTTGAAGCGGCGCCCTCAAACTTGCCTCAAGCTTGCACATAGATGCATGGCAGCATGCGCGGGCAGCACGCCCCCCACCCTGCAACCCGCCGCACCTGCACATAGCGGATGTAGGGCGGATCCAGCGCGACGGCGCGCTCCGCCGAGCGCCAGGCCGCCGACGCTGCCTGCGCCGCGGCCGACACACCCACCACATCCGGCTGCTCCGCGTCCTGCATGCGCTGCACCACAGGCGGCTCCTGCTCCCGCACTAGGTTGTCCGGCTGTTCCGCATAGGGCAGCAGGTGCACGGTGGGCACAATAATGCCCTCGCCGCCCGCCGCCGCCGCTGCAGCCGCTGGCACCGCCGCCGCAAGCTCGCCACCTGGCACGCCACCCTCTCCTGGCGGCTTGATCTCCAGCAGCGTGCGCAGGTCGCGGTCTTGCACCACTAGCGGGTACGGGAAGCAGTCGGCCGGGTCGGCCGCCCCTGGGAGCATGGAGAGTGCGGTGGGAACAGCATGTTGGGTGGAGCAGCACAATGCAGCCCATACAGTGCTTTTACAACATGCAGCGCTGCTTGCATTGCTGCAGAACGTTGTCAGAACAATGGCAAAAATTATTGAGCACTCAGCAGCCCCAATGACAAAGCCACTGCAAGCACAGGACTGGTAGCTCAGTGAATGCAACAGCAGCAGCGCTGCCCCCCACCTGACTGGCAGTCGAGCAGCCACTGGTGGAACTCGCCGCCATCGTAGTGCAGCAACGAGGTGTCATAGCCCTCCAGGAACACCGGCAGCTTCTCGTCTGCAGCAGGCAGCGCAGCAGCGGCACTGGTCGGGCAAAGTTGCAGGCGCAGCGGAAGACGAGACAGCAGGCAGGCAGGCGCATGCTGCCCAGCATCCAGATGCCACCCACAGGCGCAGCACAGCACAGCCGCCAGCGCTCATGCCAGCAATGTGCACAGACGCACCCACGAGCAGCGGGCGAATCTTCCAGGAGCTGCGCACGCGCTTCAGGCCCTGCGAGGGCGCGGGCTGCAGTTGGGTGCTGCGTGCCGCGCCGCCCGAGCGCGCCGGGCGCTCGTCCTCGGACGACGACGCGTCCCGCTGCTTGCGCTTGTCTGCTGCGCGCCGCCGCTCAGCAGCAGCCTCTGGCTCCACGAGCCGCACTGTGCGCTGCTGCTGCTGCTGCTGCTGCTCCTGCTGGGGCTGCTGTGGGCGGCTGGGCCGTGCCGCGTCGCCCTCGGCCCGATGCGGGTGCCGTAGCTTCTCCTCATTCAGCACGCCATAGCCGTTGGCGCGAAGCAGCGCTGCCGTCTCACGCATGCCACGCGGCAGCTTGGGCTCGTCGGCCTCAGCACGGGCGGCCGGGCCGCCGCCGCCGCCGCCCCGGCCGCTGCTGCTGGCGCCGCCTCCGCCCCTCACGCGCGCCATGCCGTCTTCCCTGCGTGTGGCGAGTGGTGTGGGGTGGGTGGGGAAGGGTCAGGAGCGCCCGAGCGGGCGGCAGGGTTCAGCGGGGCGGAGAGCAAGGCCCCGTTTCGGCTCCAAACAGTTCCGGTGTCGGTTTGGCGGGGCTGGCCGGCGAGCGGGAGGCCTGTGCAGCCCGCACTCACCCCACGCCGGCGCTGCGGGCATCAGACTTGCGAAAGGCGCCTGATATCAGGGCCACCAGACCCATTCACGCGCCCGGGGGCGCCGCGGGCGGCCGCCGGGCCGCAGAGGCTGGGCCAAACGGCTGTTGTTCTGGTCGCCGCCCCCACTTGATCAGAGCGAGGCGGGGAGCATTGGGCTTGCGGCGCTGGGGCTTGTAGGGCTTGACTTGGAGAGAGCGACCCCCATGCAGCCCATGCGGTGGCCGCGCCTCACCAAGAGGCCTGCAAGCCACCCTGCAACCCTGCATTCCGTCTGCACAGTTGCTCGGCACAGCCCGCACGGTCTCACTCGCCCCCTGCGCTCCACCCTCCCTCCAGCACCTCGGGACCAGCCCCCAGCAGCAGCAGGAGCGCCCACCATGGCCGCAGCATCCCTTTCCAGCAGCCGCAGCAGCCTGCAGCGGTGCAGCCTGGCCAGGTGGGTGCCCTGTGGACCGTCCCGCCCAAAACCCCTCCCCCGACCAGTCCCTGCCGCCTGAAAGCCCTCCAGCCGCCCCACATGGCACTCACACTCACCTCTGGCCGGCCGCCCCGCCCTGCAGCCGCGCCACGGCGCCCCGCCGGGCAGCGCCCGCCCGCGCGCCGCTGGCGGTCCGCGCCTACGCGGCCATCAAGCCGCCGCAGGTAGGCCTGCTTCTTGGCCGAGTGGACTGAATGTGTGCTGTGGGGCACGTCAGAGACAAGTGTCCACAGCCGTGCAACGGCTCCGCCGCTGTGCCAGGCTAACATCGGTTGGCAGCCAACCAAAGCCCTGAATGCTTTTTGCCGCCCCTCGCCTTGCAGGGCGTGACGCTGCCGCCTGTGCAGCCCGCGGTGCCGCCCTCCAAGTTTGGCTTCGTGGAGAATGCAGAGCGGCTCAACAGCCGCGCGGCCATGGTGAGCTGCTGCTGTGGCAATGCCTGAGAGTTGCGTTTGTGCTGTTTTGCCGCCGGCGGGCTGCATGGTAGTGTGCCAACGTGCCGGCAACCTGCAGCCGGCGCCTTGCAGTTTTGCAGTCGCTGCGCTGCTGCAGCAGGCCCACAGAGGTTGTGCTGCACCGCTGCTGCTCCAGCCCTGGATGCCCTCCACGCCATTCCTGCTGCCCCGCCGGCCCTCACCAGCTTGCTTCCTTCCGGACATTCCTCGGCTGGAACCGACTGCCCCATGACCAATCGCCCGTCCGCTGTCGCCTGCCTGTGCAGATCGGCTTTGTGTCCCTGCTGCTGCTGGAGCTGATTGCGGGCCAGGGCATCCTCAACCTGCTGGGTGTGACTGTGGGCAAGGGCCTGGGCTTCGAGTTCTAAGCTGCCGTCTAAGCGGAGCTCCGCTGCGGCCGCCAGCTCAGCGGTACACTCAGCTGCCGCCCAGCCGCCCAGCAGGCTCAGCTGCAAGCTTAGCTGCCGTGCCAGACAGTCTGAGCTGCAAGCCGCCGCTGAAGCTCAAGCGGTGGAGAAATGCCGCTACAAGCTAGCAGCCCACACCCAATCGGCACCCACTCACCCCTCCCCCGAACTGCTTTCTGTTGAGTGTACGCGAGACCTTTCTTTCTATTCATTTGATGACATCAAAAGTATATTTGCATGAGCCTAATGTCTCCGACTGCCGATCAGCCTTTGTACCGCAAGCGTCTCTGTAACCTGGCTGCCGAGACAGAGTGGCATTCGCGGCCGCCGCACAAGTCACTCACATCTTGGCAGTGTGGACCAGGCAGCCGTCTGGTTGCAAGGATTGAGGGTTTGCCGCAGCAGTTCAGCTGGTGAAGATAAAGGGCTGCTCCTATATTGTGAGGTGGAGAACAGCAGCATCCGGCCAAATGAAATGCAGCATTGGTGGCAAGACAGCTGGGCAAGCCCAGACCGCGTGCCCGAGGGTGTTGTAGATGTGTGATGTGGGGTGCTAGGGCGTCACAGAGGCCAGGCGAACGAGTTAGTGGGGCGACCTCCCCCCATGCGCACGCAGGGCCGGCGAACAAAGGAAATGTCAACATTGCTGAGTGTAAAAAACAGATCGGCTGCACTGCTGAGTACCAGGCTGCTCGCCCCAAGAAAAACCAAAGCGCACCTGCATGAAGGGTCGGGACTTGGACCAAGGGAGTTCAGTAGGCGTTTGCAGTGTGACCCTGCAATGCAACCTGGTGGGGGTGGCAGGGAGTGAGAAGTGCTGCAAGGTTTTGTCCGCCGCCGCTGCCGCTAAATGCAGCATGGCACGTTGGCGGCAGCGGCGGTGGTTCCTGGTCCATCTTGTGAGACCCCTTGCTCGTGCACGCGTCGTGGAACCCCACCCGACCGATTCGACGCAGGCCCGCACATGTCCTGGCTTTCGCTCCGATATCGGCCTCACTCCAACTGGGAGCAACGGGGCCCACCCCGCTTCGGGCCAGTCCGGCTACCTTACAGGCAATAGCCGCGGCGATGCTTGCGGAGGGCGAGGAGGGCAGCGACTCAGACGAGGAGGACAACGAGGTGGTGCAGGCAACCGCCACGGCTGTTGCAACGGCCGCCAGGGTGCGCCCAGCAGCCCACGGCCAGCCGGCGAGGTTGCTCACCGCCCGGCATGGAGTGCCAGGCCCCGCCGCCGCCGCGGCCTGTGCCTCCTCACCTGCTCCATGCTGACTGGCGAGGCGCATTCCACTCTCCCCTGCAGGGCGAGCTGGACCAGGCGCCGCAGCCAGAGGCGGCGCGGGGCCTCAGCTTCCCTGAGCTGGCGCCAGACAGCGGCGAGTCCGCCTGATGTCAACATGTTGGTGCACGCGGGCCAGCGGCACAACGCCGGCAGCCACCCAGCACGAGCGCACCCCAGTGCAGGTGGCCAACCTGTTTGTTGGCTTGGCTCACCCAGCCCGGCAGTGGGCGCAGCAGAGGGCAGCGCAGCACGTGCAACAGATTCTGGCTCTGTTTGGTGCTTCATTTAAGCTAATGTTGCTGAGGCCTGGTGTGATGACGGAAGCTAGCCGGAAGCAACGGATCAAGAGAGAAACAGCGCACACATGGGCTCGCCTGCTACGGGTCGCAGCAGGCAAGCATGGAATTCACTGACCTGGCGTGGCTGCCTCCGGACTCAGCTGTGTGCCTGCGGGCGAACCAGCGCTGCAGCTGTGCCGCAAGGGGCAGGAGCGACAATGGGTGCCATTTGCGCATTCGCCCATCGGCTGCAGCCAGCCAAGCCCGCTCCGCCTGCACTGCCACCTTCCTCTATCCCAGCGATCATGGGAAATGTTACATGGTCTGAAAAACGTGCAGTGGCTGCAGGCTAGCAGGCTGGCTGCAGGCTGGTTCATCGCCGCGCGCGGCGGATCGGGCCGCTGCTGAACGCCCACGTCACGCGCACAACCTGCAGCAGTGGCGGGTCGTTGCACCGTTAGGCATCGTGTTCGTAAGCAGATTTGCATGTACAGCCAGCGGCTTGCTGGTTGACGAAACAAAGGCTGCGTATGAAACACAGTCCTGCTAGGCCTCCCCGCACACGACAGCAGCACACCTGCGTGAGCAGCTCCTTGCCGTCCATCTCATCAATCGCCGCCTGCGCCTCCTGCTTGCTGCCGTACTCCACCAGCGCGTAGCCCTTGACAAAGCCGGTGCGCCGGTCCAGGTTCATGTAGATGTTCTTCACGTCGCCAAACTCTGCAGGCAGGCAGGCAGGGGGCAGGTAGGCAAAGTGAGAATGCACCAACAAGGAATGCTCAGCTGCTGCGGCAGCCACTGCACCCACTGCCTACAGCAAGGCAAGCCGTCCCAGTAGCAGGGGTAAAAGCTGCTGCCGCACATGCACGGGCTGGAACGCTGGCGCCCTGCTGCTGCGCACCCGCGAACGAGTCATGCACATCCTCCTCCTGCGCCTCCTCATGCACGCCCGTCACCAGCACCACCCAGCCCTCCACAGCTGCAAGCACGCAGGAGGGGCACCAAAGGCACACAATGGGGAGAGTGCAAACTGCAGCACCACCACGGCTGCAGGCACAGCCCGCGGCACAAGGCACGCCGCCCGCAGCCCGCAACATGCAGCAGGCATGCCGCTCCGCATGGCGCTGCCACTCACACTTGGCGGGGCCGGGGCCGGCCTTGTCTGCTGGCAGTGACTCAAACTGGCCGCCCTGCAGGCGGTCCTCCAGCTCCATGGGCTCGCGAAAGCCGCGGCCCTGCAAGAGCAGACGGGGAATGCGAGGCAGCGGAACGGCGGTGGCGGTGGCAGAGGGGCCCGCTTGCAAGCGGCGGCAGGCAAGGCAGGGAGCACTGAGAGCCAGGGCGCAGCCCGAGGCCAAGCAGGTGCCTTTCACCGCCGTGGCAGTCCAGACCGCGGCCAAACGAGCCCCTGCGCAGCGCGCCTTCTGCTTGCGGGCTCCTCCGCGCGGCCGATCGACGTCCATGGTTGCACGCAACTCCCTGCAGCGTGGGGGAGCGCGGAACAGCCCTCAGGAAGTCGCAAGGCCGTCCATCGCCCCCATCCGGCGCGCGAGACGCCCTGCGCCCACTGCGGGGCGCCACAACACCAGATCGTTGAGGGCGCACCTTGATCGCCAAGCGCGGGGCGCGGGAAGGGCCGCAAACAGCAAGGGGGGTGCCTCCGAGGCCGCTGCGGGCTTGCAGGGTGTTTGGAGCCGCTTGCAGTGGGGAGTGTGCAGAACAAAGCGAGTTGAGCACCTGGGCGGCCTGATGCAGGGTGGCGGCGGGCGGCGCCAAGCGGGGCTCCGCCACTGCGGGCGGGCATGCCACCTCCCTTGCCATGCAGGCTGTGCTATGCTGGCCTGTATCTATGCCAGCATCAATTTCATTTTGCGGGTTTCTTACCTGGGTGACCAATATTTGCTCGTGCAAGCAGTTGCCCAACGTGCATGTGCTCAGCAACTTGCCCACGCATGTTGGTGCTACTCGGTGGCGTAGCGTGCCTCTTGCCCTCGTCTTCCTCATTTCTCTTGCAGTTTGCCAAGTTTGCCAACCACACGACAATCTAAAGTGTGCAGGCGCAGTGCATCAGAGCAACAGGAAGGACGCCACGTCGGACAGGCTCACAACGCCCTCCACACGCCGCGTGTCGCCGTCCACCACCACCAGCCGCCGCACGCCCGGCACCGACAGCCGCTCCACCACAGTGCGCAACGCGTCCTGCGGCGTGCACACGTGCAGGCGGTGCTGCTTGGCGGCGGCAGCCCCCGCAGCCCCCGCTGCATCCACTGCGCCCAGGCTCTGCGCCGAGCCACGCGGTGAGCTGCCCCACTGCGTGCCCGCGTGCGCGCCCAGCGCGGCAGACCCCGACAGCTGCGGCGGCGCCAGCGCCTGCCCCGCCAGCGCCAGCGCCTGCCCCACAGTCACGTCCTCAAACTGCAGCCGCGTGTAGGCGTTGCCCTGCGGCAGGGTGGGGCCGGGAGGTAGCAGAGGTGGGGTGGGACGCACAGTTGCAGCAGGGCAGTCCACATCTGCCGGCAGGAGCGTGTGCCCTCAGGCGCTGAATCAACTATCAAACCATGTCGGGTTCAACACCTTTCAGCACAATACACTCTACAGCTTGCCAGCCATACCAACCAAGCCCTCAACACGACACACACAACCCACTCCCCCCAAGCAGCAGCCCTCTCACCTTGGCCAGCGTGGTGATGTCGGCGCGTGCGTAGATGTCGAGCAGCACGCCCGAGGCGTCCACCACCGGCAGGCTGGACACGCCCGCCTCCAGCAGCAGGCCCAGCGCCTGCGTCAGCGGCGTGTCGGGCTGCACCACCGCCAGCTTGGCCACGCGCCGCTGCCGGCGCGGCCGCTTGGCGTCCCGCTCCTGCGCAGCGGTGGGCAGTGGTGGGTTGCGGTGGCACATTGGAAGAGTGCGCAGAGTTTGGACAAGAAGGAGGGCCAGGGAGCAGGTTTCCCTGCGCTGCCGGCTGCACCTTGGCCTGCCTGTTCCAAGAAAGCACACAAACACCGCTGCCCCTGCGCCCACCTGCTGCTGTGCGTCCTCTGCTGCAATGCCGGCCGCCAGGCTGCTGCCGGGCGACCAGGTGCCGATGGGCAGCGCCGACAGCGGCTGCGCCAGCAGCGGCAGGCTGGCCAGCGAGGCGCGGAAGTGGCGCATCAGGCAGGCCAGCACGCCCGCAATGGTGGCTGTGTGCAGCACGTCGCCCTCGGGGCAGTCGCCCAGCGCAGCAGGCGCAGCGGGCGAGGGCGGCGCGCCACCAGCAGGCGACTGCGGTGGCTGGGAGGCAGCTGCCGCGTTGCCGCCGCCTGCAGTGGGGTGGCAAGGAAGTTGGAAGAGCTTCAAGGCCCACAACAGGCCCAGTGGTACGGAGCAGCTGTGCAGGTGGCAGGCTGCCTCAGCGGCGGCGTGCCCTTACCAGTGGCATGCCCTCAGCAGCCTGCCCTCAACTCATCCCCCTCGCCCGTGCGCACCCTTGCTCTCTGCGCACAGCACAGGCGCCATGGAACAGCCGCGGTCGAACAGCGTGCGCACCACCGAGGCCAACGAGTCGGTGGGCCGCACTGCCACCAGCGGCCTGGGCCGCTGCACCCCCTCCGCCTCCAGCTCCTCACGCAGCCCCCTGCACACATGGCAGCAGAGGCAGCAGTAGGAGCAGGCAGTTGGGGCAGGTGCAGGCAGGCTGGTGGGTGTGCAGATGGACGAATGCCCCTCCAGCCCCGCAGCCAGCAAGAGAGGCTGTGAGCCGCCAGGGATGTGCCACCACAGCGGGAGAGATGCCTGCACACGGGGTGCGCCTGCTGTGCCCGCTGCTCACCGGATGGTGTGCAGGTCCATCTCCTGCTCGCTCATCGGGTTGGCGCTGCTGCTCACCACCGACCGCAAACGCTGTGGCAGAGACACACAGGCGTGGACGTCAGCAGAAATGCTGAAGCATGGCTCACCAATGCAGGGGCAACCCCATTTGCACATAGACGCAATACAGCAGGCACCCTGCTGTCAATGCACGCAAGTGCGTGCGTAAAAGACAAGTTGTTGTGGCTGCTCCCCCACCTGCAGCATGTGTATGAAGTCGGAGGCGGACAGCATGCCGCACACGCGCCCCTGCTCGCCGTCCCACAGCGGCGCACTCGCAATGCCTGCAAGGCAGGCATGCGCAAGCAGCCATTTCAGTCTGGGCAGCTGCACAGCACAATGCAGCTGCAGCGAGCACAAGCACATGTGCATTGCAGGCAGCCTGGCTGCTGCCTCTGCTTCGACCAAGGCCAAGCGAGGCGGTCTCAGTTTCTCTTCGCTGCTGTGCATGCTGCATCCACCCCTGCTGCCCGCGCTGCGCTGCGCCCGCACCCTGCTCGTGCAGCGCATGGAAGGCCTGGCGCATGGGCAGGTCCACATCTAGCAGCACCACCTTGCCGCTCTCCGGGATCAGCTCGTACGCTGCAGGGCAGGCAGCAGGCAGGCCGGGCAGGGCAGGATGGAGTGCAGCCAGCAATACCAAAGGGCAGCACTGCGTGGCAGATGGTACAGACATACAGCCAAGCTCAGCCAGCCACTACTGCAACAGATGATGCTATACACCGCTTTCAAACTGCTGGCAAATCCACGTGCCACAATCATCACAAGCACCAGCAGGGGGTGGCGGATCACCGGGTCCACCTCCAACCAGTTCCCCTGCCCACCACCCCTGCCCCCCATGCAGCCGCACCTGTGTGGTGGTTCAAAAAGTCGGCCACCTTCTTCTTGGTGTAAGCCGGCTCGTCCGCCTGCGCCGCAATGGGCGCCATCACTCCGCCTGCACCCCCCGGGCCGTCGGCGCCGCCCAGCTCCATGTCCGCCACTGCAGGCCAGGCGGGTGGGCAGCAACAACAGCATGGGTGGCAGAGAATCCACGGCTGCCAGAAGCGCACGTGCAGGAGCTGTGCCGCCTGGGTGCTATGCACAGGACTGCATGGCCTGGTGGATGTTGCCATTCTCGTCCCCACCTGACTGCGCGCGCGACGAGGGCGTCGTGCCGCCGTGCCCCAGCTGCTGCTGCAGCATTGACTGCTGTGCTGCGGGCTGCTGCTGCACATGCTGTGCCGTGGCGTGCTGCTGCAGGCTCTGGTGCAGGCCGCCGCCCACCGCGTGCCTGCAGGCAGGCAGGAGGGACAAAATGAGGCAGGAGGCCCGCAGCTTAGCAGGCAGGCCACGACAGCAGAAAGCACTAGCAGCACCGGCACCCCCAGCCGCCCCCGCGCCGCCTGCCGCCTCACCCATGCGCCGCGGCTTGCCCCTCGGGCTTGCGCACAAACAGCCAGTTGTTGACGTTGCCCAGCGGGTCGGGCATGAAGGGCTGGCTCTCATCGTGCCGCCACTCGCCATCCACGATGAACTTGTACTGGTGGTAGCTGCGGCAGGCAGTGGGGCAAGGGACACTAGTCGCTCAGCCGCATGGTTGGCAGCCAGCCAGGCAGCATTGGCAGCGGTCGCAGCAGAGCCAATTGCGGGCACCAATGCACGACTGCCAAGCGTTGCAGCGGTTGGCGCCACATGCTCACCCAGGCGGCAGGTGCACCACCACTGCAAAGGTGCCGGGCTGGCCCTCCACTGGCTGCATGGGCACCGTCTCCACCCATCTCGTGAAGGAGCCGCAGAGGTGCACCTGCGCAGTCATCAAGGCGGCAGCGACAGCGGCAGGGTTCAGACGTAGCGACCGGTCGACGGCGGCGGCTGAGAGGTCAGCGGCCTTTGCCAGGCTCGATCGGTTGCTGCAGATTGCCTGACACACATTGGCGGTATGTGCATCGCTGCCAGGCTGCAGGCTGGGCGGGCTGCAGCGCCCAAAGCGGGCGGCGCAGCGCTGCGCGTACCTGGCTGCCGCCGAAGCGCCACACGAAGCGCGTGGGGATGAACACGGATGCCATGGCCCCCACTAGCTGCCGCTCGCCTGCGCGACCCGCTCTTTCGCAACGCTAAAGCCGAGCTGTGGGCTGCCCACCGACTCTCAAGCTGCGATACAGCACATCGACAGCTCCAGCAGTCGACTTGCGAGCGTGCAGCTGCCGCTCCGAAACACAGGAGGCTGGTTGCGACACAACAGGGCGCTGCCTTTATCACAGAGTGCTCAACCACAATGCGCATTGCCGATGCGCCGCGCCGATGGCCCCAGTGCTGCGTTATGCTGCGCCGCCGCCATCATCGGCCCGCCCTCGTTGTGGTGCGCCTGCGGTTCCCCCATCCACACCATTGAAATCTGACTGGCCCCATAAACTGGCATCCCCAAGGGCATGTTACAGTGAGCATGGAGGTGCATAGCAATTCAATATGTTGCACCTCAGCCGGTGCGCTGCACCTTGGCGGCATGCTCGCTGCCCGGCTGCTGCCCATTGCTCCCCAGCACAGCCTGCAGCTGGCAGCCCGCATCGGCCGCCCCCGGCGTTTCTGGCAGCTGCTGCTGGCCAGCCGGCGCCGCAGCTGCCGCGTTGTTCTCCTGCAGCTCGCCCAGCGCCTTGCGGCTCTCCTCATAGTACTACAGCCAGAGGGGACGGGCGATGCAGGTGGTGAGATGAGTGCTTTGCAGCTGTGCGGACTAGCAGCCGGCTTGCCTGCATGGCAGGCACAGTGCAGCAACCAGGTAAATAGCAAAGTTGAGTCTGCACTCTCCACTCGACACACACCTGGTTGGGGTGGTTGATGCCCGTCTCGCACGCGCAGCCGTGCTTGCCCTCCCATGCCGCTGCGCACGCCAGCTGGTAGTGGCCCGCTGCCGCCTTGGAGCAGGCCTCGTCAATCTTGGCGGGCGCCACCTGCTTGGGGAGCACCGGGAGCAGCAGCGCCGCAACGCGGGGTAGTGAGGTGCGGGTGCCAACAACGTGGATCAAAGTGGGGCAGGCAGGCGTCAAGTGCCCAAGAGCCCTTTGCTGCAGGTGCGTGCACATGCACACCCACTGCCACATGCTCGGTCAGGGTACGCCGTCTAGACTTTCAGCCCAGCCCATGCAAAGGCTGTGGGCGTCCAACACCTGCGCACCTGCATGCGCGACAGCGCGCTGCGCAGGCTCTCCTGGCTGAAGGTCTTGTAGGGGCAGCCGTGCACCTGGCCCTGCAGGGGGCAAAAATGGAACCGTGAGGGTGAGAGCTCACGTATTGGGCAACACCAGGGTCATACCATCCTCCCAGTGCCGGCAACGCGCACTACAAGCCACACACAAGCCAGCCAGCATTGTTGCCCGGCAACCGAGAGCTGGACAACAGCATGCAGCCCGCAAAACCAGGAGAGGCGAACTTAGGCAGGCAGGGCCCGATGTGCCTGCTGCAGGTGTGCGTGCGCTTCCTCGGCCAATTCCTCGGCCAATTGGGGGCCAGCATTCACGCCTCTCAGCCCAGCTGCCCTCCGCCATGCAACCCAGCCACTCCCGCACAGTTGCACCCCAGCCACCCCGCCCTGCTAGCTCACCACGCCGGGCGTGCTGGAGATGACCTTCATGCAGGTGTAGGGCGTGTAGTCCTTGCGGTTGCCCTCCTTGCCGTAGTTGTGCCGCACGTTGTACAGGTACTGCTTGTCAAACTTCTCGCCGGGAGCCACCTGGGTAAAGGGGTGGCAGGGCAGGGCAGAGCGGTTCTGGCAACGGAATGGTACACCCGCTATGCGGTGGGTCTCGTTCTTGCTATCTGTTTACTGAGCTACGACTCCTGCTCCAGCAGGCAGCTCCTGCCTGCCTCCCCACACACAGCCCTCTAACCCCCGATGACTCACCGGCGCCATCTCGGTGCGCCAGAAGCGGATGGCCTCCTCCAGCGGCAGCCCAATGCCCTGGAAGTAAAAAAGGAAATGGGATACAGAGGGCCCCGTTACACGCCTGGTGAAGCCACTTGCTGTATGGCTGGCTGTGTGGGTTGCGTAGCACGCCAGCAGTGCAGCGGCTGCCCACTGCTCGCACAAGCCTCAATGCCGCCCTGCAGGGCGCCCACAGATGGAGGCACTGAGCAAGGTCTGTGAGTAGAGCGGCTCCACAGCAGGTGTGCCCCCGCACTTTGAGGAAGAGCCCAAACTGCATGCGGCCGTCGTGCTTGAGGTGGTGGCTCTCGTGCAGCGCCTGGTACATGTTCAGCATGCACAGCGGGAAGGACTGGCGCGCCACCTTGGGGATGTCGGCCGCTGCGCCGGTGTAAGATGGGGTGAAGGCAGCACACATGTGGGGGTCACTGTGCAGTTGCCAGGTCAAAGCAAGGTATACCCCATGACTGATTGCGCATGCATCCAGCCGGCAGCCTGAGCGGCTAATGCCGCAACCATGGTGGTACCCCAGCCATATGCCTGGCCACTGCGACCAGCCAGCAGCCCTGCCCAGCCATCCAGCCGCACCAGAGATAGTGCCCACCACGCCGCGCTTGTCAGGGTCAGAGTAATCAGGGCCCAGGTAGCTGCAGTCAGGAGGAGCGCAACAGCGGGCAGCTTGTGAGGGGCAGCCAGCAGGGCTAGCACAAGGAGTGAGCAGGAGTGGGCATGGCAGACCTCCCCATCCTGCCAACAGCTGTCCATGTCATGAAGCTCACCCAAGGTGTCCAACCCCCAGCCCAACCACCCCTACATCCCACACACGCACCGTTGGCTCAGGCTCTCCACCACGGGCGTGAGGCGGTCGGCCTCCTCGGGCGCCACCACCGCCGCCCAGCGCCGCGCCGTCACCACCAGCGCTTTGCTCAGGCCCGCCCTGCAGCAGGCGTGGTCGACAACGAGCAATGCATGGCTGAGGAGATGACAGTTACATGGAAGCAGCAACGGCGGCAGCAGCAGAGCAGCACCAACTGCGAGAGGCGCTGGTTGTTGGGAGCGCACCTGAAGGGCTGCACCACCAGCGAGCTCATTTGGTCCTTGGACACGTACGCGTATCCCGCCTGCACCAGGGCAGCAGCAGGGGCATGTAGGCACGTAGCTGTGGGGCGGCTGTGATTACATGCATGCAACAGTCTGGCGACTCGGACCCAGCGCGGCGTTGCTGCCCAACAAGGGCTACCTTAGCCCACTCAGCTTGCACCCCTCAGCAGTCCCACCTGCAAGTAGACTCGCCGTGCCGCCACCAGGTCGGGCACTTGCTCGAATGGCACCTGCGGTAAGCGGCAGCCCGGTCGTCATGCGCAGCCATGGGGGTTGATCTCGAGGCGGCAGCCATGGGCTTGCAGGGATGAGTGCCATGCAGCAATGAGTGCCATGCAGCAGCAGCCCTCCCTCAGCCCTCCCCACGCCCCCACCCACCTTGTAGTACCCATCGTTTGCCACCTCGCTTCGCAGCAGCGCCGCCGCCTGCTGACCGGCGTTCAAACTGAACAGCACCTGCGCCAGCTCCTGCTGCACCTCCAGGAACTCCTCCTTGCTGCAGAGCAGTTGACAGACGTTGGCGGGGAAATGTTGGAGCGTATTGTGTGCCGCCCGGCATATTCAGTGCTCTGCAGCCTGCCCAAGCGGTGAGCGCAGGGATGCTGCAACAACCAAACAACCCACCGGTACCAGGCCCTGCTGTACCTGAGCGGCCGGAAGGGCAGCTCGTTGGCCTCCATGAAAGCGCGCTGCATACGTCGGTGGCGGTGCATTCAACTTGGTCAGTTTGCTGTTGGCTGTAGCAACTGGTGACCGCCTCAACCGGCTGCACAAGCCAGGCGCTAGACTGGTGAGGCATGCCAGACACCTGGGAGCTCCACACCCACCTGGTCGGAGGGCACCATCTCCTTGAAGCGGGCGCGGAACAGGTCGCACTCCTGGGCAATCAGCCAGCGGCGCAGGTCCTCTGCAGGGGCAGGGCCATGTGGAGGTGGGTGTGTTGGGGCCATGCCCATGCAGTCACCGGCAGCAGGCAAGAGCGCTGCCCAGCAAAACCCAGGCCGCTCGCATAATGGCCTGCAGGCGAGAGAGAGCAGAGCGCGTGCGGCCATGGCTCAGGCTGACCTCCGCTGCCGGCCGGCGCGCACCTGTGCGGCAGTAGGCCAGGCGCAGCACAAAGTGGGAGATGACGTCCTTGCGCTGGCGCTCCTCGCGGTTGGGTGCGCCCATGTGCCGCTCATACAGCTCAATCACCTTGTCCTGATGTGGCAGGGCCGGCAGAGTTGGGCAGATGCCATGAGGATGGGAGGACGGCAAGCCTGTGCATCCGGCAGAGCGGGCAGCAGACAGCAAGCAAGCCCGCAGCAGCAGCAGCAGGCAGTGCTATAATGTCAAAAGAAGCGAGCATTTTGTATCACCAGCAATGGCACAGCAGCAAGCCATGGTGGGTGGCGGGTAGCAGCAGGCAGCAGGCACAACAAGGGCAAGCAGGAGCCACCTGCATCTGGTCGGGCCGGAAGCCCTTGACCTTCAGGTCGTCAATGCCCTTGAGCACTGCAGGTACAGGCGGCACGCAGCCAACAAGTTGCTGCAATGGATGCGCAAGGGACATGCTCGCTGCGCTGCCGCTCTCCCAACAGGCACACCATCATGCAAGTTGCTGGAGACGGCAAGCCTCACCACGCAGGCGGTCCATTGCAAAGCGCTCGAACTCCTCAATAGCGATCTCGCCATCTGGCAGGTCGGCGTACATGCTCAGCGCCACCTTTGATCGGCTGGCCTTGGCGGCAGTGGCGGCAGCGGCGGCGGACTGCGGCGCCTCTGCCACCGCTGCCGCGGAGCGCTGCCGCCCCACGGCACCCGCTGCCAGGAAGGTCGCCATGGCTGGCGAGTGGCGCTCAGCGCCCACGAGCAAGGCCCGCTGTCCGCCGCTGCGCAGTGGTCACGCCGCAGGGAGGCTTCGGAAGCTGCAGAAGCTTTTCTTCAATACCCGATCGCGTCCAGGGGGCTGGAAGGCCGCAAAGCGGGGTGCTATTTTAAAGGCGCCAAGTCAGGGGGCCCGCTGCAGCGCCCTGATGCGATCGCGGAGTGGACAATGGAGAGAGCTGATTGCGGGATGAAGGTGCAAGGGGAAAGCCGCAGCACCGAGCACCGGCTGCTGCTGCCTGTCGCCATGCGGGCGGGCGGCGGCTGCCGGTGGCGCTTCCACGAAGCGTTGCATCAGTTAATCAGGTTGATCAGGTCCGTTCTTTTGACATCCTATCTGGATCATGAATGTCCCGGACCACTTTGACTGCAGGCAGCTGCACAGCCCCAGGGCCATGCCATGGCTGGGGCGCCTGGCGGGCGGCGCGGCAGGCGGGCCTGCTCCTGGCGGTGGCGCTGCACGCCTCCTGCTTTCGAGGATTGCCGTGATGTTGCATCATTGTTTGAACGTCACACAGAGGAGGAGCAAGAAAGGGAAAGTCCACACAAGGGGGTTAATTCTAAGCTAACTGAGACGCAGTATGCGCCTCGCCAGCTGCTGCTGCTGCTGCTGCCGGCGGCGGCACCTGGCCGCCCGGCTCGCCAGTATTTTATTTTAAGCTTTGTTAGCGATGTTCTGAGACAGCCTGCAGAGAACAAGGGAACAATGAAGCAGTGGGTGTGCAGGTGTTGACAGGCAGCCTGACATTCGCCGGGATGCGCACCGATGCGAGCACACCGCCATGAGACTGCCGACTGCTCAGACTCTCAACCAAAGGCTCTTACCAGTCCAGGCCCTCATACAGGCCCTCGCCGCTGGTGGCGCAGCAGCTGCAGGCAGGACGGGCAGGGGGCGGTGAGATGAGTGCACGGCGTAGCAAGTCCACAACCCTTGCACAGGGCAGGCGCAGCCTGCAATCACCAAGTTTGGCATGGCTTGCGGCCCGCAGCCTGGTGTCATGCTACTCATTAATGTTATGCCGCCACACCAACCAACCCACAGCAACCCCGCGGCAGACCCCTCCCCCTGCCGCTCAGGCTGATCACGACTTGCCTCTGGATGTACCTGCAGGAGCGATCAAGGAGGACAGGAGGGTGGTGTGCACAACAGCTACAAGTGGAGCGCCAACCCACAGCAGCTGCCAGACAAACTGCACGAATTGTCCTGCCCCAGCTGCCCGTGCTTGGCTGTGCACCAGCCCAAGTGCACGCACCAGTGGCGCTGGCGCAGCGAGTGCAGCCCCAGCTTGTCGGTGATCTCCGCTGCATTCATCGCGTTGGGCAGGTCCTGCTTGTTGGCAAACACCAGCAGCACCGCATCGCGCAGCTCGTCCTGCAGCAGTGAGGAGCGCCCGTCAGCGATGATGAAACAGGGGCATGCATGGCTGAGGTGAGAGCTGGGCGGCAAACAAGCACTCAAGACCGCTCTGCAGGGAGCATGCGATGTTCTGCGTAGCTGCCGCTGCTCGACCGCGTGTGCTCCATCGCACCCTCAGCAGCCAGCCCAGCTTTTGACCCAGCGCGAGGCATGCAATGCTCGCTCGCGCCCTGCCTGCTGCACCGCCGCGCACCTCGTTCAGCATGCGGTGCAGCTCGTCGCGCGCCTCGCCGATGCGGTCGCGGTCATTGCTGTCCACCACAAAGATGAGGCCTTGCGTGTTCTGGAAGTAGTGCCTCCACAGCGGGCGGATCTGGGCGGCCGCGGCGGGGTGGCGGGGGGAGGCGCGTTGAGGGCGCAGCAACTCTACACCCAGTGGCAGACACTGTACTGCCTGTTGAACCAATCGGAGGCACAGCCTGTGTACGCCGCAGCAACGGCTCGGAGGCCAGCGGCGGCGCGGCGACCAGTGCATGGGGCGCCGGCAGTGCCGCGCTCGCTGCATTGAACCCCTCGGCTCTGCAGGGCGCCAGCGCACCTTGTCCTGGCCTCCCACATCCCACACGGTGAAGCTGATGTTCTTGTACTCCACCGTCTCCACGTTGAAGCCTGCGGGCAGGCGGGGCCGCAGGCAGCGCGTGGGCGGCGGCGGCTTCAAACGGCGGCGGCAGGCAGGCTGGGGGCGATCGCCGCTCGGGGCCGCCTGCGATCGTCGTCCCGACCGTCCTGGGGCACACAGCGGAGCAGCAGGGCACTGGCAGGCTCACCGATGGTGGGGATGGTCGTGACGATCTCGCCAAGCTTCAGCTTGTACAGGATGGTGGTCTTACCGGCGGCATCCAGACCGACCTGCGGCGGGGGCCAGGGGGAGGGGGTGGGCGCAGGCGGGGGCGAGCGTGGCTGGCCCGCGCGGCGCGGCCCCCCAGCGCGGCCCTCACCATCAGGATGCGCATCTCCTTCTTGGAGAAGAGCCTGCAGGGGGTCGGGGGCGCCGCAGCGAGCGAGTCAGCGGGCAGCGACTGCCCCAGCGCTGCCCAGGCCCTTCCCAGCCCCCCGCGCCGCACCGGTTGAACAGCTTGGTGAACGTGAGCCCCATGGTTGCTCCCTGCCGCCCGGCCGCGCTCTTCCTCGCCAAAAAAACTGCTGGCCGCTGTGGCGCTGCCTGTCAGCTGTGCCTCTGCGTGCGGCGCTGGGCTGGGGGCCGTGGTGGCTGAGCAAGTGGGGCAGCGCAGGGCTTGGGAGCCCCGCTTCAATGTGCTCGCATTTCCAAAATGGCTTGCATGCAGCGGGGCAGTCTGTCTGGCCTTGATCCGTGCCCCGATCAATACCAGGCAGCGATCGAGCCGGTCGTCAGCGCCAGCGCCGCGCGCAGGAAGCAGGCCCGCCTGCACCTCCTCAACCTTGGCGTAAACAGGGGCCGTTGCAGCCGCCTGCATCCCTCAGTCAACTTATCTCACCACTCAATGGCGCCGCAGATCGCCGGCAGCCCCTTGCAGGCGCCCTTGGGGCCGGCGCGGCCCGCCGCCGCCCTTGCCGCCGCTGGCACCGCTGCTACCGATGGATCTGAGTGCGCAGCATGAATTTTCCCAGCTCGCCAAATCAATAATTTCTTTCGCGTTTCTTTCGCCTCCGATTGCTTTGAGAAGGCTAAACAATGCTATGGGAAGGCGCGCCAGGGCTTGCGGAGAGTTGGGGTTTGGTCGGCCAAGGCCCCGCACTGACTGCGGTGCTGAGGCCCTGACCGACTCTCTCCGCTCCTTCTAACATGTTCGATTGCATTATAAAGCGTATAACAGAGCCCGCAAGGCGCTGCAAGTGGGCCCTGGCCCCACCCTGGCCCATCTGTCAGCCCGGCGCGCTGGAAGCCGTTGGGAGAGCTATGAGGGGTTCGTCTTCAGTGCTCTATCGGCCAAATGCATGCTTGAACCTATTCTTTGGTTTGCATGGGCCACGTGGAACGCGCGAAAAGCCTGCCGCAAACAGCGGAGAGACAGTTCTATTGCTTGCAATCTCCCACCTTTGGCGGAATAGAACTCAAGTTTCGCTGCGTCCAGCGCTCTCCCGCTCGGCTCTCAACCCTCAAGAGGCCTTATAGAAGGGCTCCAAGCACCCCGATTGATTTTACAGGCCTGAATTTGGCCAGAACGGGGTATGGGGCGCAACTGCGCCCCATACCCCCCATGCTGCGCACTCAGAATGGAAGCATGCGATCGTAGGGATGCATTGTGCTGCGGCTCAAGGCCTATGCCAAACAGCAAGCAGATGCTAGTCTGCTCAACTCAACAGAATGCTGCTATCGGTAGCATGCCTCATACCCAGCTGGCACCCTGCAAACGGGTGGGCAGCACGTACGACGTGAGAGACGGGCGACATGCTCTTGCTCCAGGGTGCCAGCCATAGATGCAGTGCACTACCAGCCGGTCAAGGCTTCTGGTTTTTGATCTGATGTGCAGCCAGCACAGTGCAGGTTCAAGGCGTTTTGACTGTGCTGCCCTGCCCCTCCCACACCCGGGTCCCTAGAGACTGCCCGTCCTGCCAGGGGCTGTTCAGGGCCTGCCTGCTGCGCCAGCCTGTCTACCCGCGTGTTCCCTGGCTGTGGTACAGAATATATCAGTACCTGCAGCCGTGGCGCATGCTGCTGCCCTCTGCGGGACTGCCAACCAAGCTTGCGCATTGCCGGACATTCAGCAGCTGCAGACAACCAAAACATGGGTCATATAAATAAAACAGCAAGTCTGATTAACTGCATCAAAGCGTCAAAGCTCAAAGCTCGTTCAGCATTTTCTTGCGGAACGCTCGGTCCACGGACGCAACATCCATGGCCTCGCCGTCCGCCGCAGGCTCGGCGCCACCGTCCGTGCCGCCCGCCGCCTGCTGCTTGCCCGCCAGCTCGCCAAACAGCACCAGGCTCTGCTTGGCGATGACCGCGCCCTTGTAGGTGAAGAAGCCCAGCAGGATGGGCAGCAGCTGCAGCGTCAGTCCCGTCTGGTCGCCCACCAGCGTGTTGTACCTGCGCACAGGGGCGGGGCACGTTTGGCGCACCGCTCGTTTGCCCACCCTCTCCTGGTTGCTCACCGCTCATTTGCCAACCACAGCAGCTGAGGTTGCGCATGCCGCTGCGCTGCCCTACTCCCACTCCACATGCACCGTGATGGCCGCCAAACATGCGCAGCATACGCACCTGTTGTACCCCAGCGCCAGGATGACAGGGATGAGCAGGCGCGGCTGGCCCAGCGCGCCGCCCACGCCGCCGCCCACGCTGTCCACGCTGCGGTTCAGCAGGCGCAGATAGATGAGGCCGCCCAGCGCGCCCACGCCGTAGCTGGCCGCCACGTCCCTGGGCAGTGAAGGGCAAGCAGGAAGGAAGCCAGTTGGTGGGGCAGGGCAAGGGGCCTTTCGGTTGGCACCCACCAGTACGGCATGCTGCCCGGCTTGCAAGCAACTCCGCCATGGTGCACAGCAGGAGTGGCGCAAATCCTCCCAACAGCCAGCAACTCCAGCCCGCCTCGCTTCCGCCGCACCTGCCATAGAACGCAAACGTGGCAGCCAGGCAGACAACGGTGAGGCCTGCGGCCCACGCCTGCAGCTCCGCCTTGAGCTCCTCATACCGTTGCTGCTCGGCAGCCACCTTGGCAGCCAGCGCGTCCTGCAGGGACGGGGCGGGGCGCCATAACCAGGGCAAGTGATGCACGGGGCACGGCTGCAGCACATGCAAAGCATGGCCGCGCCTCCCGACCCATGCTGCCGCCCAGCGCTCATGCCGCAGGCCTGCTGACCCCCATAGCCCAACCAACCCAGGCGCTCACCTGCTCTGCCTCGTTGGCTGGTGCTACCGCCACTACCTTGCGGCTGTACTTGCCGCTGCGCTCCCACGCGCGCTGCTCCACGCGTGTGGGCGGCACGGAGCCGTACTTGACGGGCGGCCGCCGAGCAGGCGCCTGCCGCGGCTGGGCAGAGGAGGAGGAGGCCTCGTCATTGCTGCGCTTGCGCACCCGCAGCTGCTCCGACAGGTCAACATCCATGCTGTTCAGGTCCACCTTGCTGGTGAGGCTGAGGAAGCCCTTGTTGCCGCCCGCGTCCGGCTTGCCACCCTGCTGCGCGCCGCCGGCCTGCTGCTGCTGCTGCTGCCCCTCCTGCTGCTGGCGGCGCAGCGACTCTTCGTAGTCCAGCTGCTTGGCCCAATCCTACAGAGCGTCAGGAGAAGCGTGACGGTTTGAAGTGAATGTTTGCGTGCGAGGCGGACAGGAAGGGCATGCAGGAAGGGCATGCAGGCGCCAAAGCAGCTGCCATCCACACCTCCACTTCCATCACCGCACCTTGTTCCAGATGAAGTCGGACTCCCAGCGCCCGCCCCGCTTGGTCACATCACCCGACATCCCGCTCTTAACGGGCAGCACCTCGGCTGCACAGCAAAAGAGCCATGGAGGGACTGAGTTACAGAAGGCGCTGGGCGGCGGCGGCGGCGGCGGAGGCGGCGCCAAGCAGCAGGGGTCCAGCATGCAGGCTCTGCAAGCCACCCAAGTGCGAGGGCTGACACAAACAAGCACATGGCTGTCCCTCTAGCCCTACACACGCACCAGAGGGGTCGGCCTCTGAGAAGTAGCCGCTCTCAGGCTGCTTTCCGGCGGCCAGACGGCTGCATGCACGTCGTGGTGCATGGTGGAGCGCAGGGGGGCGGGCTGCCCGGCATGCCAGCGCCGGGACGGTCGGAGCGGCAGCAGGGCACTGCATCTGGGCCAGCGCACCGTTGTTCACGAGTTGGATAGGTATGCAGTGCTGCAATTAGGCCCAATTGCTTTTAGCCGGCCTTCCGCTGGCACCCAAAGCCCCATGCTCCCCCATGCAGTGCAGGGCTTGGGCCCCAGCCCTCCGGCTGCAAATTTCAGCGGCGGGCAATCACACAGCACCGCCAGCGACGCAGCCCGCACACCCACGGCGAGCCAGTCAAACTCCGCTGGTTTTGAGTTGTTAGCTCTTTCAAGCACTTTCGATGGCGCTCCCTGACTGCAACGAAGAGGTGCGGCGGCAGGTGACAGCGTTTGCCGTTACCAACGCGCCATTGGGGGTGTGGCGGCGGCGGCGGTGGCGGCTGGCGGCCCAGCCGTGGTGCCGCCTCCCGCCACTTCCCCACGCCGACCTGCAGGAGCTGCAGGCGCTGTATGAGTGGGTGGACTCGGTGCCGCTGTCACGCCCTAAGAAGAACATCGCTCGCGACTTTGCAGACGGTGGTGAGGAGGCGGGCAGGGCGGGAGGCGGGCAGGGCGGGAGGCGGGCAGCCCCTCGAGGCCTGTCTGCCCTTGCATCTCCCAGTGCAGAGTGGTTGGCACCCTTCACTGGACGTGTCGAGCTGACAGCGCCACGTTGTGTGGGTTTTCAGAATGCAGCCACCCGCCGACACAACTGCGCTCAGAATCCTTGCCCCCGCCACGCTCGCTGGCCCTCCCCCACGTTTACATGCGCAGTGCTGATGGCGGAGATCATCCACCACTACTTCCCCAAGCTAGTGGAGCTGCACAACTACTCGCCGGCCCACAACTCGGTGCAGAAGATGTACAACTGGGGCACGCTGAACCAAAAGGTGCGCGGTCGCTGGCAACGCACCGCACGCTGCCGGGTCGCAGTTGCAGATGCCATTGGCCATCGTGCCACTCAGTTGTGACGCTGCACTTTCGAACACAAGGCACGCACTGAGGTTAGCAAACCTTGCCTCCCCTGCCACACCACCCACCCGCAGGTGTTCCGGCGCATGGGCTTTGCGCTGGCGCGCGAGCAGCAGGAGGCGGTGGCCAACGCCGAGGCGGGCGCCGTTGAGCGCGTGCTCAAGCTGGTGCGCGCCAAGATGGCACGATTCCAGGAGGGCGGCGGCCGCGCCGGCGCACCACCAGCAGCAGGAGCAGCCACTGCGGCAGTTGCGAGCACCAGCCAACCGGGCTCTCCGGCGCGCTTTGCAGCGGCCAGCCCGGCGGCGGCGGCCGATGCGGCGGCGGACAGCATTGCGGCGGTGCGCCTGGCGGGCGAGGTGCCCGCCAAGCTGCTGGCGGGCGGTGGGGTGGGCGGCGCGCCCGCCGCCTTCCCCACGCTGGACCAGGCGCTGGCGGCCAGCCTGACGGACAAGGAGCAGCAGCTGGAGGAGCTGCGGGAGACGAACGAGGTGCGCCGGGGGGCGGGATGGGTTGGGAGGGCGGGCTGAGGTTGGGGACCCGCCGTTGGTGAGTGTTAGGGCTGCCTGCTTTGCTGGTTGCTGAGGCCATGCTGCACTGGCCTGCCCCCCCTGGTTGCTTCATGCGTGCAGATCCTGGAGACCAAAGTGTGCACGCTGGAGCAGCTGGTGCGACTCAAGGACGCCAAGATTCAGGTGCGGGGCAGGCTGGGGTGAGGTATGATGAGGCGGTATGGTTGCGGTCATCTGCAGATGACCATGGTAGTGCCATGCTGCAGGCGGATGCACCACCAGTGTAGCAGCCTGCCCTCCCCTCACCCGGCATCACACGCCGCCCCCCTCCCCTGTGCAGGCGCTGCTGGCCAAGCTGCAGGCGGCGCAGCCGGCGGAGCAGCACGCCCAGTATTCCTGAGGTTCAAGAACTGACATGATGACTGACTTGTGGTGCCTGCTGGCAATGTAAAGTAACATATTTAGTAGCGAAAACTGCGCAGTAGAGCACCCCTAGAAGCCGTCCTGCCCATGCGGTCCCATGCAGCCGCGCCTGTTCTCGCAAGTTCATGATCGCCGCTGCAGCCCGCTCCCAAGCACTACACGCCTCTATCAAGCATCATCAAGCCAGCCTACGGCGCCTGCCCGCTCCCCACCACCCCGCTCGAAGCCCAGCCGCCCCCTGCAGGCCTCGCCGTCGTTTCTGAACCGCACTATACGGTGAGCGCAGCGCGATGCGACGCTGCACAGCTGCCGCGCCTGTGCCAGCAGCACCGCCGCCGCTGCCGCTGCCTCTCTGGACTGCCGCTGCCAGCAGCACGTTGCACTTGCCCTCCCTTTGCAGCAATGTATCGACGGGACTTTGATCGGCGGGGACCGCCACCAGACTACGGCTTTGACAGGCGAGGGCCGCCTCCAGACTTTGGGCGTGGCGGCTTCGACGACCGCCGGCTGGGGCCGCCGCCGCCGGGCTACGGCGGGCCGCCCATGGACATGCCAGGCCCCGCCGTGCGCTCTGGAGTTGTGGCGGTGCAGAAGGAGCCGGCCATTGACCGCGAAAAGGTGGGCGCGGGCTGGCACGGTGTGACCGCAGAGCGTGGGGCCCTTACCGGCGCCGAAGGAGACGCACTGGCTCCTGCATTACGCCGCCCATTTGTGTGGCTTTGCTGCCCACTTTCTGAGGCCTGCCTGCTGCCGGCATCCTTTCAGCTAACCCCCACCCCTGCTCCCTGCTCCCGCGCAGGTGTGCCCGCTGCTGCTGCGCGTGTTCCCGCGCCTGGGGGCGCACCACCAGCTGGAGGACTTTGGGCGGCGGGGCGACGAGCCCAAGGACGAGGTGCAGGTGTACACGTGGATGGACGCCACGCTGCGGTGAGAGGCTGTAGCAGGCGAAGCAGGCGAAGCCGCGCAGTTCTTGCAACTGCTGTTGCTGCTGGGTTTGCCAGCGGCGGCGATGCTGCTGCCAATGCGCTGGTGCTTCGCCGTCGCGTGAGACATAAATGCCCGCAGGGCATGCCTGAGGGCAGGTGTGCGTGGCTGCTGCAGCTCTTGTAGTGCTGCTTTGTGTCCACTGTCAGCCAGGGCGCTGCTGCTGCCAGCACGGAGGGCTGATCAGCTGCTGGCTTGTCCTTGTGGCAGGAGCAGCAAGCCTGCAGTCCGCCGCTCCACCTGCTTGCACCTTCGCCAAACCAACAGTGCGCTCACCATCATTCCTACCCTCGACTTGACCCACAATGCAGCGAGCTGAGCGACCTGGTGAAGGAGGTGCAGCCGGCGGCGCGGCGGCCCATGGCGCGCATCAGCTTCGCCTTCATCTACCCCGACCGGCGCGGCAAGAACGTGATGCGGCAGGTGGGTTCGACGCGCCGGCTGTGTGGGAGGTTCTGCAAAGCCGCAGGGGCTGCCGGGGATGGGGGTGTGTAGCAGGTAGGTGGCTTGTGCCCCCAGCAGTGCTCCAATGGCCCCGGGTTGAGAGTGGCTGCCTTTGGCGCCATCACCCTCCGCTCTTGCAGGTGGGCGCGGTGCACTCGACGCGGCTGGGTGAGGACGACTCGAAAACGCTGAAGCAGCTCAACTTCCAGGTGCGCTGACGCGGGGTGTTGTTGGTGGGCCTTGCTGCTGGTGCTGCTGCCTCGGGTTGGCAGCTCCGCTCGGCAGATTTATGAACTGGTCAGCGAATATTGCGCACCGCTTTGCTTTTGCTCTTGCAACGACAGAAGGTGCAGCTGCCCTGTGCGTCCGTGGCCTGCTCTGCACTGACTCAGTATCCTGCTGCACCTGCCCCTGCAGACTGGCGACTTCCTGTCGGTGGCCATCTATTGAGTTGTGCAGCCAGGCCAGGCGACCCATGTAACAGCTGGGTGGGAGGCAGGCGCACTGGCGCTGGGTGAAGCAGCAAGCTTCGGGTGCGTGGAGAGATGGACAGCAGGGAGGCGTGGGTGGGCAGGGGCCTGCAGGTGCAGTGGTCATGGCCAAGCCTGTCTGTCGCCAGCGAGGCCGAAGGCTGTGCGCCGACTAGGCGCAGCCCACCAGTCCAACACTGAATGTTTGGTTTGCATTGCATGGCGTGGGGAAGGGTCTGTTGAAGCATTTGATTCAATGCTGCACAGAGAGAAGAGCGGAGGCGGAGGCAACGCGGGCGGGAAACAACCGGATCGTTGGAGGGGACAGCCAGCCACGGCGAGTTCAGCCCTCAGCCCCGCTGCTGGATCGTGTGACGTGTACAGATCAAACCTTTCATAAAAGCTGCCCATCATAGAAGAGGAAGACCGATTGCATGGGCTGCTCACCTTGCAGTAGCTCACTGCACATTGCATTGGCGTCTGGTCTCCATACAAAACCAGGGTGTATGGAGACCAGGATTCAGAGCATGACATGATGCACCAGCTGCAGCAGCAGCCGCAGCAGGTAGTGTGGAGCTTTCACAGGTGCTGCAGGAGAGAGAGAGCTTTCACAGGTGCTGCAGAAACATCGCCGGTGCATATACTGCGCGCAGGCCCCGGGTGGCGGCGGCATCGCACAACTCACATCCATTTGTCCACTGGGGGGTGCGGCCGTCTGGCTGGCATACTTGGCCCATGTTTACGGAGGGTTGGCTGTGCCCAGAGGATGCAGCGTGGGGTTCAAGGTGGACTTTGGGTGGGTCCTTGCCTAGGATGGATGCTCCGGAGGGGGGCTTCCGGAGGGGGGGCCACGAGATCACCCGTTAGCGTTGTCTTCATTTGTTTAGTGCGTGCTTAGCGTTCTCTTCATTTGGTTGGTGGCGCTGACAGGTGACCCATGTAACATAAATGTGTAAATGTGTGAATGTGTGCCACACTCGCGCAGAAAGTCGACAAACAGCGGTGCTGCATGCGCGCCTGCCATGCTACGCGCTTGGCAGCTGGATAGCAAACTGCCCAGGATGTGTTGCTGCTGCATCGATGCAGTGTTACACGTGCAGATGCAATTAGTCGCGTCGCAATCAGCCAACTTGCACTTGTCATGGCGCTGGCTGTGGAGGTGCGCCGCCGCTCCCACCTGGGCGACTGCCGCCGGCGTCACCTCTGTGCTGCTGCCACTGCAGCCTCTGCCGTTCTGTGACAATTGTACTGTGTTTGATCTGCGCATCGGCGCCTCCCAGCAGCGCGACAGCGAGCCAGCAAGAGCCCTTTCAGACAGCACTTCTTCAAGACGGGCTTTCAGGTCTGATCAAGCGATCCATAATTTTTGCAGAACTGACAATGCCCTGCAAGCGTGCAGGGGCCTGCATCTACACCCGCGTTCGCATGTAGGTGGCGGAAGACGGCTTCAGACACTGCCAAACACGTGCACAGTGTTGCGGTGCACTGCCTGGATCGCTGCAGGCGTCCACCCTGCCTGAACAGCTGTAGCGACCGGCAGCTCGTCAACTGAACGCGCTTCGCCCAGGCCGCCGCTGCCGTGAGTTTGAGTGCCAAGATCCTGCCCTGCTGAGCGCCCTGGCCGCTTATAGGCAGCTGCCGCCACCGCCGCCCTGCGTTGCCGCCCGGCACCGAACGTCCGTTGCCAGCTTTGCAGCGTTTGCCCGCTGTCTGCGAATTCGGGTATGGCCATGCTGACTCGTGCCCCTCCCAGCTGCAGGCTGTTTCTTAGGGGACGCACCATGAGCCCCACCGCGCAGCACCCGGTGCTGCAAGCGCCGCTGGCGCATGCGGTGCTGGCTGCGCTGGCTGTGGCACCGCTCGTGCTGCCGGTGCCCACCAATGCCAACATTGTGATCACGGCAGTGCTCACAGTGAGTTGTGGAGTGATCAGTTGCTGCTTGGTCTACCAGGGCGCTGTGCCGCCGCTGGCGGCAAGACCCCTGCGCCCCCTAGTTGCTCAATCCGCTCCCTGCTGGTGTTGCGCAACCCCCCGGCCAGGTGTTTGTGGGCTGCTGGCGGTCCGTCAAGCCGGAGCCGCCGCCGGAGGCGATGACCAAGAAGGTGTGCGCTGAGCATTCAGTAGGGCTGCTTGATATGGCGCCTGCCCTGCTGCAGCAGAACCTAGCACTCCCATACTCGTGCATCGCTGCCGCCTGCTGCCACCCAGTCTGCTCACCCGGGCTGCTGCCTGGCCCGCACCACCCGCCTTGCCTGCCACAGGATGCAATGAAGTTCCCCATCGTTGGCTCCGTGGTGCTGCTGTCCCTCTTCCTGGCCTTCAAGTTCCTGCCCAAGGACATCGTGAACGCGATCTTGTCGGGTGCGGTGGCCTTGTTGCAAAAGCAGGGTTGGGGTGCGCTAGCATTGGGCATGCATGGGCAGCCAGCTCGTGCTGGTCACCTGTGGCCGGTGGTGCTGTTGCCTGCATGCTCAGCAGAAGAGTCTGCACCCAGCCTGCCTGTCTGCCCTGCCCACAACGCACGCTTCCATCATCCCATCCCATCTTGCCTCCCCTCCCCCGCACGCCCCCGGCACTGCAGCCTACTTTGTGTTCCTGGGCATGCTGGCGGTGGTGGCGTGCCTGGAGCCGGCGGCTGCCCGCTACTTCAGCGACTGGTGGAGTGAGCATGAGTTGGAGATCCGCCTGCCCAAGCTGCCGCTGGTGCTCAAGGTGGGCGGCCGAGGCAGGGGGGCAGGAAAGCAATGGTACGGATGTGAGCAGCAGGCAGCGCCGCTGCTGCCGCCACTGCTGCTGCCCATGCGATGGCGGAGTGCTGCCTGATGGGGGAACCTGCATACAGTTCTTCACCCTTGCCCACTTTGGCTCACGCAACGCCGCCTGCCGCGCTGCCTCTCCCTCCCATCTTCTTTCTACCCCAGGAGGGCCTGGAGTTCAGCTTCACACCGCTGGAGCTGCTGCTGGCGGCGCCCACCTCCGCCTTCTGCCTCTGGTACTACCTGCGCAAGCACTGGTTTGCCAACAACATGCTGGGTATGGCCTTCAGGTGAGGCAGGCAGATGGGTGGGCAGGATGGGTGGAAGTTGGCAGAGGTCTTTGCAGGCAGCAGAGCGCACAGGCCTGTATAGACATGACCTGCCTGCCTTGCCAGCCACTGCAAAAATGTGCTGTTGCAAGCTGAGCGCCCTGCCTGCGCCCCCGAATGCTGCCCCGCAGCCTGCAAGGCATCGAGCACCTGTCGCTGGGCGCGGTGCAGAACGGCGTCATCCTCCTCTGCGGCCTCTTCTTCTACGGTGCGCTTCAGCCATCGTCCAGTCTGCTTTGTTCTGCTGGTGCTGACGCTGATGCTGCGTCAGTGCTGGGCGGGACGTTGGCCGGCCCAGCATTTGCTGCGTTCTGTCCATGCAGCTGCCGGCCAACCGTGTGCAATGCACAATCAAGTGAACCTGTGCTGCTCACCCCACAACTTCGTCCCACTACCGTTCCTCACAATGCAGACATTTTCTGGGTGTTTGCTACCCCCGTCATGGTGTCTGTGGCCAAGAACTTTGATGCCCCCATCAAGCTGCTGTTCCCCCGCCCCTGGGACACGCCGGGTGCGTGGGTAGCGTGGGATGGTGTTCGCCGCTGCAGCCAGCCCTGAGAGTTGGCAAGGTGCCTTGCACATCGATGCAGACGTGTGTGCCTCCCACGCCTGTTCCTCTATCGCGCCCTGCCTAATCTGCTGCCCTTTGACCCAATGTCGCCACCCTCCTTGACCACCGCATCCATCCACCGTCACAAACCTCCCCGCCCCTGCCGCAGTGGACGGCAAGGCTCAGTTCTCCATGCTGGGCCTGGGCGACATCGTCATCCCCGGCATCTTTGTGGCCATCGTGCTGCGCTACGATGTGTTGCACTGCACCCGCTACTTCTTCAGGCAGGCGCAGGGGGTGGGCTGGACGGGGACTTGGGAGGCGTGAGGTCGCCTGCTCCTGTCCTGGCTTGTGCCATGTGGCATGGCCCGCTCAGTCACCAACAAGGCGAGCGGTGCTCCTAGCTAGCTAAAACTCGACTTGCTTGCGCCCCTGTCGCCCTCCATCCGCCTGCAGCGCGTTTGCCGGCTACGCCACGGGCCTGCTGGCCACGATTGTGGTGATGAACGTCTTCAAGGCAAGCCGGCGCAGCTGCACGCAGCACAGCAGCATGACCATGTTATGCTACACAGTGTGCAATGCGCCCCCCTCCGCGAACACATGGCTGCTGAGAGACACCACACGATGCCCTGCTTGCCCTTGCAGGCTGCCCAGCCGGCGCTGCTGTACATTGTGCCGGGCGTGCTCGGCGCGACTTTTGCTCATGCCTGTGAGTCGGGGTACTGTAGGCTGGTTGTGGAGAGGCCGTGCTCAACAGTGCATGACATCCACAACAGCTGAACCACATTGCAATGCTGCACATGGTTGTGACCCCACTTGTGCGCACTGCTTGCCATCACCCTGCCTACTCTGCATCCTCTTACCCATGCCCCACAGTGGTGCGTGGTGAGGCAAGCACCCTGTTCCACTGGCATGAGAAGGAGCACCACGAGCAGAAGGAGGGGGCCAAAGCGCAGGCACAGGACGCAGCCGCGAGCGGTGCGGAAAGCAAGAAGGACACGTGAGGAAAGGCCGCAGCACAGCAGTCACGTGCCTGCCCGTGGGTACAGCCTGCCCCCTTGCACTGCCCGAATGTTCCTTTCTGTGTCCACTGTGTGGTCTGCAATTTTTACATGTGAGCCGCGAGCGCAGCGAGGAGATACAGAAAGGAGGAAGCCTGCGGCAACGTGCCGTCCTGCCCAGCGAGGCAGTCGTGGCAATTACCACGTGCCCGGCGCGTTGGCCGCCGGGTTGGCAAACAGCTTGTAGTTCCAGTTCGTCTCCAGCGCAAACGGCTCTGCAGAGGCAGCTTGAAGGGGGTGATGGGGTGAGCAGGCTGGTGCTAACTTGGGGGTGGCAGCTGCCCATGGGCTGGAGGGGCCATGGCATGAGCACAGGAGGGCTGGATGAAGCAGGCATGCGGCACATCCTGCGCACACCCAGGCCGCCTGCGCACCGCTGACGGTCACGCCCTCTGCCGTGACCTTGGCCAGCTGGAACTTGTTGATGCTGTTCTTGTCACGGTAGTAGCACACCTGGGGCAGCAGGAGGACAGGGCACACAACACATGCGTGAGGCACATAGGGCCACTGCCACCACACACAGTCGTCACCACCACACTGGCCCTACCCCTGGCCCCCCCTGCTCGCCTTGAGGCACTCGTGCATGAGCGCGGTGGCCTCCTCCTCGCTCATGTCAGGCCGGTGCTTCTCCTGCATCAGCGGCCGCGCCAGGTGGTTGCCAAACCCTTCGGGCAGGCAGATGGGTGCACGGCGGGTGGGTGGCAAGGATGGGCAAGAGAAGACTGCAAGGTCCAGCCCAGCGCGTTCAAGGGCATGACAGACCTCGCACCATCAGCTTGCTGCCGCCGCTGCCGCTGCTGCTACTGCCAAGGTGCATCCGACAGCAATCAAGCTGCCAGTGTACCCTGATCTCCTGCCTCCCGCTCGCACCTGTGGCCACGTGGTCGTCGGTGTAGTTGGTGCCAATCATGCCCACGGTGCCCAGGAAGGGCTTGCCACCGTAGAAGCCACCCACCACCAGGCTGTTCCACAGCGGGTCCATCCTGGGGGGCAGGAGGATTGTGGAGCGCAGAGGGTGATTGGAGGACAGAGGTTTGAGCACAGGAGGCATTGGGAAGAGCGCAGCATCAGCAGCAGCTCTCACACATGCTTGCGTTCCTGCCGCGACTGCCCCTCAATCACTGCCCACCCGCCCCACCCCCGCCCCGGCCCCCGCCCACGCACTTGTTGCGCCGGTTGTAGAGCACGCGGCAGAGGTAGGAGTGCACCTCATGGGGCTTCAGGTGGTGGCCGTCGTCCATGCAGAAGTCGTCGTCGCTCAGCTCCTCCAGCAGCCTGGAGGCAGGGTAAGGCAAAGCAGCAAGTAGCACTGAGATGGCGGTGCCTGCTGAAATGCAGATCGTGCCGCAACTGCGCAGCAACCGAATTGGTGACCAGCAGCCCACATGCCATCCGGCCAGCCTGCACCTGCATGGCCGCCTGCCTCTTGCCGCCCCGCCCGCCCTGCTTTCTGTCCATCCGCAGCCGTCCATGCCCTCCATCTGCAGCAGTCTGATACCCATACCGCCGTCTGACTGCCCAGCTGGGTGCCCCCGCCCACCTCATGATGTACTGGAAGTCGGAGAGCTCGCCGGAGGCGCCCACCACGCACACATCGTTCACCTTGCGCAGCCGCTCAAACGACTTGTACCGCTTGGTGCTGCCATATGCGCCTGTGCGGCAGGCAGGGCGCGGGCGGGGAGCACGCATGATGCGGGAAGGGGTGGAGCCAAGCCCCAGGCAGGGCCAGCAGAGTGGCAGGTTGGCAGCCGAGCCTGCATGCGCTGGCCATCATGCTCGCCGCCGCCGCTCGTACCTAGTGTGTCAGATGCCAGCAGCACGCCGTCCTTGTAGGTGATGCCAAGCACTGATGTGCCTGTGACGTAGGGGTACCTGGCAGAGCAAGCGGATGCAGAGGCTCAGACAAAGGAAGGCACCTATGCAAGCGGCCCTGCGCCACCGCCACTGCTGCCGCTGGCCGACCGCTGCCGCCACTCACTGCGTGTGCTTGCGGGGCTGGCCGTTCGCCAGCGCCGCGGGATCGACCGCAAACGCCTCGGCGCCGCAGCTGGGAGCCTGTGCGGCGCCCAGCTGCTGCCGCTGCTCGAGGGCCACGGGAGTGGGCAGCGCCAGGGACGGCACGGCGCCCGGCCCGATGGCCGCCGAGTGCGATGGCGCCCGGTGCAGCATCGGAGGGGCAAGGGAGGCGGGAAAGAGGCGGGAAAGATCGTCGCCTCGAAGCCGACACGCCTCTGCTGGCTGATCAGCCGTCCTGAAAGACTAAAGGGGACACAGATCGAGGTCTGGAGCCTGCCGGTGCGGCAGTCAGCACCCCGGCACCACCGCATGAACGGGGAGCGGGGCCTGCCGCAACGTCCAAGCCCAAGCCATCCCAAAACATGCCCCTGCTTGAAGAACATTCCAAGACCTTAAGAGCCAATGTCCATGAATGTCGGCATTGGCGTAAATGGACTGCAAGGCTTGCATCATGCGGGATCCCCCGTGCTCCTTTGCCGGCTGGGCCATTGCCGCATAGCCGAGTTGCTGAATGCTACTGGCCATGCCTCCACACCACACCTGCACCATGTGCAGCATGTGCAGCTGTGCCCCCGCATTGTGGTGCACAAGCCAGGTGTGCAGTGCAACCAACCCACAGCCGAGCACGAGCAGTTTCAGGTCAGTAGACTGCTGCCTGTTGCTCCGCGTGGGCAGGCAGTTCCACACCCACATTAGCAGCGGCGGCTGTTTATCCAGGCCACTATTGGCAGCAAACCATCTGCAGCAGCTGCTGGAGCTGTTGGCTTAAAATGCTCCGACTCCCATGTGAAATATGTTACGACGGCCACTTGCCAACTTGAGGCTGTACCGCCGCTGCGTAGTGCTGGGCGGCGGGGGCTTGGCGGGCTGGCAGGCGGGGCGCTCCCCCTCATCCATGAGCCCTCCGATGTCGTGAAAGGTCGCCTCCATCCCCCGCCCCGGTTCACGGTTTTGCACATCAATCGCCCAAAAATTTAATTTCTGCGAGCAACGTTAACGCGGCTCTGGCACGGCGGGGCTTTCCGCGGCCAGGCTGGCAGCCGGCGCGTCCGGCCGTGGAGTGCAGCGCCCGCAAGAGGCCCCCCGCAGCGGTGACTGGCGGCGGGCGGCATGCCGCTGCGGCCATCCCAGCGACAAGCGTGCGTTGCCATGGGTCGGCAGTGCATGGGTACGTACCTCTTGTAGTTTGAGGGCTGCCCAAGCTTGCAAGGACTTCTCTGGTGCCAGGCGCATGCTGCGGCGAGGAGTGCTACACACGTGTGTGCCCACCTGCCTGCGAATCCGAACGGTTGCCGCCTTGCTGCTGTGAGCGTCATTGAACCACTGTCTGCCATGCCGTGACACGAACCGCAACAAAGCAGCACCGCAGCACAACAGGCGGCAGCTGTGGCATGTGCATCCATCCGTGCACCCAGCGCGCAGGATGCCTGCCGGGTCACTAGCGGTGCAATACAAGAAGGTTCCAGTGCACACTTGCAGTCCAATCCGTTGGTTGCATCTGGGTTGAATTCTCCACACGAGATGCAAATGGGCGAAGACCGCACCAAGAGATGGCTGGTATACGGCGCAGGTGGGTGGTGCGTTTTGCACGCAGTGTGTGGTGTGGCCCATGCCAGGCGCAAAGACCACACGCTGCCACTTTGCATGGGATGTCTGCCCGCCAGTGTGCCATGCCCACAGGTGTGTGTTTTGGTGTGCACACCAGGACGGTGCACAGACATGACACAAAACAATGACAGGTATGCGGCGCAGGTGGACTGTGCGTTTTGCACACCGTGCGTGGCGTGGCACGCATGACGCATGCACCTGAACCAAGGGTCACACGCCGCCACTTTGCATGCGGTGCCTGCCACCAAGTGTGCCATGCACCTATCTTT
>VFQQ010000650.1_pt1 | contig 63240 bp, 106 predicted proteins | sample 3512341 | NCBI WGS metagenome assembly VFQQ01 (sample SAMN10412373, study PRJNA504923) | tailings metagenome | isolation source: Relicate 2 Philex TSF1 revegetated site | place: Philippines: Tuba, Benguet | collected 2017-08-29 | reverse complement strand
GGACAAGGTAAGTTGATGTGTGCTTCTGTTGGGGTGAGGCTTGGGACAATATGCATGCTTCAACAGAGGGCAGGGCCAGGGGGCACGCTACCCTCGCTGCTTGGTTGCAGTGACCCGACTCAAAGGCCTGCTTGCAAGCAAGCGATTGCTCCGCCCACTATTTCGTTCCCAACCGCCACAGGTGCGCTTCCTGCGGTCGCGCTTCCCAGACCTGTACATCGAGGTACGAGGGCCTGATGCAGCAGGCAGCGCTGGGGTGGCAAAGCGGTCCCAAGACTGTTCCCATGGGCCGCAGACATGCGGCGGCGAGCATGTCCCCTGCCGCGGCAACCCAGCTCTGCATCCTCTTGCACGCATCGCCAGACACGTGTGCCATTTTTTGCATCGCCCATTGCACAAACTTGCACCGATTTCCCCAAGCAGGTAGACGGCGGCCTGGCACCAGACACCATCCAAGCGGCGGCAGAGGCGGGCGCCAACGCCATTGTGGCAGGCAGCGCCATCTTTGGTGCAGCAGACCCGGGGGCGGTCATCCGGCAGCTGCGGCAAGCGGTGGATGCGGCGGCAGCTACCAGTGCAGCAGACCAGTAGCGCTGAGACGGGCGCCGGTAGCATCAGCAGGCGGGGAGTGCGTGAGAAGTGCAGCCGCCCCGTCTGCCCACAGTGTTGCGCTGAATGCGATTGGATGCTTGCCCGCCCCTTTGATAGTATGCCGGGAGGCCACCCGGGCAAGCTGCATTGCTGTGCAGTTGCTTTACATAGTTTGGTCCTGTTTCAGCTTGATGCCCGGTCACGTGCTCATATCAAACCACCATGTCTTGCAAATCATACATGCAGCATGTGAAGCATGGATCTATATGTCTTGGTTGAGAAATGAAACATAACAACGGCGCAGAACAACGTCACTCAGCCCGTGCAGGGTGCAATCGCTGCAGGCATTCCGACTTGTTCCTTGCATGAGCCTCTGGCTTGCCGACTGCCGAGCTGGGAACCTTGCAGGCCAGGTTCAAATGCCAACCGCACATGGTGCGGCACGGCAGCGCGCCTGTGGCAGCAGCCTGCCGACGGAGTCTGGGGCGCAATCGTCGCCTGCTCAGATGGCGCCGCCGGTACCAGTGTGGTGCCCGGTACCGGTGTGGTGCCCGGTACCGGTTGTGGTGCCGCGGGACGCGGCGTGCTCCTTGGTGCCCGGCAGCACCTCCTTGGTCTTCTGCCAGGCCTGCATTCCAAGTGCAGAACGATGAGGTTGACCAAGAGAGGAGGTGCTGCCAACTTGATCTGTCACAGTCGCCAGGCCTGCAGCAGGGGCGGCGAAGTGTACAAGGGAGCTGAGGTGCGGCAGGTGAGACGCAGATGCAGACAAGCTGCTGACCTTCTTCTTGGCCAGGCATGCCAGGGCATTGAGAAACCAACTTGCTGGGCCATTGCAGGAGGCCAGATGCTCGAGGTGAATGCATGAGAAGATGGGCGGCGCAGAGGCAAGCAGATTGGACGGGATGGATTTGCAGGACACCGCGCCCGTCATTCAATCAAGCTTGTGTTTAGGCAGCACACACCTGGTCCATGGCAGCGCCCGTCGTGGTGCGGTGCTGGTGCACGTCGCCCGTGGCGGCTGCAGGGTGGGAAGGGGCAAAGGAAGGGCAAGCAACAGGACAAGGCAGCATTGAGTGGCTGGCTGGCAAGCCTTCCCTGCATAGGGTGCCGCTCAACCGCATCTGGCCTGGACATGCCTTTGACACCACACCCGCAGCAAGGTTGAGCAGGCAGAGCGCAAGCTAAGCAGGCGGCAGGGCAGGCACACACTCACTCTCCACGGTGCGTCCCGCGCGCTGCGCTGTGCCCGCTGTGCCTGCGCCACCGGCATAGGCGCCGCGCGCGCCCTCGCCCTGTGCATGGGTTAACGCGGAGGGGTGAACAGAAGGCGGGGGTGACAGGGAGTGCAGGTGGCAGGTCGGGAGACCGTGAATTCGTAGGCTGGCACAAGGCATGGGCAGGGAGGGTGCTGGCACGCCACCATTCAACCCGCAGCATGCACTGTGTGACTTCTGGCAGCCAGACTTGCCTCGTACGTCTCATAGGTCCCGCCTGCATGGCAGTTGAGGTGCACAGTAGCGTACGTGTTCAGCTTGCAGCACCAGCTTGCAGGAGTGCTTGGCCAGGCCACATGCAGGCGTGCCCTCTGCATGCCTGACCATGTCGCAACACACCCTCGCTGCATGTGCCTTTCATGTGAGTGCACTGCTCAAAGCAGCCAGCTACCCACTTCCAGGCTGCCTGTGGTGGCGCCCACCGGGGCGGTGGTGGTGGTGGTGCCGATGTAGCCGGCAGCAGGCTCCACAGTGTATGGCTCGCCCTCAACTGGCACGGTGGGTGCCACCTGGGTGGGGATGAAAATGGTGGGTTGAAGCGTTGTGGTTTGGGTTGCAGGGCAGCAGCGGGAGGGGGCAACGCAGGGCCAGCGGTTAGCGCGGCGTTTGCATAGTGTGCGGCTCTGTTCTCAAGCTGGAAAACACCGTTTGGCCTGCATCTCTCAGGACTCCACGCAGGCCCATGACAGCAAAAGCTACGCAAACCTGTGGGGCATAGCCCACACCGGTGGCGGTGCCGCCCATGCCAGACGCCGGCATGGCGCCGGTGCCCTCGTAAGCGGCGCCCTCGTATCCTGTGGCCCCAGTGCCAGTGGCCCCAGTTGCGCCGTATCTGAGAGGGTGAGGGGCAGGCAGGCCTTGTTAAGAGTTTGAGAATCTCAAGATGCGCGAGTTGTGAGCAAGACGACCCATCTTGTTCGAAAGGAAGTGCGCCGGATGCCAGAGTTGCCATCCCTCGGGCATGCTGGGATGGGGATACGTGGGGCAGCATTGGGCGGTCGACTAGCAGGGCGGCCGACCTGAATGGCAGCTCGTGAGGGCCTTAGGCAGAATCAGACAGGAGCGTGCCCATGGCTGATGCGCTCCAGGGCTGTGCGTTAATATGGCGTGATGCAGCTGCTCACTGTGCGCACCTCAAGCGGCGGCAAAGCAGGAACATTTGCGGGAAGCATGCATGGGCGGGCGTTGACGGCAGAGAGAAACTCGAAACATTAAGCCATGGCAGGCAAGCAGAGATGGCTTGCCTACCATGGCTTTCCTGTCCCAGCGTTCACTCTGCCGTTTTTTGCACCTGCTACCATGCAGGCTTTCCAGTCTGCAGCCACTGCCGCCGCAGCGAGTGCGTCCCTAGCAGCTGTCGACTCGCCTCAGACCCCGCCTGCAATGCTCGCCACCAAAGCCTCATAGTTAGTAGGCTACTGAGCAAGCCCAACTCACGGGTAGGCAGTCTTCTCATACCCCTCTCCGTAGCGCTCTCCTGCCACGGCACCTGTGCCAGCGCCGGCGTAGCCGGCCCCGGTGCCGTGGGTGGCGGCGTGCTCCGTAGTGCCCGGTACGTGGCTCTTCACCTGCGGTAGGCTTGCAAGCATCAAAGCAGAGGGTTTTTATCGTGCCGCGCTGCAATGTACAAGACCCGTCGGTCAGTTGAACTTCGCCTAAGCAGACCGCCGCCCTGTCCAAGGCGATGAAACAGGTGGCGAGCCGGCTGTCGGCATGCATCCGCTCACAACCTGGCACAGAGAGAGAAAGAGCCTTGCCTGGCCGGTCAAGCCGGCGCCCTGGTGGGGGTGGGTGGCGCGGTGCTCTGCGGTGCCCGGGATGTGCTCCTTCATGCCTGCGGTGTGGAGAAGAGATTCGAACTGGAGAGCTGCCGCAGAACCTCCAAGCCAGCGGCGGCGAGCGGCAATTGGCAGGCGGGGGGCATTAAATTCCTTGGCTGGTGGCTCTGCTGCCTTGCTGGTGCTGCCACGCTATAATAGTGCACTGCCGGGTGCTCTGCAGGGCAGGGGCTTGCAAGGAAGCGGAGAGAGCGCTGCTGCTCCTGCCCCTGCTCACCCGACATGGCGCTCGAGTCGCTGGTGAACTGGACCGCTCTCTGGCTATCCTTGAGGTCGCGGGCAACGGAAACAAGAGCAGAAGAGCAGGATCTGCCGGCGGCGCGGCAGGTGCCTGCCCAGCTTCCTGCCTTGAATGCCAGCTGCCGGACACTTGCAAAGGTCTTTAACCAAACTTTTCGAAACCACCTTGTTGAAGCAAACTGATGGATACAGATGGGCCAGTGCTGGCAATGAATGTTTCCTGCTGAAGCAAACTGATGGATACAGATGGGCCAGTGCTGGCAATGAATGTTTCCTCGTCGTACCAGAGCAGATCTGGATCTGGCGCCGCCGCCGCCGCCGCTGCTGCCGCCGCCATGCTGGACCGTATCTCAGCCGGAGCCGCATCAATAACTACTGCTTCCGTGGCAAAGGAGGCGTTTTACAGCAAAGTGTAGTAGCAAGTAGACGGTGGAGGAGCATGCCAGTCTGGGGCGCCCGAAACCCACGACAGCTCTATCTCACTGGAGAGCGCATCTCGGACACCAACCCAGTGCCGGCTTATCAGTGATTTCTGATCAGTGGCCCAGCACAAAGACGTTTAGCAGGGTGACCACTCCCATGAGGATGCCCAGCACCACACACACGACCGCCAGCGCCGCTGACGTGGCGCTCAGCCGGTGCGTGCGCTCCGCCACGTGCAGGATGAGCAGGCTGCGGGCGGCGGGGTTGGGATGGAATGGCGGTTTGTGAGCATCCACTCACTTTAACACAGTGGCAAAGGGGCGGTCGGTATAAGTCGCGATCCAGGCGGCTGGGGCAAGCACAAACAAAGCCAGGGCCCTTGAGCAGGAGCCTGTGAATTGCCCAAGCCAACCATCACAGCAATCCATCGCCCGCTGCACCGCGCCTCAGCTCACCCGGGCAGAATGTAAGCAATGAACGTGGCTGCCGTGGCGCCGGTCACCGACATGGCGGTCCACACTGCACAGGGCAGCCAGAGGGTTGGCGCGGTTTGAGAACCGAGGCCCACAGGCGGCTCCTCAGCACAACAGGGCCGCCCGGCCTCCTGGATGCAGTGCACCCACCGCCCCTGCCCGCCGCTGTGCTGCACAGCCAGCGCCTGTTGCCAGCGTGCTTCGTCCAACTATGATAACCATTCAACACCTGCTCCGCAGCTGGCCTCCTGTACAGGCGCCTACAGGCTCACCCGAGGGCACCAGGATGGCGATGAGGTAGATGAGGAGCAGCAGGGAGTAGGAGACGGCGTAGAAGCCGGGCCCCGGCAGCATGGGCTTGCCAAACAGCAGCTTGGTCACCGTCTCGCGCAGCGCCCAGTTGAGCATGGCAAACGTGCTCTGCAATTGCAAGGGATGGGCGGGAGCAAGGCAGTGGGCAATCGCAAGTGTGGCGATAGCAGCAGCGGCAGCAGCAACAGCAGCCGCAACACGTCGGCCGCACGCACAGCACACAGGCTGGCTGCACAGCGAGCTACAGCCAACTTGTACATAAAGGCAAGCGAACCCACCATGAGGCAGACGCAGTAGCCCAGGCGGACGCAGAAGGACAGCACCGAGCCTGCGGTCGGCCCGATGATGGGCGCCAGGCCCTGGGGCGTCAGGTTGTTGCTGCGCAGGGCGATGCCGGAGGAGCGAGACAGCGGGGAGGTTTGGCGTCTTGGAAGAAGGGCTTGTGGCACAGCCTGATGCCGTGCAAGGGGCAGCATGTGGGCACTGCTGGCAGCATGACCAGCAAGAGCTGCTTCTCACATCCTGGCACACCACAAGCGCACGGCAGGCACAAACGGAAACAGCACTGCTGCCACCAGGCGAGCGAGCTCACAGGATGTTGGCGTTGGTGCTGGAGCCGAAGAGGCAATAGCCGCCGCCGGCCACAAGCGTGAAGACAGCCGTGCACACCACCAGCTGCGGCGGTTGAGAGGGAGGCGGGTAGGAGGTGGATGCTCCTCTTAGTCTTTTCGCCGGCTGAGCAGGCCAGGAGGAGCTGCAATGAACGACCGCAGAATCAACACAAGAAAAGGGGTTCCCGCAAAGGAGCTGCCATGAAGGACAGCAGAATTAACACTAGAAAGACCAGCTCCACACCGCGCGGCGGATGACCATCATCATGCGGCGGTTGGAAAAGCGCTCCAGGCTGTGGGCGATGGGGTGCACGTTGTAGCTGCGGCAAACAGGGGGGAGGGCAGATGGGAGGGAGGTACACCACGACACACTTGATACGGGTCCAGCACTGGCCAGCAGCACAACCCATGCCGTCCAATGCTTGCCAAGTGTTATGCGGGATGCCTGCAGGCACCAACAACCTGGCACCGGCTCCCGCCTCCCTAGCTGTAGCTGCATAAAACAAGGGCTCACTGGCAGATGAAGGAGAGGGAGATGACGGGCAGCACGGCCAGCAGGCGCACGGCGATTTCGGGCGCCGAGCTGCCCAGCATCTCTGGGGTAGGCAGCCAGTGGAAGTCTGCGGAGCGGTGAGGCGACAATGAAACGTGTTGACAGGCTGTGTTGACACATGTGCAGCGCCCAGATGCCCAGCATCTCCGGGGTGGGCAGCCAGTGGAAGTCTGCGTGGGTTGATGGGGCGAGAATCCACATAACGGTTGGTTATGAACCTGCCTGGCATTACATGTAATCAACTTTGGCAGCTGGTAAACGCGACCACCCGCCCACTCCACCGCATATGCGCACAGCCATGTGTCGCTCACCCCCCAGCTGGCCCTTGAAGATGGCGATGCCGGTCACCGCCACCACCGAGGTGGCGAAGCAGCCGGCGATGGCCACACCCACGGTGCTCATGGGGCCCAGGCGCCTGGCAAGGGTAGCCACGGGGAGGAGGTAAGAAGAAGGTTAGAGAGAAGGTAAGCAGGTGAGTTGGAGCTACATCACTTTGCCGTCCAGGCTCAGCAACAGTGCGCTTCAGCAGCCATCATGACATGTGCAAGCTTGATTGAGGCACCTCAACCTGCTCACCCCAGGTCCCGCAGGCTCAGCAGGGGTGCCAGGACGAGCAGGCAGGCGATTGCCAGCACAAAGGGGCGGGACACAAACCACACTGCAGGATAAGCAGGGCGAGGAAAAGGGTGGTGGGCAGGGCATGGTGGGACAGCCGGCACGCATGCCGTGCCAACAGCCTGGAAGGCTGGGGTCAGCCGGCTGCCGTCAATGCCTTGCACACACCACGCGCGACCCCTGCCTTCCCTGCTCCTGCAACTGCAAAGATTGCCCTGCAGCCCCCTGCACAGTTGTGCAGGTTGCCCACAGTGCCTGCAGCTGTTGCATTGCAGGCCTGCAGCTGTTGCATTGTAGGCCTGCAACTGTTGCATTGCACGAGCCTCACCACTGGGGTCGTGCACGCCAACCAGGTTTGTGATGAGCCCATTGTAGTCGGGTGGCACGCCCACCAGCACGTCCGCGATGATTATCAGGTAAACAATCTGCGCCGGACAGGTTCAGCAGAAAGGGTTGGCGAAACGGCGGGCGTCCAGTCAACTCTAGGGCCAGAAACATGCCACACCAACAGTGCCACCTGCTGCCATCGACCCACACCCCCCGCACAGCCAGAGCTGCTTTGGCTGGTGTCCTCTAGCAGCGCCATCAACAAGTTCAGTGCACCACGAGAAAAGCAAGCCAGCGGGTTCTCAACAACAAAGTCACAGCAAGGTTCCGCGCACCATGGAGCCCGCATTGTTGATGATGATGGCGATTTTGAGGGACAGCAGCCCCGCCTGACCATACTCTGCGGCCACCACGTCGTGGTACGTCCAGTGGTGCGTCAGCTGGGACACCCTGCGGCAGTAGGCGGAGCGCAACTAGGATAATTGCGGCATGCAGGAGCAGGCGCCATGTCAAGATTCCCAGTGGCGAGTCAGCTGGGATGCACTGCACCAGCGCAATGCGCCATGCGAACCAGTGACGGTGCCAGTTCAGTCGGGACAGCAAGTGGCGGGTGTGGTACGGCAACAGAGGGGCCAGCGCTGCCTCTGTTGGCGCATGCCACCTGGCGCACAGTCCCACTTCATCCTAAGCCCCGAGAGAGTGCAGCGACAGCAGCGGCGGCAGTTGCATGCATGACAAACACGAACGCACTACTCATTGCAGTTCCGTCAAACTGCTCACTTGACCAGGGCCTTGAGTGAGAACATGGACAGGACGAAGATGAAGGCGAGGGAGCCCGCCCCCAGCACGATGCCCAGGGTGGCAAAGGCGCGCGGCAGCGCCATGATGCCCGCCCCTGCAAAGAAAGAACATCATGTGTGGCAAGCAGTTGCTAGTGTTGGGCAGCTGCGTGGAAAAGCAGGGGGGCAGCGCCATGATGCCCGCCCCTGCAGAAAGAGGAGTAAGGACAATGCACACGTAGTTTGCAAAGCAGCTGCGGTGCACCAACAGTGAGGCGCACCGGCTGCTGTTGCAGGGCATGGGCGGAGCCTGCAGCAGTGCACGTGAAGGAACTGCTGCCTGGAGCATTGTGGTTGCTGAGCACGCCCAGCGGCAGCCCCGGCATGCAGGGTCAGTGCGCATGCCAAGCCCCCAAGGCCCACCCAGCGGCTCACCGATGATTGTGGTCGCCAGGTTGGCGGTGGCCTGCAGCAGAGGAGAGGTGCGGCGCTTCAATCAGCACTGGCCCGCTTCACTCCTGAATGCTGCCAACAATGCCGCATTGCAACATTGCCCAGGTGCAGCTGCACCCTCCAATTACCTGCGTGAGGCGCGTCTCGCCACGCAGCACCATGGCCGGCAGCTCCGCATCCGTTGAGCCCGCAGAGAGGAGGTCTTCCCGCCGAGCCAGCCGCTCCTCATGCTCCAGCTCATCCCTGCGGAATACGAAATCGCATCCTAAAGCATTAGGTTGGGCCGGTTTGCTGCTCCAGCCTAAGTGTGCCTACGGCACTGTCAATCCGTGTCGGGCCAGTCACCATGCAATGCGTCCAGACGCCACGGCAGCTTGACCAGCACGCAAGCGCAGCGCTCCGCAAGCAACTGAGCATTCGAGTCACCCTGCCGCCAGTGCCCACCTCAGGGTCAGGTCCTCATCCTCAGCTGCGCTGGCCTGCTGTGCCGGCGGTAGCAGAGGCTCCTCCACATCCCTCTGGGCCCTGCCGCCGCCGTTGGCCGCCGCTGGCTGGGCCATGCCCGCAGGCGGTGCTGCAGCTCAACCAGCTGCTGGCTCCTGCTTGTGCTGCTGCGTAACTTTGGTTAGGGTGCTGCGACTGCAAGGGGTTGTCAGCAAGACGGCAGCGGTGAGCGGGCGGCGGCGGCGGCGGCAGCGGCGGCGGCGACCTGGGTGGCGCCTGCAGCGGCAGCGGCTGGGGGTGATCGCGATCGATGCAAGACACTCTCTGTGCTCAGACTGGGGACCAACCTGCAGGCTCCGCTCTGTGTGGGGCGAGGGCAGGGTTTGTGCGGCGGCCGGGCGTCTGGTCTCCTGCTGGGTTGCTCGACAGACTTGATGTGATGTGTGGAGTGCCGATCGCGGGCTGAGACGCCGCAAAGCATCCTTCGATGCGTTCTGCATGGGCGGCTTGCCATTGGCCTCAAGTGGCCGGCAGGGCTTTGCGCATCTCCAATTGAGACGCTGCATTGCCATCCAACATTTACGTATACCAGACACAGCAACAATGGCTTCTCCAGCGCCACCCGACTGGCCCCGCTTGCTCAAGGGCAAGATCCTGCTGCAGACCAGGATTCAAGGTGCTTGCATGGTCTATACATGCTTAATTGAATGCGCCATGGCGCGCTCGCAGCCCCATACGCTCTGGCCGTCACGGCTTTGAGTGTTTGCTGCGTCTGACCTGCTGCATTTGAGCTCACTGTGCTTGAAAGATGAAGTGCATTGCCATGCGATTGGCAGTCGCGTGCCCGCTTCGCCCTTCGCCCCGGCGCCGCCGCCCAATTCTGCGCCTTGCCGCCAGCGCGCAACTACGTGTGCATGTCGCAGTCGTGCATCCCCACCTTCAGGCACCTCAGCGCCGCATCACACTCTGCCGCAGAGACGCTGGAGATTGTGCGGGTGCACAGCAACCGCTGCAACCTGGGTGGGGGGCAGTGGGACTACCGGCGCATGTCCCGCTTGGTGGATGCGCCCGGGCTGGCGGCGGTGCTGGCAGAGTCGGATCCGTTCAGGCCCAGCACCGAGGACAAGCTGGAGGTGCGTGTTTAGTGAGGGGTAGGTGGGGGCATTTGGTGTACTTAGCAGGAGGGCGATGTTGAGCGCACTCAGCAAGTAATGCAATCCCCAGGGGGTGTGCATGCGGACCGTCACTGGGCATTGACTGAGCCTGCCTTGCTGACCAAAGCTCCACACTACCTCCTGATGCGCTGCCGCAGCAAGTGAAGAACCTGCTGGTAGCCTTCGACAACATCGGGCCCGCCTTCTGCTATGGCGGTGTGCACCGGGCGGTGCTGCAGCTGTAGCTCGGGTGGGTGCCTGCCGATGTGGCTATGTTTAGCAGCAATTGAACCATTGCAGTTTGACTGACTTACACAGGTTTGCACACCGATTTAGGAAAACCCTAAACCCTAATCTTGCACAGGCAGCCGGGTTGCTGCTGCTTTGCCTTAGTGGACGCATGCGGATGGCAGGCTGGGAGGGCAGGGGGTGAGCAACCTGAGCGGTGCTGATGCTGGCCCGATGCCGCCAGTGCAAATCGCTCACCAAAAACGTCTGCTCTTCCAACCTCGACATCCGTGCAGCTGCAACCGGGAGTGGGAGAGCACCAACAACCTGGCGCTGGAAGTGCTGCGCCTGCTGCTGGAGGGATGCACCACCACGCCCGAAGGTTAGGCACAACCTGCACTCTGCTTGCGACAAATTGAGCAGACCATGCATGCGGGCTGCAAGCACTGCTCCACCTCTCTTACAAACATGTTTCCGCCTGCAGGGCTGGACCCATTCGACGTGGAGGGTCTGGTGGAGATTGCCGCCGCGCTGGGCGACACAATCTCAGACGTGAGGCACCGAGCCTGTGCTGCTTGTGTATGCAAGCTGTGCATGGACGCCACTTTGTGTCTACATGTGGGCAAGGTGCTATGAGACTTGAGCCGAACGTCTCCTCGACCATCCGTCCATGCATTTAGTCTCACGTTGCCCCGATCTGCATGGCTGTGTCGCAGGTGCTGGAGGCGGGCATGGAGGAGAAGTTTGGGGCGGCGGTGCACCACAGCCTGGAGGTGCGGCTGGGGGGTTGCGGGGCAGACGGATAGGAAGGGGGGCAGGACCAGACTGCATGAAGGATGTATCCCGCTGTTCGGCGAGTGGGGCTGCATCGAGCAACAGCCGTCCACCGCTGTGACAACCGTGCTTCCTGCTGGGGATCTCATGTGTGTTGGCTCTGCTGCATTCTCTACGTTGTGCATGCACTGCCGCCACCCCATGCAGGCCCTCCTCTCGCCTGCATTCTCTACGTTGTGCATGCACTGCCGCCGCCCACCTGCAGGCCCTCTTCTGGCTGACCCGCTACTTCAGCGATCGCTGCATTACAGACTGCGTCTATCGCCACTGCTGCAGGCCCTCTTCTCCATCACTCGCTACTTTGGAAACCCCAAGTCGGAGGATTAAGTGCCGGCTGTGGGAGCCTGAGGTGGACCTGCCCAGTGAGTGGTGAAGAGAGCTTTCTTTTGCAGCATCGCATAGCTGCATGTGCTCGGAATGTTGTGCAACCCTGCGGCTGCTTGCTGCTGCCGGCTCGCCTGCTGTTTTGCGCATTGCCGCTGGCCTTCGACTGCAAGTCTGGCCGAGCACTTGCCGACCATGCATGCCGTGCCCCGGCCCCCACCTCCCTGCCCTCCGCAGGCAGTCTGATTGAGCTGGCGCAGCTGCCGATGGCGGCCTGGGGGCATGACAGCTCGCAGGACCAGGGAGGGGTCCTGTATCGGGACGAGCCACTGGAGCGGTACCTTTCCTCCTGCAACAACATTGTGCGGGTGACGAACAGCCTGCTGCACGTGGGCCTCGGCGGGGTGGTCCTCTTGACTGGATTAAAACCTGTCTGGTTTTAAACTTGTAATGCGGCTGGGTCAGCTGCTCTGCACCTGCCGGTGCCTTGCAAGGCGGCCCGCTGGATGCAACCTGCCGCCTGCCTCCCCACCGTCGCCACTCGCCCTGCTGCGCAGATGGGGTCAGCAGCCGACTTCACAGCAACAATGATGAAGCATGGCGAGCTGATGAAGCGGCCCGGCATTTACGCTGCGTTCCGGGAGCTGCTGCAGGTCAGGGCAGCCGGCGGGTGCTGTATGTTTTTTGGGGTTGGGCGCGTTGTTTGAGGCAGTTCGACTGCTAGCCTCAGCTCAAGTGGCCACCCGCCTGCTTCAGTTGTGTTTCTGTGCATAGGTGTTGAGCAATGCTCGGCTGCATCCTGCTGCCTTGCAAGCAGGTCGGCTGCGACGTGCTGTACACCCGCCGGTACCGCGAGCTGGTGGGGGACACGCCAGAGTACAAGGTAAGCAACCTGCGAGTTTTGCAAGCAGTAGAAAGGCTGGGGGTTTGTAGAACAGGCGTGCACCCACAACTAAAGGAGCATGTCATACTCTGGAACACCCCTGCAGCGTCCTGCTTTTGCTGACCCCAGCCCTGCCGCCGTCGCCGCTGCCACAACTGGGCCGCACTTGCAGGCCTCTGGTGCCGCCATGATTCGCAACATCTTTTCGATGATTGGTCATGGAGCCTATTGGGCGGGCGCCAGGGCGATTGCTGACTGGCGGGACGCAGGTGGGCAGACTCGCGCTGGTTGGCATGGCGAGTTTTGAGCGGCTGTCGATCTGTGCAAGCGGTCTGGCGAGCGGCGCATTCATGCTCAGACAGTCAGCCCGGCAGGCAGGCAGATCAATGTGGAGGGTGTAGTTGAGAATCAGACGATCGCCGCAGACTGCCCATTCACTGTTCTGCTACCTGCTGCCGCTGCCTCTGCCACACCGCAGGCTGGGAGCCGGTGCTGCAGCGCATCAAGAGCGACCGCACGTATCGGGGGCCCTAGTGAGCTGGCGGCAACTGCGCATCACTGTTTGCAGCCGCTGCTGGGCAGTTGCTCTAAGCTGGGTTTTCCATTGAGGCATCATGAGTGATCCAATAACAGTATCTTTGCATGGTCCTGCTGTCGTTTCCTTGCTCGCAGCCGCAGGTACTTTGGCCAGATGAGCACCTACCTCCTTGAGGTGCTGTCGGTGAGGGCTGCGTTTCTTCAATCTGAATCTGAAGCCTGCAAGCTGAATACTCGGCCTGAGAGCTCGCACACAACTACTGGCATGCTGCCCCCCACACTTCGAAAAGCCCGCTTGCACGATTGAGCACCACTGCATGCTTGCTCTGGCTGCCTCCAGGCGTTCCGCGGCGCGGATGGCGATGCTTTCGGCGGAGAGGCGTTCCGCTTTGGAGAAAAACTGATGGAGGTGAGTTGCGACTCAACTCCACTGGCCTGCGCCTCTGTTCCACCATTTCAGTTGTGTCAAGCAAGCATGCAGCATTTCCTATCCGAGCTAACAGCTCTCATCAACTTGAACCTGCCTGCTCTTTGCAGATCACCCTGCAGCTGTCAAGGCCCGCCGGTTCGCCCGCCAGCCTGCCACTGGACAGGGTAAGCAGGGGCCTGCTGCGTTGCTCTGGGCCTGCACCTTTTTGCAGCCATGCATGCTGCAATGTGTGCCCCAAGCACGCGCCTCCGCCCACCACCTGCATACGCTGCCCCTGCCTCTTCCCCTCTCCTGCTTGCGTGCATTACCTGCCACGGCCCTTTGGCATGCCACTGTCGGCAGCTCCTCACCCGGTCCTCTCACTCCTCACTATTGTCTGCTGGTTCCTGCAGCCTCGCGACCCCTCTTCTTTGATTGAGAATCAACTGCGGCGGCCCACCGGCCAGGCAAGCCCCCCCTGCTGCTTGCATGCTTTCGCACAGTGAATTCACACCGTGAAGGCCACAGGAGCGCTGGCCTGCAGCGTTTGCCAGTCAGTCAAGGCTGCGGAGCAAAGCTGCAGACCTTGCCAGCCCACCTGCAAGCCGCCTGGCCATCCATTTGGGCTTGAAATTCCGTCGCCCCCGCGCTGCTTGCTGCAGGCAATCGGCCCGGACGGCGAGCCAGTGAACACTTTTGAGGTGCAGGTAAGCGCTTGAATGTGTTGCTTGAACTTGGATCACTGACTGAGCGATGCCTGCACCTGGTGGTTGCGCTCAGCCGGCCGGTTGGGATTGGTGTGTGCCGCTGAGAGCAGATGCGCAGTAAACTGCGCGCTCTCTTGAGGCATTTTGTGTGACGGGTGGGCTTGTGAATGCCAGGCCGCCGCACCGGTAGTCGAATGCAAGCACAACACCGTTGATTTGATGAATGTGTTGCCCTGCAGACGACGGTGCGGACGTACCAAAAGCGCTGTGCCAAGTGTGGCAAGGACGAAGCGCAGCTCGCACAGGAGGCAGCAGCGGCAGCAGCAGCAGGAGCGGCGAGCGGCGGCGCAGCAGCGGGCGGCCAGGAAGCGCCGGGCGCTGGCGCCCCCAAGCTGCGCAACTGCGCCAAGTGCCGACGTGCACCTTGTGAGCGGGGTGGGGAGCGGAGCATCGCCGCTGTTAACATGTTGCTACCAATGGGTAGCCAGTAGAGCGGTGCATTTCTTGCATTCCGCCCTGGCAGCTGTGAACCGCTGTGCTGCGGAGCATCCTGCGGCTGACCAACAGTTGCTTGCCCTTGCCCATGCCTGCAGACTGCAGCCGCGAGTGCCAGGTGGAGCACTGGGTGAGTCTGGAGGGAGGGCCCTCTCCGTGTGCTGCTGTTCATGCATGGGCAGGGAGCCATGCGAACGGGGAGATGTGTTGGCCACCACCCGCTACTTACATCCTCACTCCCCCTCCTGTTGCCCATGCTGCGTCAGCCGGAGCACAAAGCGCAGTGCAGGCTCTTCCGGAAGGCCCTCGAGCAAAGTGAAGCGCAGTGAGGGGACCCGAGCGAGGCCGGCCGGCAGCAATGAATGGAATGGCACGCAAAATGCGGCATTGGCGTTCATAGAATGCAATGCAATGCAGGCGTTCAACTGCTCAGCTCTGCCACATGCTTTGACCGGGTCACCATTAGCTTGTAAACTATCAAATCAAGGAATGACAGAGAGCTTGTGATGTGCTGCCATCGCCCTTGCGCTGCGGGGGCGGCGGCAGGGTGCCCAGCCGACTTCCCACTGCCCCATGACCCGGGCTTGCCTGGTGCCGCATCAACACACTGCTCGCACGACAGCAGCAAGAATTGAACTGCTTGCAATCGAGATCTGCCAGCTGGGAGGCCGCGGGGGCGCGGGCGGCCCTCAAACCAGAGCGTTTCTGCTGCTTGCGCACTGCCGACACCCATTCACATCTCCTGATTCAGAATGAAGCGACTCCTGCTCTTGCTCGGCCTCCTGGCCGCCCGTGCCGCCCAGGACAGCACCCTCACCGCCCGCAACGAGACGGGATGTGGAGAGCTGAACGTCGTGTGCTGCCAGCTGCAAATTAACCGTGAGCAGAGGCTTGGAGCAGCCGCTGCGCCGCCGCGGCCGCGGTGCCGTTGCTGCTGCCGCCGCTGCTACTGCGGCTGCCTGCGACGAGGGGCAAGGTTTATAAAACAACGTTTCCATCCTCACTGTCGCACGTACACGCTGCAGCCAACGTCATCCAGGATGTGTGCAACACCAAGGAGCTATACTGCACCTATGACGGCTCAACCTCCCGCTGCGCCCCCGTGCCCGTGGTAGGCAGCCCCGAGCATTTGCGCCGAGCGGTTGCGAGCACCCTTGCTCGAGGTGCTGGTTGCTGACATTCCATACACCTGCTCATGACCCAGCAAAGCGACCATTCCTGTGTTCTGACTGCAGGGCTGCGGCGAGGAGGGGGCCGACTGCTGCCCCGGCCCCACGCCCTACTGCCGCGCACCAAACACAGCCTGCCTGCCCACCAACATGTCGGCTGCGGCGGACAATCAGCCAGACATCCCCACAAAGTGCATCCAGATGAAGCCCGAGAGCTGTGGCCAGCCCAACGGGCTGTGCCAGGGCAGCCAGGCCAGCTGGCCGGACGGCCCAGTGCCTGCTTGCCCCGCGGACAAGCAGATCTGCCCCGCCGGGTGAACAGGCATGCTTTGCTGCAGCGCCAGAGCTCAGAAGGAGGGCCATGTGGTAGGCATTGGTTGGCGGGCGGGTTTGTGCATTATGCAGGTAGCTTTTCTTCACTGCTCTGACCGCTGTGCGCTCACAACCAGTGCCTTGCCCTCTCCCCACCTCTGCCTCCCCTGCAGCTACTATTGTTTCCGAGTGTTTGAGGACCGAGTGGGCGTGTGCCTGCAGCCGCCACCCAACTGCGGCCAGCAGAACGCGCGCTGCTGCCCGCCTGGCCTCTACGGCCCGCCAGGCAGCCCGCGCAACGTGACCGGCTTCAGCTGTGCGGGCAAGGACATCAAGTGCGCCGGCTGGGGCGGCATGCCCGGTGAGCGGGGGGCGGGTCACGGACGGAGGCAGATGAGCAGCAGCAGCGGGGGAGGGTTGGCAGGACTGGATGCAACCGCCGGGAGACTTGCAGCTGCGGCCCAGCCACTGCTGTTACTGCACGCCTCTTGCTCAATCATCAAGCAGGTGCCGGGGTGTGTTCGTTTTGGCCTAGTCCGCCCGACTGCGGCCTGCCCGGCAAAAAGTGCTGCCTCGATCCGTATCACAAGTGAGCATATCTTCACGACTTGTATGCAGGCATGCGTGGTCGGTAGTTTCTTGATGGGTGCAATGCGTAGCGATGGCTTACGGGCTGCATGGATGAACAGGCATTGCCAACGGTCAACCTGTCACAGAATGGCAGTATTCCGCTGCGCTCTCCGCCTCTCATCTGCTGGCCCCAAAGCCCTGCCCCTGCTGCAGCTGGATGGACTCATCAGAGCCGCCCCCAGTGTGTGACGTGAGCAGTAGTTTGTTGCTGGGATGCATGCTGCGTGACATGCCGTAGCACGGCTTGCTGGCATGCCACACATGGGTCAGCCGCGCGTGCTCAGTTAAGCCGCCTTGTGCGTACCTTGCCTCCGCCCACTCCTTCTCACCTAGCGCATTCCCTGCCACATACACCAGCAGGGCGGGCCCAAGGGCAGCTACTGCCAGGGGGAGTACAACAATGGCACTTGCGTGGAGAACCCGGCCGACTGCGGCCAGCTGGGCAAGGCCTGCTGCCGCTCGCTGAGTGAGCGGGCCAGGGGCTCAAGCTGTGGCAACACCTTGCCTGAAATGGGTCCCCTGCCGTGTGCATGCGCTTGATGTGATGACCCAGGTCAGCGGCAGCTGCGATCAAGTTCTGTCATCAGTTGCAGCTGACTAGTTTCTCCACTTGTGCCAAACGATCCCACCGCACAGGCGGCTGCTGCTCCAGCTACAAGTGCGACGGCGGGCTGTACTGCCCCTTCATGGACGAAAGCGAGCCCACCTGCAAAGCCTGGTGCGCCACTGGCTGCCTTCGCTCAGCCTGGTCGCACTTTGTGCACCTTGCTGCTCGCGTGCCTGGGCAGCAGCCTGTTTGGCAATGCACTGCTCACAAGCTGAGCTGTGCTGCGCCCATGCACTGCAGCCCGTCGGCCCAGGAAGCGCAGAAGCAGGGCAAGGAGCTGCCGTGGGAGTGCCAGCCTCCGGCAAGCGATGCTGCCGCCGCCAACGGCGGCAGCTAGCGGTCGTGGTGGGCCAGCGAGCTCGGCGGATAGTGGATCCACTATGTCGCTCGCCTTATTCATGCTTGCGTGTTTAATTCTATGCTATGATGAGTTCATATGCCAGTCCTTTGCATCGCTGAAACAGTTGCCTTTCTGTGGCTTCCATGATGGCTCAGCGCGAGCGGCAGCGGCAGCGGCAGCAGCGGCGGGCGGAGCGCGGCGGCAGGCAGCGTGCTGGCCGCTGGGAGATCGTAATCGTGATCACAATTACGATGGCGTGTTATACAGCAGCCGTGGCGGCTCCTGGTGGAGCCTGGCTGCCGGGCCGCCGCCCAACTCGCCGCCTGAACGCGCCATGCTGCGCCTTTGAAGCCGTCGCTGCTGAGCGCGGCTTCCTCAGCTCTAGCGATCCTTTGCATCGGTGCGCAGAGGGCGGTGGGAGGGTTGCCGCCGCTGCCGCCGCCAGTGCCGCCGCCACACTGCTGCAAGCCCACCCGTGTCCATGTGCCGCAGGCTCAGCGACCCAGCCTTCGCAGCTTGGGAGGATGCACTCAGCCTGCTGCCCAAGTATGCGGTAGCAGCAGGGCAGGGCGAGCTGCGTGCCTGGCTGCGCGGCCTGCCGCCGTTCCCGCTTGAAGCCCTGCTCCCACCCGGCAGCAGCAACGGCAGGGACAGTGCAGGCAGCGCCAGCGGCAGCAGCAGCAGCAGCAGCAGCAGCAGCACCCAGCCGTTGCATGGCAGCAGCAGTGCCGAGCTGTGGCGGGCCTACCTGCTGCTGAGCTTCTTGGCGCATGGCTACATGTGGTGTGACGGTCCCGGCGTGCCGCCCATGCTGCCCGCCCGCCTGGCGGCGCCCTGGTGCGCTGTGGCCGCTGCGCTGGACATGCCCCCTGTCCTCACCTACAGGTGAGCTTGTGGCGCGGAGGGCGTTGTGCATTTTTGTGCATGCTGCGCTGTACCTGCTGCCTGAGGTCTGCATGCGAAGGGCGAGGCACCCGGACGGACGCACCTGTCTTGCGTTGTGATGTGCAGGCGCCCCTGCTGCTCGTCTGTTTGCCCGCTGCCTCACACAGCATGCAACGCCCCTTACCTATGGCTTTGCAGCACATACAACCTGCTCAACTGGCAGCGGCTGGACCCAGCTGGCCCCGTGGTGCTCGGCAACATCGCCTGCCTGAACAACTTTCAGGGCGGCCTCGATGAGGAGTGGTTCCGCCTGATCCACATCCAAATAGAGCAGCAAGCGGCGGCTGCAGTGGCGGGCCTGCCCGCGGCACAAGCGGCAGCAGCAGGGGATGCAGACGGGGTGCGATCGGCGCTGGAGGCGGTGACAGCGGCACTCGTCGCCATGCAGGTGGGGTTAGTAGGATGGTGCGGAGGGTTGAAGGGAAGCGGGGCGGCTGCCATCAACCATTTGCTGCTGCCCCACAGATTTGCATCATTGTCAGCAAGTTACCAGCCAGCCACCCCACACTGGTTCCTGCTCCTCCCTTCTCCCCCAGGCCACGCTGGGGCGCATGGGCGAGAAGTGCGACCCAGCCATCTACTACCAGCGCGTGCGCCTACCCATGAGCGGCTGGCGCAACAACCCGGAGCTGCCGGGCGGACTGGTTTACGAGGGCCAGTTTGGCGGGCAGGTGGGTGCTGTGGTGCGCCCTGTTGTGCTGGATTGGAACTGCCAAATGCAATGAAGTGGCTTCGGCTTTGAATGAAGTGTAATGGTGCGCCTCTCACCTGCACTTTCTGCCGCCCACACATGCCTGCCTTCAGCCGCAGCAGCTGTATGGCGAGACGGGGGCGCAGAGCGCCATCCTGCATGCTTTGGACGCTGCGCTGGGCATCCGACATGACCAGTGCAGGTGCGGCCGCAGCCCCGCAGCCACTGTTGCTCCTTCCGCCGCTGCTGTCCTGCGTTGCCAGTGTTGCCACGATGGCCGCCCAAGCCACTGTTAGTTTATTTTGAATAGCCCAGAGCCAGCATGCTGCATGCTGCTCCTACGCTCTCACACTTCATCCTCAACGCTGCCCCACCCAAACTCGCAGCTGGCTGGCGGCGTATTTGCGGGACATGCGGCAGCACATGCCGCCTGCCCACCGCGCCTTTGTTGCCCAGCTGGAGGAGGGGACCAGCCTGCGCAGCGCTGTGGAAGCGGCGCCTGGCAACCGGGCACTCAGGGTGAGGCACTGTGGGCTGCGGGCTGCAAACATTATGCGCATGTGCAGTGCTGGGCATGGTGCACTGCATGCACCTTGCACGGCGGCCAACTGCTGATGCGTGTGCTTGCTGCTCACCGCAGCCGCACAGCGGTTGTGCACTATTGCTGTACACCGCTTTTGCGCACCGCTGTACTGGGCCGCAGGACGCCTACAACGAGTGCGTGCATGAGCTGGATCGATTCCGCTCGCAGCACAAGGCAGGTGGCTGGCAGCACATTGTGTCGGGCTGCGATGTGGCCCTGCTGTGGGGGTCCTGCATGCGGCTTGCAATGCTAGGTGTGGGGTGCCCTTTTTGTCCATGCACCCGCACCCGCTTCACTGGGATGTGCCTGCCCGCCTTGATATCGCCATGCTGCAGGCGTTTGCCTTCAACTACATCGCCAAGCACTCCAAGAAAGCGGAGGAAACGGGGACGGGCGGGAGCGACTTCATGCCGGCCCTGCAGGGCTACCGGGACGCCACCGCTCGGCACATGCTGCCTTGACGGGCAGTTTGGTGCAAGCTTGTTGCCAATTGCATCATGATCGATATTCAGCCTTGTATATTTGCTCAGATCAGAGAGCAATGGACAAGGGCAAATGTGCCAGGCACGCCCCGGCAGCGGGAGGCGCCGCTCGCTCAGCGCCGCCATGCCCATGCCCGCGGATCGAGCTGCAGCGCCTCAATTCGCAACCATCGCGCATATTGCTGTTTCGATCATCGCAGAGAGCGCCAAAAGGGCTCCACAACCCTACTCCCCAGCTCCGCGGCGCAACCCTGACGCCTGGAGCGCTTGCGGCAACCGCCCGATCTCGGGGCTGCATGCCGACTGGCAGACGCTAGCGTCAGGCGGCTATGCAGTCGGGCTCGGGGGGCGGGCCTCCTCCCGGGGGCCCTGCTCCCGGGCAGCAGCAGCCTGCGCAGCCCTTGGCCGGCATGAGCGAAGCGGGGAAGCAGGCCGTGCTGCTGCGGATGCTGATCGCGCTGAAGGCCGTCTCTGAAGCCGCCGCCCACGCCAAGGCGCCGGCGGCGGCGCCGGTGCAGCCCTCGCTGCAGCTGCCGCAGCGGCCACCAGCGCTGCAAGGCACGCAGACGCAGCAGGGTGGCGGGCAGACAATGCCATGGAGCTCACCGCAGCCAGCAGGCGGAGCCGCTGCCGGATCCCAGGCCATGGGAGCGCTGGACAACTCACCACCTGCTGCACCAGCTTTGCAGCAGCAGCAGCAGGCCACACTTCAGTCGCCGCAGCCGCAGCTGCAGCTGCCCGCCAGCCTGGTGCAGCAGCTGCTGCGCAGCCCAGTCACACCGCTGACGCAGGCGCCGCCGCCTCTGCCCTTCAACCTCGGCTCGCCTGGAGCCACACCTACTGGTGCGGCTCCCGCGGCAGCTGCGGCGGCAGCACCGGCAGCCCTGGACGGCAGCGGCGGCGCAGTGGCCGGCTTTGGGAGCATGCCAGCCGGCCTGGGCGGTGCAGCAGGCGGCATGGCAGGCATGGATGGCGTGTCAGGCCCGAGCCTTAGTCTGGGCTTGGATCTTGGCTTGGATCTAGGCTCTGCTGAGCCCGGCGGCCCCAGTTTCCAAGTGCCCCTCTGGTCGCCGGCAGACGTGCTGCCAGCCACACTGGGCACCGGCGGAGGGGAGGGGCTGGAGGGCTTGCTGCCCCTGCCGCCCCTGCCACCTGGCATGGAGTTGCCGCCGCTGCCAGGCATGCCCGGCGGGGCGCCGCTCATGCCGGATGGCCTGCCGCCCATGTACCGCACCCGGGCGCCACGCAGTGAGTGGGGCGGGGGTCAGGGTGGGACCTGGGGCAGGGTGGCTTGGATGTTTGGTGGGGTCTTGCCGGGCTGCCTCCAAGAACTGACTGCCCCAGGCTTGTATATTTGGTGGGGTGTGGCCGGGCCTGCTTCTAAGAATGACTGCCCCACACTGCCCTTAACTGAATCAACCCTGATTCCACCTCTTGTCTCCCTCCCGCCAGGGAAGCGCGCCCGCATCATGCGGGAGGGCCAGCTGACCATGATTGTGTACGGCGCCAACGAGGCGAGCAGGGAGGCAGGGGCTGCACCCGTTGCTAGTGCACCAGGTTATGGTCGGGCACTACAGCCGTGTCTGCTCGACGTGCCTCGCGTCCACAAGGGGTTGTGACAGAGAGAGGGGCTCCTTGTGTACGAGGCACCATCCAGCTGCTACCACTCGACCCAACTCTGCAGGCGCTGACGTGGACGCGGCGCGTGGCCGGCTTCCAGCACACCATGCGGTGAGCTGCCTACAGCAGGTGGTTTGCTGCAAGCAAGCAGAATGGGTGGCAGCTCCGTACTAGCAGGCTGCCGCGTGCCATGAGGATGCACTCACTACCAGGCACCAACGCTTGGTCCTTTGGGGTTCCCTCGCCACCTGCACCTTGGCTCCTGCAGGGGCGTGCTGGGCGACCGCCGCCTCACCTTCAACTGGGGCGGCAGCGTGCTGGACAGCGTGATCGGCGTCTTCCTCACCCAGGTGGGTGCTGGCCACTTGTTGTGTGTTGGAATGGGCCTGGCGTTGGCGCAACGTGCGCACCAATTGCATGCAGCTGACGCGCAGCAAACTCGCAGCAAACTCGCGGCATGCGCACTCCTTGTTTGTTGCATCTCTCCTACTCTTGTGCATTGGCCTGGCCTGCTCTGCTAGCAAATATCCAACTGCTCCTCATTTGCAGAACGTGGCGGACCACCTGTCCAGCCGAGCATACATGGAGCTGGCTTCCCGCTTCCCCGCCCGCCGCCGGCGCGAGCTGGCGGCGGCTGCCGAGGCGGCGCAGGCGGGGGGCGGCGGCGTGGATGCGGGCTGGCTCAATTGCGAGGACTCAGTCGATTGGGAGGCGGTGAGAGATGGTGCTTCAAATGTTACTGAAGGGGAGGGCGGATGCCTTGTGTGTTAGCTGTGTTTCGAGAGGACAATGGGGTGGTTGGTGCACTGTGAGGCAGTGAGACTCGGGTGTCACAATTGGGTGCGACCACACGTGTTTCATATCGTTCTGTTCCTCTGTCCTGCCCACCCCTGCACAGGTGCGCACCTGCTCGGAGGAAGATCTGGCGGACGCCATCAAGTGCCGCGGCATGCAATGGCGGTGCGTGGCGGGGGAGTGGAAACTGGGGACTTAGCAGCGGCAGTGAGGGCAGGCTGTGGAGGGATGCTTTTACTGCTGTGTGTTTTGGCCTGCACTCGGTAGCAGCAGCAACATCGTGTTCTGCCTGCTAGTCTGAACCCAGCTGCCTCCTACCCTAGTTTCATCATTTGCAGGCTTGCAGACCAGATTACGAGGTTCCTCAACCTCGTAAGGGAGCACAATCTGCAGGTGCGGGCTCGCCCTTGATTGCTTGCTGATTTGTGTCAGCTAGCGGAGAATCTTGCAGTGCTGCATCTCCCCTCGTGTCAGGCCTGTCGCTGGGTGGAAAGGCAACAACCTCAATCACCAGAGTCACCCACTCCTGCCCGCCGCCCCTCCCAACCCTGCAGAGACTGGCCAAGGCGCGGCGGGCGGCGGCGCGCGAAGCCGCCGCTCGAGAGCGGCAGGAGCGAGCGGAACGAGGCGAAGTGGCGGCTGTGGTGGACAGCCTGGTTGAGTCTGTGGGTGCTGCCCAGGCTTTTGAAGAAGCGGCGGCAGCAGCAGAGGGAGCCCAGGCTGGCGGCCACAACAGCGCCGGTGGCAGCGGCGGCGGCGACAGCTGCAGCAGCAGCCCGCGCAGCCGCCCGCGGCGCCACATTGCTCCGGAGTACGAAGCAGATGGCCCAGCCTCGCCGCCGCCGCCGGCTGGCGGCCGCGCAGCCGCCAGGCCACAGCAGCGCCGCGGCGCGGAGACTGGTGCTGCTGCCGGCAACGGCGCTGCCGGCGGTGACAGCGGCGGCGGTGGCAGCGTTAGCGGAAGCGGAAGCGGCAGCCAGGAGGGCCAGGGTGAGGTGGAGCCGACTGCCCAGGAGCTGCTGTCGCTGGAGTGGCTGCGGGATGCGCCGGATGACGTGGCGCGCAACTACCTCATGAGCATCGATGGTGGGTGCTGGCAGGGCGCTCCGTTTGTGCGGGTCTGTTTAGCAATGATGGTTGCTTGTCATGCGCATGTGCTGCACACTAGCACGGCAATGCCTGCGGCTGCCGCATGCAACAACTGCATCTACCATGCTCGGTCTTAGCCACGCCATCCTGCGGATCGGCTGTGTGGCTTTTTCCCCCAGGGCTGGGCCGCAAGAGCGTGGCGTGCATCATGCTGCTCACGCTGGGCAAGAAGGAGTTCCCCGTGGACACAAACGTGGGCCGCATCTGCGCGCGGTGAGAGGGGAAAACTGAACAAGAGTGCTGTGCTTGCTTGCAAGAAGGAGTTTCCCGTGGACACCAACGTGGGCCGCATCTGCACGCGTTGGGTGCACATGCGGAGCAAGAGGTGTGCAGCGCCTGTTTGCAAGAAGGTTCATGGACCCAGTCGGTTGCTCCATGATGTTCCTTCCATCTTCCCAATGCTCATAAACACAGGCTGGGCTGGATCCCGCTGGACGCGGAAGCTAACGTGGAGGATCTGGACGACTATGCCCCGGAGCCAGAGGTGCACGCCTACCTGCGCGCCAGGTGATACTCAAGTGTCTAATGGATATGAACGATTGAATGAACATGAAAAGCAGTGAGCTTGCTGGACCGGAGCCGGAGGTGCATGCCTACTGCGTGCCAGGTGCGCTTCAAGTGGGTGCAAGTCGTTCCTGCCTGGCGTGCGTTTGTTTGGTTCTGTTTTGTGCTGCTTTTATGCCGCATCTGGCGCACACCGTGCTGCGCTCTGTGGTATCCCTGTGTCGCCCTGAAACCAGCCGCTGTTCACTCCTTGGTCTGCTGGGGTTTGACGTGGAGACGTTGTAAGAGCTGCACTTCTCCAGCTAACTAAAGCGTATAACTAGTCCCACGTTGCTTCACTTGCAGGCTGCTGGGGTTTGACGTGGAGACGCTGTACGAGCTGCACTACTCCATGATCACGCTGGGCAAGGCAAGCGCTGGCCTCTTTGCTCACTTGCTCACCTCTCAGCTCGGTAGCCTGCCTGCGCGTGCTGATTGTTCTCGGCTCGATTTCCTCTCCGTTCGCCAGCCTCCTGCCTGCCAGACTGGACCGCTTGCTCATGCCCGCCCTGCCTATACAGCGCCCCTAACCAGGTCCTGCCGATTTGCGACAGACACGGCAGCAGGCTGGATGGCAACTCGCTCTTCCTGCTCCGAATTCTTCTCCGCATGCGTCCATGCTGCTTGCGCAGGTGTTCTGCAACAAGCAGCAGCCCAACTGGTGAGCTGGGCGTGTGCAGGCCGGCCTGGGTTGTGCTGCAGAGTCACTGCGGCCACCCGCTCGTGACAACACTGCTCGGCACCCGGCATGTTGCTGCCGCTGCCATTTGCCTGGCCAGACCCCTGCCAGCATGCTCATCCCCCCCTGCAGCAAGGCCTGCCCGCTGAACAATGTGTGCGAGTATGCCCGCAACAGCGGCCCCTCGCTGCACGGCCGCAAGCGGGTGCGGCAGCCCGCCCCCATTCTGGGCAGCGGGGACGGCATGGCAGAGCCGCTGCTGCCAGATGACGACGACCGCCGCTTCGGCGGCTACGGACCCACATCCGGCCTGCCCGCTGCGCTGTGGCGGGGGCGCGGCGGCGGCAGCCGTGGTGGCCGCCGGTTCGTCACAGATAGCAGCGGGGAGTCAGATGGGGATGTGCGCAGCACCAGCATCAGCGGCGGCAGTGACAGCGGGGAGACCAGCAGCGAGGAGGACAGCGATGCAGAGAGCCCTCGAGGGCTGGGCGTGACCACACGCCGCCAAGCAGCCGCGCTGGCGCCCAAGCCCACGCTGCGCCAGGTGCGGCTGGGTGTGGGCGTTGAGATTGATGGTGTGATGTGCCGATGCAGGTCGGTATGCCTGTGCTGGTCGGCCGCAGGCTGAACTCATTAGTGCAGTGTCTGCATCACACAGCAATCACGTTGGGTGCTTCCCGCTCCGGTTTCATTGATCCCGCACAGGTGTTTGCGGCGGCGATGGAGGAGGCTCGCGGGCGCCGCCTGCACTGGCGCACGCTGGAGCGCCTGACGCGCATGCACGAGGAGGAGCTTCGGGAGTCGTCCATGGCACGCAGTGAGTGGCTTTGTTTTCAAATGTTAGCGATCAGCAAGTCTTCATGTGCAATTTGGTCAGTGAGAGCAGGAGCTGCAGGCCAACTCTGTAGTTTGCAGTGATGCTGCCGCCTCGCTGGTCTCCGTCGTGGCTGCCTTCGACTGCCAGCTTGTACACTTAGTTTACAGCACTCCCGCGTCTGCTAGTCATGCCTGTGCTCCCCTCTTTCTCTTGCCATGCTCTGCAGCCCTGGATCTGGACGATCTGCTGGCCGCCACGCCCCGCCAGCCCCGCACCCCCGGCCTGCGCCGCCCCGCCGGCCGGTTCGAGCGTGCCCGCAAGCTCAAGCGCAGCCGTGAACTGCAGCAGCTGCTGGCGGGGGCTGATGAGGATGAGAAGGAGCGGTGGATGGAGCTGGGCACAGCGGGCAGAGCAGCACGGGCAGGCGCCACCGCGCGCGCCGCCGTCGCCACCGCAGCAGACGGGCCGCAGCTGCGCGTTCGGCCCAGCTCCGCCGTTGGGGCAGCATGCGCAGCGGGAACAGCGGGTGCAGCAGGTGCAGCAGGCGGCAAGCGCAAGGCTCCAGAGGCGGCTGCTGCGGCGGCGGCTGCCGCCGAGCAGCGCTGGGCGTCAGAGGATGACGAGGCACGCAGCCCTCGGCTGGAGCGCAGCCCATCTCCAGAAGCAGAGCCCCGGCTCGCAGCCATGGCAGCACGCACCTCCGGCCTGCCCCAGCTGCTCACGCGCCAGCAGGCCGCCGCAGGCGCACAGGGTGCCACCAGCGCTGCCTCACTGTCGGCCCGGCAGCCGGGCCAGGCAGCAGAGAGCAACCCGGCTGCAGCGGCTGCGTCAGCTGCCACGGCGGCGGCGCTTGCACAGCTAGCTGCTCGGGGCATGGACATCCGCCAGCTGTTTGCCACTGTGGCAGCAGAATACGTAGCCAGCCACCAGCAGCAGCCGCAGCAGGGGCACGAGCTGGCCGCGGCGCAGGTGCAGCAGTGGGTGCGCCAGCTGCAGGGGGCGCAGCAGGTCCAGCAGGCGCAGCAGGCGCAGCAGCAGCAGCAGCAGCAGCAGCAAGCCCTGCAGCAACAGCCTGCGGCAACCAGCCAGCCCGGCAGCCCCGAGGGCCCCACAGCCTGCCCCGCTGTGCCCGCAGCCGAAATGGCTGCTGATCCAGGCACAGCACGTGCCGCAGGTGCAGCAGCTGCGCAGCCAGAGGAATTGGAGCAGATGGCTGTGGAGCCCGAAGCAGCTGAGGTGGTGGCTGTGACTGTGGCCCTTGTGGAGGCCGCAGCAGCCGATGGAGCTGACCTGGAGCTTGCTGCTTTGGCTGCGCAGCCGGCGGTGCAGCTGGAGGAGCCAGAGGCAGCGGCTGCGGCAGCAGCAGCGGCCGCAACAGCAGCAGCGGATGCGCCAGCGGCAGTTGCGCAGGTGGAGGCGTTGGCAGCCGCAGCGCCACCAGAGGCGGTCCTGGAAGCGGAGGCCTCCCCAGTGGAGGAGCCGGCGCTGCCAGAGCAGGTGCCGCTGTGGCAGCAGGAGCCAGCACAGATGGAAACCGATGGCGACTGGCTGGCATCGGCAGCAGCTGAGGCAGAGGAGCTGGCAGACAAAGCAGTGGCAGGAGAGGAGAAGGATGGGCAGGGGCTGCACGCAGCGCGGATGGATGAGGCTGCCGAGCCGCAGCTGCCGCCGCAGCTGCAGCCCCTGCTGCCGTCACCACAGCTGGAGACAGCTGCTCCCAGTCCTGCTGCTCCTGGAGCTGGAATGGAGCCAGGCGAGCATGGCCCGCCTGCCGCCGAGAGCCTGCCTGCCGCAGACGAAGCAGGAGGCCCAATGGATGTGGAGGCGGCTGTTGAGCCAGACCCAGCGGCAGCCAGCACAGGCATGGAGCCGGCGCAGCCGCCGGACGCCGACCAGGCACCGCCCGCTGACCAGCCATGGCAGCCCGCAGCGGTGCCCAATGCTGACGAGCAGCGCGCGGCAATGGCGGTGGCAATGGCGGCCGCTGCAGCTGCTGCAGCCGCTGCTGCCGCTGCAGCAGCCCCGCAGGTGGCAGGGTCGCCGTTCGGTAGCCCTGCTGAGGAGTGTGAGCGGCTGGCGGAGCAGGGGCATGAGCTGGCCATTGCTCAGCGGGCTCTGCTGGTAGCGGAGGGAAAGGGGCCGGGCACAAACTTGACCCCCTACAAGCTCAGGTGCGCCGAGTGTGCATGCCAGTGTGCATGCCATCGGTGCTTGATAGGCAGCGCACGCGCATCCCGACTTGCAGGCCTGTGCTTGCAGGCAGTGCTTGCAGGCTGTGCTGCTGTGTTGCCGGACTGTGAAGTCATCAACGCCTGCGCTGCCTTTTGTTGTGCAGGATGGTCGAGATCTCGCTGGCCGTGCTGGGCCTGGAGGCAGCGCTCACAGCAGACACAGCGCACGCCACGCTGGGTGCAGGTGGGCCCCAGCGCTGCAGCAGGCAATGGCATCGGTTGCTTTGATGTGTGCCATGGCCAATCACACATGCTCTTCTGCTGTGCCATCAAGCAAACAAGAGCTTTGCCCGCTACCATCCCTGTACCTCCCGCCCGCAGCCAAGCGCGCCTACCGCCAGCTGTCCATGCTCGTGCATCCCGACCGCTGCACCCTGGCTGGCGCCCAGGTGGGCAGGCGTGGCTGTGTATTGGAAAAGCCACTGCTGGAGCTGCGGTTTGGAGTGCTGTGGCATCTCAGTGGGAGTGGATGGGCACACCTGCTGCACGGAATCTGCAGTTGGTTTGCCTCGCAAGCTTGCACTCTCTGTGGACCGGATGCATACACTTGGCACCTCCCTGCAGGACGCCTTTGCGGCGGCCAGCCAGGCCTACGACATCCTGGAGGGTGAGTCTCGCTGGCTGTCGGATTTTACTTCCCGTCCGCTGTCAGGCTTGACTGGCCACGGCAATGCATGCCCGACATCATTCACATCCTGGCGGCTGAGCTGCCTGAGCTTGCTTTCAACCCTGTCCTGCGTGGCCTTACATGGTGCTACTTGCGCTTCACTGCTGGCACGTCCGCTTGATTGCTGCTCCTCGGAACTCCTGTGTTGCTGCAAAAGCTCATCTCTGCTGCTCTGCCTTGTTGCTGCAGAGCACAGCGAAGACCTGCTGTTTCAGCGGCTGGCCCAGCAGGGCAGCAGCGGCGGTGGCACCGCTGCGCCCAGCGGCGCCGCGGCAGGCGGCAGCGGCGGGGCCGGCGACGACCCTACAGCGCTGGTCCGGGCGGCTGACATGGACAACTTGATGCGGCAGATTGTTTGGAACCAGAACCGGCTGGCGGTGCCCGCCCTGCTGGTGCCACCTGGCGAGCTGCTGCGCCGTGGCCTGCTGCACCCATCCTACCGCCTGCAGTTTGCCGGCGCTGGCAGCCTGGCGGCTGAGCCGCTGCTCTTCCTGCCAGTTGCCGACATCCCAACCCTCAAGAGGCGGCGGCGCCTCATCATGGCACCCCACACGCTGCCGGCGCTGACGGGCGCACCAGCGCCGGTGCCGGCCGCAGCCCTGCCCAAGCAGCTGCCTGCCCTACCGGCGGCGGCCGCTGCCGCAGTGGAGGCGGCGGCTGCTGCCGCGGTGGCAGCAGGCATGTCGGCCCTGCCGCCTGTGCATGTGGGCGACGGCGCAGCCGCTGCTGTGACCAAAGCAGGCAGAGCGCTGGGCAGCGTGCCAGACAGCATGGAGGTCGATGCACCATCAGGCTCAGCAGATGCCCAGCAGGGCAGCAGCAGCCTGCTGCAGCCGGAGACGCAGGGCGGCGCGGATGGGGGGTCCAGCGCCGCAGCCATGCAGAGCCAGGAGGGGGATGCGGCGGCTGCCGCAGCGGCAACTGGTAGCGACTCTGACCAGCAGCAGCAGCAGGAGCAGGCCTCGGGACAGCCAAGTGAGGAGATGGAGCAACAACAGGGCGGCGACAGCGAGCAGCAGCAGGAGGCCGAGCAGGCGCAGGCGCATCAGCAAGCGCAGCTGCAGGCGCAGCAGGCACGGATGCTCGAGGGGGAGCCAACAGGGCAGGCGGGCGCCCTGCCAGCCCTGGCAGAGGACGATGGCGAAGAGATGGTTGAGGGTCTGCTGCTAGTCTCGGCTCGCACCGCGCTGTGGGGCCGCTTCCCGCTCAACGGCACCTACTTCCAGGCAAGCCGCTGCCACTGCTGCTGCAACTGCTGCAGTGGCGGCGCCGCTGTTGCTGCCAGTTCTATCTGCAACGTGCATGACAGCCATGCAGCGCTGTGCAACGCTTCTGCAAGGCTGGCCAGCTGTCGATCAGGCTGCTGGCTGGAATGCCTCTGGGTCTGGGAGCCTTAGATGCATCCTCAAAGCAGTCAATCCGCGTCTGACTCTGGCCGGTGTTGACCTTGCTGGGTTCTAACTGCAGGTCAACGAGGTGTTTGCCGACCACGCCACCAGCCAGAAGCCCATCAAGGTCTGCTTGCCTTGAAACCAAAGCACTGCAGCCGGTCTGCATCACAACCTGTGCTTTGGGCGCTGCTGCATTGCGCAGGCATGTTGCTCTGCTGCTCTACCATGCTTGGGATTGGCATTAGGACCGGCAATCCTCCTTCCCCATTGGCTGGCTGCAGCTGCCGCGCTCGCTGCTGGACCGCTGCAAGCTCAGCTCGGTGCACTTTGGCCACAGGTGAAGCTGCGGGTGTGGATTCACCCTCTTGCCACCTGCGCCCTGCTGCAGCACGCCATGCCACTCTTGCCATGCGCACCTTGGTTGCCTGCTCACGTTCTCCTGCCCTCATGCTTCCCTCAATTTACCCACAGCATCCACTTCATGTGCAAGGGCATGTCCCAGGCGGAGGTGGCCCACATGTTTGCGTGAGTGGGGCAGGCAGCGAGGGATAGCAGTAGGAAGGACCTGCCGCTGTGGTCCCTAGCTCCACCAAATGTGTCCCCTCCACCAGTGCGCAGGGCGGCGTGTCACTTCACTGATCGCTCCCTTTGTTCGACCTGATTTGTGTAGCTCTGGCTTCGTCTGCTTCCGCGCCTTCTACGCGCACAGCGGTGAGCCGGGGCTGTGCAATCAATGCAGTGCGCACCAGATCGACTGTCCAGCGGCTGCATGACGGCCGCCAGTTGCCGCTGCTAGGGTGTGACCAGCGGCAGCTGTGGCGCATCGAGCTATGATACGGCAAGCTGTGCATTCCACCATGCATTCGCACCTGCCGGCCACCCAACCTCTGCTGCACTGCCTCATGTGCAGGCGCGCCCGCGCTGCTGCCCGAGTTCCTGCAGCCCTCGATTCCCACAAAATCAAACGCGGCCTGGAAGAATGCAGAGCAGCGGGCTGCTGAGCGGGCTGCCAAAGTGGCCAAGGCAGCCGGCCTGCCGCAGCTGCCGCCCGTGCCGGTGCGCTGGGTGCGTGTGCCCGACGGCGGGCCGCGCGCCGGTGCTGCCGCGGGCGGCAGCAACGAGGACGAGGGCAGCGGGGAGGGCGGCAGCCAGCAGGGCAGCGAGGAGGGCGGCGGGGAGGGCGACCAGCCGCTGCCCACCGCAGTGGCCCTGCCGGCGGTGCTGCCAGCTGGGGAGAGCGACCGCCAGCTGTGCGGATTGGAGGTGTATTTCCCCGCTCCAGAGGAGCCCAGCCTGGCTGGGCTGGGCAGCCCACACAAGCGCAAGCCCTGGACCTCGGCCGCCGGCGCCGCCAAGCGCCCGCTGCTGCTGGACGAAGACGGGCTGCCGCTGCCGCCGCCTCCGCCTGGGGAGCGCAAGGGCTACGCGCCGCACAGCCAGGAGGCAATGGACGCCAAGAGCGGCAAGGGCAAGCGCCGCCTGTTCCTGCACCCAGTCATCCGCAACCGCGAGCGCTGCGGCAAGTGCGCGGTGAGTACGCCGCCCAGCTCTGGGTTGTGCGTGCAATATTGAATCATAATTGGATTGGAGTGGGACCAGGGCGTGGGGTGGCGGTGTGCAAGGTGCGAGACACAAACTGCCATACCACTGCTGTGCAAGGCACCCCGCTGTGCCCATCACCCCCTTTCCCGCAGGCCTGCCAGAACCCGCACTGGAAGAAAGCGTGCATGACGAGGCGGGCGGAGCAGGAGGAGGCGGGCGTCATCCGGCCGCGCCCGGCCGACCCAGACTTTGACTGATGCAGCCTCTGGAGCAGGCTGCCGGCCGCTGCTGGCAGAGCCGGGCGCAAGATGAGCGCTGTGGGGCTGTCCGGCAGGTTGCTGCGCGACTGCAGCAGCCTGCTCTGCCTCTGGATGCTCGGCACCAGCCAGCCCGCAATAGCAACGTGGCTGCTGCCAAGCTCAATGTGTGTTTGCTGTTGCGTTGAGGCCAATCGCAGCTGATGTGGTGTGCTTTTCAGTTTCTGTCCATGCAGCATTCCTGTGCGACCTCCCTGCACCCAGCTGCACTGCAATATCTTCCCCTCTGCCTTTTTCCGGCAACTGCTGTGCCAGACTGCACAATCCTGGCGCTCCCTCTTTTCACATGCGGCCGCGTGGCATTTTTGCGCACCTGCCCCTGCGCCTTCATTTCCCAAATGTTGAACCTGCCCGTTGATTCCAGTAACGGTTGCTCAAGTCATCGTCACGCGAGACACAGAGCACTGGCAGGTGGCAAGTCAAGGCAAGCCAAGTAGCAGGTGGGTGCTGCAGGAAGTACAGTTGTGCGCTGTTCACACCGCCCGAGCGCTCGTGGCCGCCGGCCGCCGGCGGCGGCGGCGGCGGCAGCAGCACCCTGCAGGCCCCTCCCTCCTGAATGCCTCGTGGGTCATCCTTGGATCACGGAGAGCTATGCGGATCATGTATAGGAAGGGTGATCTTCCATGTTGCCCATGCCGGGCAGCTGCCTCCCTTTAACCTCGTTGGATCGTTCCCTCTGCAAGCCGGACTGCTAGCCAGCGCCAGGGGAGCAGCCAGGGGCTGCAGGGCAGGCGCCAAAGGCCGCAGCGCTCGAATCCACGGCTTCCTCCCTCGCCAGCCACTGGCAGCCATGCGGCTGAAACGCAAGCAGCCGGGAGAGTTGGAGGAGGAGGGCGAGGAGCAGAATGAGGGGCTGCGCAGCAACGCGCCGGCGGCGGCGGGAGCGGCGAGCGGCAGCGGCGTGGTGCTGCTTGGCGGCGTCTCGTGCAGCGCGGCCAGCTACCGCGCCGTGCGCAAGCCGTTCAAGGTGCGCTTGGTTGCCTGCATGACAGTAAAGCTGCGTGGCACTGTATGCATGCTATTTCACCCACCTCTTGACGCGAGCCGACGCCCGGCCTGCCCATGCCTCCCCGCAGCCGCCGCTGGCGTCGCGCCCGGATGCCAATGGCCGCGGCCTGCAGGTGGGCGAGGGGATGGGCAGCTTTTGAGGTGCAGTGCAGGCTATAGACTGACGCCGGGTTCCATCTGTCATCCTGCCAGGATGACTGTACTGAGCAGTGCTGCCGCAGCACCCAGAGCTCAGCCAGGGGAACACGTGTTCACCACAGCGTTCTCTCCGCTTCACCCCCGTCGCAGGTTGGAATAAACTACAGCCGGCTAGCGCAAGTGGGCCCCGGCGGCTTGCTGCAGCAGGTGGTGACCAAGGTGGTGACAATCGGGCGGCGGCTGGGCGACGGCTTTGCGGACGACGGATCGGACGCGCCTGATGTGGTGCTGTTTGACCCGGCAGAGTTCCCAGGTGGGTGGGTGCTGGGTGCTGCCAGCCCAGTGGGCAGGGGCAAAGTGGACATGGCTGGTCGTGTTGTGCCGAACCATCTACATGACCGCGCAGTTTTCGATTCCGCAACCGCCTCGCCCCGCCTAACCTGCTGTGCTGCACCATAAACCCCTGGTGCAGAGCTGCCGCCGGTGGCGGAGGGGCAGCCGCCCTACTCCAAGGTGCTGGTGGACAAGTTCATTGCCGGCAAGCTGCGGCCGCATCAAGTGGAGGGGGTGAGATCCTGTGCTTTGTGCACGTCTTGAATGGGAGCTGAGCTAGTTGCAGTATGGAAGGCAGCGGGCGCATGCAGTGCGCGGCACAGGACGGCGCAGCCGGGGTGCCTCCTGGGCTTCCTGGCCGCCTCGCGCCCCTGCCGCAGACTGAGTCCTCACACCCGCCTGCCACGTGCTGTGCTGCCCTGCAGGTGCAGTTCATGTTCAAGTGCCTGGCGGGGCTGAAGGACCCCAGCTTCCGTGGCTGCATCCAGGTGCGCACATGTGACGCATCTGCACTTGCGGCATATTGCGGCCCACATTTGGAAGCCAGCTGCCTCCTGTGTCCTGCAAAGGCGTGTCCCACCCGCTGCGACAACCTTGTCTCCAATCCTGCTTGCATCCATGTGGCCTGTGCTCCCTCCCCGGCCACAGTCCGACTCCATGGGCCTGGGCAAAACCTTCCAGTCCATCTGCTGCATGTGGATGCTGCTGACCAACGGTGCGGCGGGCGGCGGCAGGTGTTAATCGCTGCAGCAGTCTATAAGTGATGAATATGTCATGTGTGACACTGCCTTGCTGCCAAAAATGACTAAGCTGCTCGTGCTGCTGCTGCCGGTGCTGCAGGAATCCAGGGCAACCGGCCCACCTGCAGCCGCGCACTGGTCATCACTCCCACCTCGCTGGTGGCCAATTGGGGTGGGTGCTGGCGCGCGCTGGTTGTGGCCGCACATCGGTTTGGAGAAGCTGCAGCATGCATGCACGCCTGGCGCCAGTAGTGCTGTTCCATGCCTCTGCTGTACAGTAATAGCATGCCATCCGCATCACTGCAGGTCGGGAGGTGGACAAGTGGCTGGGCGGCCGGCTCAAGCCCACAGTCATTGAGGACGCGGCGCAGCTCAAGGCAAGCGGGGTGGAAAGCTAGCACCCGTGCTTGCACCGGCACTTGGACGCACTTCGCTTCCTGTTGCTGTGCAGCATTGTGGTGCACACCGCAATGGCTTCCTCAAAGTTCTGTTCCTGATCATACCCGTTTTGCCTTGGGTGTGCGATGCACAGCTGGAGCTGAACCGGCTGGGCAACTACGTGCCGGCAGGGCGGGCGCAGGCGCACTGCTACATCATGTCCTGTGGGCCAGCTGTGCCCTGCACTTTCATTTGCCGCAACTTGTTCACTGCAATGCTTTGCTGCAGCATTGCAGCTTGTGCGCTTGCCCGCAGCAGTGCAATCAACACATGAGGGCACTGCCGGTTGGTCACATGTGGCAGCAGTTTCCTCCCCTGCCCTTTGCACCATCGTCGCCTCTTGTGTTTCGCACTGTAAATCAACCCGCCCACCGCTTCACGCAGACGACGTATTCCGGCTCAACCAGGCGCTAGTGCACGGCAAGAAGTTTGAGCTGGTCATCTGCGACGAGGCGCACCGCCTCAAGGTGGGTGGTGGCCTGATGGAATGCAAGTAACATGAGGAAAGCAGTTTGGATCGAAGCTGGCTGGCCATCTGCACGAGGCGAACCGCCTCAAAATGGGGAGCTGCTTGACCAAGCTTGAGACTAGATACACCAGTGTATCTAGTCTCGCCGCTTGGCAGCAGTAGCAGCGATGCCTGTTAAGCAGCTATGTGATATGCAAAGCGGCTATTCTTGCTGTGCGAGCAACTGCCGCAGTTGGGCTAATTGCTTGTTCCTGCTCTGCGCGTATCGCCTCTCACCAGCAGCCCTTCCGCCTGCCCTGCCCCCCGCAGAACGGCCAGTCCAAGATCAACCAGGCCATCTTTGGCCTGCCCTGCAAGCTGCGCCTGCTGCTGACGGGCACGCCCATCCAGAACGACCTGTCCGAATTCTACGCCATGGTACGGAAGGGCAGCGCTGAGTAGGAAAGCATGGCGTTTGGGGCGGGTTGTGCGGTGCTGCCTGGCCAGGCAGGGCCTGCTTTGTTGCTGTGCGGCGAGATGATGTGCTTCACCCACCACATGCGACCTGTGTTCCCTTGCCCCCGCAGTTCAACACCGCCTGCCCTGGCTTGTTTGGCACGCCTGTGGAGTTCCGCAAGAACTTTGAGCACCCCATCCTGGCGGGGCGGGACGCCAACGCCACCGACAAGCAGCTGGAGAAGGTGGGGTGGGTGGGGATGGGGAAAGCAGCCGGAGGGGGCTCCCCACCCTCAGAAGGCGGAAACAGCCGGAGGGGGCTCCCCACCCTCCCTCGGAGGATGGAAGCAACCGTCACTGGTGCCTGTTCGTGGGGAGTGGGACGTGCAGGGAGACTGTCCGTGTACACTTCAGTTGCGCGGGGCTGCGGCATGGTGGACAGCAGGCTGCCATGGTTGCGAGGGGAGCATCGCAGCGGAGGCAGAATTACTGTGTTGCATTCGCTGCCTTACCGACCCGCAGGGCGCGGCAGCGCAGCAGGCGCTGGTGTCACGTGCGCAGCAGTACATGATTCGGCGCACCAGCGAGACGCTGAAGCAGTACCTGCCGGCCAAGGTTCAGGAGGTGAGGCCGACTTGCACCTGCTGTACACCTACACATAACGCACACTTGGGTTGGCGAATTTTGTGCTTTGGTAAGCAATCCAACTTAACCCATGTGTACATAGAGAGCCAGCAGACAGCCAGGCCTGCATTCCTAGCACGTTGGGTTTGGGCTCAAGGCCCTCGCCTGGACCCGCCCCGCAGGTCATCTTCTGCCGCATGTCGGCGCTGCAGCACTCGATCTACAAGGGCTTCCTGGCCAGCGAGGCGGTGACAGGTGCCGGGGAGCGGCTGCTTTGAGCTGCCCTGCTTGCAACCCATGCAAATGCATGCGCTTAGCTACACGTTGTGCCAGGCAGCAACAGCACCTCATAAGCCCCACTTCCGACCACTACAGCCGCGCTGGAGGGGCGCAAGCTGGAGCGCGACAAGTCGCTGGCCACGCTGCCCGCCATCAACGCGCTGAAGAAGCTGTGCTGCCACCCAGACATGGTGGTTTTTTGTTGCCTGGCTGCTGAGGGGCTGGATACTGCAGTGCAGCAGCCTCATGGATCAAGCAGTGCCATGCCCCACGCATCTGCTTTCACTCAAGAGAAATCAGCCTCATACGACTGCCCACTCTGCCCGCCGATGCACAGATCTTTGACATGCAGCGCGGCGGCACCGCAGGCGGGGGCGGCCTGCTGGCAGCGGTGCGGGCCAGCGGCCGGGCAGCCGCCAAGAGTGGGAGGGGCGGCGGCAAGGCGTCCTGGGGGGCAGGCGGGGACAGCGAGCCGCGGGCCATTGTGACAGGCATGGAGGGGCTGGATCAGCTGTTCAAGGAGCCGACGGTCTATCCATCCTACACAGCAGGCGGCGTGCAGCCCATGCACTCGGGTGGGTCGGGTTGGGATGGAGTTGGGTTGGAAGGGGTTGTGGATGGCGCTGCTTGGCTGGGCAGATGTGATTTGTTGCATTTGTGCTTGCTCCCTGAAAGGGCATCCACCATCTGGCACTTCTTGCCTGTGCCACTCATGCAGGCAAGATGGCAGTGCTGGTCAACCTGCTCAAGGCCATCAAGGAGAGCGAGCCCACGGACAAGGTGGGCGGGCGGGCGGGCAAGCGCTACAATCTGATGCCACAGATGGGCGCTGCGAACCACATGGGCCCGTGCGGCAATTGCCGCAAACATATGCTTTATCTTGTCACAAACACGCTCGGCTGAAGATGGCTGCATGCATTTGACCGTCCGGACCCCTGTTCGCCGCAACCTTCCCACTGCAGGTGGTGCTGGTCGGCAATTACACCGAGAGCCTGTCGCTGTGCGACAAGGTGAGTATTGTTGGCACTGCTGCACAATAGCAAGACTCCTCTTCCTGCCTGCCTTGCCGCGCTGTTGCAAGTCAGTGTTGGTGCCGCCGGCCCGGTGAAGCCTGCTACGGGTGATTCCACCAACGCACGCACTGTCCCTTCCTCAAACCTGCAGGTGTGCAAGCAGAACCGGTGGGTCACGCTGTCCCTCACCGGAGACCTTGACGCGCGCAAGCGGCAGGTGTGTGGATAGGGGCTACAACCTGGCGGGAATAGGCGGCAGCTGGCGCGCAGGTCTGCATGTTGCTTCACCTGCCACAGCATCGGCAGCCAGTGCCTGCTGTCCTTCTGGGCAGGCAGGCCCTACTCTTTGGCCTTGTGTTGCCAAGCCGGTTTCGCATCTCCACCAGCCTGGTGCTGTGCGATCGTGGTTACCAAACTTGAAAGCTGCTGCGACTTGCTGCAGGCCATGGTGGACACGTTCAACGCGCCGGAGCACCCCTCGTTCGTGCTGCTGCTGTCATCCAAAGCGGGTGCGTTGCCGGGCTGTGATAGGTGGGGAGCCATGTGTGTGGGGATGAGCTTCACGCGGCATGTGGTTTGAAGAGCAAGCGCAGCATTCATCATCGCACTAGTCGCAGCAACAGCAAGTGAGCCATGAGCACCGTTCATCGCCGAATTGCCGTTTGCCTACCTGCAGGCGGGTGCGGGCTGAACATCATTGGCGCCAACCGCCTCATTCTGTTGGACCCCAGGTGAGCCCAGCACCTCGTGCAGATGATTGCGAACAAATGTACAAAACAGACTGCAATACCAGTAGCCCCCAAGCTGAGCAGTTGCTTGCAGCAGGGCGTTCCTGCGCCTCTGCCGCTCGGGGGTCGGCGGTGGCATCCTGCCGCACCGGCTGCACCATGTTTTAACCTCTACAACAACGTCAAACCTGTACCTACCTATTTCAGCTGGAATCCTGCGGACGACCAGCAAGCCATGGGCCGCGTGTGGCGTGAAGGCCAGAAGAAGGACGTGAGAAGTGTTGTGTTTCCCTTCCTTTCTCATGCACAAGCCAAACCGTTCTGCATCCAAAGACCATGCCACTGCTGTCCTCCGCGCAGGTGTACATCTACCGCCTGCTGACCTCTGGTAGCATTGAGGAGAAGATCTGGCAGCGGCAGCTGGCCAAGGAGGGGCTGAGCCGGGTGGTGGTGGACGACAACGCTGACGAGCAGCGCACGTTTAGCAAGTGGGTGTTCAAAAGCTATTGATAAGCTTACTTGGCTGCATGGGACTTACTCGAGTGCTGGCTCGGCCAAAGACTGTTTGAAGCTCAAGTGAGCGACTTGTGACTCATTCGGCTCGAGTTGCCCCCTTCCCTCCACAGGGACGAGCTCAAGGCTCTGTTCCGGGTCGACCCGTCCATCCAGTGTGGGTTGCGGCTGGCTTGGGGAATACATGTTGTTGTGCCACACAGTGCGCTTGCAGGAAGGGCTGTGCAGGATGTGGTGCGGGGCACTCCAAAAAACCGTTTATTTTCTTCCCCCGCCGCAGGCGACACACACAGCGCCATCAAGTGCACGTGAGACATGGTTGGGTCGGTCTTGCGGCTTCAGCTATGTGCCAGCCGCGCACCAACCGTGCCTGCTGCCCTTCCTCACGATTGCATCTGCACCATTCACCCTTCAACAGATGCGGCGGGTGCTGGCCTCGGCCGGAGCAGCCGCATTCTGCTGGGCAGCCGTCTGCAGAGGCAGCAGAGAGCTCTGATGGCGAGGCAGGCTGGGAGGAGGAGGAGGGGGAGCGGCCAGCCAAGGGCAGCGGCGGCAAGGCGGCAGCGGGGGCGCAGCAGGCACAGCAGGTGGGCTGGGTGTGGCGCTTTCCGAGCCTTCATGTTTCGCTGCAAAGAGGGGTCCTATGAACCGTTACTGCCGCAGCGGCTGCTGCGGCTGCTAGCCTGCCTGTTTAAATTCCATCAAACCAGCCGTCAGCCATTCTCAATGCCACCCCTGCTGTGCAGGCGCCCGCGGGTGGCAACCCGGGCAGTGTGCTGAGCTGGGCGCACGTGAAGGACGTGCTGCAGCTGCCGGACAAGGCAAGCTGTGAGGGGACGGTTGCTGCTCTCTGGCTCTGCTCAAGGTCGGTGCATGCGCTAGTAGAAGACATTGGCTCCAGGCATGCTTCCTTGCACCCACTCGGTAGCGCAGGTGTGGGAGCGTGTGGCGGCCCCCATCCGCAACATGTTCATCACCTTTGCCTTCAGCGGTGAGCAAGGATGCAGTGGGAAAGTTTCAAAAGCGCAGCTGGCTCGGTGGCATCTGCAGTGAGCTGAGCAAGCGTGCACATGCTGTTTTGCACCGCCAACCCGTTGGAGGGAGCTCACATCCAGCTGTGCACATGTGGTGCTGTGAGATGCTCGCGCTGTGCAATAGTTTCCTTACTTTCCCCCCTGCCCCTCAACCCCCAAGACTTCAACCTGGAGGAGAAGCTGCAGCCCAGCAAGGCGGCGGATGACGACGACGGGTGCGCTTGGGGAGCTTGATTCCACCGCATATGCACCCTGCGGTTTTCCCCCTCCAGCTGGCGGCACTGCCTGCCTGCCACCCGCAAAGCGCAACGCGGGTGATATCAACGGCCATTTCTGCAACCCTCCGCGTGCCCTCTGCAGGGACAGCATTGACCGGGAGGGCGCGGAGCAGGAGGAGCTTGACCCAGAGGACTGGGCGGGTGAGGGCGGATCGGGCGGCGCAGCAGAGTACTACGAATAGCCTCGGCAGGCATCTGCAGCAAGAGCGAGTGAGCTGTGGGCAGCGGGTGCAGCACAGCGGCAGGGGGCAGTAGTAAGCTGAGGCAGCTGCCTGCAGGCAGCAGGTGCAGCGCAGCGGCACTGTGTCCTGCAACTCTCATATTCATTTCTGATTCAGTTCTTCAGTTCTGATTCGTTCATGTTCCCCAGCACTGTAAGCTTGCGATCGCAACAAACTTCCGTTTACAAATGCAGGCAGAGGAAACATGCAATCCAACGTGCTTGAGCAATCATCAGAAAGTGAAACAAAGCAAAGAGACAGGCAGGCAGACAGGCATGTTTGTGGAAAAGTTGGCGTACAAGAGAGAACAACAAAGCGCTCAGCACCACGCCACAATTTACTTGCCAGCCAGCGAGGCAGTCGCCTTCATCAGCAACTTGCCGTTCTGCATAATGGGGCTGCCCGGCTGGCGGAAGTTGTCCCAACGGATGGGTGACCCATCGGGCATGGTCACCTTGAAAGGGAAGGTGCCCCAGCCGCTGCCAAACCAGGGCGGGTTTCGAGACCTGCTAGGCGTGAGCGGCTTGAACATGCATGGCCCGCCTGACTTGGCTGCCGAGCGCCAGTTGGGGTCGGGGCCGCCACCCGCAAAGTCTGCTATGGCTATCTGGAATTTGATGGCCAGGCCGACAGCTCGGGAGCCAACCAGCCCGCTGCTGGCAACGTCCGCGCCCGGCGGGAGGCTGCAGATGAGGCTTGGCCTGAGCATGGTAACGCTGCCCTCTGCGCCCTCCTCCACTTTCCGGCCAATGCTTGCGCACCACCAGGCGCCGGCCCAGTATCGTGGCGTGCCAGTCGGGCGGTCATCCTCCGTGTTGCTGCAACCAATCTGCACAAAGGACAGTAGCCGCAGAGGTGCACAACCTTTGTTGGTAAGGCGCCTGGGTCACAGGCTGCCTGCCTGTGTTTCGCTACCCTTCCCCGGTTGGGATGTTCTGTGTTCTGCGCATGCACAACAGATCTGAAGCACAACGCAAAGACAAGAGGCCGCCCAGTATCTCAGCAGAGCTTGCCTTGGACACGAACAAAAGACCGGGCGCCACAAATTGGCATGACTTGCGTGGCTGTGCCGCCACTGACGCCGACAGAGCGTCTGCCTTGCGCTTAGCAGGCAGTTGGGCAGCCATGGCAGATGGCTGAGCTATGCAAACCAGTGCCTCTGTCAGCACCAGCTTGTCTGGGTCCCACTCCCTGCACATCAAGAGCCTGGCAGCTTTGAGCACCAAGCATGGACGGGCGAGCCATAACCAAGGCAGAGGAACGGCGTGAAAGCAGGGGCTTGCAATTGCCTCCACGCACCTGAACCAAAGGTAGGCATGCCAGTAGTTGACCACAGATGAGGCGCGCATGGTGGCAAAGCGAATGTGTGGCAGGATGCAGGACGATGCCGCCGTCTGCTCCGCCAATGTCATGCCCTGCTTGCTGCTCATCCATGCGCAAAGGCGCAGAAGGCTGTCGCAGGCAGGGGAGCAAGCCCAGCATCAGCCAGCATGCAACCAGCATGCACATTTGGAGGCGCGTTTCCAAACCAAGGCAACCGCATCCTGCAACACACCTGTCTCCTCAAAATTCACTGTCAAATCATCTGATGCATAGAGCGCCTGCGGCAGGGGTGGAGCAGCGCGATGAGTACACAGTTGCGGGATCCTGGGGGAGGATGCTGCTTTCCTGCACCAAATGCACTGCAGGGCGCCATCTCTCACCTCCAGTGCAACGATCGGCAGCAAGCAGAAGCGCTGCCGCCGGTCCTCATCATTCAGCATGTCATCTAGGCTGCCCAGCAGCTGCACCAGCCGACCAACCGCTGCCTGCCGCAGAAGATCCAGCTGTGAGCTAGCATCCGCGTCCTCGCACTCCATGCCATCCACCAAAGCAAGCGCCTGCACTGTTTTGTCCCAGCAAAGCTGGTCGGCCTGCGTGGACAGCACAACCAGGAGGAGTGAATTATGACGCCACTTGCTGACAGTAAGCCTGCAGCCCGCCAACCTGAACTGAACCAGGTTGCTTTTGTGTCGTTGTGCGTCGCGCATGTGCCCTCCATAACTCCACAACCGGAGGAGAGGGCTGAAGGCAGGCTGAAGGGCACGGCAGTAGGCTGAAGGCCACCCGCCCTCACCTGTGCCAGCAGGCGAGCAGCAGCGGCAGCGACGCACGCCTCAACTCCCAGCTTGTGTGCGGTAGGCAGCAGGAGCATGAGAGCCTCCGCCTCTGCAACGGCAAATAGCAGCATCAGGTGGCGGACAATGTTGAAGCGTATACGTTGTGCACCCTACGTAGGTGCAGGCAAGGCACTGCTGCTGCTTGAAACAGCTGGCATTGCTGCCTGCTGAGCAGCAGCAACATGCAGCTTGCACTCACCGCTGGGCAGCCTGTCTGGGTTGCCCATGCTGTGCATGAAATCCAGCAGGTGCCCAAAGGCCTGCGGGTGCTCAGTCAGCTCCACTTGCTTGCTGTCCCCTTGGGCCCACTCCTTGGCTAGCGCCGCACGCAGGTAGGGGCTGTAGTGAGCCAGCACATAGGCGCTGCCCCTGAACTCCTGCGCAGCTCCATCGTCACCCGCAGGCGACCGCACAACCAGCAGGGTGTCCAAATGAGCTGCCAGCCGGCCGCTGCTGGGCTCAGCCGCCATCGCCTCCAGCGGACGGCACAGGAGCGGTGGCGTCGAGGACACTCGGCCTGCACCGAGCGGCGGCGCAACCGGGCGACTCAGTGGTGCCGGCAGAACAGGTATCAGCAGCCTGACCTGACGTGCGAGGCACGAGAACAGCGGACCTCGCGGGCAAGCCCTCGTGCGCCGAGCGGAGGCCCCTGGAGCTGATAACACAATTTCAGCGTGACGCTTCAAGCGTGGGCTGTCTTGTGGCCCCTGCAAGGCGGCGCCGTCGACGCCAGCTCATCTCGGCAACGGCGGCGCCGGTGCACAAAACAAATCTACTCCCAACTTCGTTTCGCTGCGCCACATTACACAATACAAGCCTTCTTGATTGTTCAAGGGCAGGGGGCACTTTGAGAGACACATCCCAGCCGAGTGGGAAGGGGGTGGCAAGCAGTAGCGTGCACGAGGTCACGAGTTCCGCCACGCATGCGTATGCGCATTAATGCGCATTAAATGCAGGAGGCAAAGCAGGTTGGGAATAAGGGAAGAGTGGCTGAAACAGAAATCGAAGCAAGCATTGCATTGTGTTGTATCACCTGTTGCGCCTGGCGGCTGATGGCCAGGCAGGCTGATGCGTTCGAGTATTGGGTTTTGAGTTCGAAAAAACATGAACTATGTGCTGGCTGGGCAGCGGCGATTGCCGCTCTGCGCTGCAGGCTCACAGCTCGGCTCCACGGCCGCCGGCACGGTCGCCGGCTGCCTCCGCTTCTGCCATGCCCACCGCCTCCTCTGTGTCGGTTGCAATGGAACTGAGCACCACGCCACGGGCCTGCGGCAGACACAGGGACAGCGGTGGAGAGACTGTGTGCTGTGGAGCTGAGGGGCGGCCGGGTGAAGCGCAGCGGACGGTCAGGAGAGCAACAGCCAGCTGCCTGCTGGCTTGCCGCTCACACTCCCGGCTGTGGACACTGAGGCGGCTGCCACACTCGAGCCCCCTTGCGGCTGCATTATTGCGCTCACCACCAGGATGGCCTCCACGCTGGCCCCCCATGCGGCGCTCTGTGCAAAAGCCTCCTCTGCCGCGGCGTGCTGCTCCGGCGAGCCCAGCAGGCGCAGCACGCAACGGTACAGCAGCTGCACCGTCTGAGTGGCGGAGAACATGACGCCTGTGCAGGTGGGGCGGTGTGGGTGTGGTGCGGAGTTGACTTAGCGGGAAAAGGTTGAAGTGGATGCGGGTATCGCGCAGGGATGCGGATGCTCAGCTGCTGGGTAGCATGCCACGCAGTGTCCAACACTGGCGGGCAGCAAGGCGGACAGTCCGCAGGCGGCGAGAGCATGGCTGACCCACCCAGAGCGCCGTCGCCCGGCAACCATCCACAGTCGAGCCATTGCGCAAGCTCCCAATCAGTCCAAACAAGCGCGGGAAACGCACCCATGGCCGCCACGCCCAGCACCGCGTCTGCCTGTCTTCCGCACAGCCACAAACACTGCCCGACAGCACAAGATCACGAACATGCACTCCCCAACAAAACCCAAAGAACGCACCCATGGCCGCCACGCCCAGCACGGCGTCTGCCTGGCGTCGGCAGTGCCAAAAGTGCAACAAGACAGCAAGCTGCTGCACAAGCTCCAGAACAAAGGCACAAGATCGCGACCATGCACGCCCCAACAAAACTCAAATCACGCACCCATGGCCGCCACGCCCAGCACGGCGTCCGCCTGGCTGGCCGCCTCGGGCCCCTGCTGCTCCACCTCCAGCAGCAGCAGCTGCACCTGGAGCTGCAGGTTGAACACCATCTCCAGCGCGCTGCGGAGATGAGGGGAGGGCACCATGAGGGGTGGTCATGCAGATTGCGTCGCAAGGATTCACTTCATTTGCAGCGCCAGATGCAGATGCAGGTTGAACACCGTCTCCAGTGCGCTGCGGCGGGAGAGGGAGGGCACAGCAGGCTGCAATTTCGGGGGAATTGTTGACTCCGCTGGCAAGTACCTTGAGACTACACCAAAGGAAGCGATCAAAGCCTGCCGCCACACCTGCGAGACAGCGGCGATATTACCAGCAAACAGTGCGCCCCCTGGATCAAAACAGCACCAGCCCCCGCCCTGGCGCCTCACCGGTCCACCGGCAGCTCGCCGTCCAGCACCAGGCCCAGCGCGCGCAGCGCCTCCCCCATCTGCTCCGCCACCGCCCGCACCTGGGGGGAGAAAACCAACAGACAAGGCAAGCAGTTTGAGAGCAGGGGGTGAACGGAAACAAGCATAAGGAGAGTGTCCCCCATCTGCGCCGCCACCGCCCACACCTCGGGAGGGTCACATGGTTCGAGGGGCTGTGCCAAGTGTAAGCGCTCAGCAGATGTGGGCAGCAGCAGCGGGCGATGGAAGGGCATGCACCTCGCTGCAAACCCTTCCACCTAGTTACAAGCCGCAGGCACCACGACCTGCAGCCATTGCCTGCGCACAAGTCGAGCCAATCAAACGACCACAGGCCGCACCTCCCGTGGCATGGGCATCAGCAGCTTGCGGTGCGGCACATCCGGCGAGTCGGCCAGGTAGGCAAAGGTGAGCAGCACTGCGGGCAGGCAAGCAGCAGGGCGAGGTGTTGTGAGGCCAGGTAGGGCACAGGTGAGCAGGAGCACCGCGGGCGGCCACACACATGGGGTGACTCCCCTCGTTAGATGGTTGGACGCAGCGGATGCATCAGCGGCGGGCTGCGCTCCTGAAAGAAACAAGTGGCGTGGGAAGGCAGCTTCCAACACCACTCTCCTTGCCAATCCCCACCCCGCCGCCTTGCCCCCTCCACCCCCTCACCATTCAGCAGCTTGCGGCAGGCGTGCTGCGCCGCCAGGATGTGCTTGTCCGACACGGTGTGCGGCCGGCTGGGCAGCCATTCCCACTTGGCAAACACTGCCAGCTCGTGCATGTGGCCGATCACCTGCGCCAGCTCGGCGCCCAGCGCCCGCACTGCAGGGTGTGCGAGGCAACGGAGAGGGTGAGGAATATACATGATGTATTGCAGTGATGGCTGATCACCTGCCCCAGCTCGGCACCCAGCGCCCGCACTGCAGGATTTGGGAAGACAAAGGGTAGGATGAGGAATAAACATCATAACAATGGTGGCCGATCACCTGCGCCAGCTCGGCGCCCAGCGCCTGCACTGCGTGGCGCAGAACAGATAGTGGTGCAGCCTCGTGGCATGAGACACGGAAAGAGTGGCAGATCGCTGTGGCCCGCTCAGCACACGGCAGGTCAGCCCGCAACACACTGCATTGCACAACAACCCTCAGCCACAGCTGCGCAACAGGCGCAGCACTAAGGAACCATCAGGCTCACCCTTGACGAAGGACTTGCCCAGCGCTCGCTCATGCAGCCAGCGGGAGCGGTGCTGGCGCGTCTTGGCGTCGCGGGGCGTGCCTGCGGTCGAGAGCCACATGGGATGGGGGATTGGAGATTGCCAACAACGGAGCGCAGCTGGGCCGATGCTGGCCAGTGCTGCAGCGTAGCCGACCAAACCTATGCCATTACAAACGGGCCACCAGGCAATGCATCCGCCCACGATCCAGCCCCAGCCCGCCTCACACAACCCGCCTCACCCATCCAGAAAATGGTGCTGGTGGTGCTCTGCCGCTGAAGGCTGGTGCCGTCCTGCCTGCCCTCCCCGCCGCTGCCGCTGTCGGTGCTGATACGCACCGTCTTGCCGGCGGCCGGCCGCCCCTGCTGCTGCGCCGCTGCTGACCCGTGGGGTGTGACATCTGAGCCAGAGTGAGGGCTGCCGGCGGCAGCTCGTGTGGCGGCGGAGAGGGGCAGGGCCTCCTCTCGCAGGGACAGCATGGGGTGCAGCGGGATGTTGAGCGGCGGCAGGCTGGGCAGCTCTTCATCGCCCAGTATCTGCTGAGACACGATTGTGGGCAGGGCACCTCGCAGGGAGGGCTGGCGGGGCGGCTGGCCGCGCAGCTGCGCGGGGCTGCCGCCGCCGCTGCCGCCGCTGCCTGCCTTCTCTGGAGAGGCATCCCGTGACTGCAGCGGCGGTGAAGGCGCCGGCGAGCCTGCTGCCGCTGAGGGTGGAGACGGCGGCGGTAGGGCGCTGGGCCCCAGCTGCAGCGGCGGCACAGGCGGGTAGCCATGCGGCAGCCCCTCAGGGCTGCTGCTGGCGCTGCCGCCATGCGCCGCCGTGCCCGGCGGCAGCGGCGGCCTGCCGTGCGCCCCTTGCGCCGCCAGCTGAAAGGGGCTGGTTACCGCAGTGCCGCGGCCCGCTGATGCTGCCGCTGCGCCGCCTGAGCTGGCCATCACAGTGGCAGGGCTGCTCTGTGAGCGAGGCGCACGTGGCAGCGGCAGACCTCCATCTGCTGCCGCCGCCTTGGGCGCCTCAAGAGGCACAAGCTCCAAGTCGGCAAATGCCGCCCCGCCGCCGCCGCTGGCACCACCCGCCTGTGCGCCGCCAGCTGTGGGCGACAGCACGGCGGCGTGCGGCGTGCGGCCTTCGCCCTCAGTGCTGCGGCTGCGGTCGCGGCTGCCGCGTGGCGTGGTGGCAAACGCGCGCCGCATCAGCGCAGCAGGGCTGCGCCAGCCGCCGCCGCCCAGGCTGAGAGGAGACATGGGCCTGCCGGGGCTCTCTGGGTCTGCTTGGCTGGGCTCCCCGCTGCCGCTGGAATGGTAGCGCTCCAGAGAGAGCCGTGCCTCCCTCCTCTCCTCCCGCCGCTCTTCCCTCTCCTGGCTAGACCGAGCCTGGGCAGCAATGGCAACCTCGTACGCCTCTGAAACCGACAGAGGGGTGCGGGGAATGCTGGTGGTGAGGCGCCGCCGCGGAGTGCTGGCCTGCCGCGGCGTGCCCTGTCCGGAGGCGCCCCCGAACGAGGTGGCCACCGGCACCGCCACCTCAGCCGGCGGTTCCTCGTCGCCCCCGTTGACAAACTCCAGCAGGACCGCCTCTGACAGGTCGGCCAGCCCCGCCAGCACCTCCTGTATAAGAACAGGAGTGGGGGAGGCAGGATTTAAGTCGCATCACAATGTGAGCACGCAAGCTGTGCCTGCCAGCTGGGGCAAAGATTGATGAGGATGCCCGCTGTCCAAAAATCTCAGTTTTACTGTTTATCAACTCCATTTTCTGTAAAAAAAGGATTTTGGTACCAGCCCCTCATGCCGGGCCGGACGCAACCGCATGCATGCAGCTCCAGCCGAAGTGTACACAGCTCCAACAACCCACCTGCACGCGGCGGCGCGTGGCCTCCTTGGTGGTGATGGGGAAGATGAGCGCCGAAGCTGCCATGTCCAGCCCAATGCCTGCCACACGCAGCGGGACCAGGGTTGACTTTTATGGTGCAAGTCGCCGCCAGATCAGAAAGCAGGCCCGCAGGTGCCTCGTGCATTGGCAGGGCACGTGACAAATAACACAATTTTCGACTGGCTACTGTTGCTGGCTGCTGGCTGCAAAGCTGAACCAGCCAGTGACAAGCTATGTATATGCTGTGCAGGCAGGCGCCCAGCCCACCGATGCAGATGTTGACGAGGCGCCACAGGGCGGTGGTCCACTGCACCGTCTCTGCCACGTAGCCCGCCAGGGCGATGCTGCACAGGAAAGCAAAATGAAGCATGTTTGGCATGTGCTGGCTATGCAGTGGAACATGCACCTCCTGATGCAGGCAACATGCCGCCCCTTGTTGCCGGACAGGCATCAGCATCAGCACGTACCAACCAGCCGCACTCACATGGGCATGGTGAACTTGCTGCAGCTCCAAAAGTAGCCTGCAGAAGGTGGGGACAGGTCAGGCAGCGGCGGCAGAGTGAGCGTCCGATGTACCAAATCACAACTGCCGCACGCAGTCAGCCAAGTCCCTCTGGCCATCCGCCCCCAATTTGTGCCCCACACGCACCATAGGGGTGCAGGAATCGGACGTGGTTGATCATGACCAGGAAGGCGGCCAGCGGGATCCACACAGCCATGGAAATGAACTTGGCGGGGTCGTTGGTGTAGCTGCCGCCGTTGCACAGCACCGTCAGGCCCAGGCACCTGCGAGGCAGGGGTGCGGAGGTGATTGATGGGCATTGTTCAACCAGAAGGGTGGGAGAGGAGCAGATGCAGCTATGGTGGGGTGTATTCGCCACCCCAGGCACCTGCAACAGTGCAGCATGGCACTAAGCCGTGCAGAATTGCACTCAGTATGCTCGCGCAACACACAGCAGCACACAACACAGCAGGCGCAGCACCACAAAAAACACAGCCAGGCGCTCACGCCATGCCCAGCAGGCCCGCGTTGGCGGTGCCCAGGAAGCGCAGCCCGCTCTTGAGCAGCAGGCCGCCCACGGTCGACTCGATCACAAACGCGACTGTGGCAGGGAGGGAGGGAGAGACAGGAAGGCAGATGAAGAGTGGTGACAGAAAAGAGTGCCGGCTGCAGCCGCCCAGTCTTATCCACGAAATTCGCTTCAGTTGAGGACAGCAGGGTGAACAACTTAGCACAATCAGCGAACACAGCACACCCCGCCCCAGCCAGCGCAGCAGCCGCAGCCCCCACCTGTGACCACGATCCACACCGTGCGCTCCTTGAGCGCTTCATACGACTCCCGAGTCACATGCAGCGCCGAAGCACCCGCCACCGCCACCGCCAGCTGCAGCGCCAGCGCCGTGTGCTCAGCCGTGAACCCCGTGCGCTCGTGCAGCCAGCTGCGGGCGGCCTGCAGGCGCCCGCTGGGCGGCGGCAGCGGCAGGTGGATGGTGGGCGGGAAGTGGCGGGATACCGTGGCCGCATCAGGGGGCTCCCAAAGGACCGCCTCCTGAAGAGCTAGCCGCTCGCTCTGGGCAGGCAGCTTGGCCCAAGATGGGTGGCGGTTACCATCGCCGCTGGCGGGCTCCGGCGGACGCCCCACCGGCAGCAGCGCCGCAATGGCAGGCTGCGCCGCGGCGGCTGCCGCGCCATTCGCTGCCCCTGCCCCTGCTGCCTGTGCTGCTGCTGCCGCCTGCGCTGCGCCGTCTGCGGCAGCCTTGGCTGCCAACGCTGCTGCGCCATCCACTGCCGCCGCTGCTGCTACAGGCTCCTGCCGCTGCTGCTCTGCTGTTGCTATCTCCACTGCTGCAGGCTCCTGAGGAGGGCTGCCCCCGGCTTCCTCAGTTGCGCTGGGCAGGTGAATGAAGCCTGAGAGGCGAGGGCCGGGCTTGAGCTGGCGCCAGCTCATTAGCCGGCCGTACGCCTTGGCCCCATCTTTGGTGTGCCTCGGAGACATGAGGTGGTGGTGGAAGGGGGAGGGCGGCATGGAACCGCCTGAAATCTGGCGCTGCGCCCCTGGCACACCAGCAGCGGCAGGGAGGGCGGAGGTGGGCTGCCGCGCAGACGGCGGCTGCTGCGGCCCAAACCGCGGGGAGGGCAGCAGCAGGGGGCTGCGAGGGGAGGCCAGGTCGGCTGCCATTGGGGTGGTGGCCCGCCGCCGAGCACGCTCCCTGCACAGGTGTGCATGTTAGGAGAGGCAGCTCGATGGGCATGGGCATCGTCATGCACAGAACGGGTGGGTCTCGGCAGGTAGGCCTTTTGGGGTTGGGAGGCTGGCAATACAAAGAGGCAGTCTCGCCCTGTTGCGCAAAAGCCTCATACACAGCTGCTTGCAGCGGCTCCAGCAGCAACCCCGCAGCAGTCCATCCCCGCCGCCCACCTCAGCTGCTCCACCGGCTGCGCCAGGTCCCACACTTGGCTGCGGTGGAAGTGGCGGTAGCAGGCCTGGCGCGCCCCCGGCTGGCTGCGGTGCAGCGCCTCAGGCAGCGTGAAGTAGACGCGCCGCGCCTGGGTGTAGGGTGGGCAGAGCAGGTGTGTTTCAGAGGAGGTTTGTTTGCGCCAGCTGTAGAGAAAGCATGTGCAGGGTGTCACAGGAGCACGATGAAGACAGCGCAGGCGGAGAGCAGCAACATGCGCAGTCTGCGGGAGTAAGGCGCAGTGACATATGTGACACGCTGTACAGCGGCGCACCCGAGTGCCCAGGCTGAAGAGTGTGCCGACCAGCATATCACTGGTTAGCACTTCGTTCTCGCCCCAGCTGTCGAGGGAAAAGGGGATGGGCAGGAGGCACATTGAGGGTGGCGCGGCGGTGTGCTGCCAATGAGCATGGCAGCGCCGTGGACTGCACACAGGTTGATCGTTCACCGCCCAACCCTCCTTGTGCAGCTCACCATCATGCAAGTGCTCAATGGCAGCTGCGCAGACCACTCTCAACTCTGCAGCACTCAACACAAGCCGCACCTGGAGTTGATGTTGGGGCACAGCGTGTGCAGCTCGCGCCACCGCGACTCCAGCTTACGCAGCGAGCCTGCCGGTGAATTGGACAGCAGCAGCAGGAGAACAGCTGCTCACAGGCCGGCCAAGGGGCATTGTGGATCAGCCTCGCCAACCAACAGCTGGCTGCAATGCCGGAACCGCGACGTACTCCAGTCCACCGGCCATTGCACTGCTGCCAAGGTCAACCTAGCCCAAGTTGAAAAGTAAGCTCACCCAGGGCCTCCACGTAATCGCTGCCGCGGTCGATGCAGTTGGCCGCTTGCTCCAGGCAGGCCGACAGCGACTCGGCTGCCTTAATGAACTCCGGCGCCATCTCGTGCACAGCGCTGCAGGAGGAAGGACAACCGAGTAAACATGTGTGACGCCCGACAGGCAGAGCGCCATGGCGACTCAGAATATTATGGCTCGAATGGCATGTGCAGGCGCTGCACATACATGTATGCACCTGACCTGTCCCACGCAGTCCCTAGCGCAACCCCTGCACAGCACACGCAGCGCAGCGCACCGCAGCGCGAGGCGGCCGCTCTGCAGCGGGTAGAGCAGCGACATGACGGAGGACAGGTAGGCGCGGGCGATGTACAGCAGGATTTCGTAGGCCTCCTTGGGGAAGGTGTGGGCTGCGGCAACGGAGGGCAACGGGCAGGGGGGGTGCATCAGCACGCGAGGGGATGTCTGAGAATAGACTCCAGCCCATGAGTAAGCCGGTCCAACACACGACTGTGCCACCCAACAATCGTCGTGGACAACATGCATTCAAGGCAGTGGCAGAAACACGCAACACACAGTGCCCGCACCTGCGCTGTACACGTCCCACTCGGTGCCCACCACCAGCAGCAGGCCCCGGGCCTGGGAGATGCTGGTGGCCACAGCCATGGCCTGGTCGTACAGGGGCTTGAAGCCCGCAGACAGGCCTGCAGGGCAGGATGGCGATGCCAACTGGCTTATGAGAAGGAGGCCACAGCCATGGCCTGGTCGTACAGGGGCTTGAAACCAGCAGACAGGCCTGCGCCGCATGGAATGCAACAGGGTTCATTGTTGGGCGTGCCCAGTACACAAGGCAGCCACTGCTGAGGTAGGCAGTGAGGCACCCCACACCTGGATCATAAGGAGCCAACTAGGGCTGCAGCAGCAGGTTGCTAGGCCAGCTGCACTGCGCCCAGCCACCCACACCACACGCACCGGTGTCGGTGTTGTTCATGTCGTCCAGGGTGCCAGTCAGGCCGGAGGCCAGACCGTCCTCATCAATGGGCATGGAAACCATGTGCCGCACCTGCAGGGCAGCAACAGCCAGACAAGCATGGCGACAAACGGATCCCTTCGCCCACTGGCGGCCCGTGATACCCCGCGTGCTGCCTACTCAGGTAGCTGCATGCACTTGTGATTGCAAGTGCAACGCAAACGAGCCCTGAAGCGCACAAGGCAATTTGGGGCGGCCATATGCAACCCTCCAATTCGCACCAGCGCGGGTGTGAGCTTGCCCAGCTTGCGCAGCGCATCCGCCGTCTTGGCGGCCACCTTGCGGCCTGCAAGAAACACGTCAAAGCGATGCGTGGCACAAGCGGTTGATCCCAGCAGGCGACAGCTCTGTCCCAGGGCGCCTGCGGAGCTGCTGGCCCGCTGGCAGAGGCATGAGATTCTCGCAGCTGCTCACCGGCGGTGACTGGGAAGATGAAGGTGGAGCAGAAGGCCGCCATGCTCACGCCCAGTGCAATTTGCAGCCACCAGTCTGCGAGTGCGGAGAGGTGGGATGAGAGAGGCTGAAGGTTTGTCGAGGCACTGATTAACTGCCCGCAAACGCAGGCTCGGCATAGAGACACTGCTGAAGAATGAGTGTGCACAAGCACACGGCAACATTGCAACCCAAGGCCCTGCTACTCACACCACAGTGCGCGGTACTCCACATAGTCCAGCCAGTAGGGGTTGAGAGCAACCATGGGCATGCTGCGGGCAGCAGGGTTGCAGGACGGGCTGGCGCACTGTCGGCTCACGGGGAGCTGGCAACCCTAGCAGCAAAAATGCCAATGGTACGTGCCAGCAGCAGCAGCCAGCAGCCGCCTGCTGCGTTTCTTGTCCGCAGACCAGCACGCCGCTTCATCAGAGCAGCTGCCACGCGCCCCCTGCCGCACCTGAACGTGGCGACGGTGAAGCCAAACCACCAGCGCGGGTAGCGGAAGCGGTACAGCCCGAAGCAGAATGAAAACACGGACAGCAGGGTGACCATGACCGCTCCCTTGGTGGTCGTCGACTTGTAGCTGCTGCCGTTGGCCCAATAGGTGAGGTAGGACACAAAGAGGCCCAGGGTGCCGCCCACCAGGGCGCCCGCAGCGCGCATCATCACAAACTGAGAGGCAGCGCCTGGGGCGAGCAGAGGGGGAGGGACGGCAGGGGGCCGGGTGGCCATACACGTGCAGGCAAGCCGCAGCTATGAGCAGATCCTGTACTTGGCGGCTGGGCATGACAGCCGCGGCTTGCATGGCAACCGAAGGCAACTTCGCCAGCAACCACAACCAGTGTCCGGCAAGCGCCCCGCACCCGCCGTATCCGCATTTCCCCACCCCCAGCCAAGCACCTGCCCCCGGCCCAGCACCCAGCTCACCCAGGTTGGCCTGCAGCACCACGCAGAACGTGACAATGGCGTACACGGGTGTGATGGCCGCGCTCTTCAGCGTGAGCGCCTCCCATGCCCGCGGCCAGCCAAAGGAAGCCAGCATGATGAGCAGGCCTGTGGCCAGCTGGAAGCCAGCGGCCAGCTGGTCGGTAGTGTAGCCTGCGCAGACCGAAATGAACACAACGACGACAAGGTGTTGGGAAGCATGGATTGCATTGCAACCCACAGAAACAGGCGGCGAAAGCGCACCGGCATGCAAGGCAGCGGCACCGGCGGCGGCAGGGCTGGCGGTGGCACCGGCGGCGGCAGCAGACCCGTGCCCAAGGGTCGGCGGCTACGATCGCCGGGACTCCATCGGCAGCGGCAAGTACATGAGGCAGCCCACTAGCCCGCGCGGGCAACACAGGCAAGGGCAAAGTCTTGTCGACGCTGGCGGCACCGCTCACCCGTCCGCCTGCAAAATACATGTATGGGCACCCCTGCCGTCCGCTGGATCGCCTGCAGAAGGCGAACAAACGCGCCGCCGCTCCCCGCCATTCTGCCGCTGCTCCTGAGGCACTCTGGAGCTAAGGCATGACAGCGTTAAAGCTTTGTAGAAATGATTCAAGTAATCAGAGCACGGGGGCCGCGTGTTTGGCGCCATGGCCAGGCCCCGCTGCCGCTGCCGCACGCGCTCTGCCGCCCTGCCCGCTGCAGCAGGCAGCGCCAGCTTGTTGGCCAAGCAAGCCCCAGCTTGATGATCCACAGCTGTCTAGGTTTTGACGGGTGATGTGCATGAGGATGGCTTGTGGAAGAATGCCATGAGTGACCTGAGCACTTGGAACCTTGCTGCGAACAGTGCAATGGACCACCCCCCAGAATCTGCAACCCTGATTCTGCAGGTGCGCACTGCATTTACAAGCTCATCAGTGGAAGCAAGGCATTGCATGCATGCTGTACAATCCTGCCAAAATGTAACACATCGCATAGTCGCATCTGCCATCTACGCATCCCCCGAAGCCGCTGCCGCCGGCAGCAGCTTGCACACAAACCGGTGCCCGCCGTGCCGCCATGCATCCGCCTGGCAGGCGGTGTCGCAGAAGCGCAGCGTCCTGCAGCCGGCGCACAGCCGCGCCTTCTTGCGCAGCCCCTGCCAGTCGGGGCAGCGCAGGTTGCTGCAGCCGTGGCGCTGCGCTGCCACCGCCCGTGCCAGCTCCAAACGATCCACCTGCTGCTGCTCCGGCAGAGGCCAGTGCGGCAGCAGTGCAGCCGCCAGCCGCACAGCGCACGGCAGCAGGTCCTGCTGGAATGCTGCAAGGCTGGATTTGGAGGCCGGGCCTCTGGCCTCTGCCCCTGCCGCACCCGATGCGCCGCCTGCGCTCTGCCCCCTGCACTGCCCTGAAGCAGCTGGCTGTGCATAGGGGAAGGCGGGAACAACGCTGCAGCCATGGCCCCTTCCAAGCCGGTTGCTGCGGCAGCGAGCTCGACCACCTCGGCAGCAGGCAACTGGGGCGCCCCCCACCCGCCACCCTCCTCATCCGTCAGGGTGGCGGCGGCAGCCAGCATGCTGTGCAGGGCGGTGCTGAGCTGCTCCACCAGCCCGCCAAACTGCGGCAAGGAGGGGAAGGTGTATCGTGAGAGCCGTAACTGCCAACTTATGCAACGACTTGCCGCACCTGCAGGACCTCTTCTTAGCAGCAGAGCAGCATGCTTGGCTGGGTTGTTGTTGTTGCTGCTGCTGCTGCTGCTGCCCCAATCTCGGAACAAGCAGCCTGACTGGCTGCATGTGCACACCTGTTCATCTGAGGCGGGGGTGCCGGCCGCTTGGTTTAGCAGGGCGGGCAGCTGGGGGTGGCTCAGGAAAGCTGCGGTGAGGCCTGCGTCTCGCGACAGCTGCTGCAGCAGGAAGGTCAGTGTATCAGCCTCCGTCCCGCGCACATGCTCTTGCTGCTCCAGGCCCTGCAGGGAAACATGGAATGCAGGGCGGCGGAGGTGGACTTAGTTTTCGCTCGAATTGAACAAGGGACCAACTGGCAGCAGGGGGACGCAGTGATTCCTTTCATGGCGGCAGCAGATGACGGGTCCCACAGCAGTGGAAACCAGAACGTGCAGCAGCAAGGGCAGCGCCAATGCATGCACATGCGCACTTGAAAGTGCTTGACCAGCATGGGCGCGACGAGCTCGAGCCAGGGGCTGCCCCGCAGTGCGCCACGGGAGTAAATCAGCGCGTCAATGAAGCTGTGGTAGAGCACAGTCTGCTCCACCTGCGCCTGCTGGCCCAAAAAGCCTGCCATAACCGGCTGGTGCGCCCAGCTCAGCTGAGGGTCTGCCACGTCCGCAACCTGCAGGCCCAAAGCGCCCTGGGCAGCCACGGCCTGCACAGCCTCCCACTGCAGGGCCGCGTGGACCATCCTGCGCTGCCAGGCAGATCTGCAGGCAAGTGGAAACATGAGGGGTGCCTTGAACATGCATTCACAGGGTCACTACATACGGAAGCACCCCCACTGGGCAAGCTGTCCACCCCTCGCTGCCTCTACTTGCTCACATGTGCTGTTCCAACCCTGAAAGGCGCTCCTCCGGCTGCGGCCCGCCGGTGCGTTCCGCCCACTCAAACGCCAGTTGCCAAGACCTGGAGCAGCGTGCCAGCAGTTTGGCCAGTGCCAAACTCGAGGCTGCTAGCGCTGCCTGCACACCGCGCTGCTCCGAGGGCACATCTGCCGCCAGAAAGTGAGCCATTTTGCAGAGGCGCGCATGCATGCGCTGCAGCACTTTGGCTCCAATAGCAGCTGCTGTTGCTGCACTCTCTTGGCTGAGCGCCTGCCTGCTGCCGGCAGCGTTGGAGGTTGGCGGGGCAACCAACTTCAACGCAGCTGTAGTTGCCGCCTGCAGTGCTGATAGGCTGACCCGGCACCATTTCTTGGCTTCGCTTTCTGGAACCGGTGCTGCAGACGGTATCGTTGCAACCAGCAGCGGCAACTGGCGGGCTGCCTCCCATGCTGCGCTGAAAGCAAGCTGCAGCTGCCAGGGGCTGCAGCGAGCAGGGGCACGCTGAAGCAGTTCAGCCAGGCGGATTGTGGCGTCCTGCACCGCATTAACAGCTTCCTGCATCAGGCTGTCTGGCATCGGATTGCTGAGCTGGCTGGATGGCGAGGCCACCAGGCGGATGGGCCGGCTCAGCAGAGCAAACGCCTCCACGGCTGCCCAGTCTGCCGTGCTCAGCGGGGCAGCCGTGCCCTCGCTGCCTCCGCCGCCGTCTGCGCTGGGGGCTGGTAGGACGGCCAGCACGCTGCACAGGCTGAGGCATGTCACAGCAAACTTCTGTTTGGGCACATCCGCTGATGGCGAGGGAGGCAGGGCTGCAGCCACGTCCCGCAGCAGCTCGAACAGCACTGGGCCGCCTGGCTGAGCGCTGCTGCTGCGCAGCAGGTCCCGTTCAGTGCTGCTGCGCAGCAGGCCTGCCACTCCGAAGCACACGCCCACGCTTGTCAGGAGCTCCCAAATCTCCTTTCCATCCTTCGGGCCGAACTCGCCACGCAGGGCTGGCGGGGCCTCGGCCAAACCGCGCAGCAGCGGCTGCACCACGCTGCGGTCAGCCAGAGCGCCCTGGATGCTGGCATAGGGCTGCCCGGGAGCATCCAGCGTCCGGGACAGCACTCCAGCGTAGCAGTTTAGCTCAGGCACAAGAGAGCCAATGTCTGCGGTGGAAGAGAGGCAGGGCAGCGCATGTGTTGTGCCTGATCGACATGTACGGCGTTCAGCGCAGTTGCCGAAAGCCCCGCCCCACGCCGCCAGCCCCGCTATCGGCCAGCATTCTGAATAGCTGCGATCCGTGCTCACCTGCCCTGCTGAGGGCGCCCAAGCGGTTGAGCACGGCGGCTGCGTCCCGCATCCAGCCCAGCAGGCGGGCAGGCGGGGCCACGGACTGCGCAAAAGCCGCCATTATGTCACGATCTGTCGCCAGCACAACACAGTACCGCACGTTGATTATCACATCCAGTGCTGCATACCGTGCCTGCGTGAGTGCGGAGCCGCGCCGCTGTGCGATGGCCTGCAGCACGCTGCGCCCGCTGCCCAGGGCTGCTGCCGCCACTGCTGCCACACGCAGGCTGTCTGCGGGGCTCAGCGGGCAGCAGAGGGCCAGCAGAGCGCAGCTGCCGGCGGCGGAAGAGAGGCATCCACTGCACAGCTCTCCGTGCGCAAGTAATGCTCCGCTGGCCTCCAGCTGCACCACCCGGTCAGCCACCTCGACCGTCAGCCTGCAGCATGCATGGCTGGCAGGATTCTGAGGCATCTCGGCTGATGCATCGGCTCCCGCATGCAAACGGAACCAGGGCACGGGGCTGAGACCAGTTGGCTGAAGCTCAAGCCGTGCATCCACAGCCCAGCACTGCATGTTGCAAGCCTTACCGGCTCAGTGCTGCCAACTCAGCGCGTGCAATGTGTCGAAAGCTGCGCCCGTCAGGCGACAGCGCATCAATGATGGCTGAGCGCAGCTGATGGGCCGCGTAAGCGAGATCAGGCCAGGGCTGCTGCTGCAGTATTTCATTCAGGCAGCACAGGCGCAGGTGCACCTCCGCGATTGCCATGGCAGACGTGTGCGGAGCTGTGCGCCTTCTGCAGATTCTGCAAAGCAGAAGAAGCAACAGCAGCACGGTTGTGCTGGAGCGGCGGCGGCAGCGACGGCGAGGCGGCGGCGAAGACAACATCCTGCCAAGGACCTCACAATATGTCCTCAATGGCGAATGTGCTTACAGCCCTGCAACAAAGCTGGGCGGCGGCAGGTCGGCCGTGCCCAGCGACGGGCTGGCCAGGAGGCCTAACAGCTGCACGGCTCACCTGATCGGGCTGGGGCAAGGCTTCACGCCTGGTAGGGTGGACAAACGGGGCTAAAGACCTCGCTCCGAGAGGCAACCCGCCGAGCAACCCCACCGAGCAACACTGCGGACAATTCCCGAGCTGCCGCAGGTCCAGGCTGGTGTCGAGCAGGCTAGCAGGTGACGAGGGGCTGCCGCCGCCGCCGCTCATGCGGCTCATGCGATGGCGGCAAGCTCATGCCGCTAAGCCCAGCTGCCAAGCGGAGGAGTGACATCGGGCAATCCCCAATAAACTACAATGCATGCGCCCTATCAGCTTGCAATGGGGCAAAGCAGCAGGCAGGGCGGGTGCCTGCCCAACTTCTCATGCGCATTGCGCAGCGCATCGGCAGCAGCGTGAGCGGCGGCTGAGCAAGAGAGGCAGCCTGCTAACCCAGCCACATCAACAATTTTGGTAGTCTCAACCAGTTCAGACCTTCTTGGCTCTGCTTACAAATGCATCGAACGAACTCTGGTGTGGGCATGCATGCATGAACGCTGTTCAAGCCTTTACAGAGGCCACAAATCGCATAGTCGCATCCGGCCATCTATGCCTCCGCAACAGCTGCTGCCGGCAGCAGCTTGCACACTAACCGGTGCCCGCCATGCCGCCATGCATCGGCCTGGCAGGCGGTGTCGCAAAAGCGCAGCGTCTTGCAGCCAGCGCACAGCCGCGCCTTCCTGTGCTGCCCCTGCCAGTCGGGGCAGCGCAGGTTGCTGCAGCCGCGGCGCTGCGCTGCCACTGCCCGTGCCAGCTCCAAACGCTCCGCTTGCTGATGCCCCGGCAGCGGCCAGTGCGGCAACAGCGCGGTCGCCAGCCGCAGGGCGCACGGCAGCAGGTCCTGCTGGAATGCTGCAAGGCTGGATTTGGGGGCCGGGCCGCTGGCCTCTGCCCCTGCCGCACCCTGCCTGCTGCCGCCTCCACCGGTGCTGCCTCGGACGCCCTGAAACAGCGAGCTGTGTGCTGCCACCCAGGTGGGCAGGGTGAGGAGCAGGCCGGCATGGCTGGGGCGAGAGGCAGGGGGAGGCGGGAAGGATGCTGCTGCCATGGCTGCTTCCAGGCTGGCAGCAGCAGCAGCCAGCTCCGCCACCTCGGCAGCTGGCACTTGAGCGCCCTCCTCACTGCCGCCCTCATCTGCCACGGCCGCAGCGGCAGCCAGCATGCTGTGCAGGGCGGCGCTGAGCTGCTCCACCAACACTCCAAACTACAATGGCCAGGATTGGGGCAGGGCATGAAGCAAGTGCTATGGCACCCATGGCTGCATTTGCGGTGCAAGCAGCTCACTCCCTAGCCAAACAGCCAAACTGCCTGCCGGTTGCTTGAACCTTCTTATCGGAGGCAGTCGTGCCAGCCGCCTGCTGCAGCAGGGCAGGCAGCAGGGGGTGGCTCAGGAACTCGGCGGCGAGGCCGCCGTCTGCCGACAGCCGCTGCAGAATGAAAGCCAAGATGTCCACTTCCATCTCGCGCACAACCTCCTGCCCCTCCGCATACTGCAGGGGGGAAGGCGGCATCCAGTGCTGAAAGTGTGTGAAGCGCAGCACCGAACACTGCCACAAGGGGTTAGCTGCTGGCAGGCAGCCGAATGCCATTGCTGGCTGGTCCTGGCAGGGCGCCGCTCTTTCTCACCTGGGACAGGAGGGTGCCTCGCCCCAAGAGATCGGCAAAAAAAGCGTCCTCCTGCGCAAACATAGTCGCCGACTCGCGCAGCTTCTGCAAAACGGGAGCAGTGGCGCAGGTGCTGTAACACAGGTAATGGTGTGCCCCAACTTCATGCAGCGGGCATCGCGGAGCTGCAGCGGCGCCCCGGTAACTGCAGTCAGGACCATCGCGAGGAAAGAAGGACGCCGGCATGGGGCATGCACCTGTTGCCCGCACCTGGAAGGAACGCGCCAGCACAGGAGCAAGCAGCTGGAGCCAAGGGCTACCACGCACGGCCTCGGGGGAGCGGGCCAGCAGATGGATGAAGCTGTGGTAAAGCACAGTCAGGCGGAGCGGCAGCTGCTCCTGCAGGCTGCCCACCACAAATGTGGCCTGCGGCGCCAGAGCGCCCCGGCCCGCCAGCACCTGCACAGCCTCCCATTGCAGCGCCGCATGCAGCAGCATGTACTGCCGTGTGGGGCTGCAGCCAGGGTGGCCAGAGGAGGGTAACTTCAGCCACTTAAATGGCAGGGTCCCACGGAGGCACGCCCAATGGGCAAGCCAACCGCCCCTCATCTGCACCTCACCACTCACCCGTCCTGCCCTCCATCTGCGGCACCCTCTTCAGACTGATGCCTGCTGCTGCCTCCGCCCTGTGCAAATGCCCGCTGAAGCGCAGTGAAGCAGTCGGCCAGCAAGCTGGACAGGGCCGGGTTGGCCGCTGCGAGAGCTGTCTGCACGCCACGCTGCTGCTCTGCGGGCGCAGCTGCCGCCAGAAAGTGGGCCATCTTGCAAAGGTGCGAATGCGTGCGCTGCAGCACTTCAATGGCTGCTGCCACATCCTCCTGGCTGGGCGCCTGGCTGTTGCCGGCAGCATTGGAGGCTGGCGGGACGGCCAGCTGCAGCGCCGCGGCGATGAGCGGCTGCAGCGCAAACAGGGCTAGTCCACCCAACGACCGGCGCTCCTCCTCTGGGAAGGCTGACCCAACAGCCGCACCGGAAACCATCAGCGGCAGCTGGCGTGCTGCCTCCCACGCCGCATTGAAGGCAAGCTGCAGCTGCTGGGCGCTACAGCTGCCCGGGGCGCGCTCCAGCAGTGCTGCGATGCGCATTGTGGAGTCATGTGCCACAATGGCTGCATCCTCTACCAGGCTTTCTATCTGCAAGTCGCTCAGCCAATCAGCCATATCCGGGGATGCCACGGAGCGGATGAGTCGGCCCAGCACGGGAAACGCCTCCACCGCTGCCCAGTCTGCTGCGCTCAGCGGCGCAGCCGTGTCCTCGCCGCCACCGCTGCCGCCGCCGCTGCCGCTGCCAGCATGGCAAGGGCATTGCACAGGTTGGTGCAAGCCAAAGCGAAGTTGGGCCCAGGCACGCCTGCTGGCCGGGATGGAGGCAGGGCCACCACCACGTCCCGGAGGAGCTCGATTGGCAGCGGCCCGCCTGGCTGGGCACTGCTGCGCCGCAGCTCGTGCATTGCAGCGCTGTCGCCGTGCCGCCCTGCCATCCCGAGGCACGTCCCCACATTCAGCAGGAGCTCCCAAACCTCGACTGCGTGCAGGGGGCTGCACTCGCCGCGCAGGGCAGGCGGGGCCTCGGCCAGCCCAAGCAGCAGCGGCTGCGCCAGGCTGAGGTCAGCCAGTGCGCCTTGCATGCTGCCATAAGGCTGCTCTTCAGTGTTTAGCAGCTGGGCCAGCACACCAGCGTACGAGCTGAGCTCGAACACCAAACAGCCAACCTCTGCGGCAGTGAGCATGCAAGGGCAGCGAAACGTTACGGCATGCTGGTCGTGGTGCTAAGGCCACGCTGCCGCACAATCAGCGTGGCAACCCTCAAGCCGCCAGCTCAACCCCCTCTCAGTCAACCTCACCTGCTCGGTCGAGGCTGCACAGTCGGTTGAGCACAGCTGCTGCGTCCTGCATCCAGCCCAGCAGGCGGCTGGGCGGGGCCACATCCCTGGCAAAAGGGCCCATCACGCCATGGTGCAAGGCCAGCAGCACACTGTACCGCATATTATCCAACAGGTCTGACATGGCACCCTTGACATGTGGGATTGTAGTGCCGGGCAGCATTGCCAAGCCCTGCAGAACTGTGCGCCCGCTGCCCAGGGCTATGGCAGCCGTGGCTGCCACCCGGGAGCTGTCTGCAGGGCTCAGCGGGCAGCACCTGGCCACCATGGCGCAGCTGGCAGCCACACAAGCAGCGAATCTGATGTCAAAGGCACCACGCTGCAGCAGCGTGCCGCTGGTTTCTGACTGCACCAACCGGTCAGCCATTTCGACCGTCAGCCTGCGGCACAGCAGGCAACTTGGATCCATCAACTGCTGAGTGAAGGTTGGGCAGGGTGCCAGGCTCGGTTGCCCTGGCAAACAGCAGGCTGCCGGTCCCGGTGCAGTTGCATCCAAAGGCCTACCGGCCCAGCGCGGCCAGCTCAGAGGGTGTAGCCCCGGTCAAGCTGCGCGCGTCTTGGGACAGGCACTCGATGATGGCTGAGCGCAGGTCAACAGCACTTTCTTGGCAGTCGCTGTGGCGCTGCAGTGCTTTACTGACGCTGCGAAGCAGCCGCAGCACCTGTGCTGCGCCCATGGCGGAGCTATGCCACACCCACCGGCCTGCAAGCAGGCAGCACCAGATGGAGGCGGACTGTGGGTGCTGGAGCGGCGGCGGCGGCGGCGATGACGGCGGCGAAGGCAGCACCCTGCCTGCCAAGGAGCTGACACGCAGTCCTGGACGGCGAATGTGCTTGCAGCCCTGCAATACAAGCTGGCGGCGGCAGGTCGGCCGTGCCCAGGGACGGCTGGGAGGCTTGCCTAGAAGCTGCACGGCCCACCTGATCGGCTGGAGCAAGAGTAAGAAGCCTGGTAGCTCGGCAGCCAAGGAGGGGCTGAAGGCTCTCGCTCTTGGAAGAACCCTAAGCGAGCAACAACGACCACAGCTGCTTCGAGGCTATTCCGCTCACTGCAGGTCCAGGCTGGTGTCAAGCAGGCTAGCAGGTGACCACGGGCTGCCGCCGCCGCCGTCGCCGCCGCTCATGCGGCGCAT